>Ga0066376_10000015_pt1 | contig 108930 bp, 86 predicted proteins | sample Knorr_S15_td_Bot_FD_77009 | JGI IMG/M metagenome (GOLD analysis project Ga0066376, IMG submission 77009) | Marine microbial communities from Southern Atlantic Ocean transect - Knorr_S15_td_Bottom_ad_5009_LV_A | ecosystem: Environmental > Aquatic > Marine > Oceanic | place: Southern Atlantic...
AAGGCGTTCTGGCCGGGTCCGCCGAGCTGCTCGGTGGGAACGGCTGGTAAGGGGTACATCGGCGAGCGGAGCTTCCCGACGCTCCTCCAGAACATCCACCGGTACACGGTTCCATTCGCGCTGCTCCTGCTGGTCTTCCTGAGTCACGACGCCTGGAAAGCGCTCTGGTTCGAGACCGCCGCGGGTGGCGAGGAGTTCGGCCTGAGCATCGGAACGATCGTTCTGACGATGAACGTGACGCTCCTGAGCCTGTACACGTTCGGGTGCCATTCGCTGAGGCACCTGATCGGAGGCCGCATCGACAGCCTGGCCGGGAGGGCCGTCCAGCGGACCAGCTACGACTGCGTCACCTGGTGCAACAAACGCCACATGCGATTCGCCTGGTTCAGTCTGCTCTGGGTGGCGTTCTCGGACGTCTATGTCCGGCTCTGCGCGATGGGTATCTGGGTCGACTGGAGGGTCTTCTAATGGCCGAGCATCAGACGTTCGAGCACGACGTCATCGTGATCGGAGCTGGAGGCGCCGGTCTCCGCGCGGCGATCGAAGCGGCATCAACGGGCGCCTCGGTCGGCCTCATCTGCAAATCTCTGCTCGGTAAGGCCCACACGGTCATGGCTGAGGGCGGCGTCGCCGCTGCGCTCGCAAACGCGGACGAGCGGGACAACTGGAAGGTGCACTTCGCGGATACCATGCGTGGAGGGCAGTATCTCAACGTGTGGCGCATGGCTCAGGTGCACGCACAGGAAGCGCCCGATAGGGTCCGTGAGCTCGAGGGCTGGGGCGCGCTGATGGACCGCACACCCGACGGGCGCATCAACCAGCGCAACTTCGGAGGACACGCGTACCCGCGCCTCGCGCACGTCGGTGACCGTACTGGTCTCGAGATGATTCGCACGCTTCAGGATCACGGCATCCACGAGGGTCTTGACGTTCACATGGAGGTCACGGTCACCAAGCTCCTCATGGACGGAGATCGGTGTGCCGGCGCCTTCGCCTACGATCGTGACAAGGGACGCCTCATGGTCTTCAAGGCGAAGGCCGTGATCATGGCGACCGGTGGCATCGGGCGCGCCTTCCTGGTCACGAGCAACAGCTGGGAGTACACGGGCGACGGTCACGCCCTCGCCTATGAGGCCGGCGCTGAGCTCGTCGACATGGAGTTCGTCCAGTTCCACCCAACAGGCATGGTTTGGCCGCCCAGCGTGAGGGGGATCCTCGTTACCGAAGGCGTGCGAGGAGAGGGTGGGATTCTCACGAACAGCGAAGGCAAGCGCTTCATGTTCGACGACATCCCGCCCCTGTATCAGAGCTCGACCGCAGACACACCCGAAGAAGGCTGGCGGTACGTGATCGGTGATCGCGACGCGCGCCGTCCTCCCGAGCTGCTCACGCGCGACCACGTGGCCCGCAAGATCGTCAAAGAAGTCAAAGAAGGCCGGGGGAGCCCACACGGGGGCGTATTCCTGGATATCGCGTGGATCAAGGAGCACATCAAAGACTCCGAGGCGCACATCAAGAAGAAGCTCCCGAGCATGTACCACCAGTTCAAGGAGCTGGCGGGCATCGACATCACCAAGGAGCCGATGGAGGTCGGTCCGACGACCCACTACGTGATGGGCGGCATTCGGGTCGAGGCGGATTCTCAGATGGCGACGACGGTGCCCGGGCTGTTCGCGGCAGGTGAATGCGCGGGTGGCATGCACGGGGCCAACCGGCTCGGCGGGAACTCACTGTCCGACTTGCTCGTGTTCGGAAAGCGTGCCGGTGAGTACGCCGCCAGGTACGCAGCGGACCACTCGGCCGTGAGCGTGGGAGACGACCAGATCGATCTCGCGGCCCAGGAGGCGTTGGCGCCGCTGGAGCGTGACCCCGGGGCCGATGTCGGCCCCTATCGACTCCAGTACGAGCTACAGGCCCTCATGCAGGACAAGGCTGGCATCGCTCGCGAAGAGGATGGCTTGACGGAGGCGCTCGATGAGATCCAGAAGCTCAAGGAGCGTGCTCGTGCCATGGGCGCGGGCGGGAGCCGTGAGTACAACCCGGGTTGGCATACGACGCTCGACCTGGCGAGCCTGCTCACCGTGTCCGAGGCCGTGGTGCTCGCCGCGCGTGAGCGAAAGGAGAGTCGTGGGGCGCACTCGCGAATCGATCACCTGGAGAAAAAGCCGGAGTGGGCCACGTTCAACCACGTGCTCAAGAAGGGCTCGGACGGCGAAATGGAAGTGCGTCGTGAAGAGATCCCCGCGATGCCTCAGGACCTCAAGGACATCATCGAGGAGCAAGGCTGATGGCCATGACGACGTTCAAAGTCTGGCGTGGTGATACCGACAACGGCGCGCTCGAAACGTATGAGGTCGAGGTCGAACAGGGCTACGTCGTTCTCGACGCGATCCACCGCATTCAGGCGGAGCAGGCGCACGACATGGCCGTCCGCTGGAACTGCAAGGCGGGCAAGTGCGGTTCGTGCTCGGCCGAGGTGAACGGCTCTCCCAAGCTCATGTGCATGACGCGCATCGAGGACCTGCCGGCGGACCAGCCGATCACGGTCGAGCCCATGCGGGCGTTCCCGCTCCTGAAGGACCTCGTGACTGACGTGTCGTGGAACTACGAGGTGAAGGCCTCGATCGCCCGGTTCGCTCCGAGGAAGCCGGACAACGACGACGGTTCCTGGACGATGGATCAGTACGATGTCGAGCGGCCGCAGGAGTTCCGGAAGTGCATCGAATGCTTCCTGTGCCAGGACGTCTGTCACGTGCTCAGGGATCACCATCTCCACGACAAATTCGCCGGGCCGCGCCACTTCGTGTATGTGGCCAACATGGAGATGAATCCGATCGACACGGGTGACCGTGTAGCCGAACTCCGCGAAGAGCTCGGGATCGGGTTATGCAACATCACCAAGTGCTGCACCACGGTGTGCCCTGAAGGCATCACGATTACGGATAACGCGATCATCCCGCTCAAGGAGCGGGTGGTCGATCGATCGTACGACCCGCTCGCCAAGCTGATTGGTATGGTGACCGGAAATGGCGGCGACTGACCCGCTGACCATCGTTTTTCACAAGAGGAGGTCCCGTGAGGGTACTTCGAATGCTCGCCGTTTTGGTGCTACTCGGGTTCGGTGCCGAAGCTGCATCGTCCCAGGAGAGGGGTCCGACCCCGAGGGGTGAGGCCGCCACACAGGTTGGTGGGGCGTACAACACGGAAGGCGTCTACGAGGGCGGCTCTTGGATCGTGGTCACCTATGGACGGCCGATCCTGCGCGGGCGAGACCTGTTCGGCTCGGGCGACGCGTACGGGCAGGGGTTCCTGAGGGGCGCACCCAACTGGCGCATCGGCGCAGACCAGTCCACGCGCTTCATGACCGAGACGGACCTGATGTTCGGCGGCGAGCGCCTGCCGGCGGGTGAGTACAGCATCTTCGCTGAGCTCACCGAGAGCGAGTGGACGCTCATCTTCGCCGACTGGGGCGTGAAGGACGACTTCCGGGAGGAAAAGCCCGGTGCGCTTTGGGGTTCGTACGGCTACACGCCGGAGAACGACGTTCTGAGGACGACGATGGAGGTCGACATGATACCCGCGTCGGCCGACCAGCTGATCATCGCGTTTACCCAGATGACGCAGCAGGGCGGGCTCTTCACAGTCTGGTGGGACGATCAGTTCGCGACGACGGAGTTCAGCCTGGCGAGGTAGGAGATCTCGATCGCCGGAAGCCTCGGGCCGAGTCGATCTGATTCCTAAACCTCGTCGGTGGCCTCGAATGCGGCGCGGGCCACGAGCACGCGGGCCCAAGCTTGCTCTCTGACCTCTTCCACCGCGGAGGCGAAGTCGGGGTCGGCTCTCACGGGGTCGAACAGATCGGACGCGAGGACGCGCGAATCGACTCCGAAGGGTGAAAGGCGGAACGCCTCGCGGACCCACCTCGTCGCCTCCGGAACGTCACCGACGAAGCCGTAGTACGCCGCCAGGTCCTTCACGACGAGCTCGTCGACATAGAGCGCGTCCGGGCGCGTACCGTCCTCGTACGCCTGCTCAGCTTCGTCGACCATCGCTTGGGCCTCGTCCGTCCTCCCCGCAGCGTGCAGGCACAAGGCGCGCACGAGCCCATAGGGGCCGAGGTCGAGTGACAGGCACTCGTCTGTTCGCCCGGCTAGGGCGAGGGCCCTGGCTTCCATCGCTCGAGCCGCCGTCAGTCCCGGCTGCAGACGGAGCGCCTCGCGCGCTTCGTCGACGGCCAGGTCGTGATCTCCACGCAGGAAGGCGAGGCCTGCGAGAGAGACGCGCCGTCCGGACTGGAACGGATCGAGGTCCCGCGCGCGCTCGGCTTCTCGGAACGCTTCGTCGAACCGGCCCCGCGCCTCGAGGATTCGCGCCGACCAGCTCGGCGCGTTCGCGGCGTTGGGCGCGATCTCCAGAGCTCGAGCGAATGCTCGTTCAGCCTCCTCGACCTCTTGTCCTACAAACCCCCGAATCAGCCCCCTCGCCGTGTGAGCGCTCACATCGTCTGGGTCGATGTCCACCGCACGGTCTGCGAGGGCAAGCGCACGTGCGGCGAGCTCGTCCGAGTCGAGCCCGACGTCATACATGTAAAAGAGGGTGAGCGCGTAGGCGGTCGAGAGCCCCGCATACGCCGGCGCGTACCGGCTGTCCAATGCGATCGCTTCTCGGAAGTGCTCTATCGCCGTGAACATCTCCCGCGGCGTCCGCTGGCCCATGAAAGCGTTTCCGGCGAGGTAGGCATCGCGGCCGAGTCCGTAGACACCCTCGTCGTCCGCGAAGGTGAGTGAGAGCCCGATCTCCTCGAGGAAGCTCTCCGCCACCTCGTGCGCCGCCGCACGCTGGAGAGAGTCCAGCGCGGCTCGGTCTCCCGAGAAAGACCAGGTCTTCCCGAGCATCCCCGACTGGTCGGACTCCACGACGGTGATGATCAGATCACTCCCGCGCAGTTCGTACGAACCCTGAAAGAGGTGGCCGATGCTGAGTATGTCCATGAGCTCTTGCATGTCGAGATCGCGATCTCGCAAGGACTCGACCGAGTGGGTCGTGATGACCTTGACCCGAGGGACCTGAGCCAGGTGGCCGATGATCTCGTCCGCGAGGGACGCTCCTACATAGTCGAGGTCGGGATCCCCGGTACGGTTGTACAAGGGCATGAACGCCACCGAATCCTGGTAGGTGCCTTCGCCCGAAGCCGCAGCCGAAGCCGGCGCGGGGGCGGAGGGGGACCAGGTCTGGTAGGCTACGCCCAACGCAGCGACCACGATTAGCGTGCCGGCGATCTTCAAGGAGTGCCGAAAGGCCGCTTCGCCAGTGCGCCGGTGCACGCGCTCCGGTGTGAGGCTCGTCGCCGTCGCTCGCGCATCGACCTCTCTGAGCGCCTTCACGAAGTCTGCCGCCGTCTGATAGCGGTCACTCGGCGACTTGGACAGTGCTGTCCGAATTACGTCCTCCAGCTCCGGCGATACCGTGGCGCGAACCGCCTGGAGCGATGGCATGCGGTCCGCCATGTGACGAGCCAGGGTCGCCTGGGGCGTACGGCTATGGAATGGAGCCTGACCTCCGAGCATCTCGTACAACACGCACGCCAACGAGTAGAGGTCGGCGCGGTGATCCACCTGCTGATCCCCGGCGGCCTGCTCGGGGCTCATGTAGTCGGGAGTGCCCACGGCGAGGCCGGATTGAGTGAGGTCTCCACCCTCCGCCGCCCGAAGTGCCCGCGCGATGCCGAAGTCGGTCACGACGGCGTGCCCGCTCTGAAAGAGGATGTTCGCGGGTTTGATGTCGCGGTGCACGACATCGTGGTGGTGCGCGTGCTCGAGCGCGTCCGCGACCTGCAAGGTGATCCGGAGGGCGTCGTCGATCGGGAGCTGCCCCTCCTTCTTGAGGCGGTCCCGCAGCGATTCGCCCGTGATGAAGGGCATCACGTAGTAAAGTGTTCCCGACGCCTCACCGGCCGTGTAGATCGGGATGATGTAAGGATGGCTCAGTCGTGAGGTGACCTCGACCTCCCGCACGAAGCGCTCACGCCCTAGGCGGGCGGATACCTGCTCGTCGAGTACCTTGATCGCGACATCGCGCGGGGAAGCTGTTCCCGAGCGAGGTAGACGCGGGCCATGCCGCCCCGGTCGATCTCGCGCAGGAGCGTGTACCGTTGCGGCAGGCCCTTCTGTAATCGATCGAATTCTGAGGGCACGCGTTACTCAAATATCAAGAATCGGCATACGGCGACCGTCAACGTGTCGCGCTGGAATTGGGTTCGCCAGTGCGCACGTGATGCCGGAGGGGTCCGCGTGCCGTAGGCGGACGCTGGGTCCTTGCCGTGCGATGCGGCACCCTCTCACGTTGCTCCATCTCTCGAACCCGGATCAGACGATGGACCGCCTTCGCACCGTTCTACTCGTGTCAGCTTTTCTTCTCGCGCCGCTCGCTCTCCATGCGCAGCAGGCGCTACTGATCGAGAACGTCACGCTGATCGACGGCACCGGCCGGCCGGCCGTGCAGGGTGCCAACGTGCTCGTGGAGGGCGATCGCATCACTGCCGTTTCGACTGATGATGTCGAAGTGCCGAGCGGAGCGACCAGGATCGACGGAACCGGCCGTTACCTGATTCCGGGCTTGATGGACATGCACATCCATCTGTCCGGTGGGCGTGGGCCGGGCGGGGGCAACGATCAGACCGGGATTCGCGCGCTTCACGGCTTCCTGTACAGCGGGATCACATCGGTCTACGACGCCGGAAACAACCCGGACTACATCCTCGGTCTACGCGCGCGCGAACGGGCCGGCGACATCGTGTCGCCGCGGATCTTCGCGACGGGCGGGCTCGTGACCGTGCCCGGGGGGCACGGGGGCGGGGGCGGGGCAACGCTCGTCGATAGCTGGCCTGAGGCGAAGCCGGCCCTCGACGCCCACATCGCGCGTGAGCCCGACATGGTCAAGCTCACGTTCGACGAACACGGATGGGGCACACGGCCGCTGATCCCACTCCTGCCCCCCGAGCTGATGGGCCAAGTGGGTCGGTACTTCAACGAGCACGGAATACGGACTACGGTCCATATCTCACACGAGTTCCGTGCGCGGCAGGCGATCGAGCAGGGCATCAACACCCTCGCGCACCCGATCATCCAAGGCCCGGTGAGCGAGGGCTTCGTCCAGTTGATGGCCTCCACCAAGACGCCCATGGTGTCGACGCTCACGATCGGGGAAGGGTACAGCCGGCTTGTGGACACGCCGGAGTTCCTGAATCGGCCTTTGTATCAGGCGATCTACGAGCCGCAGATGATCGAACGGCTGCGGACGACGACCCGCGATGAGTACGCGGCGCGCACGTGGACGACGTGGATGAAGGTCATGACGCCTGTAGCGCAGGAGAACTTGCGGCTCATTTCGGCGGCAGGGGGCGTGATCGTATTGGGGTCAGACCAGTCTGCCGGGCCGCAGTCTCAGCGGGAGTTGGAGCTGATGGTCGCCGGGGGGATTCCAGCCTTGGAGGCCATTCGAATCGGGACCCTGAACGCCGCCATCTTCCTCGGGAAGGAGCGGGAGCTGGGGTCGATCGAGGAAGGGAAGTTGGCCGACATGGTGTTGTTGGCAGCTGACCCGTTGGCGGATATCCGGAACGCTGAGCGGATCGACATGGTGATCAAGGGCGGGCGGGTAATTGATCTCTCCAAGTTGGATTTGCCGGTGAATCGGTAGGGGCCGTGCCCGGACCCTCTCTTGGAGCGAGGCGACAGCATATGTGGCGAGCCGGTGTGGCGGGATGACTTCACTGCAACGGAGTCATACCGAGCGGACATATCGAAGGACTGGGAGGCAACTGACCCTGGAAGGCAGGCAAGGAACAGCAGCGCGGTTCTTCCCGACCCAGTGACTCCTCGCTGCGCTCGAAGGTCTCGCGTATCCCGCGAGGGGTGCGCTACCCGCGCCTGATTACGGTGGCCGCCAGTTTCAGCTGAAACTGGGTAGGGCCCCGAGACGGCACTCACGCGTCCCCCTACGACACCAACTCCCCCGTAGCCTGCCGCAACAACGCGGTCACCCGATCCAGAGCCCGAGCAATCCGATCCATCTGAGGCTCCACCAGCTCCCACTCGCGCTGCTCGATCGCCTCGCGGATCCCAGGCAGCGTCTTCACCCCGTACCCGGTATAGAACCCGGGCGCATAGATCGTATGCCGGAACCAGGGCCGGCCGGGAAGGCCGTCATCGTCCGTCATCGCCTGCTCGACCTCCTGTAGGAGCCCGTTGATCTCGGCCATGCGGGACGGGGACAGCGAGCCGCCACCCAAGCCTGTCGCCAGCATCTGGTCCAGGCTGGCGGAAGCGTCCTCGAGACGACCGATCGCGTTCTGAACCGGCGAGAAGTTGAAGAACGGCACCTCGGACTTGGCACTCGGGGGCACGTAAGTCTGCGTCGGGTCCGCACCCAGACGGAACGCATCAGACGCCACGAGCCGGTTGTGACGCTCGGTTTCGGTCCTCATGTCGTCAGCGAGGTCGACGACCTCGTCGAGGTATCGGCCCACGGTCTCGCTGTAGTTGGCCATGCGCATGGGTAGGACGTCCGCGTTGGCGAACCTGAGCGTGAGGCGCCCGGCCACCTTGGCCAGTGCGATGCCGTAGTCGAAGCCGGGGTCGCCGAAGCGCGTGTAGTGATCGAACGAGTCGAACTGGGAGTGGTAAGATCCGCCCCCGTTCTCACCGCCGAAACCGATGTTGAGGGAGGCTATGCCGAGGTGCTGCAGGAACGGCGTGTAGTCGGAGCCTGAACCCAGGGGCGAGATCCACATGTCTCCGTCGCGCAGCGCGCTAGGGTCGCCGGCGATGGCGCGGCGGGCTCGGGAGCGCTCCCAGACGGTGACGCCCGTTTGGGGATCCTCGACCTGTTTGGCCACCTCGTTCATCACGCGCTCGAGCGTGTGGGAGCCGCCCGCGTTCAGAAAGCCCCGACCGTTGCCGTCGGTGTTCAGGTAGAGAACGGCCTTCTCATGGAGCTCGTCGCGTTTGTGCTCAACCCACTCAGTCGAGCCGAGGAGTCCCGGCTCTTCCGCATCCCAGGCCGCAAAGACGATCGTTCGCTTCGGGGCCCAGCCCGCTCGTGCGAGCTCGCCTATGGCTCTGGCCTCTTCCATCAGGGCCACCATGCCGGAAGTCGGGTCACCGGCGCCCATCGCCCATCCGTCCCGATGGTTTCCGCGCACCACCCACTCGTCCGGAAACTCGGAGCCAGGCATCACGGCGATGATGTTGTACGCGGGTGTGATGTCCCAGTTGGACTCGACGTGGAGTCGGGCGGTCGCGGGTCCAGGGCCGAGGTGGTACGTGAGCGGGAGCGCCCCTCTCCACGCGACGGGAGCCACGGGACCACCCATCGCCTCTAGGAACGGGATCGCGTCGGCGTAGGAGATGGGTAGCACCGGGATCTTCATGATCGTCGGCGACTCCTCCACGGTGTAGCGCTCCGCGTCTTCGGTGGCGCCTACGAATGGCGTGAGCGGGTCACCCGGATACAGCGGCATGTCCTGTACGGCTCCACGCTGGACGCCGTGCTCCATCCGATACGGGCCCTCCGGGTAGACGTCACCCTGGAAGTAGCCGTCATCCATGGGATCCGAGAACAGGATGCACCCGATGGCTCCGTGCTCATAAGCCACCTTCGGCTTGATGCCCCTCCACGAGCCGCCGTACCGCGCGATGACGATTTTGCCTTCGACGCTGATGCCTCGCCGTTCGAGCTCCTCGTAGTCGGAGGGGATGCCGTAGTTCACGTAGACGAGCTCGCCAGTGACGTCGCCGTCCGCCGAATAGGCGTTGAAGGTGGCGAGCCGGTCCTCTTCGATGCCGGACGTGGCGTCCTCGGCGAGCGTCGGCTCGCGCAGCACCGCCGTGTACCGGCCCGGCGACACCAACTCCAGCTCGCGGATGCGCGGCGTGGGGTAGAGGACCTGATACTCGTCGATGCGCACCTCGAAGCCCCACGACTCGAACTGCTCCACCATCCATAGCGCGGTCTCGCGGTTGTGCGGCGAACCCGTGTAGATCGGCTTCGACGTGATGTAGCGCATCCACTCTTCGAGGTTGTTCACGTCGAGCTGCTCGTCGAAGCGGGCCTCGAGGTCGAGTTGGGCCGCGCCGGACTCGGCGGTGAAGCCAAGCATGGGTGGGGCGACCTGCTGAGGCGACGCCGCGAGGAGCGCGAGGATGGCCGCCGAGAAGGTCAGCGAGCGAAGGGGCCTGCGTGACGAGCGAGCCATCGAAAGGACCTCGGGGTTGGGTGTGGTACGTGATGTGCGGAAGGCATCGAAGTTGATGAGAGCTGTGCGCCATGGCCAGCACGGCCGACGTCGACTGTCGCCCTCGCAACACTCAGGCCTTGTGCAATTAGGTGCAAATACGTATAATTATACGCCACAAGTAGCCTTTAAACGTATCTCTAGAACACAAACAGATGTTTTTGTATACGAAATATCTGAGTATTCAGTATGGAGGCCCGATGATGTCCATCGTGCCTGGCGGGAGCTGTTGTCGAGTAATGAATCCCGCACCTCCGAGTCGGAGGGGCGGGCCGGGACGTTCGCGGAGTGGGTCAGCGAACGAGTGAGTTGAGCGAAAAATAGGCGTCAACTTCCAACCGGCCCTCTCCGACGAGGTGGCCGGTTTCTTTTTTCGTCTAACCCTGGGAGAACCGTGCCCGATCACGTCCAACGTCCACCATTGTACGATCCCGCATACGAGCACGACGGCTGCGGGACCGGCTTCATCGCGAGCATCGAAGGCGAGTCATCGCATGAACTCGTCGACCTCGCAGTGCGGGCGCTGGTCAATCTCACACATCGCGGCGCCGTTTCCGCGGACGCCGCCTCCGGCGATGGCGCCGGGCTGACGATTCAGATTCCCAGAGAGCTTCTCGCGGAAGATGCGGTTCAGCTCGGAATGGCGTCCGAGGACCTGGGCCGACTCGCCGTCGCGATGGTGTTCCTCCCTGTAGATGACGAGGCCCAGTCCCAGGCGAGGGAGGCCTTGGAGGATGCGGCCCGCCGGAGCGGCATCGACGTGCTCGGCTGGCGTGCGGTCCCCACCGACGCGTCGGTGCTGGGTGGCCTGGCCCTCGAGTCGCTGCCTAGCATCGAGCAGCTCCTCCTCGGGCGCCCCGTTGCGATGACGTCGGCGGACTTCGACAAGGCCCTCTATCTGGCCCGACGAAGAGCCGAGGCCGCGTATCGCACTGCCCTGAACGACACGTACATCGTTTCGATGTCCGCGAAGACGGTGGTCTACAAGGGGCTCATGGTCGCCCCTCAGCTCGCGCAGTTCTTCCCCGATCTGGCTGACGAGCGCACGTGTTCCGCGCTCGCGCTCTTCCACCAACGTTTTGCGACCAATACGCTCCCCAACTGGAAGCTGGCCCAGCCCTTCCGGCTCGTCGCGCACAACGGCGAGATCAATACGGTGGTTGGAAACCGCAATTGGATGGCCGCTCGCGGACCCGAGCTGACGTCCGAGGTGTGGGGCGAGGATCTCGCGGATCTACTTCCTGTCATCACGCCGATCGGGTCCGATACAGCCTCTCTGGATGAGGCCCTGGACCTTCTGCTCGCATCAGGGCGGGACCTTCTGCAGGCGATGGCGATGCTGACGCCCGAGGCGTGGGAGAACATGCCGGGCATGGACCCGCAGCTGCGGGCGTTCTACGAGTACAGCGCTTCGCTGGTCGAGCCGTGGGACGGGCCGTCCGCATTGGCGGTGACCGACGGGACCATCGCCGCCGCGTCCATGGACCGTAACGGTCTCCGGCCTGCCCGATATCAGATCACCACGGGTGGGCTCGTGATCCTGAGTTCCGAAGTCGGCGTTCTGGACGTGCCGCTCAGCGACATTGTCGATTCCGGTCGGGTAGGGCCCGGTCGGATGATCGCTGTCGATACGCACGCGCGGCGCTTCATTCACAACGCCGAGATCAAGCGGCAGATCTCTACGCGACACCCGTATCGTGAGTGGGTGCGGGCCCACATGTATCGCCTGCGGCGAGCCACAGCGGGGCGCGAGGTCGCGGACCGATCACGCGGCGTCGAGAATGCCGACCTGCAGACCGCGCAGGTGCTACACGGGTACACCCGCGAAGAGGTCCGCCTCGTCCTGAAGCCGATGGCCTCCGGTGGAAAAGAAGCCATGGGTTCGATGGGGGACGACGCGCCGCCGTCCGTGCTGAATGGGTCTGGTCGGCTGCTCTATACGTATTTCCGGCAGCGGTTCGCTCAGGTCACGAACCCGGCGATCGACTCGATTCGCGAGAGGATCGTGATGTCGTTGGACACGTACCTCGGACGGAGAGGGTCGCTGCTCGAGGACGATCCTGAATCCGTCCGGCTCGTCCACCTGAAGAGCCCGATCCTTCGGGACGACGAGTTGGCCGCTCTAGTCGCAGGCGAGGGCGGCCTGCAGGTCTCCACCCTCCGGGCTACATATGTGGCCGCCGACGGAGCGGAGGGACTCGCTCAGTCGGTCGACGACCTGTGCGCATCAGCGGAAGCTGCGGTCGACGATGGTAGCGAGGTGCTCGTCATCAGTGATCGAGCGACGGACGCTGAGCACGCGCCCATCCCGATGCTCCTGGCAGTCTCGTCGGTGCATCACTACCTGATCGGGCGCGGCCGACGCATGCGCGCCAGTCTGGTCGCCGAGGCCGGGGATGCCCGCGACGTGCATCACCTGGCCGCTCTGATCGGATTCGGCGCATCGGCCGTGAACCCCTATCTCGCCCTGGAGGTCGTCCGCGGCTTGTGCGCGGACAAAGACTTGGCGGACCGTGCGCCCGACGCGCTGGTCGCGACCTATGTGCGGGCCGCTGAGGCCGGCGTTCTCAAAGTGATGTCGAAGATGGGCATCTCGACGGTCGCCTCCTACCACGGCGCGCAGGTCTTCGAAGCCCTCGGTCTTGGTGAGGAGCTCGTTCGCAGATACTTCCCCGGTATGACGTCGCGGATCGGTGGCATCGGCCTCGAGGAAGTCGCAGGCGATGTCCTGGAGCGCCACGCGAACGCCTACGCAGGGGACAGCCTCTCGCGCGGCGGATGGTACAAGTACCGACGGGACGGCGACTATCACGCGAATAGCCCTCCTGTGTGGCGGGCTCTGCACGAGGTCGTTCAGGGTGGTGGTCGGGAGGAGTACCGAACGTACTCCGACCTCGTGCACAGCCGCCCACCAACGGCGCTCCGCGACCTCCTCGACTTCGTAGGCGACCGCACATCGATCGACATAGACCGAGTCGAGCCGATCGAATCGATCACGACTCGGTTCCAAACAGGTGCGATGTCGCTCGGCGCGCTGAGTGCGGAGGCACACGAGGACATCGCGCGGGCGATGAACCGGCTCGGAGGTCGCGCGAACACCGGAGAGGGTGGCGAGGACCCCCGCCGCTTCTCGCCGGACGGCGACAAGCGGGACGCTAGCTCCGCCGTCAAGCAGGTCGCGTCCGGACGCTTTGGTGTGACCCCCGCTTACCTGGCTAATGCGGTCGAGCTGGAGATCAAGATGGCGCAGGGCTCGAAGCCTGGTGAGGGCGGACAGCTGCCCGGACCCAAGGTGTCGGGGTACATCGCGACGCTGCGCCACGTGCACCCGGGAACGCCTCTGATCAGTCCTCCTCCGCATCACGACATCTACTCGATCGAGGACATCGCTCAGCTGATCTACGACCTCAAGATGGTGAACCCTGAGGCCCGGGTGTGCGTGAAGCTCGTCGCGTCTGAGGGCGTAGGGACCATCGCGGCCGGCGTCGCCAAGGCCTATGCGGACGCGATCCAGATCAGCGGTGCGGACGGCGGCACCGGAGCATCACCGCTCTCCTCGATCAAGTACGCGGGGGGACCATGGGAGCTGGGTTTGGCGGAGGCGCAGCAGACTCTCGTCATGAACGGACTGCGCGGGCGCGTGACCCTCGCCGCGGACGGTGGGCTGCATACGGGGCGGGATGTCGTGACGGCGGCTCTACTCGGCGCGGATCGATACGGTTTTGGCACCGCGGCCTTGATCGCGATCGGGTGCAAGATGGCGCGGCAGTGCCATCTAAATACCTGCCCGGTCGGGATCGCCACTCAGGCAGAGGATCTCAGGAAGAAGTATTTCGGCACACCGGAGATGCTGATCAGCTTCTTCCAGAACGTCGCACAGGAGGTGCGAGAGATCCTCGCTTACCTCGGTTTCGAGAGGCTGGAGGACGTGATCGGTCGGGCTGATCTGCTGCGACAGATCTCCTCGCGCGGGAGCGAACGGTGGCGGGCTGTAGACCTGAGCAAGGTCACGGCGCCTCCGGTAGGGAGCCCTCTCCGCTCAGTTCAGCGACGGAACGACCGACCGGGCTCCCCTCTCGACGATCGTATCCTCGAGGATATGGGCAGTGCCATCGTCGACGGCTCGTCGTTTCGCGGCTCATATGCGATCCGGAACACCGATCGGACGGTGGGCGGCCGCATCGCCGGGCGGATCGCACGGGTCTACGGCGACACGGGCCTAGAGTCCGGATCAATCGAGCTCGACTTCGCTGGCTCGGCCGGCCAGTCGTTCGGGGCCTGGCTAATCGAGGGGATGAGCCTGACGCTGATCGGTGAGGCGAACGACTACGTGGCGAAGGGGATGCACGGTGGTCAGATCATCGTTCGTGCCCCTGATGACGCGGGCTTCGACGCGCACCGGGCCACGCTGGTCGGCAACACGGTTCTCTACGGGGCGACCGGGGGACACCTGTTCGTAGGCGGTCGGGCCGGCGAGCGCTTCGCCGTCCGCAATTCTGGGGGTTGTGCGGTCGTGGAGGGGGTGGGCAAGCACTGCTGCGAGTACATGACTGGGGGCACTGTCGTCGTCTTGGGCGAGACGGGCCGCAACTTCGCTGCCGGGATGTCCGGTGGCATCGCGTATGTGCTCGACGAGCGTGGGGACTTTCCTTCGCGTTTGAATCCTGCGCTCGCGTCCTACGCCGCGGTCGCCGACGACGAGGAGATCAGATCCCTGCACGCCCTCATCCAGCGCCACCTGGAAGCCACGGGCTCCAGCCGGGCGCGGAACGTTCTGGCCCACTGGCAGGCTTTCCTCCCGCACTTTCGCCGCATCGCGCCGAAGGATGCGCCTTTCGAGAAGCGGTTGGTGAGCACGACACGCCGCCGCAACAACGAACGCTCTGGGGCCCCTGCCGGAATCATGCCGGCCGCCGCCCTCTGATTCGACGAGCCGGCGCGTCCACGCCTCCGTGCGGTACCCCCTTCTTCGCGACTCTCTAGACCGATAGCTTCAGAAACAGCCGCCAGGGGCATCCCTTCAGATCTCGGTGACCACGACATCGCCGACGGAAGGGGATTGAGAAAGACCCTTGGAACCTGATCCGGTTAAGACCGGCGGAGGGAGCGCGGCAGACGCTGTGGCCGGTAGGTTGCAGCCATCTCTGGCGGCCGACCCGCGATGCGCGGGTGGCCGCTTTGTGTCTCCCTCCCACGAGCCCTTTGAGAGGTGTGCGATGAGCGAGAACGGCCGAGCCCGCGTTGCCCCGAAGACCCCCGACGTCGGTACCGACTACCCGGGAGCCTTTCCCAACTCCAAGAAGGTATTCACCGAGGGGAGCCGTGGTATCCGTGTGCCCATGCGGGAGATCCAACTCACCGGCGATGAGCCGCCCCTCAGGGTCTACGACACGAGCGGGCCCGGTCGACTCGACGTACGAGATGGCCTGCCCCCGCTGCGTGAGGAGTGGATCCAGGCGCGTGGTGTCTCCGAAACCGGCCGCACCCGTGTGATGGCCGCCGATGTCGAGATGCCCGAGGGCCTTCGGCGCCGGACCGTTCGGGGCTCCGGCTCGGTCACGCAGATGACGTATGCCCGGAACGGCGAGATCACGCCTGAGATGGAGTTCGTCGCGATCCGCGAGAGGGTGGATCCGGAATTCGTGCGCGACGAGGTCGCGCGCGGCCGTGCGATCATCCCGGCAAACGTGAACCACCCCGAGCTCGAGCCGATGATCGTCGGCAGAAACTTCAAGGTGAAGATCAACGCCAATATCGGCAACTCCGCCGTTTCGTCCTCGATCGAGGAAGAGGTGGAGAAGCTGCGTTGGGCGACGCTGTGGGGGGCGGACACGGTCATGGATCTCTCGACTGGGCAGCACATCCACGAGACGCGCGAGTGGATCATGCGCAACTCGCCTGTGCCGATCGGGACGGTGCCGATCTACCAGGCGCTGGAGAAGGTGGACGGCGTCCCGGAAGACCTCACGTGGGAGGTCTACCGCGACACGATCATCGAGCAGTGCGAGCAGGGGGTGGACTACTTCACCGTCCACGCAGGTGTGCTTCTGAGGTTCATCCACCTGACGGCTGATCGCATGACGGGCATCGTATCACGCGGGGGCGCGATCATCGCCAAGTGGTGCATGGCGCACCACAAGGAGTCGTTCCTCTACACGAACTTCCACGAGCTGTCCGAGATCATGGCGGAGTACGACGTCTCGTACTCGCTCGGCGACGGCCTGCGGCCCGGCTCGATTGCGGATGCGAACGACGAGGCGCAGTTCGCCGAGCTGAAGGTGCAGGGCGAGCTGACGCGCATCGCATGGGAGCACGGCGTTCAGGTCATGAACGAGGGCCCGGGTCACGTGCCCATGCACATGATCAAGGAGAACATGGAGAAGCAGCTCGAGTGGTGTGACGAAGCGCCGTTCTATACGCTCGGGCCGCTCACGACCGACATCGCGCCTGCGTACGATCACATCACAAGCGCCATCGGTGCGGCGCAGATCGGATGGTACGGAACGGCGCTGCTTTGCTACGTGACCCCGAAGGAGCACCTGGGTTTGCCGAATCGCGACGACGTCAAACGCGGTGTGATCACGTATAAGATCGCCGCTCACGCGGCGGATCTCGCCAAGGGCCATGCGAATGCGCAGGACTGGGACGACGCGATTTCCAAGGCGCGTTTCGAGTTCCGTTGGCGCGACCAGTTCAACCTCGCGCTGGACCCGGTCACGGCTGAGGAATACCACGACGAAACGCTCCCGGCCGAGGGTGCGAAGGTCGCGCACTTCTGCTCCATGTGCGGTCCGAAGTTCTGCTCGATGAAGATCACGGAGGACATCCGGATCTTCGCGCGGGAGCAGGGCCTCGACACCGCGGAAGCCGTCAAGGTCGGCATGCAGCAGATGTCTGAGGAGTTTCGGGAGAAGGGTAGCGAGATCTACGTTGAGGCGGGTGACTGATCAGCGTGTGATCGGCGCCTACGGCTCGAGCCTTGGGGGTTGGATGCGGCGCTGCACTGTTGTCGGAATCGTCCTGGGGCTCGCGGCGTTCTCGCCCGGCGTCGGAGCCGCCAAGCAAATGGACGTGGCCGCAGGAGAGAGGGTCTGCCTCGGGTACTGCGTCCGATGTCACGGCGTCGAATAGCGAGCGTCAGCCGCCTCGCGTTCCGGTGAGGCGCGTCCGGGTCGCCGGTTCTGATCCGGGCGGTACGGGCGGGCCGACGTTGCCGTTGCCTCGGACATGCGCAGAGCGTGCCCGTGCAGGGCATCGCCGTACCTGCGCACGAGGAGCCGGAAAGCGTCGCGGTCGCCCGACAAAACGTCGCGGACGACCTGCGCATCGGTTCGTTCCACTGGCCGCACCATGAACGAAAGGTGCCCGGATGGGCACCGCCCCCGCAGCGGGGACGGTGCCACGACCCGGTGTCTAGCCGATGATCCAACTCGAGATCACTGCTCCCCTCCACAGTGCCCCCACTCCGCGATGGTTACCCTCGGCGACCTTCGCCTCACCCAGCTCGATGAGCCTACCGGCCCGCGTGAACATGGTGAGCTCGAGCTCGGTCGGGGTGTCTCCCAACGCGACCTGGGCCTCGGCGTACAGTCCGTTTGCCAGGTCGACCATGTCACGGATTTCTTCGTCCGTGATGCCGCCCGGTACGATGACTGCCTTCAGGGCCGACCAGCTCGCGGTTTGGGCGAAGTGCACAGCGCGCGCGTAATCGCCCTCATCGTACGCGGCCCGGGCGTTCTCGGGCGCCTCGTGAGCGATCTCCAGGAAGCGAAGCTGCTCCTCATCCGCTCCGTTCTCATCCAAGAGCCTCTCCGCGAGCGCGACCGCCGTGGCTCCCAGCTGGATGGCCAACTCTGCACGGTCTGCGGTCACGTCGTCAGGACGGCCGTCTTGGCCCCTGCGGTGCCGCACACGCTGATGACCGCGGGACTACACGTTCTCCCGCTCCCGTGGTGTCACCGCGGGCAAGGGCGCCTCTTGCGGCGACCGCCAGGTCGCTGATTTCGGCTGCGACAGAGGCGGGGTTGCTGAACGACTGGGTGTCCTCGGCGAGCGTGAACGTCATCGCCTCCAACCGCTCGACCATGGCAGAGACGGCTCGCCCGCCGCCGGATGCTTCGATGGCGCGGACGACCAGTACTCGGGCCTCACGCGAGTCGTCGAGCGCTTGCCGGTGCTCGCCACGCCTGAGCGCGTCCTGAGCGTTGGCGAAGCGGACGCGGGCGCGGGCCTGGAACTCCCGCCCGTCCTGAGAGCGAACGCTGCCGCGCCGGTCGGCGACGTTGTTGTTCACCTGAGCCAGGTCCAACGCCACATCGATCGACGCCTGGTTGCTGAGAACCTGCAGCTCGACCGTTTCTTCGAGCGTCAGGAGGTCGTCGGCGAATGGCTCCGTGGGGGTGCCGTCTTCGCAGGCAGCGACGGCGAGAATCCCCAGGAGGGCAGCTAGGCGGTGGTTTCTATTGCGTTTCATCGTCTCGTCTCCGTGGTTGTCGGCGCCCTCCCCTTCAGGGCGCGTCAGAAGCAAGACGGACGAATGGCGAAAAAGGTAACGGTCGGGTTTTCCGGCTCTCCCCGAGTTCGCGCCGGTGCCCTTGAAACGCCATGTGTGGTGCGGTGTTGACGGAGGTCGCACACAGCCGGACCGTCGCGCTACATTCCGCGCCTTCACGGACGAGCCAACCTCTGGAGCACCGAATTTGAAGCGCATCGTCGTCACGGGAGCGGGGGGGCAGATCGGGTCCTGGCTGGTTCCCAAGCTCCGCGAGATCTACGGGGACACGCGAGTTCTTGCGACCGACGTGCGTCCGCTCGGCGCTGAGGTAGCTGAAAGCGGCCCGTGCCAAGTCTTGGACGCCACGGACGCGAAGGCGGTAGGGCAGGCGGTCCTACGTCACCGAGCAGACGCGATCTACCACCTTGCGGCGATTCTATCCGCGGTTGGAGAGCTGGACCCCGGCCTGGCATGGACGCTCAACATGACCAGCTTGGAGGCTGTGCTCGAGGTCGCGCGTGAACAGCGCTGCGCCATCTTCACACCCAGCTCCATCGGGGTATTCGGGCCCAGCACGCCCAAAGACCCGACGCCTCAAGACACCTTGATGCGCCCCACGACGATGTACGGGATAACCAAGGTGGCCGGCGAGCTTCTGTGCGACTACTACCACCATCACCATGGGGTGGATACGCGCGGTGTTCGCCTTCCGGGATTGATCTCCTACGGCGCGGGTCCGGGCGGGGGGACGACGGATTGGGCGGTCGACATCTTCCGTCACGCGGTCCGGAGCGGGCGGTATACGTGCTTCCTGTCGGCAGATACCGCGCTGGACATGATGTACATGCCCGACGCGATCGACGCCGTGATCGGGATCATGGAAGCGGACCCGTCTCGCCTGACGCACCGGAACGCCTTCAACGTGACTGCGATGCAGCTGACGCCAGAGGCGCTGGCGGGAGAAATCAAGAAGCATCTGCCCGGCTTCGAGATCAGCTACTCGGTAGACCCTGCCAGGCAGGTGATCGCGGACTCTTGGCCCGACCGGATCGACGACTCGGCCGCCAGAAACGAGTGGGGTTGGGCGCCCCAATTCGATATGGCCGCAATGACGAAGGACATGCTCGAGCACCTCGAACCGCAACCCTCACAGGAAGGGTAAGACCATGCCGCTCGACAGGCTGAGTGCCGCACTGGACGCCCACGTGGCCGGCCTCGAGGAGGCCGGCACCGCAAAGGGTGCGGAGACCGTCGTCGTGGCCGTAAAGCCGGCCGAGGGAGACCGCGGGCCGCGGTTCCTACTCCGGGGCGAAGGGGACAAGGAGTTCATCCGACTGAACTCGAACTCGTATCTGGGAATGGGGTTGCACCCCGAGGTGGTCGCAGCGGAAGAAAAGGCGACTCAGGCGTTTGGGGCGGGACCCGGCGCGGTGCGTTTCATTTCGGGTAGCTACGCGGCGCACCTCGAGCTCGAAGAGAAGCTCGCCGCGTTCCACGGGCGGGAGGCGGCGATGGTATTCTCGTCAGCGTACGCCGCGGTCGTGTCTACGATCACGCCCCTGGTCACGCCCGACACTGTTTTGATCTCGGACGAGCTCAACCACAACTGCATCATCAATGCGATGCGGCTCAGTCGGCCGGTGGGCAAGGCCATCTACCCCCACAACGACGTGGCCGGGCTGGAAAAGGCCTTGGAGGAATGGAAGGGCAAGGCCGCGCGCGCGATTGTGGTCACCGACGGGATCTTCTCGATGCGGGGCGACCATGCGCCGGTCAACGAGATCATGGATGCTTGCATTGAGCACGATGCCGATTACCCGGAGAACGTGGTCTGCATGGTCGATGACTCGCATGGTGTCGGCTCCTTCGGGAGGACCGGTCGCGGCACGGAGGAGTTCACGAACAGTCAGCCGGCGGACATCCTGATCGGCACCCTCGGGAAGGCCTTCGGAGTGAACGGGGGCTATGTCGCAACCAACCACTCGACGGTGCGTTTCCTGCGCGAATCGTCGCAGATGTACATCTACTCGAATCCGATCACCGTAGGTGAGGCTGCCGCTGCGCTGCGCTCGCTCGAGATCGTCGACAGTCCCGAGGGTCTGGCCCGGCTCGAGAAGCTCCGTGGCCTGACCAAGCAGTTCGAGGACGGACTCGCGCGGTTGGGTATCGAGACGATTCCGGGTGAGCACCCGGTCGTTCCGCTCATGATCCGGGACACCCAGCGGACACGGGAGCTGGTCGAATACCTGTACGACAACGGCGTCCTGGCGACCGGGCTGGCCTACCCCGTGGTCCCCCGAGGTGATGAGGAGATCAGGACGCAGATCAACGCGGATCACACGTCGACCGATATTACCCACGTTCTCGAAATACTGGAGCGTTACCAGGCTCGGCAGTAACGTGGGGTCACAGCCTCCCAGGACGCTTTGAACGCGAGGTAGCCCCGTGGCACAGCAAAACGACAAGACGACCGTCTTTTTTATGTTGACGGTCATGGCGTTCGCGATCGTGCTCGTGGACGACCGATGGGTGCGCGTGGGATTGGGCCTACTCCCTGCACTATTGCTTGCCGAGCGGGCCTTGATGGGTCCCGGCGTGGGCGAGGAGCCGCGCATCGGCGCCGCGGACCGTCGTGATGACGGTGCCGTTCGCGGCTATATCGATGACCTGCTCAAGCACTTCCGTGAGTTCTACACGACGTGCCACCTAATGGCGGGTGGCCAGTTGGAGCCGGAGGAGGCCAAGGACCTGGCGGCGGGCATCGAGCAGCGGCTCAACGCCCTTCTCGCGGAGATCACCGATGCCGCTCGAGAGAGGGACTCCGCTTGAGGTCCGACGCGATCAGCCTTTCGGTGTGGAGTGGTGTCGCCCACCTTTGAAGCGAGTTGGGACCCTACGCTCCCCCAGGTGTGGCATGACCGACTACCAGTCGACCGAGGTCGCGGCTCTCCGCGAGATCGACTAGGCGTTCGACCGTGTTTTCGAGATGGGACCGTTGTCGATAGCGACGGTCGATCAAGAATTCAGGTTCCGACGCGCAAACAAACGCTTCTGCGACCTCTTGGGTTATTCCGAAGAGGAGCTGATGGAGATGGGCATTCGGGATATCACGCATCCGGATGACCTCGCCCAAAACATCGATCTCGCGGAGAAGGCGTTCCGCGACGAGATCGGGTCCTATGCGATCGAGATGCGCTACGTCAGAAAGTCGGGGGGCTCGGTGTGGGTGCACCTCACGGCCACGTATGTCCGCGATGACGCAGGGCGAGTGATCCGCGGCCTCGTGATGGTCGAGGACATCACAGAGCGAAAGAGGTCAGAAGCCCGCATCCAGACGCTCAACGAGGAACTCGAGGACCGAGTAGCTGAACTCGAAGAGGCCAACGCCGAGCTCGAGCACGTGAACAAAGAGCTCGAGACTTTCAGTGCCCAGGTGTCACATGACCTGAAGGGGCCCCTGGTCAGCATCGCGCAATTCAGTCAGATCTTGCTCAACCGCGATGCCGGAACGCTCGAGGACGCGCAGGACGATCTGTTGCGACGCATCCGGAACGCCGGGCATCAGGCGCGTCACATCATCGACGACCTACGCGATCTGGCGGACGTCACCCGCCGGGAGCTGTTCGCAGAAGAGGTCCATATCTCCGCGATGCTCACGGGCGTGATCGAAGATCTGCGGTTCGTGGCGCCGGAGCGGGACGTCCGATTCAAGGTGCGCGCGGATCTGCGCGCCTACGCCGATCCCGCGTTGGTGCGTCTGTTGCTCGTGAACCTGGTGCAGAACGCGTGGAAGTACACCGGGCGGCGAGACATCGCGGTGATCGAGGTCGGCCTGGAGAAGGGCAGGTCCGGGATGTGTTTTTCGTGAAGGACAATGGGATCGGCTTCGACCCCGTGCACCGGGATCGGATTTTCGAGGCCTTCCACCGGCTCCATACGGACGCCGAGTTCGCGGGCACGGGTCTGGGACTCGCGACGGCGCGACGAATCGTGCGCCGCCACGGCGGCGATATCTGGGCGGACGGGACCGAAGGCGAAGGGGCGACCTTCTCCTTCACGCTGTAGCCGCTACGCGGCCTCGCCGCTCAGCGATCTAGGGAACCTCTGCACAAGTAGGGCGCGCCGCGTTACGGCGCCACGGCCCCAGAGGGCACCCGCGCCGAAGGCGTGGGTCGGGCCGTGCCGCCGTAACCCACGACCCGCAGGACTTCGTCAACAACGCTGATGGGCGCAGGGGGGTCGCGGCCCAATAGGTCGTCTCTCCTCCTCGGACCACCGCCTGCGGCGGCGGTGCCCGAATGACTACGACTCGTCGTCGTTCCTACTCTTGGACTCGCGAGACCCCTGCGCGCGGCGTGCCCTACTTGTGCAGAGGTTCCCTAGCGATGGCTTTCCAGCAGCGCCGCCCATCGGGTCCAGGCAGCCTCCATGGCCACCCGGTTTGGGTCGCCCTCTTCGGCGCTTTCGCCGCGGGACATGAACCCGTGGCCCGCACCGTCGTAGATGACCGGATCGTACGACGACTCCATGGACGCCATCGCGGCTGAGGACGCGTCGATTGTCGAGTTCACCCGATTGTCCTCGCCGCCGTAGAAACCGTAGACGCTGGCCCCGACGTCGGAGTATGCGCCGGCCTCCGAGGGGCCAGTGCCGTAGAAGACGTACGCCGCCTCCAGGTCGCCGCGTGAGGCAGCGAAGCCGAACGTCCGGCTCCCGCCCCAGCAAAATCCGCTGACGGACACCTTCCCGTTGCTGTTGGGCAGTGACAAGAGGTAGTCTACCGCGGCATTCAGGTCGCCCGTGACCTGTTCAGGGTCGAGCGCGCCTATGCCTTCTCTGGCCGCATCGGAGTCGGCGAAGTCGATCGTTCTGCCGCCACCCGGTGCCGTGCCCGAGAGCAGATCAGGCGCGATCGCGATGTAGCCCTGTTCCGCGACCCGATCCGCGATCGTGCCGACCCAGTCGCTGAAGCCACGATTCTGATGGATGACGATGATGGCGGGGTGGGGCCCGGCGCCCTCGGGTTGAGCCACGTATGCGTGGAGCGTACGACCGTCGTGCGCGATCTCGACCCAGCCGCTCGGTGCTGCGTCGGCGATGGCGTCGGACGAGGCGGCATCGTTTTCAGCGCTTCCGCCGCATCCGCCCAACATGATCGTTACGGCTACAATCAACTTCTTCATGGCTTCCCCCGGATTGTCGAATTCACAATCGTACGGGGAGCCTGACCACATAGTCCAGTCGGGCCCCCAAACCCCGTCGCGGAGAATGAGCCCCGATATGACAGCGCGTTCTGTACTGGTAGCGATCGTAGCGACGACGGCCGCATGCGCGCCCGCTGCGGACTACGCCGCGGTCTTCGACGGGAGCGGAGGGCGGTGGGTGGACCTCACGCATTCCTTCTCTGAGTCGACGATCTATTGGCCCACCGACACCGCCGGCTTTCAGCTCGAGGAGTTGGCATTCGGGCCGACCGATGGCGGATGGTTCTACTCGTCGTATCTGTTCTCCTCCGCCGAGCATGGCGGTACGCATCTCGACGCCCCTATACACTTTGCGGAGGGGCGCCTCACCAACGACGAGTTGCCCTTGTCGGGACTGATCGGCGCTGCGGCGGTCGTCGATGTTTCGGGGTCGGCCGGGGCCGATTACCTGGTGTCGGTGGAGGACCTGACGGGCTGGGAGGCAACGCACGGCGAGCTGCCCAACGGAGGAATCCTTCTGATCAGGACAGGGTGGGGTAGTCGGTGGGACGATCGCACCGCGTATCTAGGCACCGACCTCACCGGAGAGGCGGCGGTACCCCAGCTTCACTTTCCCGGAATCGGAGCCGAGGCTGCTCAGTGGCTCGTGGACAACCGGGGCATCGTCGCGGTGGGGATCGACACGCCGAGCATCGACCGTGGCCAGTCCGTCGACTTTCGGGCACATGTGATTCTCTACGCCGAGAACATCGCAGGCTTCGAAAACGTGGCGAACCTGGATCTGCTGCCTGAGCAGGGCAGCTTCGTGGTCGCGCTGCCGATGAAGATCGAAGGGGGGAGTGGTGGTCCGCTGAGGATCGTGGGCTTCGTTCCGGCTGTGTCGGGAGGGGGGTAGGGGGTAGCCCCGCCCTAGTTGACCGGCAGCGCGAGCGCGACGAGCTGGCCAGGTGTGTCCTGATCGCCGATCGCGACGACTATGAATTGGCGTCCACCCGACATGTAGGTCATCGGCGCTCCCGACGTCCCCGCGGCCAGTTCGAACTCCCAGATCACGTCGCCCGTGACCTTGTTCCACGCGCGAAAGTAGTCCCCGCCCGCGACCGGTAGAATCGATAGCGCCGCTTCCGACCCCTCACCGAGAAAGAGCAGCGTCTTTGTGAGTAGCGGAGCTACCCGACCCCGTTGGCCGAGCCACGGGAGGTCCAGGTGAGCGATGGCCGGATGATCTCGCGGGCCGGGGCCGTTCGGCTTCATCCATAGGTGCTCGCCCGAGTTCATATCGATCGCGGTGATGCGGCCGTATGGGGGCTTGAGCAAGGGGAGTCCTTGTGGCATCGGCACCTCGCGGGGCAACCCACGTATGTACCGGAGGTCGGAAGTCTCCGGATCGGCCGGAGGGACCAGCGCGGTCACATTGGGCGATGTGACCGAAGGCAGGTACATGATGCCCGTCTCGGGGTCGACCGCCGACCCCCCCCAGTTCGCACCCCCGACCCACCCGGGCATGAGGATGGTTCCCTGCGTGCCGGAGGGCTCCGCATCGAGCAGAGTTGGCGGAGTGAACATCTCGCCGTAGACGAAGTCCGAAAGGATCTCCTCCGCTTCAGCACGCAACTCGGGCGTGAAGTCGATGAGGTCCTCGGTGGATATCCCCTGGAGGTCGAACGGTGCCGGCCGGGTCGGGAACGGCTGCGTTTCGGCGGCGACCTCTCCAGGCACGTTGGATCGGGGAACGGGCCGATCCTCGATGGGCCAGATCGGCTGCCCGGTCTCACGGTCGAAGGCGAAGACGAAGGCCTGCTTGGTGACTTGGGCGACTGCCTTCACCGGACGGCCGTCCACCACGATGTCTAGAACGTTGGGAGCCGCCGGTGGGTCGTAGTCCCACAGGCCGTGGCGAACCAACTGGTAGTGCCAAACGAGTTCGCCGGTCTCGACGTCCACGGCGGCCACGCTCTCACCATAGAGGTTGTCTCCGAGGCGGTGGCCCCCGTACCAGTCGTTCGTGGTCGTCTTGAGAGGCAGGTATACGTGACCGAGCTCCTCATCGGCGGACATCAGGGTCCAGACGTTGCCGTTGCCGCTGTAGGCCCAGGACGAGTCGGCCCACGTGTCGATCGCGGGGTCACCCGGTTCAGGAATCGGGTTGAACCGCCACACGAGGTCTCCGGTACGGACGTCATAGGCTCGCACGTAGCCCGGGGGTGCGGTTTTCCAGTTTCGATTCGGCGTCATCGCCGTCGCGCCGACGATGACCACGTCACCCACTACGATGGGCGCTGAAGTCCATGAGTATGTCGTGACCCTCTCATCGACGTCCTGAGCGAGGTTCACCGCGCCTTCAACGCCGAACCCGGGGTCCGGGATTCCCGTCGCTGCGTCGAGAGCTACGAGATGCTCGCCGGAGCCGAGAAAGATCCGCTCGGTGGTGCCGTCGCTCCAGTAGGCGACTCCTCGGTTAGAACGCCCTGACGGTTCGGCCCTGAGGCCTTCCTCGAAGGGGTCGTAGCGCCAAACGACGTCACCGGTCGACGGTTCCAGCGCGACAGCCTGACCGAAGTTGGTCGACGCGTACAGACGTCCACCGATCTTGATCGGTGTGACCTGTAGGTTTGGATTCACCACGGTTTCGGGGTAGCGGGCCGGCAGGTCGTAGTCTGCGGACTGCCACGTCCATTCGATCTCGAGCCGGCCCACATTCTCCGCCGTGATCTGATCCAGCGCGGAGTACTTGCTACCCGCTAGGTCGGCACCGTAGTGAGGCCAATCGCTGGAATCGTGGGCGGCCCCGGTCGGGGCGATGTCGGTGCACGCGGGCAGTACGAGCGCGAGGACCATCGCAGCACCGTGCAACTTCGTCTTAGGCGTCGTCATCGAGTGCCTCAGGGGATTTCTCAGACTGCCGCCAAGCTAGGACTCGGCCCGATGGCCGTGCAAACCAGCGCCCCGGACCCCAAACCGGTTGCCGTGTAGAGTCGGGGTAGGCATGGTTCCGGACCCGATCGACGCATCCGCGTAGAAACCCGTGCGCCGGCATCAATTTTCGGATCTGCAGGAGCATTCGATGTACGTCACCCGTAGCTCGACCGCGCTGCTCATAGGCGCCCTGATCCTCGTCCTCTTCGTCCCTGACGACGCGTCTGCTCAGCAGCCACGGCCCGCGCTCACGCCGGCCGACTACGGGCAGTTCGAGAATCTGGGGGCCTTCGACTTGGATCCCACCGGGCGTTGGCTCGTCCATGCCATCCGCCGGGTCGATGAATCTGTCGAGCTGCGTCTACAGCGGTCCGACGCCAGCGGGGAAACCAGGGTGCTCGAGCACGGGACGTCCCCGGTCTTCAGCCGAGATGGGCGCTGGATGGCGTATCGGGTCGGCGTGTCGCCCGAGGAGCAAGAGGACTCCGACGAGACCATCCGCGACCGGCTCGGACTGGTCGATCTCGCGTCGGGTGAATCAGAGGTCCTCTTCGATGTGAGGTTGCTCAGCTTCCGCGACGACGGAACGTGGCTGGCGGTACAGGGCTATGCGGCGGCCGACACCGTCGGATCCGATCTCATCGTGATGAACCCGAACACGGGCGAGCAGACGCTCATCGGCAACGTCGACGACTTCGCCTGGCAGGACGATGGCCGATTCCTCGCGGCGACGCTCCGGACAGCCTGGGGAAGCGCGAACGGGGTAGTGCTTTTCGATCCGGACGCCGGGACGTTGCGGACACTGGACTCCCGAGATGCACGCTATCGGGCACTGACGTGGCGGGATGACTCCGGGCAGTTGGCGGTGATGCGCTCCGTCGAGTCGGATGATCGCGAAGAGGACTCACACGATGTCCTCACGTGGACTGACGTGGGCAACAGGTCCGCGCCCATCGTTCTCGAGGCGCTGGGTCGGAACGATCTGTCAGATGCTCATCGCGTGACCGACTACGCCGGGATCGAATTCAGTGACACGGGCGACATCCTGTTCGTCGGTCTCCGGCCCTGGGAGGTTGCGGAGAACGATGAGGATGAGGATGACTCGGGCGGAGAGGATGGCGAAGGAAGCGAGGGCGACGATGCCGAAGACGACGAAGACGAGGTCGGCCCTGCCAACGTCCAGGTATGGCACTGGGAGGACGATCAGATCGTCCGGGCTCAGGAGGTGAGAACGGATCAGATTTCCCGCCGGACCTTCGCTGCGGCCTGGCACGTCGAGGACGACGACCTCGTCATGCTCGGCGATGAGCTCACCGAACCGGTGAACATCATCGAGGGTGGAAGCTGGGGCCTCGTTCCGGACTACTCGCCCTATCTCGTCCAACGCCGATTCGGGGATCGGGCCGCCGACTGGTACCGCGTGGACGTACACACCGGCGCTCGTACGCTCTTGGCGGAGGGCGTGCAGGCGGCACCGGATGCGGGAGCCGATGACGGTCGCGTCCTGGTGTACGAACACGATCGTTGGGCCGCGGTGGACCTGGCTTCGCTCGAGCAGACTGTCTTGGCTGACGGGCATGACTTCACCAGATCGTTGTTCGACTTCGACTACCCGGGTCCGCGGCCCAATTGGGGCGTGGGGGCGTGGGTAGAGGGTGGCGATCAGGTCGTCCTGTACGACAAGCACGATCTTTGGCTCGCTGACCTCGACGGCGGACCCGCGGTGCGGGTGACCCGCGGCGCCGAGTCCGGCCACGTGTTCCGCATCGTGCGCATGGATCCCGAATCGGGCTTCGGGGACGCCAACGTCGTGCCGGCGGACGGGCCCGTCTGGCTCTCATTCCGTGACGAGCGGACGAAGGAGTCCGGATACGCGACCATCGACTTCGGTCGAGAGAAGATCGAGATCCACGTCTCCGAGGCTGCGTCGGTCCGTCAGCTTCGAAAAGCGAGAGACGCGGAGCGGTACGCCGTGCGGATGGAGCGCTGGGAGGACGCCCCCGACGTCTTCGTGGGCGGGGAGGAGCTGTCGGACCTGAAGCAGGTCACCAAGACCAACGCGTTCCAGTCCGATTTTGCGTGGGGCCGCTCCGAACTCATTCAGTACACCACTGATGCCGGCTACGACCTGCAGGCGATCCTGGCTTATCCGGCCAACTTCCGGGAAGGCGAACAGTACCCGCTCATCCTGTATCAGTACGAGCGCTTGTCGGATGGGCTGCACAGGTACTACACGCCGAGCGAGCGGAGCTACTACAACTACCAGGTCTGGTCCCAGCAAGGGTACTTCGTGCTCATGCCCGACATCATCTATGAGCCGGGTCGACCGGGCCCATCAGCTCTGGACGCCGTAGAGCACGCCCTCGATGCGGCCGTCGCCACGGGCCACGTGGACCCGGACCGGATGGGATTGATCGGCCACTCGTGGGGTGGCTACCAGGCATCGTATCTACCGACACGCATGCACCGGTTCGCGGCATCGGTCGCGGGCGCCGCCATTACCAACTTCCTGAGCTTCAGTGGGGCCGTGCACTGGAACGGCGGCCTGCCGGAATTAGGCCACTGGGAGACGGGCCAGGCGCGCATGGCTGTGCCCATGTGGGAAGACTTCGAGGGCCACTTGGAAAGCTCGCCGACACACTTCATCCAGGACCTGGAAACTCCGGTGCTGCTCATGCACGGCGATGAGGACGGTACCGTGGACTTCCGGCAGAGCCTCGAGTACTACAACTACGCTCGTCGGGCCGGGAAAGAGGTAGTCATGCTGGTCTATCCGGGCGCCGACCACGGGCTCCGCGAAGAGAAGCAGCAGGTGGACTACCACCGCCGCATCCTCGAGTGGTTTGACCACCATCTGAAGGGTGAGAAGGCGGCAGGCTGGATCAAGGATGGCGAGAGCTGGGTCGAGCGCGGAAAGCGTATCGGCAACTAGGTTCACCGCGGCGGAGGCCGAACACTCAGATCCGCTTGCCCCGGGGGTGGAACAGCCGCATGCTGCCCTCCCCGGGGCAGGCGACCGCGTCGCCAGGCTCCAACGAGGTCGTCACCAGGGAGTGCTGCATGCGCCGATCGATCTGTTCTCTAGCCGCTCTTTCCCTCGCGATCGTTCTGGCCCTGCCGGGCACAGTATCCGCGCAGGCCGATTCCCGGCTGGAGTCGCTCAAGGAAGAGGCGCTCCAGATGGTCCAGGACCGCGCGAAGCAGGTCCAAGAGATCGTCGACATGCAGTTCAGCTTCGGTGAACTGGGCATGCAGGAGTTCGAGACCCAGCGGTACCTGACGGGCATCCTCGAGGACAACGGCTTCGAGATCGAGCTCGGCGTGGCCGGGATGCCGAGTGCGTGGACGGCACGCTGGTCGAACGGCTCGGGCGAGCCCGTCATCGCGATGGGCTCCGATGTCGACGGAATCCCGCAGTCCAACCAGAAGCCGGGCGTGGCGTACCGGGATCCCATCTTGGCGATGGCCCCCGGCCACGGTGAGGGACACAACTCCGGCCAGGCCGTGAACATCGTGGCCGCATTGGCGGTGAAGGAGCTGATGGAGCGCGAGAACATCGACGGCACACTGCTCATGTGGCCCGGAATTGCAGAGGAACAGCTTGGCTCGAAGGCCTTCTTCGTCAGGGACGGTGTTTTCGACGGCGTTGATGTGAACCTGTTCACGCACGTCAGCTCCCGCTTCGGAGTGTCGTGGGGTCAGAGCGGCGGCAACGCATTGGTGTCCGTCCAATTCCGCTTCCAAGGTGAGACCGCGCACTCCGCAGGTTCGCCGTGGCGCGGGCGCTCCGCTCTCGACGCCGTCATGCTTCTCGCGCAGGCGTGGGAGTTCAAGCGCGAACACCTCCGCCCGGCCGAGCGGTCCCACTACATCATCGTGGAGGGCGGCGACCAGCCGAACGTGGTGCCGCAGTGGTCGACGATCTGGTTCTTCTTCCGCGAGACAACGTACGACCTGGTGATGGAGTCGTATGACGCGGCGAAGCTCATGGCGGAGGGCGCCGCCCTGATGACCGGCACGCAGATCGACACGATCGCGACGATCGGTTCGGCATGGAGTCGGCACTTCAACAAGCCGGTCGCCGAGGCCACCTACGCGAATATCGAAGCGGTGGGCCTGCCTGATTGGAGCGACGACGACATCCGCTTCGCCGAGGCCTTCCAGCGCGAGATGGGCCAGGAGAACCCGCGTGGCCTCCCGACCGAGGTCGGAGATCTGGGCGGACCCGTCGACCTGTCGCGCTCCCTCGGTGGTGGTTCCGACGACATCGGGGACGTCTCGTGGAACATGCCGACGGTGACCATGCGCTACCCGGCTAATATGCCCGGGGGCCCCGGTCACAACTGGGCGAACGGAATCGCGATGGCCACCCCGATCGCGCACAAGGGATCACTTGCGGGTGCGAAGGTGCAGGCGCTCACGCTCCTGGACCTTTTCCTGGACGGAGAGACCGTCGACGCGGCGTGGGACTACTTCAACGATGTCCAGGCCGAGGAAGGGACATACATCCCGTTCATCGAGCCGACCGACAAGCCGGCGATCTTCTTGAACGAGGGCATCATGGCCCAGTGGCGTGAGCAGATGCGGCCCTACTACTACGACCCGTCCAGATTCGGGACGTACATGGAGCAGCTCGGAATCGAGTACCCGACGATACGGACGCGGCCGGTGTCTGAGGACGGGACGCCCGCGCGGGGGCTGAGCGGCCGCTAAGAGCTGCCGAGGGCGAACAGAGTCTTTCAACGGATTACGAGACAGGGTTGAGGAGGCACGAGATGGCTGTAAAGAACGGAAAGGGCACTGGCATCGAGCGTAGGGAATTCCTGAAAGCGGCTGTGGCTGTCGCCGCCACGGGCGCGATTACGCCCGCTTCCCTCGCTGGCGCAGATCCGGTCCTTGTCAGGGCGATCCAGCAGCAGTCCCAAGAGGGTCCGCCCCCCGTTCCGCTCGGCCAGGGCGAGCATCCGGCCCTCGTCTTCCAGGCTTATCCGGGTGGGACCGGACGGCTGATGGAGAAGCTCTGGAACGAGTACGGCGCTGCGATGTTCGAGCGCACACCGATCGACATTCCGCCGTGGCCCGGCTCGATACCGACGGACGCCCAGGACATCGCCTTTTTGCCGGTGAACCGACTCTCGGCCTTGGTTCGCGACGGCCACATTTCGTCTGTCGATCTCACTGAGATCTACCTCGAGCGCATCAAGCGGTACGACCCGATTCTGCTTTGTGCCGTCACCATCCTCGAGGGTCGCGCTCGCGAAGAGGCCCAGCAGGCCGACACGGACCTGCGTCAGGGCAACTGGCGCGGACCGCTGCACGGCATCCCGTACGGCGTGAAGGACCTCTTCTCGGTGACGGGCGCGCCCACCACGTGGGGCTCGGATCAGTTCGAGCACCAGATGATCGAGGAGGATGCCGAGATCGTCGTCAAACTCCGCGAGGCTGGTGCCGTGCTCATCGCCAAGCTCGCCACCGGCGAGTTCGCGAGCGGTGATCGCTGGTTCAGGGGCCGCACCAAGAATCCGTGGAACGTCGAAGAGGGGTCGAGTGGATCGTCCGCCGGTCCGGGGTCGGCGACCGCTTCGGCGTGCGTGGCTTTTGCGATCGGAACTGAAACGCGGGGCTCGATCGTATCGCCCGCCCGGCGGAACGGGCTGAGCGCGCTCAGGCCCACCTTCGGTCGCATCAGCCGCTACGGCGCGATGGTGCTCTCGTGGAGTATGGACAAGCCAGGTCCGATGTGCCGCAACGTCGAAGACTGCGCGCTGGTCTTCAACGAGCTCCACGGCGCGAGCGACCTGGATCCGGCCACGATCACGGCCCCGTTCGTCTTCGATCGCAACGCCGACATCAGTGCGTACCGAATCGGCTACTTCGACGACGCGCCCGAGTCGATGCTGGAGAAACTGTCGGACCTCGGAGCGAACTTGCAGGAGATGAACGAGCTACCGCAGTTCCGCGTGGATCAGCTAGGTGTGGAGTCCTCAGCGGCGTTCGACTACCACATCGCACCGGGTGGTGTCGAGCCGGAGCCCATTCCCGAGGACCTCGACGACGCCGAGCGCAGGCGTGCGGGTCGCTTCAGGCGCGGGCGTGAGGGGCGGGCCATCGACTACATCAACGGCCAGCGGCGGCGCCTGATCTATATGAAGCAGTGGCAGGAGGCGATGGAGGGCTTCGACATGTTCTTGAGCGGATCGGGCTATGTGGGCCCAACCAACGACACGGGTCACCCCGCCGTGATCGTCCAGTACGGCTTCGGCGTGCGGAACCCTGATGCCGACTCACCCACGACGATGCCACTTACGACCACGATCGTCGGCGACCTCTATGCGGACGACAAGATCCTGAACGTGGCGCATGCCTTCCAGTCGGCGACCGACTGGCACATACGGAGGCCGATGCTCCCGGACATGTAGCCTAGACCGGTCGAACGAGACGAAGCGGGGTCGGCATCCAGCCGGCTCCGCTTCTGCTATTCGGCCCCTCCCTCGATGAGCACCTCAACGTGGGCTACCGCTGCCCGCGCCGTGCCGTCCACGTTGTACCCGCCCTCCAGAATCGAAACCAGCCGCCCACCGCAGTGGTCGTTCGCCACGTCTAATGCGCTCCGCGTCATGCGGCGGAAGACGTCGTCTGTGAGGTCGAAGCACCCGAGCAGGTCATCCATGCGGCTGTCGAAGCCTGCGGAGACGATGACGAAGTCGGGCTGGAAGCGGCTGACTGCCGGGAGGAGCGCGTCGTCCCAGTGCCGCAGCATGTCGATGTCCTTCGAGCCGCAGTCCAGGTGAACGTTGATGTTGAAGCCCGTGCCCTCGCCCTCGCCGCGCAGTGAGGGATCTCCGGTCCCCGGGTACGCCTGCCAGTTGTGTGCGGAGAAGAACAGCACGCTCGGGTCGTCGTAGAAGGCGTTCTGCGTGCCGTTCCCGTGATGGTAGTCCCAGTCAATGATCAGGATCTTCTCGAAGCCGTGCTCGCGCTGTGCGTACTTCGCCGCGACGGCCGCGTTGCTGTAGAAGCAGAAGCCCTCTTCTTCCCCGGTGTTGTTGGCGTGGTGTCCAGGCGGCCTGATCGCGCAGAAGGCGTTACGCACCTGGCCCCGAGCCACCGCATCGACGGCGCCCAGCGCGCCGGCCGCGGCGAGCGCCGCGACGGGGCCGGTCACCTCGATCTGCTCGACCGAGTCCACGTGCTCGCGGGTGTGATGGGCACGAATGAACGGCATCGGGTCCGCGAGCTGAGGAATGACCGTCATCTCGTCATCGAGTCCACCTGATGCGAACGCCTCGGCGATGCGGACGAGGCGGAGCGGACGTTCGGGATGAGGTTCACCGCCTCGCGCTGGCAGGACGTGATCGAGGTATCGGGGGTCGGTCACGAGGCCGGTGCCGGTCTGCGTGATCGAGAAGCGCTCGAGTCGGCTGACCGATGGGATGGCCCCCAGTGCCAGGAGGCTCCGAGACGCTTCGCCGAGGAATTCACGCCGGGTCTTCATGATGCACCCACTCCGCCAAGGGTTGGCTGCGCAATGTCCGAGGGGGCCTTGCCGGAGACAAGCTCCGATGGCATTCGTATCGGTCCTCACAGTACCCCCAATTCAGCACCACGAATTTCCGGAGTTTGTCTCTCATGCGCCGCTTGTCTCTCTTCGCTTCTGTCGTCCTGGTCACTGCCATCGCGGTCCCGGACCTGTCGGGCCAGGCTCACCCTCGTCTCGAGGACTTCAAGGACGAGGCGGAGGAGATGGTTCAGGGCCAGGCCAAGCTGGTTCAGGAGATCGTCGATCAGCTCTTTTCGTTCGGTGAGCTGGGGATGCAGGAGTTCGAGACCCAGCGGTTTCTGACCGGGCTGCTCGAGGAAAACGGATTCGAGATCGAGCTCGGCGTCGCCGGAATACCGTCCGCTTGGACCGCCACGTGGGCGCACGGCTCGGGTGAGCCTGTCATCGCGATGGGCTCCGACGTCGATGGGATCCCACAGTCGAACCAGAAGCCGGGTGTCGCCTACCGCGACCCGATCGTGTCGATGGCTCCCGGGCATGGAGAAGGGCACAACTCCGGCCAGGCCGTGAATATCGTGGCTGCGCTCGCGGTGAAGGAGATCATGGAGCGCGAGAACATCGACGGCACCTTGCTCATTTGGCCGGGCGTAGCGGAAGAGCAGGTGGCTTCGAAGGCGTTCTTCGTCCGCGAGGGCGTCTTCGACGACGTGGACGTGAACCTCTTCACGCACGTGTCCAGCAATTTCGGCATGTCGTGGGGCCAGTCCGGTGGCAACGCTCTGTGGTCCGTGCAGTTCCGCTTCACGGGTGAGACGGCTCACTCGGCGGGATCTCCGTGGCGGGGTCGCTCGGCCCTGGACGCCATCATGCTCCTGGCCCAGGCGTGGGAGTTCAAGCGCGAGCACCTGAGGCCAGCCGCTCGGTCCCATTACATCATCGTCGAGGGTGGCGATCAGCCGAACGTGGTTCCACAGACCGCGACGATCTGGTTCTACTTCCGCGAGCGCGACTACGAGTTGACGAAGGAGCAGTACGACGCCGCGGTGCTGATGGCCGAAGGCGCGGCCCTGATGACCGGCACGGTGGTGGACACCATCATGACCGTCGGCTCCGCGTGGGGTCGTCATTTCAGCAAGCCGGTCGCCGAGGTGTCGTACGCGAACATTCAGAAGGTTGGGCTCCCCGAATGGGACGAAGACGACATTCGGTTCGCCGAGGCGTTCCAGCGGGAGATGCAGGTCAACGTGACCGGACTCGCCGATTCGATCAACGCGCTCGGAGAACCGGTTGACCTCAGTCGTTCGCTCGGCGGCGGCTCGGACGACATCGGTGACGTCTCGTGGAACATGCCGACCGTGACGCTGCGGTATCCGGCCAACATGCCCGGCGGCCCTGGCCACAACTGGGCGAACGGAATCGCGATGGCCACGCCGATCGCGCACAAGGGAGCGCTCGCGGGCGCCAAGGTGCAGGCCAGGACGTTGCTCGACCTATTCTTGGACGGCGAGACGGTCGACGCCGCTTGGGACTATTTCAACGATGTCCAGACGGCAGAGACCGTGTATACCCCGTTCATCGCTCCGACTGACAAGCCCGCGATCTTCCTCAATGAGGGCATCATGGCACGCTGGCGCCCCGTGATGCGGCCCTTCTACTACGATGCCGAGCGCTTCGACACGTATCTCGAGCAGTTGGGCATCGAGTACCCGACCATTCGGACCAGGCCGGTCTCCGAGGACGCGCCGGCACCCCGCTCACCGTCGGGCCGATAGTATGAGGAATCTCCGCTCGTTGGACACGGCTCTCAGGGGGGCGCTCTTCTGCGCGCTGCTCGGGCTCACGCCGTTCGTCGTTCAGGCGCAGTCCATCGACGTCGTGGAGTTGACCGCGGCCGACATCCAACGCGCGTACGCGGCGGGAGAATACACGGCGGTGCAGCTCACGCAGGCGTTCCTCTCCCGGATCGATCGGTTCGAGGACCACTACAATGCCTTCATCTCGATGAATCCTGAGGCGCTGCGAACCGCCGCGCTGTTGGACCTCGAGTATCAGCTGTCTGGCCCGCGTGGGCCGTTGCACGGTGTGCCCGTCGTGATCAAGGACAACATCGACTACGGCGGCCTGGTCACGACGGCGGGCTATTCTGGATTCAGCAGCGAGACCGGCGGCGTCGATATGATCCCCGACGACGACGCCGCTGTGGTCGAGAGGCTTCGTGATGCCGGCGCGATCATTCTTGGCAAGACGAATCTGCCCGACTTCGCGGGCCACGGAACGCGCACCAACAGCTCGGTCGCCGGCGTAACGCTCAACCCCTACAACGTCACCAAGGCCCCGGGCGGCTCGAGTGGAGGCACCGCGACGGCCGTCAACGCGAGCTTCGCGGTGCTGGGCCTCGGTACCGAGACGGGTGGCTCGATCCAGAACCCGGCCTCCGCTCAAGGGCTGGTCGGCGTGAAGGTCACGTACGGCCTCGCGCCCATCGAGGGCATCTACCCCATCAGCGGGAGCTATGTCGATGTCGTCGGTCCCATCGCCAAGACGGTGTACGATGCGGCTGTAGCGCTCGATGTCCTGGCCGGTCCGACCGTCGAGGATCTGGCGACCTATGCGGCTCAGGGTCACATCCCCGAGGACGGGTATGCCGCTGCCTTGGAGGATGCCGACCTTGCCGGCAAGCGCTTTGGGTTGGTCGGTGTGGGATGGCGTGAACGGTTCCTTCCGCTCGACCCGGTCACCGAGGAAGTGTACCGACGCGCCGTGGCGACTCTGGAGGGACTCGGCGCCGAGGTGGTCGAAGACCCGTTCCTGGAGAGCGGCTTCATCGAGCTGTATGGCGAGCGTCCGCGCGTCCCTTCGCAGGGCGCCTATGACCGCCTCCTTTATCTACAGGGCCTCGGACCCGGCGCGGCGTTCAACAGCATCGAGGAGTGGGAGGCGCTCTCGGGCCAGACGTTCGGCCGCGGCGGTGGTGGGCGAGGACGTGGCGGTCGGGGTGGCCGAGCGCCGACGCCACCCGCCCGCCCGAGCGCTACGGAGGCCGGGGACGCCTTCCAGGCGTGGCGGAAGGACATCCGTGAGCTATTCCGTGGCGTGCTCGAAGAGAACGAGTTGGATGGGCTCTTCTTCCCGCAATCCGGTGTGCCGAATCGTGATCTGATCGAGGACCCGGAGCGCCCGGACTTCAATCCGAACAATTGGGCCGAGTTACCGAGCAACGTCATCAACGACTTCGGCATTCCGGTGGTCACGGTGCCCTATGCCTACTTCGACGACGGGACGCCGTTTGTCCTGGCGTGGATCGGGGATATGTGGAGCGAGGCGGAGCTGCTGGGTTACGCCTATGCCTTCGAGCAAGCGACGATGGCACGGCGGGCGCCCGACCTGGTGGAGAAGCCAGAAGGCTGAGCCCTTCAGCTCAACCAATACCTGCATTAAGGTGTCCCGGGTCTCGTAACAGCCCCTATCAAGCACGCTCCCAAAGATCAGTGAGGCAGATTGAGTCTGTCCTATAGATGGCTCGCCGTGCCAGCGTTGGCGATCCTCGGTTCCGTGGCCACACCTGCCGCCGCCCAACAGGGCGGGCAGAACGTCTCGAGCGACCGTCCCAGCGTGTTCTTCGACTGCGACGGCCGGAATTGCAACAACCAGTACTACCGGACCGAGATCAATTGGGTGAATTGGGTGCGGGACCGCGAGGTCGCTGACGTCCACCTGATCATGACGAGTCTGACGACGGCCACCGGGGGTCGAGCGTACCAGCTCGACTTCCTGGGTCACGGTGAGCAGGATGGCTACGAGGACGTGCACCGGTACGCGACGCTGGTGACCGACACCGAACGGGAACAGCTCGACGGCATCGCGTACGCCATCAGTCTCGGCCTGGCGAATTTCGCGAACACGGCCGGCTACCGGAACCTCGTGACGATCCGAGGCCCGGACCCTGAGCTCGGAAACGCGGGGGGTCGTCGGATCGTGTCGGCACAGGAAGTCGACGATCCGTGGAACCTGTGGTTCTTCCGCGTGAACGGGAGCAGCAACCTCGACGGAGAGGAGACGCGCTCGACGGTCCGGGTGAACGCAAGCGTGAACGCCTCGAGGGTCACGCCAACGTGGAAGATGAATTTCAACAACAGCGTCAACTACAATCGGGTCGAGGTCGACCTGGAAGACGGGACGTTCCTGGACACGCGCACCGATTTCAATTTCAGCCAGCTCGTGGTGTACTCGATCGCCGATCACTGGTCGGTCGGCTTCCAGGGGCAGGTTGCCCGCATGACGAACGTCAACCAGAACTTCCGGGCTGAGCTCACCCCGGCCATCGAGTACAGCGTATTCCCATACGATGAAGCGACGCGACGCTCGCTGACGGCCTTCTACAAGATCGGACCAGCGTACCGCGACTACATCGAGGAAACAGTGTTCGACAAGACGTCCGAGACGCGGTGGGAACAGTCGCTCGAGCTCGAGCTGTCGCAGCGACAGACCTGGGGAGACGCGGGCATCACGGTATCGGCATCGCACTACCTGCACGACATCGATCGCCACAACATCTCGCTGCGGGGCGACGTGAATTTCCGCATCGTGAGGGGCTTCAGCGTGAACGCTCGAGGCGACATCGCGTGGGTCGACGATCAGATCTATCTGTCCAACCAGGGCGTGACCGATGCTGAGGCGCTGCTGCGGCTCCGACAGCGCGGCACCGACTTCAACTACGGGCTCACGGTCGGCTTCTCGATCCAGTTCGGCTCGATCTTCAACAACGTCGTGAACAACCGCTTCAGTGGAGCCCAGGGCTTCGGGGGCTTCGGTGGCGGCTTCGGCGGAGGCGGGCGCGGCGGCTTCCGCCGCTGATATGCTCGGGGGTGGCGCCGTCACTCACTAGGAGTGGTGACGGCGCTACGCCCCCGGTAGCGCGAAGGCAATCATGCCCCGGTCCGACCCCGGGCCGGTGACGCCGATCACCACGATCTGCTTCCCCTCGCTCGTCCGGTACGTCATGGGGTTCGATGTGCCCTGGTTACCGAGTAGATCCCCGGACCAAAGGGTCTCTCCCGTCTCGCTGTCGATCGCGTAGAGACGAGGGTTCCGCCCGCCCAGGAATACGAGGTCGCCCCCGGTCGCCATCGGCCCCTCGTTGTACATCCACCCCAACGGGGGTAGGTCCACGCCGGCGAGAGCCGGGTTTTCCCGGATGTCCGGCCGATCTCCGACCGCCACCTGCCACAGGTGATCGCCCGAATCGAGATCGATCGCGGTCATCGTGCCCCACGGCGGCTTCACGATCGGGATCCCCGAAACGTTCAGGCCTCGGATGCGTTGCACGTAGTCCGCATCGGCCGTGCCGGGCTCGGGCTCCACGAGCCCGTGAACGAAGGGCAGGTTCTTGCTCGGTACGTACAATACGTGTGTGCGCGGGTCGAAAGCGGCGCCTCCCCAGGCGACGGCCCCCACGGCGCCCGGCATCGTGATCGTCCCTTCGAGCGATGGCGGCGTGAACAGCGGCCCGAGTTGATACGACTGGATGAGCTCGAGTGCATCAGCCCGCAGCTCTGGCGTGAGGTCGATCACGTCATCGAGTGAAAAGCCCTGCCGCGCGAAGGGAGCGGGCTTGGTCGGGAAAGGCTGCGTCGGTGCCGTGCGCTCGCCCGGGACCGTGCTCGCCGCGACGGGTCGTTCTTCGATGGGCCATACGGGCTCACCGGTCACCCGGTCGAAGACGAAGGTGAAACCCTGTTTCGTAACCTGCGCCACGGCGTCGATCACGCGGCCATCGACCTCGATCGTGACGAGGTTCGGTGGAGCCGGCAGGTCGTAGTCCCAGATCCCGTGGTGTACCGTCTGGTAGTGCCAGACGAGCTCGCCCGTGCGTGCGTCGAGACAGACCAGTGACTCGGCGAAGAGGTTGTATCCCAGCCGATGCCCGCCGTAGTAGTCGCCGTTCGGGGTCCCGACCGGCAGATACACCAACCCCCGTTCTTCATCGACCGTGAAGGGGGGCCACACGCTCGTGGAGCCCGTGTACGAGTACGACTCGGCCTCCCACGTATCGTTCCCCAGCTCGCCGGGCTGCGGAATCGTGTGGAAGGTCCACACGCGCTCGCCGGTGTGCACGTTGAACGCCTGCACGTCCCCCGGAGGGTTCCGACGATAGATGCGGTCGTCCGGCATTCCGCTGCCGAGTATGACCAGATCACCCCAGACGACCGGGGGCGACGTGTTCGTGTAGTGGAGCTTGTTGATCTCCCAAATGAGGTCGGTGGTGACGTCCACCTGACCGCCCTGGCCGAACGATGCGATCGGCTGTCCGGTCGCCGCGTCCAAGGAGATCAGGCTCCACCGACTGTGGATGAAGATTCGCCGTTCGTTCCCGTCGGTCCACATCGCGACGCCGCGGTGACAGAAGCCGCACCCTCGGGGGAGCTGCCCCCAGCTGTACGCCCTAGGGTCGTAGCTCCAGAACTCTTCTCCGGTTCGCGCGTCCAGGGCCACGACGCGGCTGTACGGCGTGCTCACGTACATCGTGTCGTTGATGACAATCGGCGTCGCCTCGAAGCGGCCCGGGCGGATGGTCTCGCCCCTGACGGGGACGCTCGCGCCGGTGATGGGCTCCTCGCCGTTGTCCCAGGTCCACAGGACCTCGAGCTCAGTGACGTTGTCGCGATCGATCTGATCGAGCGGAGAGTACTTCATACCCCCCTGGTCACCCCCGTAGTACGGCCAGTCGACGCCTTGGGCCGCGACCGTGCTGGGGCAGGCGATGAAGAGAAGGAGTATGGCGAATCGGCGCATCAGAATCCCCTGAACGAGACCGCGGCAACGTCCCGCTGGGCGGATTCGGTGTCAAGTTCGTACGTTGGTCCGACCAGGAGGACGACCATGCGATCTCTCACCAGCCTCAGCGCTGCGAGCATTCTCTTCGCCGCGCTGCTCGCGAGCCCAGCCGCTTCTCAGGAGACGCCGCGGCAACTCCTGTTCCTGACGCACGCGGGGCTGTACAAGCACGCGAGCCTGGGGCCGGCCGAAGAGGCGGTCGCTTCGTGGGGCCCGGACGCCGGTTATGAGGTCACCGTGCTGCAGGGTTATCTGCAGGAGCCCGATCAACTCGACTTGTCGATGATCACGGCGGAGTACCTGTCCGGATTCGATGGTCTGATGATGATGACGAACGGCAACCTCCCTCTCGACGACAGTCAGAAGCAGGCGATCATCGACTTCGTGAGGGGGGGCGGAGGATTCGTGGGCGTCCACAGTGGCGCCTTGACGCTCTACGACTATCCCGAGTTCGGCCGGATGCTCGGCGGGTATTTTCGCCGCACCGTGCAACAGGGCCACCTGGTGGTTCTGCGAGTCGAGGACCGGCAGCATCCCGCAACGAAGATGTTGGGAACGAGTTGGCCGGTCATCGACGAGTTCTATCAGTTCGGTAGAGCTCCGTGGAACGAAGATCGACCGGAGGACAACATCGACGTGTTGTTCGGCAACCGGATCCCGGTGGGGTTGTCGCGTGATTCGGTGCGCGTCCTGCTCAGCATAGACACGCGCGCCACGGACATCTCGGGTCTAGAAGAGATTGTTCTGGGCGGTGACTACCCCCAGTCCTGGGCGAGGAATTTCGGGGAAGGCCGCTCGTTCTATACGTCGCTTGGGCACCGGGCCGAGATATGGACTCACGATCCGGTGTTCCGCACCCACCTTGTCGGCGGGATCCGCTGGGCGCTCGGTCTGGAGCCGGGATACGCGCGGCCGAGAGGACGCGGGCGCTGAATCGGAGGGCGGCCGAAGCTGACCGAAGTACCGACCCCGGCTAGTTGCAGCTCACTGTGCCAGGTAGCGTGGCCGGAGACGCGTTACTCGCGGAGCCGGTTCCGTAGAAGATGCCGCACTGCGCGCCAGCGAGGCCCGTATGCGTTCCGGTCGCTGCCCAGCCAACTCCCCTGTCGTTCTGATTGATCGTTACGGTCACCGCGGCCGTCGCGGTCATTTCGAGCTGCGTGAAGTCGGAAGCGTACTGGTCGTGGTCGCTGAGATAGACCTCCTGTTGGCTCGCCATGTTCTTCAGGTCCGACGTGACCGCCGCGATGTAGGACTTTTGGCGCATGGAGGAGAACCTGGGGATCGCGATCGACGCTAGAATCCCAATGATGACGACGACGATAAGCAACTCGATGAGCGTGAATCCGCTGCGGTCGTTCTGCTGCACTGCGTTCCTCCGGCTGAGGTCGATGTCGATACCCTACAGGCTACCCCCGCATCCGGCAACCGTCAGGAACGCTTGGAAACATTGAAACTTTGGGCACTATCAATTTAGTACGCCCCGCTCGACTGATGCGCCACGTGAGAATTTCAGCCATGGGACTCCGAGGCGTGCCGCCGCGAGAACCCCCTTACTGATTGATCCATTGCAGCGCGCGCGCGTACCTTACCATCGCCAGGAGTCAGCTCATCGAGCGGAGCAATCGGAGGCGTCGTGGCAGGCCATAACAAGTGGTCCAAGATCAAGCGCAAGAAGGGCGTCAACGATGCCAAGCGAGGCGCGCTATTCACGAAGCTGATCCGCGAGATCACCGTGGCGGCGCGGGACGGGGGTGGGGACCCTGAGTACAACGCTCGGCTCCGCCTGGCGGTCGACACCTCCAAGGCCGCGAGCATGCCTGCCGAGAACATCGCCCGCGCGATCAAGAAGGGCACCGGAGAGCTGGAAGGGGTCAACTACGAGGAGATCACGTATGAGGGGTATGGCCCCGGTGGCGTGGCGCTCTTCCTTGAGTGCCTCACGGACAACACCAACCGGACCGTGGCCGCCGTCCGGCACGCGCTCATCAAATTTGACGGGAGTCTCGGGACCGACGGATCGGTCGCGTGGCAGTTCGACCGGAAGGGCCTCATCGTCATCGACGCTGGCCGCTATTCGGAGGACTCGGTTTTCGAGGCTGCGATCGAATCAGGTGCCGAGGACGTCGTTGCCGACGACGATGAGTTCGTCGTGACCGCGGAGGTCGGCGACTTCGCAGCCGTGCAGGAGGGGCTCAAGGCCGCGGGAATCGAGGCCACGTCTGCTGAGCTGACTCGCATCGCGAAGAACGAAGTCGCGGTGACGGGGCGGGATGCCGAGAAGCTCGTGAAGCTCCTGGATATGCTCGACGAGATCGACGACGTTCAGAAGGTGCATTCGAACGCGGACATCGACGAAGCCGTCCTCGCCGAGGTCATGTGAGGGAGGAAGCAGACGACGTTGTCATCCTGGGCATCGATCCTGGGACCGCGGTCACGGGTTATGGCGTCGTCGCTCGAGCGAGTGGTGGCGCCCTCGTCTTGGTGGAGTGCGGGGTCATCAAGACGTCTCCCAAAGAGGCGCTCGCGCATCGGATCCGGGAGATCCACGAGGCCGTCGTCGCCCTCATCGGACGACACCGACCGACCGTGATGTCGGTCGAGAACGTGTTTCACGGCAAGAACGCTCAGAGCGCTCTCAAACTGGGCCACGCGCGCGGCGTGATTCTGTTGGCGGCGGCGCTCCACGAGGTCGCCATCGCCGAGTACGCGCCGAGGCAGATAAAGAAGGCGGTTACGGGCACCGGTAACGCGACGAAGGACCAGGTTGCGTTCATGGTCCAGCAGCACCTGAAGCTGAGCGAGGTGCCCACTCCCGCGGATGCTTCGGACGGAGTGGCCGCCGCGCTGTGCCACTGTGTGGTGGGGAGCCTTCCCGCGCAGCGAGCGCGAGCATGATTTCACGGATCCGCGGCAGCCTCCTGACCCGTACGACAGACCGCGTCGAGATCGAGACCTCGGGGGGCGTCGTCTATGAGGTAGAGGTGCCATTGACCGTGCTCCAGCGTGTTCCGTCGCCCGGGGGGGTGATCGAGCTGCGGACCCTTCAGGTCGTGACGGACAGCTCCGTCGCGCTCTATGGGTTCATCGACGCGCATGAGCGGACACTCTTCCAGCGGCTGCTCACGGCCTCGGGCGTGGGCGCGAAGCTCGCGCTTGCCATGATGTCCACCTATTCGGCAGAGCGCCTGGCGCGTGCTCTAGTCGAGCGCGACACCGCGGCCCTGCGACAGGTGAGCGGGATCGGCAGGAAGAAGGCCGAGAAGATCGCGCTCGACCTCGCGGACAAGGTTGCCGATCTGGCGATCGTGACGCCTGTCGAAGCGGGCCAGGCCGGGCCAGCACAGGGCGCGGTTCAGGCGCTCGTCGCCTTAGGGTACACCTTCTCCGAGGCGGACCGGGCGGTGCGCGCGGTTCTTGAGTCGGGTGTTCCTGACTCGACAGATGAGCTCATCCGCCGGGCTCTTTCGGGCGTATAATCAGTTGTCACCGCAGAAGCACGTCCGCAGCGTCGCTCTTCGCGGACTCGCCGACGAAATCGGCGCCGAGTTCCTCTCTGGCAGAGCGAAGAGGCCAGCGACCGTCCAACTGAGGGTAGGGGACACCGTAGTGACGCTGGAGACGGGATCCGACGCGGTGCGCGGAACCCGGCTGCGTGCGCGGTTCGTCAACCGCTCGGGATTTCGCTTCCTGATCTACAACTCCAGCACGCTCAGTGAGCTCGGGGAAAAGCTCGTGCTCCTGCAGGATCTTGACATCGGGCATGCGGGGATTGACCGACGCTTCATCGTGCAGAGCGCCCGTCCGGACGAGGTCCGCGAGCTCTTCGGAAATGAGCGAATCAGCGACCTCGTTTGGTCGCAGACCACCAAGGTGCGTTTCGGTATCAGTGACGACGACGGGCCCTTGGGGGGAGCCTGCCCGGGTGCCGTCGACCTACTGCACTTCCACGCCACGGAGGAAGTCACCGACATCGATCGCCTCAAGGCTCTCTTCGAGCTCTTCTCCGAGATCCTGGAGCGCGTCACGCGACTGGGTGAGGAAGAAAGCGAGCTCGATCGACAAGTCGCACGGTTGAACGGTCCTGGGGGCATGATCACGACGGGACAGGTTGCCCTCTGGGAGGGTGGTCCAGCACGCCACGACGCGGTCGAGGTCCTGGCAGAGCTGGGAGACAGCGAAGCACTCGATCCGCTGATGCTGGCGGTCCATGACAGTGATCCCATCATCCAGTCCAAGTCGGTCTTTGCACTCGGCGAGATCGGTGACGAGCGCGTGATCCCCGTGCTCATACGCCTGTTGGGGCATAGGCAGGGGCAGCTAAAGCGCAAGTTGTGTGATGACGCCGCGGACGCGCTCTTCACGCTGGAAGTCGACGGCATCGCCGACGCGTTCGAGAGGGCACTCGATGGACACCCTGAGGACCTTCCCGGCATCCCGAAGCAGTATCGTCCGGACGTCATCGAGGCTCTGATCACGGCGCTGGAGGGTCCTGGGCGCATGACCGTTTCCAATGCGGTCCACGCGCTGTCCAAGATCGGAGCGGTGGAGGCGCTTCCCGAGCTGAAACGGAGGCTGAACAAGTACATGCTCGCGTCGGTCAAGGACGCGTATCGGGAAGCGATCAGCGCTCTGGAAACTCGCACGAGCCTACCACGCCCGGCGGACGGCACGCATGTGTCGACGGACACTTTGCCGAACCCGGCCGCGCAGACTTCTCGGGAAGGTTCGGCCGACACCTTGCCCGACGCGTCCGATGTCGGGGAGATTCTTCCATGACCGACCACATCCACATCACGACGCCGACCTCGCTGAGCGACGACGTGGTGATCGAACCGACGCTTCGACCGCATCAGCTGGACGAGTTCATCGGTCAGAACAAGGTGCGTGACGGGCTTTCGATATCGATCCAAGCCGCGAGGCAACGTCGCGACCCGCTGGACCACATTCTCTTTCACGGTCCCCCCGGGCTCGGAAAGACGACGCTCGCGGCACTCTTGGCGCGCGAGATGGGCGTCAACATCAAGACCACGTCGGGGCCGGTGCTCGAGAAACCCGCGGACCTGGTCGGCATCCTGACCAACCAGCGCGAGGGGGACGTCCTCTTCATCGACGAGATCCACCGACTCCGGCCGGTGATCGAGGAGTTTCTGTACCCGGCCATGGAGGACTGGCAGGTCGACATCCGCCTGTCCGACGGACCCAGGGCCGAGACCATGACCATGAAGATCGAGCGCTTCACGCTGGTCGGCGCGACGACGCGGTTCGGCCTTCTCACCGCGCCGATGCGCGCCCGCTTCGGCATCGTTCAGCGTTTGAATTTCTACCCACCCGAAGAGCTGGTCACGATCGTCCGGCGCAGCGCGGATATCCTCGGCGTTGAGATAACGCCGGACGGTGCGGAGGAGCTGGCGAAGCGTTCGCGCGGCACGCCTCGGGTCGCGAATCGGCTCTTGCGTCGGGTCCGAGACTTCGCGCAGGTGAAGGCCGACGGTCGGATCGACACGGCCGTGGCATCGGCGGCACTCGAGCTGCTCGAGGTGGACGAGTACGGGCTCGACGAGATGGATGCCCAGGTGCTCAAGACGCTCATCGAGAAGTTCGAGGGTGGGCCCGTCGGCCTGAACTCTTTGGCGGTGGCGATGGGTGAGGACGCGACGACGCTCGAGGAGGTGTACGAGCCCTTCCTCATCATGGAGGGCTTCCTCATGCGGACTCCCCAGGGCCGCGTGGCGACCACGCGGGCGTACCACCACTTCGGGTATACGATTCCCGAGGAGAAAAAAGGCGGTCAGGGATCGCTGTTCATCGAAGGGGAGTGACGGCGGCGAGAAGAATATGACACGCGCGCGCGACGGGTCCCGCGCCTCGGACTTCGAGTACGACCTCCCGGCCGATCGGATCGCTAAGTACCCTGAAGCTCGCCGCGACGAGAGCCGCCTCCTGGTGGTCGATCACGGTCACGACGCTGCCGGCGGCACGCCCCGGCGAGCCTTTGGACACGTGGCCTTCGCCGACGTCGTAGATCTCTTCCGGCCGGGCGACGTTCTGGTGGTGAACGAGAGCAAGGTGCTCCCGGCCCGTCTTCTCGGACGAAAGCCGACCGGTGCTCCATCCGAGATCCTGCTCATTCGGCCGGGACCGGAAGCCGATGACCCGCTGGTCTGGGAGGCTCTGGTGCGCCCGGGGTCCAAGCTGAAGCCGGGACGCTCGGTCATCGTCGGCGATGACCTGTCGATCGAGATCCTGGACTCGGTTCCGGGTGGCGGACGACTCGTCCGGCTCCGCACGGACCTTACCGTGGAGGAGGCCCTCGACCGGTACGGGCACATGCCGTTGCCCCCGTACATTAACAGGGACGACGAGCCGAGCGACCGGGAGCGGTATCAGACGGTGTACGCGCGAACACCCGGATCCGTCGCCGCGCCCACTGCGGGCCTCCACTTCACCGATGATCTGCTCGGCCGTCTGCGGGAGCACGGCGTGCGACGTGCGGACGTAACGCTCCACGTTGGCATCGGCACGTTTCGTCCGGTCGAGGTCGAGGACCCGGCGCGCCACGAGATGCATGAAGAGTGGTACGAAGTCACACCCGCGGCGGCGGAGACCATCAACGGCGCCCGTGCCGACGGCGGCCGTGTGTGGGCCGTGGGTACCACGGTCGTGCGAACCCTCGAGTCCGTCTCCGACGCGTCGGGTCGCGTAGTTCCCGGGGCCGGAGGCACCAGCCTGTTCGTTCATCCCGGATACGACTTTCGAGCCGTGGACTGCATGCTCACGAACTTCCACCTGCCCCGGTCCACGCTCCTCATGCTCGTGGCCGCGTTCGCCGGATACGAGACCACGCTAGATGCGTATCGGGAGGCTATTTCCGAGGGGTATCGATTCTACTCGTACGGCGACGCGATGGCGGTCATCTCAAGTCCGTAGGCGGCTCATTCGGCCAGCCATCGCGTCTCCGGTCGTACCCTCTAGCCTACTCAGCCGAAAGCGTCTGCACCGTGTCCACGCGAGTCGCCCGCGTCGCCGGCAGCCACCCGGAGAAGAGTCCGACGGCCACGAAGACCGCCACCGTCATCACGTAGGTCAGCGGGTCGGCAACAGTATTCGCCGCCGGATGCTCGGTTCGCGGGCGCCGGAGCGGGCTGGGCGGGGCATGGACATCCTCGCTTTGGTCAGACGCGCGATGCGTCAAGCTGTTTCAGACTGCGCGATCCACGTGCGAGGGGCAACTTCCCTACACCAGCACGCGTTACATTCTCCCGCCATGTTCGAATACGATCTTGTCGCCGCGGAAGGCTCTGCCCGGGTCGGGACGCTCTCGACGCCACACGGTGACGTCGCCACGCCCGCGTTCATGCCGGTCGGGACCGTCGGAACCGTCAAGGGTCTGATCATGGAGGAGGTGCGTACGCTCGGGGCCAGCATGGTCCTCGCGAACACCTACCATCTCTATCTACGTCCCGGGCATGAGCTCTTGAGGCGGCTCGGCGGCCTACACGACTTCATGCGGTGGGACGGTCCGATCCTCACCGACTCGGGCGGCTATCAGGTCTTCTCGCTGGCCGACATCCGTGACGTTCATGACGACGGTGTGGAGTTCCGGAGCCACATCGACGGCTCGACGCATTCGTTCACGCCGGAATCCGTCATGGATATCCAGCGAGCGTTGGGTGCCGATGTCATCATGGCTTTCGACGAGTGCCCGCCCGGAGGGTCAGACAGAGCTCGAGCGGAGGCCGCCAACACGCGCACGCTGCGTTGGCTCGAGCGCTGTCGGGTGCGTTTTGCGGAGTTGGGCGCCCAGGAGGACGGTGCGGAGCAGGCGCTGTTCCCGGTCCTCCAGGGTAATGTCTTCGACGATCTGCGCCGCGCCCACGCGCGTCAGTTCATGGACTTGGAAGACTGGCCGGGATACGGAATCGGCGGCCTCAGTGTGGGCGAGTCGAAGGACGACATGTGGAGGGTCCTCGACATTCTGAACGAGGAGCTTCCCTCGGATCGGCCGAGATACTTGATGGGCGTCGGTTACCCCGACGACCTACTGGAAGCCGTAGCCCGTGGGTGCGACCTGTTCGACTGCGTCGCACCGACCCGAAACGCCAGGCACGGGACTGCCTGGACGAGCCACGAAGGCCAGGTGAACTTGAAGGCGGCGCGCTTCCGGGAGGACACGGGTCCCATCGATCCAGACTGCGACTGCTATACGTGCGCACGGTACGATAGGGCGTACCTTCGCCACCTGGTTGTCGCTTCGGAATGGCTCGCAGTCAGACTCCTTTCTATCCACAATCTGCGTTTTATCGTGGCCTTGGGAGAGGAATCGCACCGCAGGATCCGCGACGGCACTTTCGAGAGTTGGTCGAGGGAATGGCTTGATCGGTATCGGCGCGCTGGCGGCGAAACGAAGTCGAGCCCATGACAAGCAATCCGTTCAACAACCCAGTGAACCCGCACGGAGATCTTCGGTGACCTCAGCTTTCTATGCCCTGCTTGCGGTGCCACGTCAGGGTGGCAACAGCGGGCTCATCAACATCGTCATGTTCGGGTCGATGTTCGCGATCTTTTACTTCTTGCTGATCCGGCCCCAGGCCAAGGAGCGGGAGAAGCATGACGCGATGCTCACGGGCATCAAGAAGGGCGATGAAATCGTGACCAACGGCGGCCTCATCGGGAAAGTCGTGCACGCCGAAGAGAAACGCCTGACCGTGAAGACCGGAGAGAACACGAGGGTCACGGTGGACCGCGGCCGGGTGGCAGCCGTGATCGATGCGAAGAGCAAGGAGAAAGAGGAGTAGTGGCCTGTAGTGCAGGCCTCTGAGGGCTCGCTCGATGGCCGTTCACGAGATCAGAGAGATGGGTGACCCGGTACTCCGTACGGAGGCCGAGGATGTCGAGGACTTCAGCGGCGGACTGTCGTCGCTCGTGCGAGACATGTTCGAGACCATGTACAACGCAGAGGGAATCGGTCTCGCGGCTCCTCAGATCGGCGTTTCCAAGCGCGTCATCGTGATCGACCTTCGCCGTGAGGACGAGCCTGACGCGCAGGTCGCGCTCGTCAACCCGAATATCGTCTGGTCCAGTGACGAGACCGAGAAGGCGACCGAGGGCTGTCTCAGCATTCCCGGTCTCGAGGAAGTGGTCCAGCGACACCTTGCGGTCCGGGTCGAGGCGCTGGACCCCAAGGGAGAGCCGGTCGAGCTTGAGGCCGATGACCTCTTCGCGCGGGCGCTCCAGCACGAGATCGACCATCTCGATGGGGTCCTCTTCGTGGACAGAGTCAGTGCCTTCAAGCGGCGCATGCTCATGAAGAAGTGGAAGAAGCTCCAGGCGGAGGAGGAGTGACCGTCCCCGGATGAAGATCCTGTTCTGGGGAACGCCCGAATTCGCGGTTCCCTGCCTTCGCGCCCTGGACGAAGAGGGCTTCGATATCGTCGGTGTCGTCAGCCAACCCGATCGTCCGGCCGGGCGCGGACAGCGGCTCCGCATGTCGGCCGTGAAGCAGGTCGCTCTCGAGCAGGGCTTCGCGGTGCTGACGCCCGATCGGCCCCGCGGGGACGACTTCATGGCTGCGGTGAGGGAGCTGGCACCGGAGCTTTCGGTCGTCGTGGCCTACGGGCACATCCTCAAGCCCGAAGTGCTCGCGCTTCCGCCTCGAGGATCGATCAACGTGCATGCGTCACTCTTGCCGGAACTCAGGGGCGCGGCTCCGGTGACTTGGGCCATCGCCCGTGGGCATGCCCAAACAGGGGTCACGATCATGAGGATGTCGGCCGGCATGGACGCCGGACCCATCATCCACCAGGTCGCGGGGCCGATACTGAGCGATGAAAGCGCATCCGAGCTGGCCATCCGACTCTCGGAAATGGGAGCGCAGGCGCTGGTCGAAGCCCTCGCGCTCATGTCTGATGGTAGCGTAGAAGAGCGCCAACAGGACGAGGACGCGGTGACCTTCGCGCCCAAAGTCGACAGGGCGACCGCACGAATAAACTGGGACCTCCCAGCGATCGAAGTGGCCCGTTTCATCCGGGCGATGGACTCGATTCCAGGGGCCTGGTCGGAGTCGGGCGGAGCCCAGGTCAAGTTCTTCAGGCCGTCCACGGTACGGCAGCACGACGTCTCTCCACCGGAGGTGCCGGGGCCCACCGGAAACGGTGGCGCGCCAATGGCGGACGTTCCGCTGCCGGGTACCGTCGTGGGCACCGATCCGGATCGCGGCGTTCTCGTTGCGACGGCAGACGGCGGCGTCCTGGTCACGGAAGTGCAGCCCGCCGGCAAGAGACGCATGGGCGCCCGTGATTGGATCAACGGTCGCGGCGTCGGCGTGGGCAGTCGATTCGAGTGACGCGGGTCCCATGGCTGCATGTGGTCACGGATGACGCCGTGTTGGCCAGGGAAGGAATCGGGATCGAGCTGTCAGCGGTGCTCGAAGCAGGTGGGTCTGCGGTCGCCGTTCACATACGAGGGCCGCACACCGACGGTGGCAGGCTGTTCGAGTTGGCCGCGATAATGAGGCCGCTCGCCAACGAGCGAGGCACATCGCTCTATGTGAACGACCGAATAGACATCGCCTTGGCGGTGGGTCTCGATGGCATCCACCTCGGGCAGCGTTCCCTCCCGGCTTTCGTCGCGCGCCGACTCGTGGGGCCGAGCCTGATGCTGGGGGCGTCGGTGCACACCGAAGAGGAGCTGACCGACGCGGTCGATGGCGGTGCAGACTATGCCTTCGCGGGTACGCTCTTCTCAACACCGAGCCATGGTGGCTCAGACCCGCGAGGCCTGCCTCTCCTGCCGGCGTTGAGGGCGGCCGCGCACGGTGCCAATCTCATTGGGATCGGAGGCGTCACGCCTGAGCGTGTCGCGAGCGTGCTCGCGGCTGGGGCGGTCGGCGTCGCGGTCGTGAGCGGTATCTGGGACGCCGACAGTCCCGCGAAGGCGGTCGGCGCATATCTTTCGGAACTCGAGGCTAGTCAAGGAGACGGTAGTTGACCACTGAGACGATCCAGGTGCGACTGAACGGCAGAGATCGCGAGGTCGAGCGCGGTCACAGCGTGCTGAGTTTGCTCGAGTCGCTCGAGCTACATCCGGCGACGGTGGTCGTCGAGCTGAACCGCGAGATCCTCGGTCGAGACCGCTATCCCGAGCACGACGTCGAGGACGGGGACACCATAGAGCTCGTTCACTTCGTGGGCGGGGGCTGAGCGTGTCGGCGACTGATACGTCGGCTGCCCCTGAGACCGCACGGGCGCTCGACACACCGTTCGAGATCGGAGGCGTGGACTTCGTCTCGCGGCTCATCGTGGGTACCGGGAAGTACGAGACGAACGAGATCATGATGGATGCCATCCGAGCCAGCGCGGCCGAGATGGTGACGGTCGCCGTACGCCGCGTCGATCTGGATCGGACGAAGGAGGAGGCGATCCTCCACCACCTGAGCCCGGACGAATTCTTCCTCCTGGCGAATACCGCCGGCTGCTACAACGCGGAAGACGCGATCCGCTACGCCAGGCTCGCCAGGGCGGCGGGCTTCAACGACTTCGTGAAACTCGAAGTGATCGGTGACGAGGCCACGCTGCTCCCGGACGTCCACGCGACCCTCGAGGCCGCACGCACCCTCGCGAGCGAAGGCTTCAAGGTGATGGCCTACACGAACGACGACCTGATCACCGCGCTGCGTCTGGAGGACGCGGGCTGCGTGGCCGTAATGCCGCTGGCCAGCCCCATCGGCAGCGGCCTCGGCGTCGTGAACCCCTACTTCATCAGAGAGATCAAGAGGAGGCTCGAGGTGCCCGTCATCGTCGACGCGGGCGTTGGCACCGCCTCGGACGCATGTGTCACGATGGAGCAGGGGGTCGACGGAATCTTGATGAATACCGCGCTCGCAGCGGCCGATGACCCCGTTCGGATGGCGCACGCGATGAGGCAGGCTACCATCGCTGGACGGCTCGCATACCTCGCTGGACGAATGCCGTCCCGTGAGATCGCCGTGCCGTCGTCTCCGACCGAGGGTATGCTCGACTGATCGTGACGATCTCCCGATTTGAGATTCGCCTCCAGAGGGTGGAGCCCAGGTGACTGAGGTCGGGACTGGAGCCTCCGGGCAGGCGCGGCGAACCGCCTTCCAGATGCGTGAGCAGGTCGAGCGCGGGCGTCGACTCGACATGGCACTTCAGTCCTCGGTCCGCGGGCTCGACGATCGTGACCGCGCGTTTGCTCACGAGCTCGCCTATGGGGTCACGAGGCTGCGAGGCCGAATCGACCATCTGCTGGCTCGCCATGTGCACCGAGGTCTCGACTCTCTCGATCCTCGCCTGCTGGAGGCTTTGCGTCTCGGATCATATCAACTGCTTTACATGGACTCCGTCCCGGACTACGCGGCGGTCTCCGAAACGGTGGACCACGTCCGCTCTCTCGCTGGGAGGGGTGCGGGTGGTATGGCCAACGCCGTTCTCCGGAAGGTCGCCGACGCGGGTGACGGCCGTGAGAACTTTCCCGACCCCAAGGCGGACCCGGGCGAGTTCCTGGCGACATGGGGGTCGCACCCACGCTGGCTGATCGATCGGTGGATGAAGCGATGGAAGCCCGCCGAAGTCCTCGCGTTGGTGAAGAAGAACAACACGCGGCCCGGGATCTTCTTGGCGCCTCTAGCGTCGACCGCCGCCGAGGCTGTGGCCAAGCTCGCCGCGGCAGGTATCGAGGGTGAGGCCACTGGCCTCGGTGAGTGTGTAAGGCTTGCCCAGGGCACGAAGCCCGTGGACGCGTTGGCAGCCGTGCCCGCGGCGATCATTCAGGATCCAGCGGCAAATCTCGTGGCCCGGTACGCGAGTGTCCCGGCGGGCACGAACGTTGCAGACCTATGCGCTGCCCCCGGCGGGAAGGTGCTCGTTGCCGCTAGGGGAGCAGACCACACGCTCGCAGCCGACCCCTCGGAGCAACGGATTCGAATGGTACGCGAGAACGCTCAGCGCACAGGAAGCACACTCGATTGCGTGGTCGCCGACGCTCGGCATCCGCCGATCACGGGTGCGGACGTGGTGCTGCTCGACGTGCCCTGCACGGGCACCGGCACCCTCGGTCGCCATCCCGATGCGCGCTGGCGTCTAGGGGCAGACTCCATAGCGGAGCTCGCCAAGCTTCAGCGCGAGCTCCTCCTGGCGGCGGCGCCGCTCGTTCCGGTCGGTGGCCTCCTGGTGTACTCGACCTGCACGCTCGAGCCCGAGGAGAACCACGACCAAGTAGAGCGTTTCTTGATGGGGGCAGGGGACTTCGAGGTCGAGGCACCCAAAGGGATCCAGCCGGAATTCCTGGACGGTCGTGGCTACCTGGTGGTCCACCCGGATCAAACCGGTCATGACGGGGCCTTTGCGGCCCGCCTGAGGAGGACCGGGTGAGACTGGGCGGGTCCCTCGCCCGGCGCAGGGGGGCGCGCGGGAAGCAGCAAAAGAAGGAAAAGCGGGGAAAGGGTGCCGCGAAGCCGCCTCGCGGGAGCCGAGGGCGTATGCGCCTACTCGCCATCGCGGTGGCGCTAGCGCTCGTCGGTTGGCTCGGCGGCTACGTGATATCCGTGCAGATCCTATTTCCAGCGCCTCCTCCTCCGGGTGATCTCTTCTCGGTTCCGAACATTCGCGGCGTAGGGCTCCCCAGCGCGCGCGAACGTCTGGACGACGCGGGGCTGGCGTTGGGCGTGATCGATTCGCTCTTGCATCCGTCCGTGTCTCGAGACCTGATCGTCGGACAGTCACCGTTGCCCGGTCAGTTGCTGATGCCGGAGGGTGTGGTTCGGGTGACGATCAGCCTGGGCCCGCAGCTACGCTCGGTTCCGGACGTCACGAGGCTCGACGAGGACCGAGCCCGCATCGTTCTCGAGAGCAGCGGCTTCGTCGTCGTGATCGACACCGCCCAAGGCGACGCGCCGCGGGGGCGCATCGTGGAGGTCATCCCGCCAGCCGACTCGGTCGTCGCTCTTCCGGCCGAGATCACGATCGTGGTGAGTACGGGTCCGCCGCTCGTCGCGATGCCTCTGTTGCTGGGAATGGGGGAGGAGGAGGCAGTGATGTTGCTTGATTCTCTTGGGCTGGTAGTCTCCCAAGTGGACGAGGTGTTCAGGTTCGGTCGCGACCAGGGGATCGTCGTTGAACAAGAGCCCGCTGCGGCTGCCGAGTTGGAGCGCGGCACTGAAGTGCGGCTCGCAGTTGGGCGGCGGGGTCGCGAAGAGGAACAATGACCCCCACGTTCCGTAGCAACTGAGGCACGACCAAGTGCCGTGAACCGTTGCCCCGCAAGGCCTTGTGACACGTTTATGATGCGCAGATTCATACGCTCGCCCTACCTATGGGCCATCTTGGGAGCAGTGACGATCGTCGCCGTCGCCTGGATCGGCAGAGAGAACTACCGGCCGGTCATCACCGGTGAGCTGGCGCCCGCGTTCACCGTGGCTACGGTCGAGGGAGCTCCGGTGTCCCTGGCCGACTACGCTGGCAAGGTCGTGCTCCTGAACGTCTGGGCGACGTGGTGCCCTCCGTGCTTGGACGAAATGCCGTCTATGCAGCGGCTGTACGAAGAGCTCGACGACGAGTCGTTCGAGATCGTGGCGATAAGCATCGATGCCCGACTCGGTGAGACGGATACCGAGGGGCGTCCCGGTGGGGATCTCAAGGCCTTCGCCCATGAGCTCGGGCTCACGTTCGACATCCTGCACAATCCGTCCGGTGACATCCAGCGCACGTATCAAACCACCGGCGTGCCAGAGACGTTCTTGATCGGCAAGGATGGTCTCATTTACAAGAAGGTCTCGGGCGGAACGCACTGGGACGCGCCAGCCAACGTGGAGCTCGTTCGTCGGCTCCTAGCGAGCTAGCGTCTTGGCGGGGCCCCAGGGGGCGCTGCTACACAACTGGCGCCTCAAGCTCTCCGCGCTTGGGCTCTCCATTTTCCTGTGGGCGCTCGTCCAAACTGAGCCGCGAACCTCGGAAACGCTCTCGTCGGTGCCGGTGCGCATCGAGGTCGCGGACACCGCGTGGGTGCTCGTGGGTGCTCCCAATCCAGCGATGGTCGAGCTACAGCTCGCGGGTCCGGCGGGCGAAATCATCCGTTTGGCGAGGGAGGGTACTACCCTGCGGGTCCCGCTCGCTTCGGTGGGTTCTCCCGACACTCTGATCTCCGTGGAGCGGGATTGGGTGGAGCTGGGACAGTGGACCGGCCTGACCGTAGAAGCGGTGTTCCCGGCCACGATTCAACTCTTGCTAGAGCCCGCGCTCACACGTGTTCTCCCCGTCGCAAGGCGGGTTGCGGGTGAGATCCGGGGTAACCTCGCGTTGGCGAGCGAGGTGGGTGTCAGCCCCGACGTCGCCCAGATACGTGGTCCCGGGAGTCGCCTGGTCGGGCTGGATTCGCTGATTCTGGAGCCCTTCGATCTCTCGGCAGTGCGGCGCTCAGGGAACTTCATCGTGGCGATCGACACTACGGGTCTGGGAGGTGCGTCGATCGTTCCGGCGTCCATTACGTTGGGCTTCAATGTCGAGGAAGCGATAGAGCGGGTCTTTCCGGGGCTGCCCATCCAGGTGGATACCGAACGGGTCGGTGCCGAGGTGGTGATCGATCCCGTCACGATCCAGGTACGCTTCTCGGGAGCGAGTAGTCTGGTCAACGCTCTGGACCCGGCGTTCCTCAGGGTCTGGGTCGCTCCGGAACACCTCGATGGCATGTTGCCTGGCGAGGAGCGGCGCGTGCCCCTTCAGGTCGAAGGCGTGCCGGATCTCGTGGCCGCAGTGCCTGCGACGGATGTGGTTACCGTACGCCGCATCGCCGATGGGGGACCGGGAGGAGTGAGGTAGGTGGCATGAAGCGCCCGCTGGTCTTGGGGCTCGAGACATCTTGTGACGAGACGTCCGCTGCCGTTCTCGACGGCGACAGCCGGGTACTGGGTCACGTGATACTGTCGCAGGACGAGCACGAGCTCTATGGCGGTGTCGTGCCGGAGCTTGCCGCCCGAGCCCATCTGCAGAGCATCGACGCGGTCGTCGACGAAGCGCTCGATCAGGCTGGAGCCTCGTTACAAGACATCGACGTGTTTGGGGTCACGGCCGGGCCGGGACTCATCGGTGCGCTTCTGGTCGGCGTTTGTTGGAGCAAGGCCGCCGCTTATGCGTGCGCCCGCCCCCTGGTTACGGTCCACCACATGGAGGCGCACCTGTTCGCACCCTTACTCGAGGATGCGGAAGCCGAGCCACCCTTCGTCGCGCTACTCGTTTCGGGTGGCCATACACTGCTGCTCCATGCCACTGAATGGGGGGAATATCGCCTGCTGGGTCAGACGCGGGATGACGCCGCCGGCGAGGCCTTCGACAAGGTTGCCAAGCTCCTGGGGCTCGGGTATCCCGGCGGGTCGGCACTCGAGCGTCTCGCGCTGTCGGGTGACCCGAGCCGGCACCGGCTGCCCCGCCCGATGCTGCGTGGCAACCAGCACCCGGGGGATGCGGACTATTACGACTTCTCGTTCAGTGGTCTCAAGACCGCAGTGGTGGCACTTGTGACCCGCTTGGACGCTTCAGGTGAGTTGGAAGCCGAGAGGTCCAGTGTGGCGGCCCAGTTTCAGGAAGCGGCCGTCGACGTACTCGCGGCAAAGACCATGCGGGCGGTCGTCGAATTCGAATGTCCGCGTGTCCTTTTGGGTGGCGGAGTCAGCGCGAACAGTCGTCTCCGCGAGGAAATCGGTGAGCGCTTGGGGGCAGACGGCAGGCTTTTCGTCGCGGCCCCTCGCCTGTCTCTGGACAACGGGGCGATGGTGGCGAGGGCCGCGAGGTTTCGGTTCGAACGGGGTGACATCGCGTCGGCGGACGCCAGTGCTTCTGCGGCGATGCAGTTCCCCGGTCTTGTGGGGAGCAAGGCGTGAGGCACGACGGGCACGACGGCTGTTCCGGTACGCCCCTCGGCAGGCGAAGTTAGGCCACCATGTATCCTATCATCTTCGAACTCCCGCAGTGGTTCCCATTCCTCGGCGGAGAAGCCATCACCTCGTTCGGGGTGTTCATGCTTTTCTCGTTCCTCACCGGGGGGCTTGTCATCCGCTCGGAGATGGGCCGGATGGGCGAGGACCCCGAGAAGGCTTGGGACCTGGTCTTCATGGGCGTAGTGGGTGGGATTCTGGGCGCGAAGGGCTACTACATCCTTCTCAACTACGAGCGGTTGATCGACGAGCCCGCGGCGTTGATTCTCGCCCGTGGTGGCTTGGTGTGGTACGGCGGCTTCTTGCTCGCGACGGCGCTGGTGGTATGGGAGATTCGTCGCCAGAAGCTGCCGCTGAGGCCCATGGCGGACGCCATCGCGCCGGCACTCGCGCTCTCGTACGGCGTGGGCCGCATCGGGTGCTTCCTGGTCGGGGACGACTGGGGTCGACCGACCAGCTCTTTCCTGGGGATCGCGTTCCCGAGCGGTACGCCACCCACCCAGGTGGCCATCATCGAGCGCGACTTCGGCATTACGGTGGACCCCGCGCTGATCGAGCAGTATGGACAGGTAGTTCCGGTCCACCCAACGCAGCTTTACGAAGTCGGGATGAGCACCTTGATCTTCTTTGTGCTGTGGCGAATCCGTGGACACTCGCACAGTGCGGGGTGGCTGTTCATGCTTTGGCTGGCCATGGCGGGACTCGAGCGCTTCCTCGTCGAGTTCCTACGCGCGAAGGACGACCGCTTCTTCGGCGTGCTCACCTTGGCACAGGTTATCAGCCTCGCCATTGTGGCCGTGGGCATCTGGGGCGTACTGCGGACCAAGGACGCGAGCGACCCGAAGCCAGCTTCGAGCTCATAGGAGAGGCGGTCGAGTGCTGAGGATTCTCCACGGGTCGGACATGCAGGTGGGCAGGCCATTCCGCCCGCGCGCAGCTGAAGCATTCCGGGTCCTGGCGTTCGACGTAGAGCCGCATCTCATCGTCGTGTCGGGAGATGTCACTCAGCGCGCGAGGGGGCGGGAATTCCGCGCTGCTTGGGAGTTCTTGAAGAGGCTGCCGGACGTCCCGTTGATCGTAACGCCCGGCAATCACGACGTGCCGCTATTCCGCATCTGGGAGCGGATCACGTTTCCATATTGGGTCTGGCGGAGAAACATCCCGCGTGACCTCGATTCCGTCGCTCGGGTCGCTGGTGCAGTCATCGTGGGCCTCAACTCCGCGGCTCCGTGGCGTGCGATCGTGAACGGTCGAATCAGCCGCGGTCAATTGGCGTTCGCTCGAAAGGGTTTCGAAAGTGGCTCACCTGGCGGTATCCGAGTCCTCGTGATCCATCACCACTTCGTCCGCAGTAGCGCCGGGGCTGGTGCGTCGCCTCTGCCGGGAGCGAAGAGAATCCTCAAGCACATCGAGGACATGGGCGTCGACGTCGTGCTGGGTGGCCACCTTCACGAGATGCATATCTCCAATTCGCGTGACCTCGTGCAAGGCGAGGGCTCTGGCGTACCACTCCTCGCTGTTGGGACCACGACCTCGCGACGGGGCCGCGGTGCCGAAGCCGGATTGTGCGGCGCCAACGTGGTCGAGATCCTCGATGACCACATCGATGTGACACCGTACTTGTTCAAGTCGCGTGGGAAGGCCTTCGAGCCGGGAGATCCTGTGCGCCTGCCCAGAGCGGGTGCACCGGAGCTGACGCGCGTCTCCCAACCGGCCGGGGGGGCCGGCTACGGGGTCTCGCTTTAGCGATGCGCTACCTCCGCAATTCGCCGACAACCCGCGAAAACTACGAAGCCGCCGTCTTATCGACAGCCCTCGCCGTGGGGATCGGAATCGTGGTGTTCTACTTCACCCGGCTGATTCTCGCGCGAGAACCAATCGGCACGACCGTCGCGCAGCCGGGCGAACCGCAGCGCGGAGCGCCGTAGGGTGGGGAGACCCGATCTCGGGCGGGTGCTCGGATGGGTTCTCTTGTGCGTGTTGGCGGTGGTGCCTTCTTCCGCCTCGTCCCAGATCGCGAGAACCGAGGTGGGGCATGTGGTTTTCGAGGGGAACGAGTCGTTTCGCAGCGACTCGCTGGCGCGAGCGATCGTCACACGCCAGACCGAGTGCCGTTCCGCGATTCTGAGTCCGTTCTGCGCACTCGGCACGAATTTCGCAGTACAGCGGTTCTATCTGCGAGATCGTGAGATTCCGAACGATACCCTCAGACTCAGGACGTGGTACTACCAGCGAGGGTTCCGTGAGGCCGAAGTCGACGCCACGATCACTATGGAGTACGACGGCCGAGCCGCCGTCACTTTTCTGGTGCGGGAAGGTGACCCCGTGACCGTGGCCAGCATCGCGTTCGAGGGCGTCGAGTCCTTGGACGACGACGGTCTGCTCGATGGGCTCCCGTTGCAGCCCGGCGACCGCCTCGACCTCTTCGCGCTAGATGCGACCCGGAAGGTGCTTGAAGAGCGGTTGGCCAACCGAGGGCATGCTCGCGTCGAAGTCCTCCTTAGCAACTGGATTCCGTCGGGCACCTATCGCGCCGAGGTGACCTTTGAGATCGACCCGGGTCCAGCGGCCGTGGTTGGCCCAATTACCGTGATCGGCAATGAACAGCTCAGCGAATCGACCGTCCTCAACACGCTTCAGTTCCAGACCGGTGATGTCTATAGGCTGGACGACATCAACGAGGCTCGTGCACGTCTGTTCGGACTCGAGATCCTGCGAAGCGCCGCCGTCACCGTCGACCTCACGACGGAGACGGACTCGATTGTCCCGGTCACCGTCAGGGTCGATGAAGGCGATGCGTATAGGGTGCGCCCTGGGGCTGGGCTGACCACCGCGGAGTGTTTTGATTTGGAAGCGCGCTGGACTGCGCGAAATTTCATCGGCGGTGGCAGAGTTCTGCAGGTACGGGGACGCATGGCGAACATCCTCGCTGCCGAGTTTCACGACCTGCTTTGTCCACTGAGCGGCACGGGATCGTTCGCGAAACTCACCGGGCTGGCCTCGATCGATTTCGTGCAGCCGTGGATCCTCTCCACGCGGAACTCGTTCAATGCGTCGCTCTTCGCGGAGCGCCAGAGCCTTCCGGACATCTTCATCCGGGAGGCGGTCGGTATCGAGGTCGCGTTGACGCGAAGCATTGCACCTCAGACCCCACTCACGGTGTCGTATCGACCCGAGCTCACGCGGCTCGACGCCGCCGAGATCCTGTTCTGCACCGGCCTTCTGATATGCGACCCGGACGACATCTCCGTCCTCGGAGGAGCGAACTGGTTGGCCCCGTTGGGCCTCAGCTTCACGCGCAGCACCGCGAACAACATCCTCAACCCGTCGAGCGGCTACACTCTCGTCCTCGACGTCGAGCACGCGGCGGGATGGACAGGATCGAATTTCCGGTATGACCGCCTCGTCACGGAAGCGACTTGGTACTCGCGGCCTGGGGTCTCCAGCGTATTCGCGGCGCGGCTACGCGGAGGTTGGGTGGGTGCCGAGCCGTTCGGCCAGCTTCTGGGCCGATCGGGGTCTTTGGACATCGTTCACCCGCAGAAGCGCTTCTACGCGGGAGGCGCGAACTCGGTGCGCGGTTTCGCCCAGAGCCGGCTCGGCCCACGAGTCCTCACGGTGGACCCTGAGGACCTTCTCAGTGTGGGCGAGGGCGGTGGGGGCTGCACGCCTGAGGCACTTCTCGATCTGTCCTGCGACGCCAACGCCGTAGATGGGGGTTTCTTTCTCTCCCGACCGACCGGCGGCACTCGGGTCCTGGAGGGCAGCGTCGAGGCGAGATTCGGACTGGGCACGAGCTTCGAGGGGGTGATCTTCACCGACGTGGGGCAGGTGTGGGGTCCTGCCGATGGCGTCGATCTCGCTGCGCTCGAGGTCACCCCGGGCTTCGGCGCGCGATATCTGAGCCCGATCGGCCCGATCCGCCTGGACCTCGGATACCGATTCCGGGGCGGTGAGCACCTTTCGGTCGTGACCACGCAGGTGGCGCCGTACGACCCGTCTTCGTCCGACACTCAGATCACTGTGGACGGTGGCCTGATTCCGTACGTGAAGACCGAGCAGCTTGCGGTTCTCACTCCGCTGGTTTTGTTCGGCCAGACGTCCGCCTGGTCCTTTCGCCGGCTCCAACTGCACGTGTCGATAGGACAGGCCTTCTGATGGACGAGAACGGCCAGGTTCCGCCGCCCAAGAAATGGAGCCGCCGGATCGGCGTGTGGACGTCGCTTCTCATCGCCATGGTCCTTGCGGCGATAGCTGCCCTTTCCGCCACCGGTTCCGGGCAGCGCGTCGTTCAGGCCAGGGTCCTCACTCAGATACGGGGGAGCCTGGCCGGAGACCTCGACATCGAGGGAATGAGGAGCGGTACGCTGCTCACCGGCGCGACGCTGACCGGAGTGGTGTTGCGGGCGGAGGGGGGGCGACGATTCCTGGAGGCCGACTCGATCCAGATCAGGTACTCCCCGCTCGCGCTGATCACCGGGCAGCCGCGACTGACTTCGCTCATCGCCTGGGGACTCGATGTAGAGATCTCACGCCTGCCGTCAGAGGCCTCGCTCAACATTCGACGCGTCCTTGCCGACGCCGTCGATACGCCGCTGGGTGAAGGCGAGGCGGAGCCACTCGCGCCGTTCGTCGTCGGCCACTTCGCCGTCCGAGGGGGGCTCGTTCAGATCTTGTATCCGGCGTCGGCCGAGACCACAGGGCCGACTGTGCCGTCTCCCGACGGGAATGGGCGGCTCCGGCGCCTGGCGTTCGAGGAGATCGACCTCGATCTCGAGGATTTGACACTCCGCCTCGGTGACGCGAACCGCATTCTCGACGCGCAGTTGGCGTCGCTTTCCATGCAAAACTCGATCACGAGCGAGCCCTTCACCCTGGACGAGGCGTTCGGCGGCTTTGAGTTCGGCGCGCGTGGAATCCGCATCACCGACGCAGCTTTCCGGTTCCCTGCTTCGCTGCTACGTGGCGAGCTCACGGTGGGCCCCGCGTCCGACGGCGAGCCGTGGGGCTTCTTCGCCCGGCTGGAAACAGACGGACTCGCGGATCTCCGCGACCTGAGTTGGATCGACGACCGTATTCCCGCCGGGTCATTCCAGGGGGCCGCCAGCATCAGCGTGGCGGGCGGCACTCGCGTGGACCTGGATCAGATAGAGATCGAGCTGGAAGCCAGCTCTGTCATGCTCGACGGTCGTGTGATGTTCACGGACTCCATGCGATTCGAGGACCTTGATGTGACGGCGAGCCCTCTCGCTCTGGAGCGCATCGAACCCTGGCTGGGCCGGGAGATGCCCGTCGAGGGATGGTTGAGCGGTGAGGCGCGCTTCAACGGAACGCTCACGGACCTTCAAGCGAGTGGTCGTGTGACGCTGGTTCCGATCGGCTACGGGGGACAACCCACCAGCGCCGACTTCAGCGGCACGCTCCACGGCGGGGAGAACCCGGGTGCCACCGCGCTCGAAGTCCGCTTGAACCCCGTCAACTACAGGCTCGTCGAGGTTCTGGGCCGTGACCTGCCCATGAGTGGGACCGGAACGGTCGACGTGAGCCTGTCGGGACGTGCCACGGACGGTATTCGCCTGGTCGTCGATGCCTCGCATGAAGCGGACTCGGTGCCGCGGTCGCGCGTGATTCTTCGGGGTGCTGTGCGGCGTACCGAGACGGGTGACTGGATCGCCGATGTACAGGGCGACGTGACGCCACTGTCGCTGCGTGCGTTCGCAAACATTCGACCCGATCTCGCGTTGGCCGGTGAAGTCACCGGCGCCATCCGCGGCATCGGCCGGCTGCGCGACCTGACGGTTTCCGCAGACCTGGACGCGGAAGGAGGCCGAATCGGGCTGAGTGGCGTGGTCGACCTGCAGCGTCCAGGGTCGTTTTATCGCGTGGATGCGGTTGCGGAAGAGGTTCCTTTGTCGCGCTTTCTGACGCGACTCCCGGAGGGCTCGGAGTGGAGTGGGTCCCTCTCTATCGAAGGGCGAGGTATCCGGCTCGACTCGATGGATGCGACTGCCACATTAGTGTGGTCTCAGTCCCGTATCGGTGACCTCCGCGTGGATACGGTGATGGCCCACCTGAGCGCGTCGGCGGGGATTCTCACCGCGGATAGTTTGGACGCACGGCTCGGGGGCTTTGTCGTGTCCGGCAGCGGGCGTTTGGGAATGGCCGCTCCACTGGACGGCGCTGCCCGCCTCACGTTTGCGACGGACGACCTGGGTGGCCTCAGGCCGCTGTTCCTCGGCGACACCGTGATCGCCAAAGACACTCTGTCCAGCCTCGAGGAGACCGTCCTTCGTTTCGACGGGGTGGACGTCGATGCCCTTCCGGACACGGCCGACGTCCGGATGCATGGTGCGATCACCGGCACGGTCCGGCTGGTCGGATCGGTGGACGCACTCGATGTCGATTTGGAAATGGATGTGCGGGGAGCCGTGTACGGCCACAATCGGGTCGACAGCGCCCGCGTGGTACTCTCCGCCGACGCCCTTCCTGGGCTCACCGGCGACTGGGATATCGTCGCTGATGCTTTTGGGGTTGCATGGCAGGGTCGCTCCTTCGAGGCCGCGCGTATCGACGGGGCCATGTCCGCCAGACGAGGTGACGTGGTCGTATCGATCCAGCGGCAGCCTGGCGAGCAGGTCGCAGCGAGCGGTCGGTTCGACTTCGATTCGCTCGGCGGTCGCGTCGATGTCACCACCGCCAGTGCGACCATCGACTCATTGGAATACTCGTTGGCGCAGCCCACGCGCATCGCTTGGGGCAGTGGTACGCTGACGGTAGGGAACACTGAGATCGTACGGGCCGGAGGTGATCCCATGCGCGTCACCGCGCTCGGCACGCTCTCCCGCAGCGGCGACTCGCACTTCGACATCGAAGTAGACGGCCTTCACGTCGAGCGCCTGACTCAACTGCTGGAAGTGGAAGTGGTAGCCGAGGGTCACGCCGACCTGACACTCTCGGTCCGGGGCCCCGCCGCCGATCCGTCCATCACGGTGCACCTGGAAGTCTTGGAGCCGAGGTACGGTGGGCTATCGTTCAGTCGGGTCACCGCGTCTCTCGACTATGTCGGTAGGGAAGCGACCGTCCAACTGGATGCGCTCGACGCCGACCGTTTGGTGTTCGGAGCCTCGGGGTCTGTCCCGGTCGATCTGTCTCTAGAAGATCGTGAGACCCGGTTCGTTCGGGCGCCCATGGATCTGACACTCAGCGCCGACTCACTCGACGCAGCCGTCGCGCTGAGCTTTTTCGAGACCCTCGAGGACGTGGTCGGCTATGTCACCGGACGGGTGCGGATCCGCGGTACCACGGAAAGTCCTGAGCCGAACGGTGTCGTGGCGCTCGAGGGCGCCGCGTGGTCGCTCGAGGCACTCGGGGTTCGCCATTCCGATGTGAACGGCTCTCTGACCTTCAATCCGGATCGGCGCCTGGCCGTCCACCTCGTCTCGGAGGCGAACGGTCGGGTGGAGCTCGACGGTGCGGTGACGCTGGACCCGGTCCGTGACCCCGAGCTGGACCTGGAGCTGAACTTTTCCAGCTTCCAGGCCGTTCAGCGGGTAGACATCGAGAGCTTGATCAGCGGTGAGATCACGGTCGACGGCCGCTACGGGAGGCCCGAAATCCGGGGCACTGTGACGGTCGATGAGGCCACGCTCTTCGTCGATGAGTTCGTGCGAAGCGCGTCGGTCATTGATCTCTCCGATCCGACGACGTTCGGTGCAGACACCACCGAGTTCTTCACCCAGCCGCTGATCCGGGATATCCGGAATCCGTTCCTGGAGAATCTCCGAGTCGAGGTTGATCTCGCGGTTCCGCGGAACACCTGGCTGCGGTCGGACGACATGGCTGTTGAAATGGGCGGCGCACAACTCATCGTGACGTACGATCGCCGGCTCGGTGATCTAGTGCTGGTGGGGGAGCTCGAGGCGCTGCGGGGCTCGTACTCCGTGCTCGGAAGGAACTTCGAGGTCACCGGCGGAACCATGGGGTTCATGGGTACGCCCGGTATCAATCCGATCTTGGATATTCAGGCGGTCAGCCGTATCCGCAGGAGGGATGCGGGAAACGATCTCTTGAACGTCAACGCCAACGTCGAGGGAACGCTCGCGATCCCGCGTGTGGCGCTCAGCACAGATGAGGCCGGGCTCGTCCAGTCCGAGCTCTTCAGCTACCTGATCTTCGGCCGCTCCAGCTCGGAGCTTGCGACGGGTCAGGAAGCGTTCCTGCAAGGGGCCGTCGCGGGGGCCGCGACCACGCTGGTTACCGGGGCGGTCGCCACGCAACTCGGGGCGCTCGCCCAGCGGGCGGGCGTCGACTACCTGTCGATTACCCAGGCGGGGGACTTCGTGCTCGCGAGCGGGCTCACCAGCCAGTTGGCGAGCACGCAGGTCGAGATCGGTCAGTACATCGGTCCGGACGCGTTCATCGTCCTCGTGTTCCGCCCGCTCTCCGGGCAGGACACCGCGGGAAGCTTCTTCGGAGGAGCAAGGCTCGAGTGGGCGTTCTCCGACGACTTCACGGTCGAGGGCTTCGTGGAGGATCGATTCCTGCGCACCGGCAGCGCGGGCTTCGGCGGCTTGGGCCTCCCCCAGTCGAAGATCGTGGGCCTCTTCATCTTCCGTGAGTGGGGCTACCGGTAGTACCCTCGCGTGACCCTGAAGGAGCGTCCGCCGCTGTTGGCGGTTCGCGGACAGGCGCTCTCGGGGCTCGCCGGACGCATCCGCCGACCGAGGAACGCGTCGCGAAGCTGCAGGAAATCAAAGCCTGATACGCGCCGCAGCATGAGGTGAGTGGGTCGGACGCACGACAGGTCCGGCCCGCTTTTTTGTCCGGACCCCGCGGATTGAAAGCCACTTGCCTGGTCGGTTAATATTCATGGCTATGCCTCAAACTCCGCCCCCCGCCCCGCCGTCTGCCGAGAAGCTCATCATCCGCGGCGCCCGCGAGCACAATCTCCGGAACATCGACATCGAGATTCCCAGGGAACGGCTCGTGGTCATCACGGGCCTGTCCGGGTCGGGTAAGTCGTCACTCGCCTTCGATACGATCTATGCGGAGGGTCAGCGGCGTTACGTCGAGTCCCTGTCAGCCTACGCCCGCCAGTTCTTGGGCCTCATGGAGAAGCCGGACGTCGACTCCATCGAGGGGCTGTCTCCTGCGATTTCCATCGAGCAGAAGACCGTCAGTCGAAATCCTCGCTCGACCGTCGGGACCGTCACCGAGGTCTACGACTATCTGCGCCTTCTCTGGGCGCGCGTGGGCACGCCGCACTGCCCCACATGCGGTGAGCCCGTGCTGCGCCAGTCGGCGTCACAGATCGTCGACCAGCTGTTGGAGCTCGACGAAGGCACCCGCATCGAGGTACTCGCCCCACTCGTGCGAGGGAGAAAGGGAGAGTTTGCCGCGGTCTTTGAGCGAGCGCGCAAGGACGGCTTCGTCAGGGCGCGCGCCGACGGTGTTACGTACGACCTGACTGAGCCTCCGGCGCTGAATCGGTACGAGAACCACGACATCTCGGTCATCGTGGACCGTCTTGTCGTCCGTGAAGAGGACCGCGATCGGATCGCCGACTCCGTCGAGACCGCGCTCCGGGCGGGGGACGGCGTGCTCCAAGTGGTCGAGCATCGAAAGCGGAAAGATCCGATCGAGCACGTGTTCAGCGAGCAATACGCCTGCCAGGGCTGTGGGACGAGTCTCTCCGAGCTGGAGCCGCGTCAGTTCTCCTTCAATTCGCCTTACGGCGCATGTGATGAATGCGGCGGGCTCGGCACCCGCAAAGAAGTCAACCCGGACCTTCTCATCACGGACCCGAGCATCTCGATCCTGGAGGGGGTCATCCGGCCGTGGGGCGACCCATCAGGGCACCTGCGCGGGTCGGTGATCCCTGGGCTCGCCGAGGCCTACGAGTTCGAGCCCAACACGCCGTGGGGTGAGCTCGATCCAGACGTCCGTCACGCGATCATCTTCGGCTCGGACACCATGAAGATCCGGTTCCCCTACAAGTCGGGGTCGGGGAAGTTCAAAGGCCATTACGAGGACCTTTGGGAAGGCGTTCTCACCAATATCGAACGCAGATATCGGGAAACGGGATCCGAGGGGGTCCGCCGCCAGCTTGACGAGTACATGTCCACGCTCCCGTGCGGCGCGTGCGAGGGAACGCGTCTCAAACCGGCGTCGAGGGCGGTGACCATCGGGGGTCGGTCGCTCGGCGAAATCGTCGAAATGTCGATCAGCGAGGCGGGGGACTTCTTCGGGGCGCTTCCCATGCGCGGCGAAAATCACGGAAACAAGGGCGCCAAGCCGTCGAAGCGCGAGCAGCCTCTGCCGGTCGAGATCGCGGGGCCTATCCTCAAGGAAGTACGCGAACGACTGCGCTTCCTCCGAGATGTCGGGCTGGACTACCTGACGCTGGGTCGCGCGGCGGGCTCGCTCTCGGGGGGCGAAGGGCAGCGGATTCGTCTGGCTACTCAGATCGGGAGCCAGCTGGTAGGTGTTCTCTACATTCTCGACGAGCCCTCGGTCGGGCTTCATCAGCGTGACAACGACCGCCTTCTGGCTACGCTCAAGCACCTGAGGGATCTGGGCAACACCGTTCTTGTAGTGGAGCACGACGAGGACACGATTCGCGTCGCGGACCACATCGTGGATCTCGGGCCAGGGGCTGGGAGGCATGGGGGGGAGGTCATCGCCAACGGCACGCTCGAGGACCTGCTCGCCGAAGAACGATCGCTCACCGGTGCGTACCTGAGGGGGGATCGGAAGATCACGATCCCTGAGCGACGGAGGCCGTTCGACCCCGACCTGCGCCTGACGGTCCGCGGCGCCCGAGGGCACAACCTGCAGGGCTTCGACGCCCACTTCCCGCTCGGCACGTTCATCTGCGTCACGGGAGTCAGCGGTTCCGGCAAGTCCACGCTCGTGAACGAGACCCTCTACCACGCGCTTGCGCGGCATTTCTACCGCAGCAGGCTCACGCCCGCGGGACACGACCGCATCGAGGGCATCGAGCTGATCGACAAGGTCATCGACGTGGATCAGTCGCCCATCGGGCGGACCCCGCGCTCGAACCCGGCCACGTACGTGGGCCTCTTCACACCGATTCGCGACCTCTTCGCGAACCTGCCCGAGTCACAGATGCGGGGGTACGGGCCAGGCCGCTTCTCGTTCAACGTGAAGGGTGGGCGGTGCGAAGCGTGCCAGGGCGACGGCCTGGTCAAAATCGAGATGCACTTCTTGCCGGACGTGTACGTGTCGTGCGATGTCTGTCGGGGTCGGCGATACAACCGCGAGACGCTGGACGTCTACTTCAAGGGCAAGAACATCGCGGATGTGCTCGATCTGACCGTCGAGGACGCTCGCGACTTCTTCGAGGCGGTCCCGCGCATCAAGATCAAGCTCGACAGCTTGCACGACGTCGGACTCGGTTACATCCACCTAGGGCAATCAGCCACGACCCTGTCAGGCGGGGAAGCCCAGCGGGTCAAGCTCGCGACCGAGCTCTCCAAGCGTGCGACCGGGCAAACGCTGTACATCCTGGACGAACCGACCACCGGGCTTCACTTCGAAGATGTCAGGGTCCTGCTGGACGTGCTCCACCAGCTCGTGGAACTGGGGAACACGGTCATCGTCATCGAGCACAACATGCACGTCGTGAAGACCGCCGACTGGATCATCGACCTCGGTCCTGAAGGTGGTGCGGGCGGCGGACGTATCGTGGCAGAGGGTACCCCGGAAGACGTGGCGAAGAGCAAGGACTCGTACACCGGGCAACATCTGGCACCACTCTTGAAGAGATAGACCTGCAACCGGTTTCGTGGACGGATTACCTTACAGACCCAACGTCGGCCGCGCGATCCGGGAAACCGGGCTTCGAACGGGGTCGTAGGGTCAGAGACAAAGCCGCTAACGAACCTCCGCTCGGCGGAGACTCAGAGAACGGAGAAGGCCATGGTAACCCGAGAGGATATCGATAGCTTCCTCATTCGAATGGATCTCGAGTACGAAGAGGTCGACGAGGGAATGTTCCTCGTCCGAGGCAGGAACAGCGGTCTCCCGATGGTAGCGCACCACGGCGATGCTGTTTTGCTCATCCGGTTGAAGGTCATGGACCTCCCGGATACGCTCGAGGGCGAGATGGAGCTCTATCGCACGCTTCTCGAACTCAACGCGACGGATGTGGTGCACGGGGCGTACGGAATCGAGAACGGCGAACTGATCCTGAGCGACACCTTGGAGCTGGAGACCCTCGACTTCCACGAGCTACAGGCTTCCATGGAATCCATCGAGTTGGCCGCGTCTGGTCATATGGAGCAGATCCGCACCCTCGCGGGTGTCGAGGCGGGGAGCTAAAGGAATGGGCATTTTTACGAAGCTGTCGACGGTGATCAAGTCGAACATCAACGATCTGATTTCTCGGGCTGAAGACCCCGAGAAGATGTTGAACCAGATCATCCTCGACATGCGGGACCAGCTGGCAAAAGCCAAGCGTGAGGTCGCTGCAGCGATCGCGGACGAGCGCAAGCTGAAGTCTCAGTTGGACGATGAGGTAAAACAGGCACGCGACTGGGAGCATCGGGCGATGCTCGCGGTCAAGGAAGGCCGCGACGACCTGGCCAAGCAAGCTCTGATTCGGCAGCAGGAGCACGCCGAGCGAGCGCATGTGCTACAGAGCACCTGGCAGGCACAGTCGGCCGAGACCGAAAAGCTCAAGGGGTCCCTGCGGCAACTCAATGACAAGATCGAGGAAGCCAAGCGCAAGCGGAATCTCCTCATCGCGAAGCAGAAGCGCGCGCAGGCTCAGCGTCGCATTCATGAGACCATGTCCGGTCTGTCGGACACGTCGGCTTTCGAGGCCTTCAACCGGATGGCCGAAAAGATCGAAGAGGAGGAGCGTCGCAGCGTCGCGCACGCGGAGGTTAGCGAGGCGCTCAGCGGGGACACGCTAGAGCACGAGTTCTTGCGGCTCGAGACCGGCGACGGTGGGGCTGACGTCGAGGACAAGCTTCTGGCTCTCAAGGGCCAAATGGGTCTGCTCGGCGACGGAGCGGAAGAGCCCAGGCAGCTCGAGGCGGGGGACGACGAGCCGGCCGCGGCTCGTCCTGCCCCTGCTGCCGGGGAAGAGATCCAGGAAGCCCAGGTGGAGGAAGTCTCCGACGCCGAAGCGGAGAAGATCCCCGAGGCCCAGCTCATCTCCGAATTCGACCGGCTCGGAAAGAATCAGGCATAGTCGAGGCGGGAAACCGGTCTCTCGACCCGCTGGGAGGGGCGCCGAAGACGGCGCCCCTCTTTTGTTTTGCGGTGTGCCCGTCATCTTTGGGCTGAGTGGACTGTAACTGATGTTTGGTAGACACCGAGAGAGCCGAGGCGCGACCATCAGTTACAGTCCGCTATGGACCCACTGACGCTTTGGAGCAGGCATGAGCATCGTTTTCCTGAACGGCGACTTCATGCCGAAGGATGAGGCCAAGATCTCGCCGGACGACCGAGGCTTTCTCCTCGCCGATGGCGTCTACGAAGTGACCCCGTTCTACGAGGGAGTGCCCTTCGCGATCGATGAGCACCTCGCGCGGCTCGAGCGCGGGCTCGCCTGGATGAGGATCTCCCTCGATGTCGGCGGCCTCGAGGCGATGCATCGCCGTCTGGTCTCCGACAACGATCTCGAGTCCGCTCCGACCTCGTTGGTCTACCTGCAAATCACCCGGGGTGTGGCGCCGCGCACCCACTATTTCCCGAAGGATCCTGTCGAGCCGACCGTCTACGCGTTCGCCAAGGCGTGGGATCGGCCGAGCCCCGAGCGGTGGTCCCAGGGCTTTTCTGTCGCCACGGTGCCAGATCGCCGCTGGAGTCGGGTGGATGTGAAGACGGTCTGCTTGCTCCCGAATGTGATCGCCTTCCAGGATGCGATCGAGGCGGGTGCCGATGACGCCTTGCTCGTTCGCGATGGCGTGGCCATCGAGGGGGCGCACATGAACTTCTGGGCCGTCTTCGACGGCACGGCGGTCACGCACCCGATCACGAACAACATCTTGTCCGGCATCACGCGGGGCATCGTCCTCGAGATGGCTCGGGAAAACGGGATACCCGTTCAGGAACGCCCGATCCAGATCGAGGAGCTCGCCGCGGCCGATGAGCTCTTTTTCACCGGCACGACCGGCGAAGTGCGTCCGTGTACGCGGGTCGACGGCGATCCGGTCAAAGATGGGGCTGTGGGGCCCGTCACGAAGCGGTTGTCCGACCTGTTCCGCGCACGGGTCGAGCAAGTAAAAGAGGCAGCTCGGGCTCCCGTCGCATGACGTCGTCGTGGCTCTTCCGAGCGGGTGTTGTCGCCATGCTCATCGGCATGCCCGGGTTGGCCGCACAGGAACTCCCAAGGGTTCACGTCATCGCGACCGGCGGAACCATCGCCAGCAGGCCAGGGGCGGACCAGCTGACGGGCCAGGCCCTGGTGGAGGCCGTTCCCGAGCTCGCGGAGGTAGCACAAATCGAGGTCGAGGAGTTCAGCCGTGTCGGCTCCTCGTCAATCACTCCCGACCATTGGCTGCGCCTTTCGCAGAGGATCGCGGAGCTCTTCAGCACCGAACCCGATCTGGCCGGGATCGTCGTCACACACGGCACCGATACCATGGAAGAGACTGCATACTTCCTGCACCTTACCGTGAAGGACCGACGCCCGGTCGTCGTGACGGGTTCGATGCGCTCCGCAACTGCGGTTTCGGCCGATGGCCCGGCGAATTTTCTGGCTGCGGTGCGCGTTGCGGCGGACCCCGCGTCCGTGGAGAGGGGCGGATTGGTCGTCTTGAATGACGAGATTCACTCCGCCCGTGACGTAAGAAAGACGGACAACAACCGCCTGGATACATTCGTGTCCTCGGAGTGGGGTGCCCTGGGCATCGTCGACCTGGATGGCGTGCACTTTCGCCGGCGCATCGTCACTCGACACGGCGGATCGGCGCTGCCTTCGATCGCCGGCGTCGAGTCGCTCCCCAATGTGCCCATCGTCGCCGACTTCGCAGGCAACGATGCATCCGTGCTCAAGAGCTGGGCGGATGCCGGCGTGCCCGGGGTGGTAGTGCAGGCCTTCGGTGGTGGCAGGGCCAGTCCAGCTATGCGACGGGCCATTGCGGAGATCGCCTCGAGTGGCGTACCGGTCGTGCTCGCGTCTCGCGTGCCTGAAGGACGGGTCATGGGCAGCGCCGCCCAGATCGCCGCGGGTGTCGTCGCCGCGGGGGATCTTCCGCCGCACAAGGCTCGGGTGTTACTGATGCTGATGCTGTTGCGGACTCGAGATGCAAGGGAGATCCAAGCTGCCTTCGACACGCACTAGTCACAGATCTTTCGGCCGGAACGTTGCAGTCGCCGCGGTGCTCGTGCTCATCTTGTCCCTTCCAGCGTGCCATCGCCTGGCTCCGAACACATCCGGAATCGTGGATCGGAGCGAAGCGAGCGCCGAGCCGGTCCGCCTCGTGTACCTGGGATCGGGCGGATGGATCTTCGAGCGAGGGACGGATCAGCTGCTCGCTGCCCCCCTCTTCTCCAACCCCGGCCTCTTAACAACCGGGCTGCTGGGCATCCGCTCCAAGCCCGCGGTGGTCGACAGCTTCATGTCGAAATACGATGTGGCGGATGCGGTGGCGATCTTGGTTGGACACGCGCACTACGACCACCTCATGGACGTGCCGCGCGTCGCGACCACGCACGCGCCCGATGCGAGAATCGTCGGGAGCACGACGGTGAAGAACACCCTCGGCACGTGGTCTGGCGTCAGTCACCGTGTCGACGTGGTCAACGATTCGGCGGGTGATCAGCGCACCGAGGGAAGGTGGCTCAGATACGGCTCGGGCATCCGAATCATGGCGCTACGCTCCTTCCACGCGCCACACTCCGACGGGTACACCCTCTACCAGGGCAGCAGAGCCCGTGCGCTGACCGAGGAGCCCGCGCTGGCCACTGAGTGGCTGGACGGTCAGACGCACGCCTACCTCGTGGACTTTGTCGACCCGGATGGGTCCGTCGCGTTCCGGATCTACTACCAGGACGCCGTCGCGCCCCCCCCGGCCGGGTTCGCTCCCGAGTCGATCATCGCTCAGCATGCGGTCGATGTCGCGATCCTGGTGCCGGCCACCTTCGATCAGGTCGATTGGCACCCTGAAGCGTTCATCGAGAACCTGCGCCCCAAGCGTGTGATCCTGGGGCACTGGGAAACCTTCTTCGGTCCACCGCGCTCGCCGACAGTCGCGATCGAGTTCGCCGATATCGCACACTTCGAATCCCGGCTCGTCCGCGTGTTCGACGGAGAGTGGTGGAGACCGGACCTGTTTGCCGAGTTCCTGTTTCCCAGCGGCTGAGGGATGCCCTCGGTCCGGCGCTATCGCTCTCTCAGAATAGCCATGCCGCCGCCGCACGAAAGCGCTCCGAGCGTAAGGACGGGGAGGAGTCTCCGGATCATCGATATATCAGGTAGGGAGCCCTCAGCGCTTCGAAGGCCCGCGTGTCGTCAGTCCACTCGGAGGTCAGCGCTGCAAAGTCCAGGCCGGCGTCGATACCGAGCCGGAGCGCGTCCGTCCCGGCGAGCCGGTCCATGTGGGACTCGCGCCACGACCAGTTGTCGCCGGACATCTCGCGGGTCTCCAGGAGCATCGCGACTGCGGCCCTCGGCGCATCGTAGTCCGTCGCGATCGGAACGAGCCTCACGCCTTCGACCTCCTGGCCTTCGAACTTGCCGTCGCCGGCGTTCGTGGGTGTAAACGTGGCCGCCTCGAAACGCACGCCGGCGATGCCGTAGTCGTTGAGGGCGTCGGCGAGCGCGGCTCCATCGAGCCACGGGGCGCCGACCCACTGGAACGCGCGATCGGTGCCCCGACCCACGGAGAGCGGAGTGCCCTCGAAGAGACACGTACCGGGGTACGCGAGCGCGCTCTCGACCGAGGGCATGTTCGGCGAGGGGGGCACCCAGGGTAGCCCGGTCTCGTCGAACGTCATGTCGCGGCGCCAGCCGTCGAGGGGTACCACGTGGAGATCCACGTCGATGCCGAATTCGCCCACATAGAGCCGGGCCAACTCACCTGTCGTCATGCCATGACGCATCGGCACCGGGTACAGACCCACGAACGTGGAGTATTCCGGATCGAGCACGTTGCCCTGAACCGCATCGCCCCGGATCGGGTTCGGGCGGTCGAGCACCACGAATGGGATGCCTTGTTCCCCGGCGGCTTCCATCGCGTACGCCATCGTCGAGACGTACGTGTAGTACCGGGCGCCCACGTCCTGCATGTCGAACACGAGCACGTCGATGCCGTCCAGCATCTCGGGGGTCGGCTTCAGCACGTTCCCGTACAGTGAGTGGATCGGGAGACCTGTCTGTGCGTCCACACCGCTTTCGATGCGGGCGCCGGCGCGCTCCTCCCCGCGAATGCCGTGCTCCGGCCCATAGAGTGCGACGAGCTCTACTTCGGGCGCGTCGTAGAGCGCGTCGATTATGCTCGCCAGCTCCTGGGGCGCGTCTGCTCTCTGACCTACCTCCCGATAGAAGACCCCGGTGTGATTGGTCAAGAGGCCAACGCGGCGTCCGCGAACCAGATGTAGTGAGTCGGAAAGGAGGACCTCGAGACCTGAGCGCACCGGTGCCGCCTGATCGGAGCCTGCCTCGGTCGCAACTGCCTCGCCGCTCGTCCCGGTGCAGGCTGCGAGTCCCACACAGAGAAAGATCGCGGAAATAAATGATTGTGAGGGTTTCGGGGACCCGGTACCTTGCCGTCCAGCCAGTGCTTGGCGTCGTGTGCGGCCTCGTCTGATTTGGCTCATCCGGCAAGCTTCGGGGTCCTACGCGACGCCGTCAACGCATCGGGAACCCAGACGCACGAGTCGCATACCGCGATGCCGACAAGAATGCTTCTTCCGCGCCCGTCGATCCTAGTGGTGTGGAGCCGAAGTCTGCTGACATTCGAGCGCCGATGCATCCCGCCCGCACCCACTCGCTTCGCGAGCGGGTTCCCGGTTAGGACTCCTCGCAACAGCCCTGCTATTACTCGTCGTCCTGCCTTGCCGGGGGCACCGCTCGACGCTAGTCGAGTGGTCGCGCCTCGACACTCTCGGTATCTACCAGACTTCAGCTCCACACCACTAGCCAATCTGCCCGGCTGGGTGGTTCTGCCGCTGCTTCTCTCGTGCACCTCGCCACCGCCACCGGCAACGCCCCAGCCGGTCGTGCAGCTCCCGGCCGCGACAGAGGAGCCGGCCCCGGCACCAGCCGCCGAAGCCCCGTCCGAGGGGCCCATGATCCACCCCGAGCGTCCCCCTGAGGACGACGCGATACCATGGGCCGAAGGGCTCCTCGCCGAGATGACGCTGACCGAGAAGGTCGGCCAGCTCATCATGCCTTGGGTGCTCGGTGACTTCGCACCCGAGGGATCCGCGAGTCACGACCGGGTGCTGGAGTACATCGAGGAGCAGGGGATCGGCGGAGTGATCATGTCGGTAGGTTCGCCGACCGAGGTCGCCTCCAAGCTGAACGACTTCCAGGACCACTCGAAGGTCCCGCTACTGGTGGCCGCCGACCTGGAAACCGGCGCCGGCTTCCGCATGCGCGGCGCCATTCAGATGCCTGGCATAATCGAGTTGGGCGGGGCGACCGACTTCCCGTCCCTGATGGCACTCGGGGCCGCGGACGACACCGATCTGGCGTACGAAATGGGGCGGGTTACGGCGATCGAGGCCCGGGCCGTCGGCATACACGTGCCCTTCGCCCCTGTTCTCGATGTGAACAACAACCCCGACAACCCGATCATCAACGTTCGCTCGTTCGGAGAGGACCCCGACCGAGTCGGCGAGCTCGGGGCGGCACTCGTCAGGGGGATACAGGATCACGGGGGCATCGCCACAGGCAAGCATTTCCCCGGCCATGGCGATACGGGAGTCGACTCACACCTGGCGCTCCCGCTTATTCCGTACGGGCGCGCCAGAATGGACAGCGTAGAGCTGAAGCCGTTCCAGCTGGCGATCGATGCCGGCATGGGCGCGGTGATGACCGCTCACATTTCCGTGCCGGCCCTGACTGGCGGCGATGGCTCACCCGCCACGCTTTCCGCCGCGGTGATGACGGACTTGCTCCGCGGGGACATGGGCTTCAGGGGTCTCCTCTTCACGGACGCGATGGACATGAGCGCGATCGCGCGACAGCACAGCGCCGAAGAGGCGTCTGTGAGGGCCATCGAAGCCGGAGCCGATGTGATCCTGATGCCCCCATCCGTCGCGCGGTCGGTCTCGGGCATCGTCGCCGCGGTCGAGTCGGGCCGTATTCCGGAGAGCCGGATCGACGACTCGGTTCGGCGGCTTCTGGAGGCCAAGCAAGCGATGGGTCTGCACGAAAGACCCAAGGTGCCTATCGAGGACGTGGGCGCAGTCGTCGGGATCCCCGAACACATCGAAGTGGCGGCCCGGATCGCGGAGCGATCCATCACCTTGCTGAAGAACGGCGGCGGCTTGCTGCCACTCCGTGGAACGCGCACCGCTCGGGTCATGTCGGTCTCGTTCCGGCGTACCTCCGATGTGCTCGCCGGGCGGTACTTCAACCGGCGCCTGCGGGCGACGTACCCACGCCTGACCGCCGTCGAGCTCGATGTGAACTCTGGACCTGCCTTGTACGAGGGTCTCGCCCGGCAGGCCCGGAACCAGGCGCTGGTGATTGTGAGCACATATGTGACCGCTGTGTCTTATCAGGGCACAATGGCGCTCCCGGACGAGTTGACCGACTTCGTCACGATGCTCTCGGAGACGGGTGTGCCACATATCGTCGTCTCGTTCGGAAGCCCCTATTTGATCCGAGATCTGCCCGACATCAGGGCATATATGATCGCCTGGAGCGGCTCTGAGGCGAGCCAGAGCGCCGCGGCCCGCGCGCTCTTCGGTGAGTTCGAGATTTCGGGCAAGGTGCCTACCAGGATTCCGCCGCTCTTCGAGATTGGCGACGGCATCGTGATCCCTCGGAAGGGCAGCACGAATTGAAGGTGGCGGGCCGGGCACTCGAGAGGCTGTCTCACCATGTGATGTTGGCCACCGCCGTCCTCACCGGGTGCGGGCAGGGCTCGGTCGCCACCCCGATGCCGTTCGGCCGCATCACGGACCTGGACGCCGAAGCGTCGGCCTGGGTGGAGGAGACGCTCGAGGGGCTGACGCTGGAGGAACTCGTCGGGCAGCTGGTGATCGAGTGGATGCCCGGTGGATACGTCTCACCGAGCAGCCCCGAATTCGAGCCGCTGGAGCGGTGGGTGGTGGACGACCAGATCGGCGGCGTGTCGCCCTCGATCGGCACCCCCCACGCATATGTCGCAAAGCTGAACGCGCTGCAGCAGCTCGCCGAGATCCCGCTCCTGGTCACCGCCGACTTCGAGAACGGTGGCCCCGGCATGCGCATCAACGGATCGTACGCGTTGCCGTCGATGCTGCCCCAAGGCGGGGGGACTTCATTCCCTCCGACGATGGCGTTCGGCGCCATCGGGGACGAACGGTTTGCGTACGAGTACGGGCGCATCACGGGACGGGAGGCTCGCGCCTCTGGAGTGCACCTCCTTTTCGCCCCGGTGCTGGACGTCAACAACAACCCGGACAACCCGGTCATCGCATCGCGGTCCTTCGGCGCGGATCCGGCGCTGGTCGGCCGCATGGGTGCGGCGTTCATCCGGGGAGCCAAGGCCGGCGGCGTCTTCACCACGGGCAAGCACTTCCCGGGTCACGGCGACACTTCGGTAGACTCGCACATCGGTCTGCCCGTCATCCGGGCGAACCGCGCGCGGCTCGATTCGATCGAGCTTCCGCCGTTCGCCCAGGCGATCCAGGCGGGAGTGGACGCAATCATGACCGCCCACGTGGCGCTACCCGACCTTCTGGGCGCTGATGCCCCGCCGGCCACGCTCTCGCCCGACGTCATGACGGGCCTTCTCCGCGCGGACCTGGCGTTCGACGGTGTGCTCTTCACGGATGCCCTCACCATGCGAGCGATTACCGACGCCTACGGCATCGGTGAAGCGTCGGTGAGAGCCGTCGAGGCCGGAGCCGACGTCATCTTGTCACCGAAGGACGTGCCCGCCGCGATCGGCGCGATGATCCAAGCGGTCCAGAGCGGGCGTATCTCCAAGCGGAGAGTGGAGAATTCGGTGCGCAGGTTGCTGCAGATGAAGGCCAAGATGGGGCTGCACCGGAATCGGATGGTATCGCTCGATGCCGTGGATGACGTCGTCGGCTCAGGGCCCCATCTGGCCTTTGCGGACACCGCGGCTTCCCGATCGATGACGCTGGTTCGGGACGACCAAGGGCTGATTCCCCTGCGCGCGAACGCATCGGGCACGACGCTGCATGTCCGCTACGCTCCCTCGACGTGGCTCTGGGCCAACCGTGCCTTCTCCGCGGGCCTGCTCGATCGGATGCCCGGCGCGCGCGAGGTGCTGCTCGATGAGCGCAGCGACGCGGCGGCGTATGCCTCCGCGACCCAGGCGGTCCAAGGAGCCGACCGCGTTCTGGTCAGCGTGTACGTTCCGCCCTCGGTGGGATCCGGACCGGGGGCTCTCCCTGAAGCGTTCAAGGATCTCATTTCGGGTAGCGCGGCTCAGCGGCCCACCGCGCTCATGTCGTTCGCCAGCCCCTATCTGGTCCAGGCGCTCCCGGACGTCGGCACCTACATGGTGGCGTGGGGCGACCGCGAGGTCTCGCAGCGCGCTGCGGTAGCGGCGCTTTTCGGGGAAGAGCCGATCTCGGGTCGACTGCCGATTCCGCTCCCGCCGAGCTACGAGATCGGCCATGGCCTGGACCGTGCGAAGAGCACGAACAGGGTCGTGTCCAGAACCGTGGACGACCCGCTCGTCGCGGCCGGCATTGTCGCCCGCGGAGATCGGGGCGCATCTCGGCCCGAGCAGAGCCTCGCCGATCCCGCGAGTGTGGGCATGTCGGCAGAGGGGCTCGCGCGTGTCGATTCGATCATCATGGCCGCACTCGCGGACTCGGCCGCGTCGGGTGCAACGGTCGCGATCGGTCGGCATGGCCGGCTGGTCTCGCTCAGAGGCTTCGGCGAGCTGGCGTACGGGAGCGGGAGACCGGTCGAGACCACATCCATGTGGGACCTGGCCTCGGTGTCAAAGGTGGTCGGCACGACGACGGCGGCCATGATGTTGGTCGGCGAGGGGAGACTGGATCTGGACGCGCCGGTCGTGGACTACCTCCCGTGGTGGTCGCGGGGCGACATCCGCAAGAACGACATCACCGTCCGTCAGCTCCTGCTCCACCGAACGGGTCTTCCACCCTTCCGGACATGGTTCTTCGACCACGCCGGTCTCGACGCGTACAAGAACGCCGCGGCCGATGAGCTTCTCGACCTCGATCCCGGGCTGGAGACGATTTACTCGGACATCGGGATCATGACGCTCGCCTGGGTCATCGAGGAGGCCGCTCAACAGACGCTGGACGCGTTCCTGCGAGAGCGCCTGTGGGGGCCGCTAGGCATGGCCGACACGAGATACCGTCCGGAGGCCACGCTGCTTCCCAGAATCGCGGCGACGGAGGTCGATACGCGGTGGCGCAACGAGCTCGTGTGGGGCCGCGTTCACGACGAGAACGCCGACGCGATGGGTGGCGTCGCGGGCCACGCGGGGCTGTTCAGCACCGCCGTGGATCTGTCCGTCTTCGCTCGCATGATGTTGAACGGGGGTGTCGCCCCCGCGTGCGTCCCGGGCCAGACGCCCGGTGAGCCGTGTCCGGTAGGACGTGCGGCCGAGCGACGCCTTGTCGACGCCGACGTTCTCGCCTCGTTCACCAGCCGCTACGACGAGACGTCGAGCCGGGCACTCGGGTGGGATACGCCTTCGGAGCGCTCTTCCGGTGGCGACTACATCACCGAGGAGGCGTTCGGCCATACAGGCTATACCGGGACTTCGATATGGATGGACCCGGAGCTCGACATCTGGGTCGTGCTCCTCACCAACCGCGTGCACCCGACGCGCGAGAACCAGAAGCACATTCCACTCAGGCGAGCCGTGCATGACGCGGCGGTGCTCGCGATCACCGACCGGCCGATCACCCCGCGCACGCCGTGACCCCACTCGATTGGGGGATCATCGCGCTCTACTTCCTGTTCGCGGGCGGGATCGGGATTGCGATGTCCCGTCGCGCAGGCTCGTCCGTGTCCGAGTTCTTCGTGGGCGGGCGCTCGCTTCCCTGGTGGCTCGCGGGTACGTCCATGGTGGCGACCACGTTCGCGGCCGACACTCCACTCGCGGTGACCGAGCTCGTCGCCAAACACGGCGTGGCCGGAAACTGGCTGTGGTGGAACATGGTCATGAGCGGGATCCTGACTGTGTTCTTCTACGCTCGGCTCTGGCGCCGCGCCGGTGTGATCACGGACGTGGAGCTGACCGAGCTGCGCTACGGCGGCCGCCCGGCGGCGTTCCTGCGAGGCTTCAGGGCCGCGTATCTCGCTCTGCCGATCAACCTCATCGTCATGGGTTGGGTCAACCTCGCCATGATGTCGATCGTCTCCACGGCTTTGGACATCCCCGACGTGCTGGCGCTCATCGTGTGCTTTTCTCTCGCCGCCGGCTATTCGATCATGGCGGGGATCTGGGGTGTGGTCGTCACCGACTTCTTCCAGTTCGCGTTGGCGTTTGGCGGTGCGGTCATCCTGGCGGTATTCGCGGTCGAAGCCGTCGGCGGCATCGCGGGCATGCAGGCCTCGCTCCCGGACATTTATGGCTCGACCGATGCCGCGCTCGCGATGTTTCCGCGGGAGAGCGCTGCCTGGATGCCCGCGATCACGATGGCGGTCTATCTGGGGGTGAACTGGTGGGCTTCGTGGTACCCAGGTGCTGAGCCGGGCGGCGGGGGATACATCGCCCAGCGGATCTTCGCGGCGCGGAGCGAACGGGACAGCGTGCTCGCCACCCTGTGGTTCAATATCGCCCACTATGCGATCCGCCCCTGGCCGTGGATCCTGGTCGCGCTGGCCTCGACCATCCTCTACCCCGGCCTCGAGGATCCCAAGGAAGGGTACGTGCTGGCGGTCATGGACCTACTGCCGCCGGGCCTCACCGGTCTGGTCTTGGCGGGCTTTGTGGCGGCGTACATGTCGACCATATCGACCCAGCTAAACTGGGGCGCGAGCTACCTCGTGAACGATCTGTACGGACGGTTCATCCGGCCGGATGCCGGCGACGCGGAACTCGTGAGGGTGTCCCGTATCAGCACCGCGTTCCTGATGCTCGCGTCCCTCGTGGTCACCTATTTCCTCACCAGCATCGAGGGCACTTGGCGGTTCCTGCTGGCGATCGGCGCCGGCACGGGGCTCGTGATGATCCTCCGTTGGTACTGGTGGCGCATCAACGCCTGGTCCGAGATCAGCGCGATGATCGCGTCTCTGATCGTGAGTCTCGTGCTCTGGTTCGGTGTCGGACTCGACCCCGACGACCCGACCCAATGGGCGTACATCATGCTGGCGACCGTAGGGGCGTCCACCGTCGTCTGGCTCACGGTGACCTTTGCGACGGCGCCTGAGGACGATAAAGTCCTGCGCGCCTTCTACCTCCGGGTTCGACCCGGCGGCAGGGGCTGGCGACGCGTCGCGGAGACGGTGGGACTCGGCGGGGAGCCGATCGACGGGGGTCCATTGAATTGGACCAACTGGATAGCCGGTGTCGTGTCCGTGTACTCGTCCCTCTTCGGCGTGGGGCAGATCCTCTTCGGAGCCACGGGCAGGGGAATCACACTCCTGGTCGTCGCTGCGCTGTGCTTCGCGTGGATCGCCAGGAACCTCCGTCCCTCGCGCTCGTCGATGGGTCAGATACCAGGCGTCGCGTCGTGATCGGCTTCACCACGCTCGACCTCGCGGTCCTCGTCGTCTATCTGGTCGGCGTTACGATCTGGGGGGCGTGGCTTGGGCGCGGCCAGGAGGGCGGGACCGACTACTTCCTCGGCAGCAGGTCGCTGCCGTGGTTCGCAGTCATGCTCTCGATCGTCGCGACCGAGACGAGCACCCTCACGTTCCTGAGCATACCCGGCGTGTCGTACACCGGCAGCCTCGTGTTCCTGCAGCTCACGCTGGGATACCTCGTCGGTCGTTTCCTCGTCGCAGGTCTCTTCCTCCCGGCCTACTACGCCGGCTCGTTGACGACCGCCTACGAGCTCCTCGAGGTGCGGTTTGGACTGGGCGCCCGCCGATTTACATCGGCGATCTTCATGGTCACGCGGCTTCTGGCCGACTCCGTGAGGTTGTTCGCGACTGCCATTCCACTCGCCCTCATCACCGGTTGGGCGTATCCCCAGTCGATCCTGGTGATCGGGCTTCTGACCGTCGTCTACACCTACTTCGGGGGCATCAAGGCGGTCGTGTGGGTCGATGCTGTTCAGATGACGCTATACCTCTTCGGCGCAGCCGTGGCCATCTACATGATCCAGGTCATCGTCGGCTGGGGTCCGGTGATGTCGATCGCGAGTGAGAGTGGCAAGCTGCAGGTGTTCGATTTGTCCCCCGACCTCATGATCCCCTATACGCTTTGGGCGGGCGTCTTCGGGGGCGCTGTCTTTACGATGGCGTCGCATGGCACAGATCAGCTCATCGTCCAGCGGCTCCTCACGTGTCGGGACCAGCGCTCGGCCCAGCTGGCGCTCACCGGAAGCGGCCTCGTCGTCATCGTGCAGTTCTTCCTCTTCCTGATGGTAGGCCTGGGTCTGTATGTGGTCTACCAAGGCCGGTCATTCGAGACCACCGACCAGATTTTCGCTCTCTTCATCGTCGAAATGCTCCCTCCGGGCGTGACCGGACTGCTGATCGCGGGCGTGTTCGCAGCCGCCATGTCATCGCTCTCATCATCGATCAACTCCTTGGCCTCAGCCACTGCTTACGACTACTGGGCCCCCATGGTCGGTGCCCGCGACGACGAGGCGAGAATCCTGAAGGCGGGAAAGATCTTCACCCTGGTGTGGGCAGCGCTCCTGATCCTTGGCGCCAACCTCTTCATACCTCTGTCGAGCGGCACGACCGCGGTCGAGGTCGCGCTCGGCGTCGCCTCACTCGTGTATGGCGGCCTGCTGGGTGCCTTCGCACTCGGCGTCTTCACCAAGAGGCCCGGTCAGGCCGCGATGATCCTCGGAGTGATCGCGGGGATCGGGACGGTCATGCTTTTCCGAAATCAGATGGCATGGCCTTGGTACGTGTTGGTGGGTTCGGTGGTGACGTTCGTGGCGGGGTCGATCTTCGGGTTGTTCGAGAAAGCACCAGCATCGTGACTGTAGTGATCGGAGTGGATGGGGGTGGCACACGTACGCGTGCGGTTCTCGTGGACGCCGAGGGTCGGGAACTGGCCCGCGGAGAGGCCAGTGGCGCCGTCGTCACGACCCACGAGCCAGAGGCCGCCGCGAATGCCGTGTGGCAGGCGATCGAGGCGGCCTTTTCCGCTGCCGAGCGCAGCGGCCCCGCGGACGTGTTGTGGGCGGGGCTCGCCGGCGCGGGCCGTGACGACGCGCGCGCGGCCGTGGAAGATGCGCTCGCCCGGACGCGCGTGGCACGGACCATCATCGTCGGCACCGACGCGGAGGCTGCCTTCCACGACGCGTTCGGCGACGGTCCGGGCGTCATGGTCGTCGCCGGCACCGGCTCGATCGCTTGGGCTAGAAGGCCGGACGGGACCATGGTGCGTGTCGGCGGCTGGGGCCAGGACATCGGAGACGAAGGGAGTGGCCTCCGAATCGGAGTGGAAGCCTTGCGATGTGTCGCACGCGCTGAAGATGGCCGCGACCCGCCGACGTCGATGAGGGACCCCATCCTAGAGCATCTCGGGCTTGCTGAGCCGATTGAGCTGGTGACGTGGTTGGGCGGTTCGGTCAAGGGAGATCTCGCCGCCTTGGTCCCGTTCGTCACGAGGGCAGCGGATGGGGGCGACGTGGCCGCGAGTCGGGTGCTCGCCAACGCCGTCGAGGGGCTGGTCGAACATCTGACCGCGCTCCTCGACAAGTCGGGCCCCTGGCCTGAACCCCCGCGGCTCGCGCTTTGGGGCGGGCTGGTAAAGGCCGGCGGGCCGCTGCGCACGGGGCTGGCGGCTGCCGCCGCCGACCGCGAACTCGAGTTAGTACAGCGCGAGCTCGACCCTCCGCTTGGAGCCGCACGGCTGGCGCTCGCTCACGGCTTGTCGAATCGGCAGTAGATCAGCCGAATGCGGCGTCAATCTGACAGGCTCTGGACTCTCTAACCCGTTGCAGCCGTTCATTTTGGCAGATCCACCCCCTCCTCGCGGTGGCACATCAGTTGCACACGGAAAGGGCAGCACGAACACAGCCACTAGGAGAAATCATGGCCATCACCAAATACGACTTTCGCCGCCCCGCCCCCGCAGGTTGGTCCGACCTCGATGTGGTCTCCAACCGGCTGGCACGCTTCTTCGATGCCGGTCCAACGTTCCGAGTAGGCGCCGCCCGTAGCTGGGCTCCACGCGTCAACGTGACCGAGACGAACGAAGCTCTGTTGCTCACCGCTGAGCTTCCTGGTCTTGCAGAGGAAGACATTTCGGTCGAGCTCGAGAACAACGTCTTGTCGATCACCGGGGAGAAGGCGGAGACAAGCGTCGACGGCGACGAGGAGAGACGGTATCACGTCTTCGAGCGTACCTATGGCTCCTTCAAGCGGTCGTTCACGCTGCCGCGGAGCGTAAGCGGAGACGACATCAGCGCACGCTTCGAGAACGGAGTGTTGACGATCGATCTCCCGAAGTCGCCCGAGGCTCAGGGTCGGAAGATTGTAGTATCGACGAACTGACACACCGAAGGGAACAGCCCTGCGGCGGGTCCGTGCCGATGGTCAGATACTGACCATCAGCGCGCGGGCCCGCCGCCCTCGTTGGTCAGCGCTGCTACCACGGCGCGCTGTAGGGGCGCCACGTCAGGGTAGGCTCCCTCGGCGTCCACACCTCCGTTTTGTCGGTTGGTCAACAGGACCACGGCGAGGCCGGTGGACGGTGCTCCGAAGACGAACGTGCCCGTGAACCCGGTATGCGTGAAGCTGCCTTCGGGGGCGTTGGCGGGGACCTGCCAGCCGAGGGCCTGACCCTCGCCCGTCGACGTGAGGAACACGTCGATCACGTCACCGTCCACGTACCGCCGGCCTCCGTGCTCGCCTCCGTTCAGCAGCAGTTGGATCAGGACCCTCAGCTCACCGGCGGTGGAGAAGAGACCCGCGTGCCCCGCGACTCCATCCCATGCGTGGAACGCGTTCCCGTCGTTTACCTCACCCGCCAGCGTGTACTCGCGCCACCCAGACCATCGATCGGGATCGCCCTCGATGCGGTAGCCGAAGTCGGGATCGTGGACCATGCGGTGCTCATAGGGATTCCCGTGCGACGTTGCTGCGAACGTGCCCAGCCCCCTCGGCTGTCCCAGTGGCCTGAAACCTGTCGAGGTGAGCCCCATGGGAGAGTACAGCTCATCCCTGACGAACGCGTCCAGCGAAACGCCCGAGACCCTGTCCACGAGGCGTCCAAGGAGCATAAAGCCGAGGTCCGAATAGTGTCGCCCCTCCCCGACGGGCCATGACAGTGGTCGATCTCGAATGAACGCATAGGCCTCGTCCGGGCTGGTGGCGTCGTAGTAGACCGGAAGCCACTGAGCGAGCCCGGACCGGTGGGTTAGCAGGTGGCGTGGAGTGATTCCCTCCTTGCCGGCACCCCGAAAGTCGGGGAGGTAGCTGGCTACCGGCTCGTCGATGTCGATGTCTCCACCGTCTACCAGCAGCATCATGGCCATCGTCGTCGCCATGACCTTAGTGACCGACGCCAGGTCGAAGACGGTGCTGGTGGTCATCGGAGTGGGTTCGGCGAGCCGCGTAAGGGCCGCCGCGGCGGACTCTCCCGCAGCCGAAGCGCCGTACTCACCGCGGTCGTATTCAAAGGCCCGCGCCGAACCATGGGCAGATTGGAGCACGACCTCGTCGTTGCGGGAGACGAGCAGCACGGCACCGGTCACGGCGCCCGCGGCGACCCAGGACGCTACGATCGAATCGGCACGCTCCAGCCGAGCGTCGGACCTTCCGGGGGCATCGGCAACCGGCGCGCAGCCGACAAGAAGGCCAAGGGCCAGCGCAGCAGACAGAGTTGGTCGAGCCATGTTCGCACGATAGCCGGCGATCGACCGTCGGCACATGCTCCCGCGCCGGTCGACTCCGCGGAATGGCGCTCGCCATGAGTCGCGCGCGGGTGATAGCATTGGAATCATGGTCGACGAACCCACCGACGAGATCAGCGAGCTCGAGCGCTCGATCGGCACGCAGCTAGCAGGCGCATCCGATTCGTTGTCACTGGGGAGGAGTCGTGCGCTCAAGAGCGGCCTGGCCCTGACCATGATGCTCGTTGTTATGGTGCTGGTCGGGCTGTGGATCGACGAGTGGTTCTACTGGGGGATGGTCGCGCTGACCGCGGTTTCCGGAACCTTCAGCTTTGTCCAGGCTCTTCGAGATCCCGCGTCGCTCGTCGGACGGAACACCGGCGACGTCATGAAAGGGGCGCTTGAGCGGGAGGGTACTGGCACCGTGCCTCCCACAGGAGCGGACGCGGCTCGTGAGCGCATCATGCAGCTCGGGAGCGACCTGGACATGGTCGAGAACTTCATGCAGGGGGGGGAGGTTTCAGTTCAAGACTTCCTGGGTGATCCGCGCCGGCTTGGGAGGGGCCACTATTATGTCGCTCATGACAGTTCTGGCGGTGCTGTTCGGTGGCCTCCCCTCGACGTGGCCGCTCGTATTGTTCAGCGCGTTCTTATGGCTGATGCCGTGGTTCATCGATCGGCAGGAGACGAAGCGCCTCCACGTGGTCGATTTGTTGGAGGCCGAACGCGCGGAGGCTCGTGTGCAGCTTCGGACCCTGGAAGGCGGGACCGATAGCGAATGAAGACAGTTCACCCACTGCGGCACGCTCCCGCCGCACTCGTCGCCCTGTTCTCCTGCCCGCTGTCGGGCAGTGCCCAGTCACCCGCTGAGCTGCGCGCAGGGGTCGAGGAGATCCTCGGGGGTTCTCCGGTGGCCAGCGTCACCTCCGATGTCGAGGCGTCCTTCACGGATCGGGTCGCCGCTTTAGGGGGCGACCTGACGAGCGACGAGATCGCTCGCGTGAGCAGGGCAGTCGGCGAGGCGTTCGCGTCGGCGGCAATGCGATCCGACGTGGTCGATTTCATGGCGACCGAGGCCGCATCAGGCGACATGGACCGTGTCTTGTCATGGTACCGGGAAGGTTCGAGCGCGGAGGTGAGAGAAAGCGAGCAGGCGTACGTACCTTCCCTCTCTCTGGACGAGTTCGCCTTCCAATTGGAGACCTCGGTGCCGCTGCCGGCACGGATCGCGCTCATGCAGCGTTGGGTTTCGGCCCAGTCTGCTGGAGATTTCTCCATAATACTGGAGGAGGTCAGCCGCGAGGCGGCTCACGAGGTGCTGCGTGCCCTTAGGGGCGACGCGCCGGACTTCGCCGAGCTCTCCAGGGCGGCGTACGAGCAGGCACATGACCGCTACACGCGGTCCGCAGTTCTTTCCTTCCTCTATCGATTCGAGCCGGTGCCAGATGAGGTTCTTGCCAAGGTGGTCGACGAATACGAATCCGAAGCCGGCCAGTGGTTCGTGGAGACCTACACCTTTGCCATCGCCGAGGCCGTATGGCTCGCGGGGCAGCGCGCGGCCCGCACGCTGGCTGGCGATGCCGTGTCGAGGACGTGGTCGGGAGTTCGGTGACCCGCTGAGCGGGAGCGCACTCACGTGATCAGTGTCCGGGGCCTTACGAAGCGTTACGGAGACTTCACCGCGGTCGATGGACTCTCATTCGAGGTTCAGGCCGGTGTGATTCTCGGCCTTCTCGGCCCCAACGGGGCGGGGAAGACCACGACGCTCAGAAGCATCACCGGCATTATCCCACCCACTTCCGGGTCGGTCACGATCGCCGGTCACGACCTCAAGAAAGATCCGGTCGCAGCGAAGGGAGCACTCGCGTTCATACCGGACGACCCTCAGTTCTTCGACCACCTTACCGTCGACGAACACCTCCAGTTCTACGCCCGCCTCTATAGCGTGTCCGATGGCGCGGAGCGGGGGCAGGACCTTCTGCGCCGTCTCGAGCTGGAGGACAAGGCGCACAACCTTCCCTCGCAGCTCTCGCGCGGCATGCGCCAGAAGCTCGCGATCGCCTGTGCGCTGTTGCACAGCCCGAAGGTGTTGTTCTTCGATGAGCCGCTGACCGGACTGGACCCCGGGGGCATGAGGCGCATGAAGGCCACGCTCAAGGCCGAGGCAGCGGCAGGCTCAACGATCGTGCTGTCCTCGCACCTGTTGCACCTCATCGAGGAGCTGGCCTCGCAGGTCCTGGTCATGGCGAACGGAAAGCTCGTGTCGCTCGGCCCCATCGGTGAGATAGGAGCTCACCGCCCGGAGCTGGAGGGCCTGGGGCTCGAGGACATTTTCCTCGCGCTCACCGCCGATGCAGGCAGTTCAGAGGGCCTCAGCTGAGCGCGGCCCCCGCGCATCCCTGGTCGGCGCTCGCTTTTCTGTGGCGCCGCTCCGGGGCGAACCGGCTTCGAGCGATGGCGGCGCGCGTGAAAGAGCCCCGCTACGCGCTCGGGGCACTGGCTGGGCTCGCGTACTTCGGATGGATTTTCTGGTTCGGGTTGATCGGGACGGGGCCAGGTGGAGACATGCCGGCGGAAGTGGGACTTCCGGCCCTCGCGGAGGCGCTCTTGCCGGTCCCGCTGGCCGTGCTTGCCGTGGGCTGGTGGATGAGTGGCCGAACGCATATGGCCCTCGCGTTTACCCCGGCCGAGAGTCAGATCCTGTTTCAGGCGCCCATAGGGCGAGAGACGCTGCTGCAGTACAAGCTCGTGAGGTCCCAGCTGTCGATCGTCCCGGTGTCGATCATGGTGGCGGTCTTCTTCGGGGGCGCGATCGGTATCCCGTATCGCACAGGAGTCCCCTCGATCTGGCTTCTGTTCACGACGATTCACCTGCATCAGATCGCTTCTGGTCTCATCCGCGCGACCTGGAGCCACCAGGGCCCTGCCGGTCTACGACGGCAATGGCTCCCGATCCTGGTCCTCGCCGGAGCGTTCGGGGCCGTGGTCTGGGCTCTTTGGCCGCTGGGCGCCGCGTACGAGACGGCCACTGGAATGGCCCAGTTCCTGGTTGCGGTCGAAGTAGCGTTCGCCCACCCGGCTGCGGTCATCGTTTTCATGCCATTCCGGATTGCGCTGGGCCCGTTGATGGCTGTCGAGCCTATGGCTTGGCTCGGCGCCATGGGTGGCGCCGTAGCTCTGATGGCTGCGCACTACGTGTGGATCATCCGCATCGACGCGGCCTTCGAAGAGACCGCCGCCGAGGCCGGCATCGAGCTACTGGAAATCACCACGGCGTTCAAGGAAGGGCGTCTGGGGATGCTCCGGGCGGCAAAGGGGCGACGCCTGCCCCGCCCGTGGTTTCGTTTGCGACCGGAGGGGCACCCCGCCGTCGCGATTTACTGGAAGGGGCTCACCGGCTTCACACGTTCGACAGGCCTCACCCAGGGGCTGGCAATGGCAGTGGTCTTCTTGGGCTTTTGGGCCCTGTTGCGAGCCATGACGGGGGAGCCGGATGAGGCCGCCGCCGCAGCCATGGCACTTCCAGGCGTCCTGGGCTTTGTCTCGCTGCTCTTCGGTCCTCTCTTCCTTCGGAACGATCTACGCACGGATCTGGGGCGGCTCGAGATTCTCAAGACGCTCCCACTCAGCGGCAGGGACGTCGTCGCCGCCGAGATTTTGGGGTCAACGGTCAGCCTGACTGTGGTGTCAGGGTACTTCTTCACGCTGACGTTCGTCTTCTTCCAACTCTCCCAGGACCAGCCGTTGGTGGACTGGCGGCCATGGGCTGCGTTGGCCGGGACGTGGGTGCTTCTTCTTCCGGTGTCGATGATCGCCATGGGCATCCAAAACTGCCTCGTCGTCGTCTTCCCGGCCTGGATGGACTACGGGCCTAGCAAGGCTCAGGGAATCGATCAGATGGGCGGCATGATGCTGTCACTCGCGATCACTGCGGTCTTGCTCACGCTGGCTCTGCTGGTCCCCCTCATCTGTGGGGGCGCGGTGGCCTTCCGCCTCTTTCCCTTGATCGGCTTCTACGCCGCGACTCCAGCGGCGCTGGCCGTGATCGCGGCGTTGATCGCGGAGATCGTCGTGCTCGTCATCCTCTTGGGCGAGGCGTACGACGAGCTCGATGCGTCTGAAGAAGGGTTGATGCGATAGGGGCCTAGCCCCTAAGGACGCTCTGCAGCTCGTGGAGCAGTTTCGCGCTGTTGGCCCCGAAGACCGCACCGGGAGCGATGTCCAGATCTGTTCCGTCCGGACGAACGAGGACACCTCCCGCCTCCCGTACCAGGACCAACCCCGCCGAGAAGTCCCACGGCATCAGGATCTTCTCCCAGAAGGCATCGAGTGAGCCCTGCGCGAGGTAGCAGAGGTCTAATGCCGCCGACCCGGCCCGCCGCACGCCTGATGCGGAGCGCAGTATACGGTCGAACTCTCCCAGGTATTCGGGCAGCACCTTGAGGAGCTTGAATGGGAATCCAGTGCCGACCAAGGCGTCGGCGAGCGGTCGGTCGGACGAGACCGAGATCGCCTTGCCACCCTTGAAAGCGCCCAGACCCTCGGCTGCCCACCATCGCTCTCCGCTCGAGCCGCTGGTGATCGCGCCCACGACGGGCTTGCCCTCGACCGCGACCGCCACCGAGGCACAGTAGTGCGGATGGTTGTGGAGGAAATTCGCGGTGCCGTCCAAGGGGTCGACGATCCACATCGGGCGCCCATCCCAGCGAGCCAACTGCACCTCCACGGGCTCGTCGCTTTCCTCGGCGAGAACCATATGGTCAGGATGATTCGCTTCGATCACGTGAAGCGCGGCCTCCTGCGCGTCCAGATCAGTCTGAGACACGTAGTCCGAGCGAGCCTTGAGGGTCGCCTCTGACAGAAGGACCTTTCCGGCATCGCGTCGGTGCACCGCTACGGCTGCCTCGGCCGCGGCTCGCGCGGTATTCAGGAGGGGGGCGAGGTCGATCGCTGTGTCCCGGTAGGGAGGGATTTCTGGCCGGCCGGCTGTAGCTGCCTGCCGAATGCCCGCTAAGTTAGCGGGCCTGAGAACCCCGTTGAACGGCCTTCTGGCTAGTGCGAGACGCGCGCCAGCCTATGTGCTCCAGACCAGTGCGACATGAGCGACGGATCAGAAAGCGGCAGGAAGAAGCGCATCTTCAGCGGCATGCAACCGTCAGGAGAAGCGCATCTAGGGAACTACCTCGGCGCGCTGCAGCCCTGGGTTGGCCTGCAGGACGAGTACGACTGCATCTGGTGCATCGTAGATAACCATGCGATCACCGGGGGCGGAGACCCGTCCGAGATGCCGGACCAGGTGTTCGACATGGCGGTTTCCTTTCTCGCGGTCGGACTGGACCCCGAGCGTGCGATCATCTTCGTTCAGTCCGACGTCCACGAGCATACCGAGCTCGCCTGGCTGTTCAACGCGGTGACCCCGGTGGGTGACCTCGAGCGCATGACGCAGTACAAGGACAAGTCTCGGCACCTGGAGTCGATTCCGGCGGGCATTCTCAACTACCCCATCCTGCAGGCCGCCGACATTCTGGTGTATAAGGCGGATGCGGTACCGGTTGGGGAGGATCAGCGCCAGCACCTTGAGATGACGCGCGAGGTCGCGCGCAAGTTCAACGCCAAGTACGGCGAGACGTTTCCCATAATCGACCCGGTAATCGGGAAGGAAGTGGGGCGGATCGTCGGACTCGACGGCGACGCGAAGATGAGCAAGTCGCTTGGAAACACGGTACCGATCCTGGCAGAGCCCGACGCCATCTGGGACCGGGTCCGCCGCGCGGTCACGGATCCCCAGCGGGTACGTCGCGACGATCCGGGTCGCCCTGAAGTGTGCAACGTCTTCACCCTGCACGGCTTCTTCACGGATGACGAGACCCGCGCCGACATCGAGCGGAAGTGTCGTGCGGCGGAGATCGGCTGCGTCGATTGCAAGCGGATGCTGGCAGACAACATCGCCGACCAGTTCGCCCCCTTCAGGGAACGGGCCGCGCACCTCCGTGCGAATCCGGATGAAGTGCGTCAGGTCCTCGACGAAGGGGCGGCCAAGGCCCGTAGCATCGCGCAGGAGACCATGGAAGAGGTCCGGGGGAAGATGGGTCTGCGGTGGCGGGACGCCCTCCCGGGCGGCGCCGCGTAGGGGTGATGATTCGTGCAGCCCGGGCCGCAAATCAATCGCGCCCACAATTGGCGCTCACTATCTTCGGCTCATCGGTGGTGATGTCCGGTAGGGCGACGCCACTCTCCTAGGCTCCGGAGGAGCTTCATGCAGGACCTTTTCAAGGTGGCCATCGAACGCGGCGCCAGCGATATCCACATCAAGGCAGGCGATGTCGTCCGCGCTCGCATCAACGGAGACCTTCAGCCGCTCACGCAGCAAAGGCTCTCGGCGGATCAGGTGAAGGCGATCGCGCTGAAGCTCATCCCGCACGAGGAGGACAAGGAGAACTTCGACAAAATCATGGACTACGATTGCTCCTGGGGGATTCCGGGAGTGGGTCGTTTCCGCGTCAACATCATGAAGCAGCGCGGATCGCCATGATCGTCATGCGGTCGATTCCGATCGAGATCCCCTCGACGCAGCACCTCGGGCTCCCCGACATGGTCGACAAGATCGCCAATCACGAGCGGGGCTTGATCCTGGTGACGGGTGTCACTGGCTCGGGGGAAAGCTCGACCATGGCGGCCATGATCAACTGGATCAACCAGAACAGGCAGGTCCACATCGTCACGCTCGAGAACCCGATCGAATTCCTGCATCGGGACAACAAGTCTTCGATCACGCAGCGCGACATCGGGACCGATACGGAGTCCTTCGTGAGTGGCCTGCGGGCGGTGCTCCGTCAGGATCCCGACGTCATTCTGATCGGGGAGATGCGGGACAAGACCACGATTGAGACCGCGCTCAAAGCCGCCGAGACAGGGCACCTCGTGGTGTCCACGCTCCACACCAAGAACGCGGTCCAGACGATCTCGCGAATCATCTCGGTATTCACGGCTGAAGAGCAGGAGATGATCCGGATCCGGCTCGCTGAGTCCCTCCAGGCGGTCATTTCCCAGCGACTCGTGCGGAAGAAGACCGGTGGTCGCGTGGCCGCCATGGAGATCATGCCCGTCACGGGCACGATGCGTGACTGTATCCGCGATCCTGCCAGGCTGGATGAGATCTTCGACCTGATCGCTGAAGGAAAGGACCACTACGGGTCCCAGACCTTCGATCAACATCTCATGGAGCTCGTGCGAGACGACATCGTCACATTCGAGTTGGCCAAGCTGGCGGCGAACAACCAGGCCGACTTCGACCTGAAGATGAACATGTTCACCGACCCAGCCGGATCAGGTGGGCAGACCAGCACACAAGACGACATGACCCAGATGTTCGGAGGCTGAAAACTTCGATGATAGATCTCAGCGGTACCTTCCTGCCGGTCACCACGCCATTCGACCCGGTCACCGGCGACGTGGACACGGTCGCCTTCCGCGCGAACCTGCGTTCGTGGTTCGAGCAACCCATCAGCGGCATCCTCATCGCGGGGTCCACAGGGGAGTCGGTCTTTCTGGATGACGCCGAGCGCGCCGGCCTCATCCGGGCTGCGTCGGACGTCGTTCCCGAGGGCGCTCTCATCATCATGGGCGTGGGCGCAGAGTCCACGCGGCACACGATTCGCCTCGTTGAGCAAGCGGCCGAAGCGGGCGCCGACGCACTGCTCGTGAACCCGCCGGCGTACTTTAGGGGCGCGATGACGCCGGAAGCGTTGGTCAAGCACTACAAGGCGGTTGCCGACGCGTCGCCGCTTCCGATTCTCATCTATCAGGTACCGCTCAGGCTCAGCACGATCGAGTTCCCGACCGCGGTCGTTGCGGAGCTCTCCCGCCATCCGAACATCGTGGGTATCAAAGACTCCCGAGGTAAGCTCGATCTGATCGGGGAGCTCGTGGAGCAGTGCGCTGACGACTTCCAAGTGCTCGTTGGGAGCGGCGCCATTCTCTACGGAGCTCTGGAACTCGGGGCCGTGGGGGGCATCGTCGCCGTGGGATTGATGGCACCCGAGCAGGCGGCGAACATCTCGGTGGCGTTCACCGATGGGCGAACGGCCGAAGCAGGCCGATTGCAGGAGCAGATCGCCCCCGTCCACAATCAGATCGTGGGCGGAATGGGTGTGCCGGGTGTGAAGGCCGCGCTCGACATTCTGGGCACGCACGGCGGATCACCGCGACCGCCACTGGCGGCAGTCCCCGAATCGCGTGCCTCCGAGATCCGCGGGATTCTCGGAACGGCCGGGCTCCTTCAACCAGCGGGGGCCCGAGCGTAGGCCGCGTTGACACCCCCCTGACCGCGGCCTAGCTTTTCCCAAAGGATACACCGGTCAACGGGCCGTCCCCCGCGCGGGGAGGGCCCGTTTTTCGTGCCTGTAAGCCTCGCAGAGTTCGGATTCCATCGCTGAGGAACCATGTCTGACAAGGGCCATTGCACGGTTGTCGTAGGGTGTCAGTGGGGTGACGAGGGGAAGGGAAAGATCGTCGACGTCCTCGCCGAGAGCGTTGATATCGTCGCGCGCTACCAGGGGGGCGCCAACGCGGGCCATACCGTGCACGTGGGTGAGGACGAGTTCATCCTTCATCAGATTCCGTCCGGCATCCTGCACGAGGGAAAGCGCTGCATGCTCGGGAACGGTGTCGTGCTCGACATTCGACAGTTCTTCGCCGAGTACGACGAGTTGGTGGCCCGCGGTATCGACCTCGACGGCCGCGTAGCGGTGAGCAAGAGAGCCCATCTCCTGCTCCCCTATCACCGCCTGCTGGACAAGGCCGCAGAGGCCTCGGCCGTGACCAAAATCGGCACGACCGGAAGGGGCATCGGTCCTGCTTACGAAGACAAGGCGGGCCGGAGAGGGGTCCGGGTCGCGGACCTCGGGAACCCGGAGCGGCTGGCAAAGCGCATCGAAGCGGCCCAGGAGCGGGTCTGTCGCCGCCTCGAGCAGCTCGGCGCCCAGGCGAATGGTGATCTGGAGACCGACATGGAAGAGGCGCTCGCGCTCGGAGACCGCCTACTCGCGCTGGCGACCGACGTGGGTCGGGACATCAGCCAGGCTTTGCGCGCCGGGCAGAGCGTCCTGCTCGAGGGGGCGCAGGGTACTGCGCTCGACCTCGATCATGGCACCTACCCGTTCGTCACGTCCTCCAACACCACGGCTGCGGCCGCTGCGACCGGCACGGGAATCGGCCCGACGTCCATCGATGCCGTAGTGGGGGTGGTGAAGGCCTATACGACCCGTGTTGGCGAGGGTCCTCTGCCCAGCGCCTTCGAGCTCGAGATGGATGAGCGCGTCCGCGCGCTCGGCGGTGAGTTCGGCGCAACGACGGGCCGGCCCAGGCGCTGTGGATGGTTCGACTCCGTCCTATCGCGCTTCGCCGCCCAGGTGAACGGCCTCACCGGTCTCGCGGTGACCAAGTTGGACGTCCTCGACACGCTGCCCGAGCTGCGGATCGTGACGGCGTACCGCATGCAGGACGGGAGCGTCACGAGGGACTTCCCCGCCGACACGTGGTCGCTGGCTCACGTGGAGCCGGTCTTCGAGACCCTTCCAGGATGGGAAGAGTCGACCCAGGATGTACGGCGACTCGAGGACCTGCCAGCGAACGCCAGGGGCTACCTAGACCGGATCGTCGAGTTGACGGGGGCACCTGCACAGTGGGTTTCAGTCGGGACGAAGCGCCGCCAGATCATTCCGGTGGTATGACGCTGCCCCGGAATCCGGCCTTCGCGGAACTCGTATGAGCCACACCTCGTAGAGGCTTCATGTTCGACGACCTCAGTAAGAAGCTCGACGGCGCGCTAAAGAAGCTCCGAGAGCGCGGTGTGCTCACCGAGCCGATGATCAAGGAGGGCCTTCGTGAGGTGCGGAGGGTCTTGCTCGAGGCGGACGTCAACTTCCAGGTCACGCGGGAGTTTCTGGGGCGCGTCCAAGAGCGGGCGCTCGGCGAGGCGGTTCTCAAGGCCGTTTCTCCCGGCCAGCAGATCGTCAAGATCGTTCACGACGAGCTCGCCAACCTTTTGGGCCAAGGCCACCCGACGCTCGAGATGGCCAAGAACGGACCGACCGTCATTCTGATGGTGGGTCTGCAAGGTTCCGGAAAGACGACGTCGGCCGCCAAGCTCGCCCGTCGCCTGGGCCGGCAAGGGGCGACGCCCATGCTCGCAGCGTGTGATCTCCAGCGTCCTGCTGCGATCGAGCAGCTGCAGACGCTCGGGGATCAGATCGGCGTGCCGGTCACCGCGGGCGAGTTCGGGGGCGACCCCGTCGCCGCAGCCGTCGCTGCCCTAGAGGCCGCCCGAGAGGCCTCGCACTCCGTGCTGATCGTGGACACCGCCGGGCGCCTCCAGATCGACGAGCCGCTGATGGACGAGATCGGTCGCATCCGAGACGCGGTCGAGCCGACCGAGATCCTCCTCGTGGCCGACGCGATGACGGGGCAAGAGGCGGTGAAGATCGCCCAAGGCTTCGATGAAGCACTCGGTATCACCGGGGTCGTCATGACCAAGATGGACGGTGATGCCCGAGGCGGCGCGGCGCTGTCGATTCTCGGCGTTACCGGGAAGCCGCTCAAGTTCATGGGCGTCGGCGAAGGCGTCGACGACCTCGACGTCGCAGATCCCCAGCGGCTGGCGGGTCGGATCCTCCAGATGGGGGACGTCATCGGCCTTGTCGAGCGTGCCCAGGTCGCGATGGACCATGATGAGCAGGCCAAGCTTCAGGAGAAGGTGCTGGGGCAGGGCCGCTTCACTCTCGAGGACTTCCTCGTCGCCATGCGTCAGGTCCAGAAGATGGGACCCCTCGATCAGCTGCTGAAGCTGATCCCCGGCGCGAGCAAGATGGCGATTCCCGCCGCCAACCTCGACCCGAAACGATTCAAGCACGTGGAGGCGATCATCCTGTCGATGACGCCGGCCGAGCGGCGGCGCCCCGAGATTCTCGACGGGTCCAGGCGAGCACGGATCGCCAAGGGGAGCGGCCGGCCGGTCTCCGAGGTGAATCGACTCATGAAGCAGTTCAAGGAGATGCAGAAGTTCATGAAGTCAATGAAGGGGATGATGGCGGGCGAGGGCGGCGGGCTCCCAGGCATGGGCGGACTCGGGGGGATGCCCTTCGAGCGGTAGGCACATTCGAGAGCCACATCGCCGCGAACAGGAGGGACTGGGCGCTGGTTGAGCTTGAAGTCTCACGGCCGCCGCCACCCCCGAGCCTGCAGACGATACCTTCGGAGCGGCTCTCGAACCGCTGACAGTCGCTGTACAGCCACGCCCGACTCTTTTATCCTTCGCGGCTGCCCCTCAAGTGTCTTTTGAGCCGGGGGTTCGGCGCCGCGACCGCGCGCCGACGAACGCACGTCTGAACACCAAAACAATGCCCGTAAAGATTCGACTCAGAAGGATGGGCCGTAAGAAGCTGGCCCACTATCGCGTCGTCGTCGCGGACAGCGCCTCGCCGCGCGATGGTCGCTTTATCGAGACGCTCGGCTACTACAAGCCGTTGTCACATCCGGCTCGCCTGGTGCTCAATCTAGATCGGGTTGATCATTGGCTCGGTGAGGGCGCGCAGCCTTCAAGAACGGCGAAATCATTGATTTCGAAGGCGCGCCGGGGCGGCGACGATACGGTCGCCCTCGGTGAGGTCGATTCTGAGGAGCGGAAGGCGAAGCGTGCCGAACAGCTCGCTGCCCGACGTGCCACAGAGGCAAAGGCGAGCCAGGAGGCTGCTGAGACCGCTAAGGCTGCCGAGGAGGCTGCCGCTGCGGAAGCCGCGGCCGCAGCAGCCGAAGCAGAGCCGGCCGCCGAAGACGGCGCCGCCCCCGAAGCGGACAGCTCTGACACTCCGGAAGCCGACACCGCCGACGAAGCTTCGGAGGAGTCGGCAGCCGAGGAGCCTGCCGCCGAGGAAGAGGCCGCACCTGAGGCGGAGGAAGAGCCAGCTGCGGAGGCCGAGGCTGCCGAGGAGCCTGCCGCCGAGGATGAGGCTGCGACTGAGGCGGAGGCCGAGGAAGAGGAAGAGCCTGCCGCCGAGGACGAGGCGGCGACTGAGGCGGAGGCCGAGGAAGAGCCAGCCGCCGAAGCGGAAGAAGAGGTCGCTGCGGAGCCCGAGGCAGCTGCGGAGGGACCCGCAGCGGAGGCTGAGGAAGAAGCACCAGCTGAGGAAGAAGCCGAGGGAGAGGAAGTGGAAGTGGCGGGGGAGGAGGCTGAGCCCGCAGCTGAGGCGGAGGCTGACGCCGCGGCAGAGGAAGCTGAAGAGGAGAAGTCCGAGTAGTACTCGGGCTATCTGATTCATGGGTCGACGAGACCCGCGCTTTCTGGTCGTGGGGCATATCAGTAGAGCCCACGGCATGAAGGGAGAGCTCCTCGTCTCGCCACTGACAGACCACCCCGAGGGCACATACGCTCCCGGGGTGGTTCTGCGTCTGGGGGAGCCGGAGAGCGACCAACCCGACCCCGACCTTCCGCCCGTCCGGGTGGAGTCCGTCAGGCCGCACAGGGGTGGCTACCTCGTGGCGTTAGCCGGGGTCGATCACCGAAGCCAGTCAGAACGGCTGCGCGGGCACTACCTGTTCCGTGAAGCGTCGGAGCTCGAGCCGCTCGCGGACGGCGAGCTCTTCTATCACCAGCTTCTCGGTATGGAAGTCGTCACGACCGATGGCGCGTCGATTGGCGAGATCCGGGAGGTCTACGAGTTGGAGCCTGCCGACATGCTCGAAGTGCGTGGCCCCGAGAGAGAGGTAATGATTCCGTTTCTGAAGGAGATCGTCGTAGAGGTCGACGCGGATGCCCGACGGATCGTCATCGATCCGCCCGATGGACTCCTGGACCTTTAGGGACGGCGATGCGCGTCAACATCGTCTCGATCTTCCCGGGCTTCTTCGAGGGTCCGCTAGGGCTCTCGATTCCAGCGAGGGCGGCGGAGGCGGGGCTGGTCGACTATCGCCTGGTCGACCTCAGGGACTACACGCACGACAAGCACCGCACGGTCGACGATATCCCGTACGGGGGAGGGGCGGGCATGGTCATGAAGCCCGACCCGTTCTTCGAGGCGATCGATGATCTGGCTCCGACGGGACCGATCGTGTTGCTCTCCGCCCGAGGCCGTCCGTTCCGGCATGTAGATGCGGTCCGGTACAGCGTCGGGTCTGAGATCACGCTGCTCTGCGGGCACTATAAGGACGTGGATCAGCGTGTCGCCGATCACCTCGCGACCGAGGAGGTCTCGATCGGCGACTACGTGCTGTCCGGCGGGGAAGTCGCGGCGCTAGCGATCACGGATGCCGTGGTGCGTTTGTTGCCCGGAGCGATCGGGGACCACGATGCGGCAGCGACGGACTCGTTCTACGACGACGGGCTGATAAGCGCACCTTCGTATACGCGGCCGGCGGAGTATCGAGGCCACGCGGTCCCCGAGGTGCTGCGATCAGGCGATCACGCTCAGATCGAGGCCTGGAGGCAGGCGGAGGCCAACAAGCTGACCCGTGAACGGTCAGGGCGTAGCTCGGAGGAGTAGGAGGGGACTGGGGTCGATGCTGCGGGCCGGCTGGGGCGACTAGTTCCAGCGCAGGCCGCGAAGCTGCTCCACATCTAGGTTCCCCCCACTCAGGACCGCGACGACTTTCGTCCCAGGCTCGGCATCGATGAGCCCCTGTAGAAGCGCTCCCACCGGGGCCGCCGCCGCACCCTCCGCGACCAGCTTTGCGCGCTCCATGAGCCACAGCACCGCCTCGAAGATCTGTTCATCGGGTAGCGTCACGACCTTCTCCACGAAGCGCGACACGACGGACCGCGTGTTGGAGCCGACCGTCTTCACGCGCAGGCCATCGATGATGCAGTCCACTTGGTCGAGCGTGACGAGGTGGCCGGCCTCGACACTCTTCTGCATCGCGGGTGCGCCGGAGGACTCCACGCCGATGATGCGCACATCGGGGTTCACGCTCTTCGCGGCCATGGACACACCCGAGATCAGCCCACCGCCTCCGATCGGCACCACGATGACCTCGACATCGGGGCAGTCCTCCATGATCTCGAGGCCGACCGTCCCCTGGCCCGCGATCAGACGGGGATCATCGAACGGGTGCACATAAGTGAGGCCCCGCTCCTCGACCAGCTCCAGCGCCTTCTCGTTCGCTTCGTCCCAGATCTGGCCGTGTAGGATGACCTCGGCGCCGTACCCCTCTGTCGCCGCGATCTTCGAGGGGGTCGCGTTCTCGGCCATGCACACGACCGCGTGAACGCCGTATTGCCGTGCTGCGATGGCCACACCCTGCGAGTGATTCCCGGCCGACGAGCAGATCACTCCGCGGGCCTTCTCTTCGGCGGTGAGCTGACCGATCAGGTTGGTCGGCCCGCGGACCTTGTAGGCGCCGCCTTTCTGGAAGAGCTCGGCCTTGAGGCGGATGTCGAACCCGGTCGCTTCGCTGAGCGAGCGCGAGGTGAGCATCGGTGTGTGATGGACGTGCGGGGCCACGACCTTGCGGGCACGCTCGAAGTCCTCGCGTGTGAGGACGAGATCGGGGTCGATTTCGTAGAGGCTCATGGGCGATCGTTTCCCCTCAGCCCCTCCCTCCCGCCCTCAACCCAGGCGGGTCGCGGTCCGTCCGCCAGGAAGCGCACCGCGTCGACGGCCGCGTCGACGATGGCGGCCATGTGGCCGAAGTTGATCAAATCCACTTCGTCGGAGGGCCGATGGTAGTCGGTGTGCAGGTTGAAGGACGACAGCGTATGCGCCGGAATACCGATGTTGGCGAAGGCGATGTTATCGCTTCGGAAGAAAAAGCCCTGGTCGGGCCGCGGGTCGGGCACGATCGGAGACCCGGCGCCGGCAAGCTGGTCGCCCATCGTCGTGCGCTCGTACCCGGTCAACCATCCACGCCCGAACCCGCCGGCGAGCGAATCGGGTCGGCCGATCATCTCGATCTGGAGGTCGGCGACCGTTTGCTCCATAGGGATGACCGGGTTGTCGATGTAGTAGTTGGTGCCGAGTAGCCCCATCTCCTCGCCGGTGCTGAGCAGTACCACGATCGTGCGCCGGGGCGGAGGGCCCTGCGCGAAGGCACGGGCGATCTCGAGGATGGCGACCGTGCCCGAACCGTCGTCATCGGCCCCGTTGTATATTGAATCGCCGTCCACGGCCTGGCCGATGCCGACGTGGTCGTAGTGCGCGCCGATGACCACGGCCTCGCCGGCGATCTCCGGGTCGGAGCCCCGGATCACACCGACAACGTTGAACTCCGTGTGAATGATGCTCTCGGGCGGGAGCGTATCGAAGTCGAGGGACTCCGAAGCGATGGCGAGTCGCTCCCGGACGCCGTTCTGGCCCTCGACCTGCATCCTGGCCATCGGGACGGTCTGGTAGAAACCGTCATCGCCTGCCGCCTCGACACCGTAGCGCCTCAGCTCGTCCGCGAGGAAGCGCGCCGCCCTCGCGATGCCTTCAGTCCCGGTTCTGCGGCCTTCCATCGAGTCCGCGGCGAGCGTCGAGAGCAGACCCTCGAGCCGTTCGGCACGGCTGACGTCGGCGTCCGTTAGCGCAGCCGGCTCTGCAGACGGCGCCTGGGTGTCAGGAGACCCGCCACACGCTGCGAGCAAGGCCGGGATGACACTGAGAAGTGTACTTTTGACGCGCATGGGGACTCCGAAAGCCGGCGTTGGGGACGCGAATGTTCGCTGGATCCAAGCTGTCGCGACACCCGGGATGGAGGACTTCACCCTCCTTAGAGCCCTCGTTAGATTAAACGGCTCTGGCAGAAACCATCCGGCCGTATCGTGGAGTCGACGATGACCGACGTGATCAAGGAAATCGAAAAGGAGGAGCTCCGGGGGGACGATCTCCCTGAGTTCGGGCCTGGCGATACCATCCGGGTGCTGTACCTCGTCCGCGAGGGTACGAAACAGCGCATTCAGGTGTTCGAAGGCGTATGCATCGCTCGGAAGCACGGCGGCCTCGACGAGACCTTCACGGTTCGCAAGATCTCGGGTGGCATCGGAGTGGAGAGGATTTTCCCGCTGCAGGCCCCCACCGTGACCGGCATCGAAGTCGTGCGCCGGGGCCGTGTGCGTCGCGCCAAGCTGTACTACCTCCGCGGCCGGCGTGGTAAGTCCGCCCGGATCCCGGAGAAGCGCACACAGCGCTGACCTGCTGACCGGCGACGCCGGAAATGGACGCGTCAGAGCGGCCCCAGGACCTCCTCGAATACGAGCAACGGTTCTGGGGCCGCGGTCGTTCTGTAGCAGGTGTGGATGAGGTGGGCCGCGGGCCTCTTGCCGGGCCGGTGGTAGCCGCGGCGGTCATACTTCCGAGCGGCTGTTGCATCGATGGGGCCGACGATTCCAAGCAGCTTTCGCGAGATACTCGGGAGGAGCTGTACTCCGTGATCATGTCGACCGCGGCGTGCGTCGGAGTCGGGGCCGCCTCCGTGAAGGAGATCGACCGTAGGAATATCCTCCGGGCCACCACAGTCGCGATGCAGCGCGCACTGGATCACCTCAAGGATGCGCCCGACCACATCGTCGTCGATGGCTTGCCGGTGAAGCACCTGGGCAGGGAGCACGATGCGGTCGTCGGTGGCGACGCGCTGATCCACTCCGTCGGCTGCGCGTCGATCATCGCGAAGGTGATCCGGGATCGCCTCATGCGGCGACTCGCGCTGCGTTACCCCGGGTACGGCTGGGACCGGAATGTAGGGTACGGGACCGCGGCGCATCGGGCGGCGATCGATGAGTTGGGCGTCACCCCCCACCACCGGCTCACCTTCACCGGGTTGCAGTTCGAGCTGGAGTTGTGAGCTAGTGTGGTGCCCGAAGGAGTCCTGGCGTTTCGAGTGGCTTGCGGGCTCTCTGCATAACACACCCAGGTCGCGAAGGGACGGTACGTAACGCTACGTATTGGGTGATCGGCTGGGGCCCCCTACGATGGACGCGTAGGCAGTCGAGCCCCAATGCCGAGGACACCCGATGGCAGTCACGTCGAGATTACTCGTTCTTCCCCTGCTGGTAGCGCTCCAGGGCTGTTTTGGGGCTACGACGCGAAACCCAACATTGCGGACCGTTTCGGACCTTGCGGACCTCGCGCCCGAAAACGGCCGGTTCATCAAGGTCCATACCGCCGAAGGCGAGCTGTACGTGCTGGACAGCTGGAGCGACCCATCCCCTGATGGTGGCTTTTCGGGCAAGGGATGGCGCTACGACGTCAATCGCGATCCTGTCGAGCAGGGCTCCTGGTCCTTCGAAGCGGCCGACATCGCGCTTCTGGAGTCCAATGAGCGCGCGGTCGCTGCTCGCTTCGGCAAGTCCGGTCTCGTCACCTATTCCGTGCTCATGGGAGCGATCACAATTACGTGCCTTGCGGATCCGAAGACCTGTTTCGGCTCTTGTCCGACCTTCTATGGCGAGGACGACGATCGACCGCTGGCGGAGGGCTTCTCCCGGAGTTTTGCCCGAGCGCTCGAGGAGCGCGATGTCGATGACCTCGGCGTCGTGGCGGAGCCGGGGCCCTTCTCATTGATGATGAGGAACGAGGCGCTCGAGACCCACGCGGTGCGACACGCCCGCTTGGCCGCGGTGCCCGTCCGCGCCGGCGAGAGGGTCGTGGTCGGGCCAATCGGTGACTTCCACATCGCCACCGGAGTCGAAGGACCTGTTTCCTGCGCCTCCGAGGGGGGCGACTGCCTCGCCTTGGTCCTCCACAAGGACGACGTCGAGTACGCTCCTCCGACTGACGGAGAGGACTTGGCCGCGCCTGAGCTGGTGGGGTCGATGGGGGGGGAGGTCATTGCTGCAAAGTCGTGGAGCCGCTGCGCCGAGCGGGATCCGGCTACCGCGCCGGCCTGCGCTCAGCCTGCGCGACAGATGATCTCGATCTCTCGCTCGGTGAGGGTGTGATCGGTCTGCTTCGCCGCCTTGAAGATCCGGCTTACCAGCGTTTTGTCCTCTGGGTCGTATCCGTGGTGGCTCAGCCAATACTTGACGTTCGAGACGCCGGACATGGGGCCGACCTCGATGAGCTGCTCTCTGCCCACCATCGACGCGGGGATGCCCGAATAGATGCGGTCGGCCAGCCAGGCGTCGCCCTTGATCTCGGCCTTCACGATGGCCGCCGCATGTACGCCGGTGCCGGTCCGGAAGGCGTCCCGCCCTACGACCGGATACGAGTGGACCAGCGGGACCTGGCAGGCGCTCGCGGTGAGCTCACAGTATTCAGGAAGCACCGACAGGTCGGCCTTGTGCACTCCGAGCAGCGCGAGGTTCACGAGCAGCAGGTCCATCTCCGTGTTGCCACACCTCTCGCCGATGCCGAGGGCGGTGCCATGCACCCGCGTCGCCCCGGTCTCGATCGCCGCAAGCGCGTTCGCGAGGCCGAAGCCCCGGTCACGGTGCCCGTGCCAGTCCACCCCGATATCCTCTCCCGAAGGCGTGACGATCTCGTCGATGACGTACCGCACGAGGGCGCGTACGCCGTCCGGGGTCGCGTGCCCAACCGTGTCTGCTATGCAGATCCGCTTGGCACCCCATTCGATCGCGTGGCCATACAGAGCCTTGAGATCTTCCGGGCGGGCGCGGGTCGTATCCTCGGTGACCATCATTACCGGAAGCCCCTCGGCAACCGCGAACGTGACGGCCTCCTCGGAATGCTTCAGCATGCGCTCGAGCGTCCAGTCCTCGGCATACTGACGGATCGGCGAGCTCCCGATGAAGGTGCAGACCTCGATGGGTCTCCCGACCTGTTGGCTGATCTCGACCACCGGGCGGACGTCGGCGACGACGGTCCGCGCTGCGCAGTTCACGTCGATCGAGAGGCCGGCATCGATGACTTCCTTCGCCAGCGCCGTCACAGCCTCTACGGCTCTCGGTCCAGCGCCCGGCAGCCCGATGTTGGCGGTGTGAATCCCGAGCTGATCCATGAGGTGCAGCAGCCGGATCTTGTCCTCTATGGAAGGGTCCACCACCGACGGATTCTGCAGCCCGTCACGCAGCGTCTCGTCGTCCAGCTGGACCTCTTCGACCTGAGACCAATCGAACTTCGGATCCGATTGATTCCAGTCGTGGATAAGCTCCGATTCTTGCATGCCCACCGGTGTCGGGGTGCACTCGACTTGCACGGGCGACAAATATAGGTGAGGCGCGCAGGCCGGGCACATTTCCGGCGGGCAGACTTCAGCTCGACTATGAGTGTCCCTCTACGTCTCGCCCTTCAGCGCTTGCAGCGGGATCGCTCCTGGCGGCGGGTGCGCCAGGCAGGTGGCAGCCTGCGATCGATGGACACGGTCGTGGACGAATGGCCCCACATCCAGACGAAAACGCTGATCATGGGATGGAGAGGTCGACGGGCCTGACTTTCCTGCGAACGCCCGGCATGTGGTGGAGGTGCTACCCAACGCCGAACTCTTCCTGATCCCCGGCGTCGGCCTCAACCCAGCACGAAGAGGTGCCTGAGATCGTGAGCGCGGAGCTGATCCGCTTCATCGGGTCGGACGCTTGTGAGCCAACGGGGCGAACATACGAACACCGCTAGATCGTTCGATGCCAACTATATAGGATCTATCAGACCCGGTAGCTCAGCTGGCAGAGCAACGGACTTTTAATCCGTAGGTCGTGGGTTCGAGCCCCACCCGGGTCACTGTTGTAAACATTGAATAAATGGAACGTCGAGCAGGCGCGCGTGTACTGTCAGTAACACGGAACAGTAACACAGAGACCTAGCTCGATGCCCAAGCTCTACACGCGGAATCAGGGCGGAAGTATCAGGTACTATGCCGATTTGCGGGACATCGGCGGCGGGCAAGTCGCTCTGAAACCTCCGGGGTCGCGCCGCGCGACCACCGATAAGACCGAGGCAATGAAGCTGCTGGGGTTCAAGATCGAGGAGCTTCAGACCCGCCCCAATGTCGCCGCTGCCGGGCTTCTCGGACCCTTCGCTGAGCGGTTCATCAAAAGGAACCCTGGCCAAGTCACCGACCGATGGCTTCACGATACGGAGCTGCGGCTTGGAAAGGCCGTCGAGTTCTTCGGCTACCACCGGGAGCTGGACAGCATCAAGCCGCGACACCTACGGGACTGGCTTGATCGTGACCTCAGCAAACTCGCGCCGGGTACTCAGCGACATTATTTGCATGCCCTGTCCGCGCTGTACAAATACGCACGGGAGCAGGAGGCAGTCCCGTCCGGCTACGGTCCTGTCTCCGATCTCGGCTGGAAGCCGCAGACGAGGAAGGAGCGACAGCGCACCGATGAGTTCTTTGAGATTGACGAGGCCGCAGCGTTCCTGGATGTGGCGCACCGCCTGGACGCTTATCCCGAGTTGGTTGCGACCTTCCTTCTGACCGGCGCGCGACGAACCGAAGGGTTCGGTCTCCTCATCGGTGACATCGACCTGGAGAACGGTCTCGTTCGCATCCAGCCGAACAGGTATCGCGGCCTGAAGAGGGCGTGGAGCGAGCGGGTCGTCCCTCTCTGGCCACAGCTCGACGAGACGCTGAGGCCCTACCTCGCTACACGTGGCAGTGACCCCAACCAGCTCCTGTTCCCGGGGCTTCGGGGGATGCTTACAGACCTTCGCAAGCCGTTGCGGGCGATCTCAAAGGCCTTGGGCATCGAGACACCAAGGCTGACGAAGTTCAGACACACCTACGCCACCGCTCGACTGCAGACGACCGACAACGGCAAGCAGATTTCCCTGTGGACAGTCGCGAAGGAGCTAGGCCACAAGAACGTGTCGAGGGTTGAGGACACCTATGGGCACCCCAGCCACTACCGACCCCGTGGAGAAACTGTCGAGTATCACGCACGGGACCCGCAGCGTGACTAACCGATCAGATTCCGCCTGCACTTCCCGCACTTCGGCCTGAACGCGACCGCCAGCGCGTGAATCTTGTTCTTCTGACCGCAGTGAGGGCACGGCCCGACCGTGTGATGGAAAGCTTGCGGGAGCAGTTCGGTGCCCCACGCGCCTCACTTCTTGGGATTAGCCATCGAGAGGTTGATCGGATAGAGAGCCGCTGCCTCATCCATGGTCTCGACGGCACGACCAATCGGCACGTCGAAGAATTCTCCAGTGGTCCGATACTTGGCCAGCTTCCCGTGAACATGCCATTCGGCGAGGCCGCAGTTTCCCGAGTGAAGGAAGTAGACGATATCGAACTTCCCTGGCACGCCCGTGGCTGCCCCCAGCTGGTGTGCGCGCTGGTATGGCGAGGTGGTCGTCATCCTGATCTTCAAGAGTGGCTTCTTAAACTCACTGTTCCGGAGCGCGTAAATCCAGCCAACCGCCTTGTTCACGGTGAAGCGTTTGTCCAGGCGTGAGATGAACCAGTAGGCCTCCTGCGCCCGTTGTGCATCCACTCTGATCGTCTCCTGTAGCCAGCCGTGGGTGGTGCACCTAATCTGCGGCTGACCATGCGTGGCGCGTTTCGAGGCGATGTTCGGCTAGCGAGAAAGGCCCGGGCACTTCAGGTGCCCGGGCCTTGGCGTATCCGATAGGGTCAGGTCAGCCTGCGTCGGTGGCTCTCCCCTGAACGACGCCCCATGACAGGCGCCGCGACCGCTGCGCGGCGGCCAGAGCACGTTGGTTGTGGCGTGCCTCGAACTCGTCTCGGGCGACACCCAGC
>Ga0066376_10000016_pt1 | contig 108845 bp, 95 predicted proteins | sample Knorr_S15_td_Bot_FD_77009 | JGI IMG/M metagenome (GOLD analysis project Ga0066376, IMG submission 77009) | Marine microbial communities from Southern Atlantic Ocean transect - Knorr_S15_td_Bottom_ad_5009_LV_A | ecosystem: Environmental > Aquatic > Marine > Oceanic | place: Southern Atlantic...
AAAATTGTAGACAGTAAAGGTAAGCCTGTATCTGGTATTACTGATAAAGATGGCAACCCTGTTATAGGTGGTATTTCTGCAAAATCTGCAAAAAAATCATCATCGAAGGCGCTTGTTGATGAGGATGGCGCTACGGTTTTTTATAAAGACAAGCCAGCATTTGTCAATGAAGACGGTTTCCTCACAGATGCAGAAGGTAAACTTTTCCTTGACGAAAATGGAAATCCGCTTCGTGTAAATGAAAACGGCGAGGTTTTGAATGAGTCCGGGCAAGTTGTAGGTCAGTTGGTAGATGCCAGTGGCTACGACGTGGATAGCGTTTCGGTATCTGACTCTCAAGGTGAGGCTTTGTCACCGCTTCTTGATGCAGAAGGCAAGCCCGTTACCTATGGCGGCGAACAATCTTTCGTCAACAAAGATGGTTTTGTTACAGACAAAGACGGAAACCTGCTTCTGGATGAGAATGGTATTCCGATGCGCCTGAACGACAAGGGTGACGTTGTTAATAGCCTTGGCGAAAGCGTGGATGGTTTTGAAACAATTGACGGCGAACCTGTAACGGGAAAGATGCACGCAAAAGGCGGCCTTAAACCTGGCGAAAAAGCCTTATCTCCGATGCTGGGGGAAAATGGTGAAATTGTGTACTTCAATGATGAACCAGCATTTGTGAACAGCGAAGGGTACCTTACAGATGAATCGGGAAATCTTCTTTTGGACGAGAACGGCAAGCCTCTTCGTTTGAATGAGCTGGGCCAGGTGGTCGATTCAATGGGCAATGTTGTCCCGTCATCAAAGTTCTCTGACGTAAACGGCAAGAAGCTTTCTGGTCCTTTTGGCAAAGGCGAGTTAATGGCGGAGCATGCCGTAAAAGCTAAAGCTGAGGCTGAAAAATTATCTGAATCTGTCCGTAAGGCTTTAGGTCTGGATGAGGATGGTTACAATGCGAAAGGTTGCGCCCTGACAGGACTGGACAGAATGGGTAACCTGTGCCGCATTGAAGATATTCCGCGCACTTTTGACTCTGTCACAGGACTGGATCAATTTGGGATTGGCAAAGATAATTACAACGCTTTTGGTTGCGATCTTGAAGGTAAAGACCGTAAGGGGAATGCATGTCCTCCTGAGTATATTACCAGACTTAAAGACAGTGATGGATTCGATCAGTTTGGTGTTAACGATGCAGGTTTGAATCGCGCATCGATGACAGAAGACGGGAAAAATGCATTGGGTTGTGATGCAACAGGTGAGAATTGTACAATCTCAACAACGCCACTTCTTACTGATAGCGCCGGTATAAATCAGTTCGGCGGTGATGCTGAAGGTAAAGGTCGGCTTAAGCTTCGCAACGGTTTTAACAGTAAAGGGTGCAGTCTGGAAGGTGTGGATGCGCGGGGCGAGCTCTGTGCTGTTGAGGATATCCCCCGTTTTACTGATGAAAACGGTGTAGATCAGTTTGGTATAAATGCCTCCACCGGTCTCAATCGCTTTGGTTGCGACATCTATGGACGAAATGCGTCTGGCGAAGTTTGTGCGTTAAGCGAAATGCCAAGAATTTTTGACGACAAAGGTTTCGACCAAAACAAATTAAATGCCGCCGGGATGAACAGTAAAGGGTGTGGGCTTAATGGTTTTACTTTGGATGGTAAGCGCTGTGCTCCGGAAGACATTCCTCGACTTTACAACGCTAAAGGCATCGATCAACTTGGGCTTTCAAAACAGGGGTTCAACAGTTTCGGTTGTGATCTTAATGGAAAGCGTGAAGACGGTTCCAGTTGCCCACTTTCTGAGGTTACTCGTATTTTTGATCCTGCAACAGGTCTTGATCAGTTCGGTCTGACAGAAGATGGTTTCAACGCTAAAGGATGCAGTCTTGAAGGCGTTAACCGATCTGGCGAGCTTTGTGACCCTGAAGATATCCCAAGGGTTTATGGTGATGACGGCTTGGATCAACTTGGTTTTGGTAAAGACGGTTACAACAAAAATAATTGCGATTATTACGGTTACGATCGCTCAGGCAAACTTTGTCAGGGCAAGGATATGACTCGTGTCTTTAGTGACAAGGGTGTTGATCAATACGGTACAGATAAGCGAACAGGAAGAAATGAACACGGGTGCGATCTTGATGGCATGTTGCCAAACGGAAAACGGTGTAAGCCAGCAAATCAAATCAGTTTCGTTAATTCTTCTGGTGTTGACCAGTATGGTTTTCTTGATAAATACAACGAAAATGGTTGTGATATAAACGGTCTGGATAGGGAAGGCAAACGTTGCAGTCTTAAGGATGTGACGCGTATCGTAGACCCTAAAACCGGACTTGACCAGATAGGGCTTCTGCCTTCAGGTGTAAATGAGCATGGTTGTGATATAAACGGGCTCGACTCACTTGGCGAGCCATGTGATGCGTCAGAACTAACTCACTGGAGAGACAAAAATGGTGTTGACCAGTTTGGTTTACTGGAAAATGGAAGAAATGATAAAGGGTGTAACCTTTTAGGATTTAAGCCTGATGGTTCGCGCTGCTCTTTTGAAGATACACCAAGCATCATGGGTAAAAATGGACTCAATCAACTTGGTCTTATGGCAAATGGTTTTGGCGTCGACGGCATGGGCATAGACGGAAGAAATGTAGACGGTTGTGATATTTACAACAAAAAAGCAGATGGTACATACTGTGATAAATACCAAGATCTTAATCTCGACGCTGAAGACGGTGTGGAAATGGCAAAAATGCAAGCGTTGATGGATGCACTTATTACTGAGGTTGCAGCACAGCCAGTTTCAGTTGATATTAAGTCGGAATATAAAGACACTGTTGCTGAAGCTGTGGTTGGCCAGGATGCTTATAATGCACCGGTGCTTTCGCCTCAGGAAAGCTCTTTCGTTGCCGCTGAGCAACAAGGTCTTGACGCTCAGTCCGGTACAGGCTTTGTTCAGTCAGGAACAGGGAGAACTGAAAATCTGGTTGTTAATATACCTACAGCCTTAATGGCAACGGTGTACGTAAAAACCCCGGTAAACAGTGATTATACAGAGCTAGTTAAAGCAACCATCACGATGGGTGAACTTGAAGGCGCTGAACTTATTGGTAAACCTGTTATCCCAGACCTTAACGACCCTGTGATGGATCGTGATAAAATGTATTACCATTTCACTCAAATGGTATATAATCGTCAAACGATTGCAATTGACGCAATTACGATCGACATGTGGAACGACTCTGGTATGGTTGAAGCAGACAGTGTTGACTATCATCGGTTCCAGCGTTACGGCGGGTTGGTTGTCGCCTCGGCAGTTCAAGCTTTAGATGCAAGCTTCTTGGATAGTCAGGCTGAAAGAGATGCAGCCCAACAGGCGAGTGAAATCGAGAGTGCTCTGCAAAGTACAGTCGTTTACGGGGAAAACACTCGTGAGTTGACTAAGCAGAATATGAAAGTGGCAACATCATACGTTTCTGACTTGGCAAGAGAACAGTTTAATCGTCGCCCAACAGTAAGGAAGGGACCTGGTCCTCACGTTATTATCTTCCGCAAGGAAGTTCGGGACCCGAGATTGCCGATTGTTGTGATGAGTGTAGATTAAGGAGATAATTATGCAGGGAAGCAATGAAAATAAAGGGACGCGCGACGAAATTCTCGATGGCGTTCTGGATCAACTTGAAGACGGCGCAGAGGTGTCAGAAAAAAAATCATCTGGCAGTGTAGATGATGTGGATACTATTGCTCCGCTATCAGATATTGACGTTATTGCTCCGCCACTGTCAGATGATGACTCTACGGATTCGTCTCTGCCAGACGATGATGTTTTCGCTCCCCCTTTGTCAGATGATGATGTTGTAGAAGTGGATGCAGATCTTTCTGTTGCGGATGATGCAAAATCAAACGTGGAGGAAGAGGTGAAATCACGCCTGGATGGCGATGATTACGGACTCGATCTTGAAGACCCTTTTGGTGACGATGTTGTTGATTCCGGTAACGATTCATCATCTGATGTGGATGAAAAAGTGTTTGAGGGAGAGTCAGCTTCTGACCCGCTCGATGACATGTTGGGTGATAAAGAAACGTCAGATTCCGACCCGCTTGATGACATGTTGGGTGATAGCGAAGCGTCAGATCCTGAGCCGAACGATAATGATTTGGGGGATAAAGAAACGTCAGATTCTGACCCGCTTGATGACATGTTGGGTGATAACGAAACGTCGGCCTCTGATCCGTTGGATGACATGTTGGGTGGTGGAGAAGACGAAAGCGAAGAGCCTGACCCGCTTGATGACATGTTGGGTGATAACGAAGCGCCGGCTTCCGATCCGTTGGACGATATGTTGGGTGATAACGAAGCGCCGGCCTCCGATCCTTTGGACGACATGTTGGGTGGTGAAGACGAAAATGAAGAGCCTGACCCGCTTGACGATATGTTGGGCGGTGACAATGAAGACTCGGATTCTGATTCAGATTCAGATTCAGAGGATGAGGACCCTCTCGGTTCGCTTGTTGACGACTCTGAAGACATTTCCGATTGGCAAACTGGCTTGTCTGATGATGAAGATGATGATGTTGAGGATTTTCTGGGTCACAACCTTAGTGAAGAAGATGATATCGCCTCAACGGCTTTTGGCGGAGACGAATCAGAAAATGAAAATGATACATCGGTCGATGGGGTGAGGAACCTTGACGATGTTTCTTCGCTGCTTGATCAGTTCGCTGAAGAGTCTGACTCTAACATGGACACCGGGGGTGCAGCAGGTGACTCCGACGACGAACTCAACAACCCAATGGCCGATATTCCTCCGATGGAGGAAGAAACTGAGAGTAAAACAGAAAGCAAACCAGATATGGTGGAGGAAGCTAAGATGTCCAAGGAAGGGGCTGTTGTTGACACTGAAGACCATGTTGAATCTGGTCAAAAAGAAAAAAAGGGTAAAGCACTGAAATTTGTTTTAGGTGGTTTGCTTGTTGTTGCCTCTGTTGCTGCGGGAATTGGCGTTTCTCAAACGGGGGTGTTGAGTAAATACATTCCTTTATCAACCAGCGCTTCTGTAGATAATAACGATAAGATTGCCCAGCTTGAATCGATGGTGCTTTCTCTTAATTCGAAAGTTAAAAACCTTACAGATAAGCCATCTCAATCGGCTGAAACTGAAAAACTGGCGGTTCTTTACCAAGAGTTGGTGGAGGCCAACAAAGCGCTCTTCGAAGAGCAGGAGAAGTTCAAAGAGTTGACCGCGGGGTTGAAATCTGAACTTGCCACCTACGAAACGGCGATGATAGGACGCCTTGAAAGCGTGATCAAAGTTGCTACACAGGTTTCTGTTCAACAGGCAAATCAGGAGCAGGAAATAAAAGACAGTGTGCTCAGAGAGGCGCTGGCTGTGATGGAGAAGCAAAGAGGTGAATTCGGCGGTGAAAGACTGGCTTCAGTGATTAAAAAGATGGAAGAGTCACAGCGTCGTTCAAGTCAACTTGAATCGAAAATTCTTGCCATGCAGGATCTCTTTTCTCTCATGGAAGATGAAGTTGGTTACCTGAAAACTCAGGTGCGGAATGGATCAACTCCCGGTACGACAAACACTGAGGTTCGCCAGCCAGAAAAGCCTCTTGTTATGAAGGCTGAAAAGCCTCTTGTTATGAAGGCTGAAAAGCCTTCCTTTGTGGAAGAAAATACGACATCTCGTGATGTTAAGGTTTTCGTTGATCCTCGCGCCCCTGCAACCTCAAGTTCTGAGCCTGTAAAGCCTGAGTATTATCTTGCCGGTGTATTCTCGAAAGGAAGGGGCGGTTATGAGATCTATATTCAGGATGCGAATGCGCCACAGGGAATGAGTCAGGCTAAGCCTTATGTGTTTACGCCCAATCAGAGCAGTACAATCCCGGGGTATGGAAAGATTGTTAGTGTGATGAAGCTATCTTCTTCTACGCTGCGAGTGCCGTACATTGTAGAAACAGAAAACGGCACCATTATGGGTAAAAGATAATGAGGTTATTGGTAGCGGGCATCTTAATAGCGGCGGCGACAGCGTCCTTTCCGTCTTTGGCGCAGGACGCCGCTGCTACCGCTTCCACCAATTCGGAGTACAATTACCGACTTCTGACTCTGGGTTTTAATATCATCTTGACGATAGGGCAGTTCCTTTCATTGGTGGGGCTGGGGCTCTTATCCAGAGCGGCACTTAGAGCTGTGCTCAACCCGACTCTTGCGCAGCAAGAAGGGTTGAAGCCTATGACAATCGGGAAGTTTATGGGCGGGGTTGCTATTGTTTCCCTGCTTTATTTTCCGATGCATGCAATGATGATGGTTAACGATGTTACCGGTCTTTACAATAAAAGCGCCGGCCTTGAAATGTGCGTGATGGTTGATGTGAGCCGAAGCACGAGTGGATGGGAAAACAATGCAGCTAAGTGTCTTCAGGATGCGGAGACGAGAGTGGAGAGCATGGCTCAGTACGGTAATACTGATCACATAAAAAGCGCAAATCTGGAAATTTTTTACGGTGTGATTCAAGCAACAGGGTTGGTATTTTTCCTTTTTTCGTCCTGGACTCTTTTGCAACATATGATAGGCCATCGGGAATTGAGGCTGTCAATTAAACAGTGTCTCCTTTCGATGGTTGTTGCGAGTATCATGTTTGCATCACCTAATATTCCAGCTTATATTGAAGACTACAAGAGTAATCAAAATGGAATCATCAGCACTTAAACCGGTAAAACCAAACATTTTGCTGGGTATTTCTTCTCATACCCCGGCAATCACCGATGAGGACGAAAAGCTTCTCGATGCCAGGTTTTCTGCGATGCCACAAAAAAAATGTGAACTTTGCGGAGCATCTATTTCTGATGAATTCCGTCATAAGCTTCACCTTGAAAAGGCGTGGTTTAATGCGTGTGGTATGTGCTTTTACCCTGCAAATCTTGATCTTATTCCATCATCAAACCCAAGGAACATAATTTATTTTCCAACACTCAATCAGGCTATGCTGAACTCTGTTTTACGAGCAATATGGGCCATGAATAATCTCTGGGCTTTGGAACCTGAAAATCAGGTGTTGACGGAAATGTGTGAGTCTACGGGTCAGATTGAAGAGTTTATCAACTCCGCTAAAATGATCACGAAAAGTTATTTTCAGTGTGATGACGCTGCGATTGTGGCGGCAACCATGGGTCTTTTGACGCCGGATATGTACAGGCAGAGGTATAAACTTTTTGGTTCTTTTCGATGGTTGCCGGACAGGTCAATTTTTGAAACAGAAATGGCGTTCTGGACAAAAAATGATTACAGTGGGCTTCATCCTGAAAATATGTCTGGTAACATTACACAATTTATGACAAAATACACGCCAGGATTTAATCTGAAAGAATAAGGTGTGATTCAATTATGTCTTCACCAAAAAGTCCTGTGGGACAAGAAATATTGGACAGTATTACAGACGTAATGTCCAAGCCTTACCCGGATGGGAACCGCATACCAAGCTCGATGGAGATAGGTATGTGGCTTGTTTCCCTCGAACTCTTAGAGGCGCGCCTTCTTCTGGCTAACGCGATGACTGGGAACCGTTGGCTTTCCGGCCCCAAAGTGGCCGGCTATCAATCTGCGTCAAAAAATGATAACGAGGGCGAGATCACCCCTGGCGATGTGTTACAAGCGAGATTGCTTATTGATACTTACATTGTCAACTTTGCTTCTCGTCCCTATGAAAAGCAGGACAGGTTCCCGTTCAGGGAGTTGCTTGAGCGTTTGGTTAGGTTTAAGTCTGAACTTGCAAGGGACCCTATTTTTTCCGTTACATACGGGAAAGTCGCCAATGCCTTACGTGATCGCGTAAGTGGAGGTTTGCCTCCCTTATCATCGGTTCCTGAAGATGCTCACAGAAGAAGAAGCTGGTATAAAATACATGTTTTTTACCGTGTTTTACTCGGTGTGGTGGAAACAGACTCGGACGCGTTAAAAAGCTTACAGTTCAACAATGATTGGTTCGAAGAAGATGAGAGCATGATCATTATGTTTTTTGCTTATGTCATAAACAGTGGGCAGAGTGAGCAACGCATTCCGAAACTTTTGATACAATCAAGAAAGTTAATGGAGCAGGTGCCAACTCTAAAGTCGGTCCATGAAGCCATGCGAGCTTACGTGATTTAATCAGAAAGTGGTTGTAGAAAGGATTCTTTGTGCCAGCATTTGAAGTTGCAGTTATCTGCGAAAAAGGAAATCAGGCGAAAGCCTTAAGAAAAGCTTACAACCTGACAGAGGTTAAGAAGCTGGGCGACATCGGCAATGTCTACTACGACAAAGCGTTCAAGATGTGTGTGGGCCATTTGCAGGGACACCTTCTTGAGCTCATGCCGCCGGAATATTACGCGCCTTCTTTGCGTCGCGATAAGGAAGGGTGGAACCGTGCAGCCTTGCCTGTCATTCCTCCTGGTGAACGCTGGAAGCTGGAGCCTAAGAAAGATAATCGTCCACGTGAAAAAGCAAAAATAAAAGCGTATCTTCACTGTCTCAAGTGGGCGCTTGTCGATAATGGCCAGCCCGGCGAAATAGCACTTGCTGTGGATAACGATAAAGAGGGAGAGCTGCTAGGTTGGGAAACGCTGGAGTATTTTGGCGTAGTAGATCACCCTAACATTACGCGTCTTTTGTTCTCTGAGTTAAGTCCAAAAGCAACAAAGGCGGCATTTGAAAAACGTGTTGCGGGTTCAATCTGGTTTCCTCGTTATCTGGCAGGTCTGGCCCGTCAATATTGTGACTGGATGATAGGCATGAATGTCACCATCGCTCTTACTGTCGACAATGAAGAGATGATGCCGCCATTCTCACCGTTAAATTCAGGGCGTGTAATATTCGCGATTGCTTATCTTTTATATTGTCGCCACCTTGCGATAAAAAACTACAAGCCTCAGGACTATTACTCAGAGAGAGTTACGTTTAAAACTGATCAGGGTGTGTATACCGGCAAGGTTATCTATCCGGAAAAGGCGCTTGATCCTGAGTTGAAGCAGTTAACAAACAGAAGTTACGCCGATAAGTACCACGATCACATTATAAAGTCCGGCAAAGGGCAGGTCGTTCGTTATGATCAGGATAGAAAAAAGACATCTCCGCCAGTAGGTTTCCACAGGACAGGTCTTGACCGGCACATGATTCGTCGTTTCGGTATGGATCTGAAAGATATCACTGATGCTCTGCAAACACTATACGACAGCCGCAACCTTGTGACATACCCTCGTGTGGATGTTAAGCATCTTGATATTGGTATGCACCCTGACATGCCTGATTATATTGCGGCGATGTCACACAACTTATTGAATGCTCCGCAGATTGACGAAAAAGCAAAATCTGTTTACCGGAAAGCGTTTGAAATTGCAGATGCAACAAAAAAATCAAATATCTGGAAAAAAGGCATCGCTGAAGGTGAGGCTCACCACGCGATAATTCCAACATCCACAAAAGCAAACCTTGCCGATTTAACTCCCAATGAGTTTTTAATTTATCGTGAGCTTGCCGACAGATTGATAATTCAATTTTTGCCGGAGTACGAATACTCAAGCACAATTATTGAGACGCAAGTTGGCCAGCTGATTTGCAAAACGACAGGTTCAACACCGTTGAGGGCCGGCTGGAAAGCGCTCACCAGAGACATGGAAGAAGAGAAAGACGAAGATGATGGAGATGCTAAGTCGCTCCCTGAATTGACAAAGGGTCAGGTTGTGGGGGTTGCTGACTCAGAAACGCTTACGAGCACAACGAAAGAACCAAAACATTACAAGGTCGATGAGTTACTGGGTGACCTGGAAAGTCCCGGCAAGTACGTGGAAAACAAAGAGCTCGTTAAGAAAATTAAAAAACTTCAGATCGGTACCGATGGTACCCGTCAGGACCATGTTAACAATTTGGTGCCAAAAGGGTTTGTGACACATGTTAAGTTGCCGGGCAAAAAGAAGGTAATTGAGCTTCACCCTACTCAAAAATTGATTGCCTTGATGGAAATAGCGCCTTCGTATTATAAACTGCCTGAGACGTCGGCATACTGGGAAGACACTTTTGTTGAGATACAAGAGGGAAGAATGACTTTGGGCGATTTCCTCGCGAAACAAAAACGTCTTCTTCAGAGATTCTTTGATGATCTTGATGCTGGGAAATTCCGGTTTAAAGAACCCACTGTTTCTGATTACAAGATATGCCAGGAAAAAGGATGTGGCGGGTATCTCTTCTTTTCTGAACTTAAAAAGAAAAGCTTTAACTTGTGGAAGTGCGGGAAGTGTAAAAGCGCGTTTTTTGATAAGGACGGAGAGCCTGGTGATAAGATGGGTGCTCCAAGACCCAAGGGTAAGGATGGTCGTCCCGTCGATCGTCCTGACTGGGTACCACCTAAGGGGACGCCAAGCCATAAGTGTACGGCCTGTGATGATGGAAGGGCCTATCACAAGAAAATAGAAGGCAAGTCCTGGTCTCTATGGGAGTGTACTGGATGCAAAGCAACCTTCTTCGATGATAAAGGTAAGCTTGGCAAACAATGGGAAAAGAAAGGCAAGTAAGGTTAAACATCGAATTATTACAAAAAAGTGCTCCGGCACTTTTTTCTTTTTGAGTTACGTCACGGCTGTTCCGTCTTTAATTATGATATATTCAATCAAGATTAATGTTGTTAAATAATGGAATGCGTGATGGACATGGAAATGGATACTGATACAGGTGTAGTCACTATTAACCTCAACCAGCTTGTAGAGAAGCTTATGTGTGGTGACACTCCCCTTTCAGAGATGCCGACAGTGCACAAACGCCTGGTTGAAGCCAACAAAGTATTTGCGGCTCGTATTTTTGAGGGCATTTTAAATGAAGTTGGCAAGGGGAATTCTGTCCGGATTAAAAACTTCGGTACTTATTCTTGCCGGCTAACAAAGGATAGGTTGAGAAATCCTCAAACGGGGGAAACGGCGGAAATTAAAAACAAGAAACGCCTGCGTTTTTCAAGTAGTGACAACACTATCCCGTTAATCAACGAAGATTGATTTAAGTGGATTTTACGTGGAGGTAGCCTGCAATGGCTGATGATAACAGAAAGTTGACGTATGAAACGCTGAGTGAAGATTTCAGGGAACCGGCTGATGCTGACATTTTCATGAAAATAGTTTCAAACAGGAAACTTGCAACCAGTGAGATGAAAAGGGCGCGTGAAGTGTCGAGGCTTTTTGTTGAACGTTCGGTTGCCGGGGTAGACGAAGAGTCGCTTAACTTTGAAAGTCGCCGTGAAGCAATCTCTGTTGCCTTAATGATGGCAGGTATGAATGACAAGGGGCGAGTACTTGTTGACGACGTGCATGTGGAGATGACGCTTAACAAGTTCCTTCCCATGGCGACAGGTGAAAGCATTGACTACAACATGTTTAACACCGACGTTAACAGGGCGCTGCTTAATCATCTCGACTCTCCTGAAAACTCTGGTTTTGCAGAATCAACATTTCCGCACATAGACAACTTTCTTAACAAAGACCGCGTAAACCTTTTGCTTGACAGGGTTGCGAAAGATGTGTTGCCTACGGACCTTGACAAAGAGTCTCTTGACGGTATCGCAAAGCGATTTGATGTTCCCACTGTTGAATACAGGAAAACTGGCGGCAAGGAAACAGTTAATATGCCGCCGGGCTCTGAAAACCTTGTTCCAGATCAAATAAAAAACGCGGCCAAACTTGGTGACCATTCCACAGAACCTGATTGGGCGGAATTGAACGCGCAAGAAAAAAAGGCGTCCATGAAGTATGAAATGGACGTCGACCTTGAAACAGACACTCTTCAGCGCCTTAATGCATTGATGGCTGCGTCCCGTGACCGCGGTGAAGATGGCCAGAACTGGAATAACGGTGGACTGGTAAACCGTACTGTTGTCAACAAGCTAAAGGACTGGACAAAAGATAAAACACGGGCACTCATAGATCCTGATGCCAGGGTTTATCCCAGCGAGTCAATTTTCAGTGAAACACTGTCGAAAGTTGACGTTGCAGGAAGAGTTGAGAGGGAGTTTGTTAGGTTTAACTCATCTCCGCTTTCGTCTTTTCAGGCTAAAATGTCGGATCCCAACGTTCCGCCAGAGGTGTATGAAATAGTTGGGTTGCGCGCAAAAATGGCGGGCATACGAAAACCATACATAAAGGCAAATTTCTCCAGTAATGATACTGCAATGCGCTTCATGGAAGGTAGCATTAAAGGTTTGCTTGCTGCTGGATATGACATTTCTGACATTCGCGTTCAGGAAAGCTTGAGACCTTACTTTGATGCTTACGTTAAAGCAAACATGGAGTACATGACTGTCGGTGAGTCTCCGGACGATCTTGCCGAGTCGCCTGATGATCCTGGTGTCAGAGAAAAACACATGGATCCTATCGCCAAGGAGCAGCTTGAGGCTCAAAAGGCAAAGCTTCCTGAAGACATTATTGCTGAGCAACTCGAAGAGATTAACGGTCCGCTCAAAGAAATGTCTGACCGTATGATGGACGCTGAGAATCCCATGGATATAAAGGATTTCTCGAATGATGAACTCATTGCCGTACTGGCAAAGGCCCCCTTGCTTCGGGATGGGGACAGTGAGTATTGGAACCTTGCAACCAGAAAAGTTGGTTTAACACCTAATACGCGCGAAGTGGTTAAAAATGTTCACTCTTATTTTGCTGGGCTCACCAAACAAGCAAAGGCGAGTATGGAAGGGAGTGGTAAGCCTTTAGGGTCAAATCAGGAAGCGAGGCTTGTTGCTGCGCATGAGACGCTGAAGGCAATTCACCCTGAAAGGGCCGCTGATTTTGATCGGATCATTAACCCTATACGGGAAAAGATTGATGGTGTTAAAGCAGAGGTTGAATCCGCAAAGCAGTCCCAGAAAAATGAGGCTCAAAATCCATCACAACCATCTGTGCAGGATGATAAACAGCCGGCCAACAATGGTTCTTCTGCGCCAGAAAACGCTCAAAGCAAAACGCCTGATTCGACACAGACCGCGCCGTCACAGGCTGGCCCGAATAGTGATGAGCCACCACCTGGCTTCATGGGGGAAAATCCCCCACTGCCGTCCAGTGAGCATGATACTGGCATGAGTAACTCTGAGGGTGAAATGCCGGACTTTGCTCAAACAGGGATGTATGAGGATCAGCCTCCGGAAGATTATGATATGCATTTCGCAAATGCTCAGATGGCTGGCGACGGTGAAGCTCTTGATCCTGATGGTAACCCCATACAGCTGGATGATGGGTTTTCACCTGTTAATCAAGGTGTGAAGCCCGAGGGGCAGCAAGGAAGTGCGCCACGTGGTGATAGTGTTGATAATGATGTCAGGCCGGAGCCAGAAGGTAACATACCGGACATTGAAACACCTGAAGAGCAAACAATTCAGGCCAACAACGCTCCTTCCACACAAGATGCGTCCCCTGAGGATGGCAGGCAGCCTTCAGAGGCAGATTTGCAGCAGGGGGATGCGCCTCAGGAAAAAGCACCTGAAGAACAGCCTTCACCTAAGGCAAAAGAGAAAAAGTCTTTTGAATTTGTAAAAGAAGATTGGGTCGATATCTTAAATAAAGATCTTGAGGATTTGACGGCAGATGAAATAGTCAGGGTTGAGGCTGTGGCAAAGTCACCTGACAATAAAGCTGCTGTTAACCGCCAGGTACCAGACGGCAACTGGAGCAGGGATGAAATTGATCAGTTTAAGCATATCATGACGACGGTTCACAATGTGGCTTACCATCTTGTTACCGATCCATCGACATTTGGGGTTCAGGAGGATGCTCTTCTGAAAAACATGTCTGATGACATGGTGCCGATTGGGTTGCAAGATTACAGGGCTAAGCTGCTTGAGCCTCCCAAAAATGATGTACCAGATGTTGAACCTGAAATGGATCAACCGGGTGAAGACCAAGGGTGGGGTAGGGGTCCGCGGTAACCCTGGATGAAAGTGTCAATCAAAAATGAAAGGCGACGTTGTTTCGCCTTTTTTTGTGCTACTATGTTATTTCTTGTAGTGCTTGATTGGATATTGATACATGGATGTATTAAGTAAACTTCTTATGAGTGTCGATTCATTTCGACACCAACTCTCTTCATCAGCAAAGAAATATGCCGACGACTACTATGCGGTAGTGGGAGCGCTGAACGACGAAACTCTGAAAATGAATGATGGCTCAATGTTGAGCTTTTTTGAGTTGCGTGGTTTTTCGAAAATACTTACTGAGAGTGAGAAGAAGTCTGTCTGCGAAAAGATCGAGCGTTCTTTGGATGGTTTTTTGCCAAAATCAGGTTACAGCATTCAAATTGTTGATTTTGCCGATCCTGAAATGACAAGAGAGTTTGCTCGCCAGTCTATGCAACCTTCATTTGATGAGATGAAGGCCATGGGTATCGATCATCCCTTATTGACAGAAGATTACCTTGATTTTGTCGCCGGGCGAACGGTGTGGAAAAAACAATATCTTATCGCACAAACCCACCCTTCCTCTGTTAAATCTGAGTTTTTATTTAAAGGCAAAAAGTCTGAGGAAGAAACCCTTAAGAGTAGCCTTGCGTCCGACGTCGTAGAGAAAATGATAAAAGAAAATGCGAATGGACAGGCAATTTTTTCTTCTGAAAAAGAAAAGCTTGTTGCAGCCAGTCATATTGCTTTCAGCGATGCCGTTATGCGCGAGTTTTGTACTCATGGGGTAATGCTTATTCCCATGGAGGTGGAGCCGGCTCTTATTGCACAAAAGCAGTGTATGTACGGCAGTGCATGCTCACCGGAGTGGCGACCTGTCATCGGGAAGATGTTTATGTCAAAAGCATCAGAATCTGCCGACAAGCCTGGACAGATAAAACTTGATACCGCACCGTTAGTTGAACAAGTTGTTGATGTGGGTGGTACGGAAGAAGATATGCCACCTGAAATGTTTTCGTTTGGCGAACGCATTTTTACCACATTGTCGATGGTTGTACCTCAGGTCTATGCCGAGCAGATGAAGTCCTACTCTTACCTCTCTTCCCGTATCAGGAAGGATATCGGACATATCGTTTCTTTCCGCATGGACAGTGACCCGTTCTCAACATCGAAGTACGCTGTCGATCTGGTTTATGCGGGCCTGACATCAATGTTCCCCGGTTCGGGCAATGCAGCTATTCGCAACTCTCGGTATGCTCTCGCAAAATTACACAAAGAAAATCAGAGCACTTGCGTCTACCTTGAAATGACGGTAACGCTTTTTGCGAAAGACATTGAAACATTACAAAAAAATCGTAGAGAAGTAAAAACCATACTTGATGGTTGGAACAGTGCGCAATTTCGCTCTGTAGAAATGGACAAAATGCAGGGCATGATGGACAGTATGCCCGGCGTTAGCCGTTCTTCAAACCTGAAGCAGGTCATGGAATCTTTTAGCATGTCGCTATACCAAAGCCCCATGTTTACTTCAGGGATGCTTTATGACCGCGGGTATTTGCACTTTTTCACAGAGGACGGGCAACCCTTTCCATTTGAAGAGCACTCATCCCTCAATATCAACTATAACGTTTTCATTTCTGGCCAGCCAGGTTCTGGTAAGTCAACATTACTGACGATGTTAAACCTGGCACTTCTTGTTAAGCCAAAAGTGGATCCAAGGTTGAGCGGCGAGTTTCCTCTGATGATGGACGTGGACTTTGGTAAAACTTCATTTGGCTTCAAAGAGACGATAAGAAACCTCGTTGATAAGAGTAAAAAATCTCTTTTCCTGCTGCATGAAATGACTACGGATATTGATTCCGCCATTAACTTTCACGATCTGCCTTTCGGGCGGACATCACCAACTATGCGTCACAAAGAGGCGCTGGTTCGTTTTATGGAAGTGCTTTTTTCTGGCGTTGAAAAAGTGGGAAAAAGCGATTTCAAGCTGATCTACCCTGAAATTGGTCCAATGATCAGCTACATGATTGATTCAGTTTATGCTGAGCGTCATCCTGATGCTAACCCCCGTCGTTTTCATGAACAGGAGTTTAAGCATCAAAGTACGCTCAAGTACCTCGATGGTATCGGGGTTAAGCCAAACAGAAACTACAGTTATTACGGTCTTGCAGACGAAGTGATGAAGCGGGACCCGTCATCGAAAGGTGTCCGTCATGCCATTCTTTTACGTCGATATGCATTCCCTCGAATGGATGATTACGGCCGGCTTTTAAGTGATAGCCCGGAGCTTTCTGGTCGATTCAAAAAGGGGAAAATTGGCAGTAAGACTGAATTAGACTTTTTTGTTTCCAGACTGGCTGAAATATCAAGCGAATTCCCCTGCTTCTCAGGGGTAACAAAGGTGAACATCGACTTCGCAAGAATGATTTCGATTGACATACTTAACATCTGTGGTGAAAGCGATCACCGAAAAGCCATTTTCGGCTCGCTGTGTATGATGGCCTTTCTTGTTAAGCGTGAAAATGACGAGCAGTCAGCAGATCTTTACAAGGGTGTGCAGGAACAATACCTACCTTATCTCAAGCGTCTTTCTACCATGAATAAGGTTCTGCCCGGAACATTGAACATTGAAGAAGCCCACATGCTTTATAAGCTCTTCAATGACATTATGACGTCAAACCAGAGACACAACCGTAAAGCCGGTTGGGGAATGCGTTCTTTGAGCCAGAACCTCGCCGATCCTGAGGTAGATTTCTTTTCGATGTGTTCAATGGTGGTGGTGACCAGTAACGAGAATGGTGATGATGTTGATGGGCGTCTTAAAGCCATGGGTACATCTCTTGCTGAAAGGCAGGTAGTTGGCCATGAAATGGTCAACCGGAATGCATTCTTTTATATTCGTACACGAGAAGGCGGCGCTCTGGGTGTAACACGAGTTGGCATTAAACTCAATATGGGGATTAGTGGCGGGCTACTGTGGATATCCAACTCGGAACAGGTTGATCGCAACTTTAAAAACGAAGTTATGGACAGGTTGGGCAAAGATGGTTTGCTTCGTCTTTCGCGCTTTTATCGAAAAGGGACGGTTCGTTCTTATTATAACAGTGTGAAAATTAGCGATCTTGCCAAAAGGAAAGGTTTTGACTCTGTTTTTGATATGCTCATCCATGAAGTGACGACACAGGAGTCACCTTCAGAGGAACTGGCTGCTTTACTGTAAGGGAATACTATGGCTGAAGTTCAAATTCAGGGCGTAGACGCACGGTTTGATGATTACTACGACCAAGATGGCAACAAGAGAAACTTGGCTCTTGCTAAAGACTCGCGCCCATTTAAGGTGAAGTATGCGTTTTTCTTCTCAACCATGCTTCCTCTGCTCATCTCTGCAACGTGTATATTTTTCAGTTTTTTCCTGAAGAACTTCTGGCTTCCTCTTTGGGTTATTTCTTTCGTATCTATATTTGTTTGGCGGGGAATGCGCCAGCGATACATGAAAAAGCAGAAGGGGCTGTTTGACAAACCCAAGTACCTTGATTACAACAAAAAAGCCGCAGAGGTTGACGCTTTCCCTAAAGATCTTGAAAAAGAGGTGAAGGCGGCCGCTCCTGGTGTTGGTGAGGGTGTTTATTTTTTCGGTCATGAGCTTTTTACTGAGCAGGAGATCCACGCGGCCGATTCTAAAGTTCGTACCCACATTATAATATTTGGAACAACCGGCTCGGGCAAAACTGAGAACATTTTGTCCATATGTGTCAATTTTTTGACGCAGGCGTCAGGATTCATTCTGGTGGATGGTAAGGGTGATACGTTATTGTTTGCAAAGACTTTTTCTTTGTGTAGGGCGTATGGGCGAACGGACGATTTGTATCTTCTTAACTTTATGGACCCGGGTAAAGGGGCTACTGAGAAGCGTGTCGAGAGAATAACTCACAAGTTTAACTTTTTCGTTGATTCTACCGCGGCCGAGGCTAATGAGATCGTTGCCGGCTTGATGCCAAGTGATGGCGGATCAGGTTCAGGTATGTGGGAAGGCCGTGCATCGGCTGGTATGGAAGCGATCAATAAGGCTTTGTACTGGCTTAAAGATCACGGGTATCTCGACATAGATCCCGATACTTATCGTAATTACTTTGCGCTTGATGAATTTGTTGCGCTGGCAATGAACGATGATATTCCAAAACCTTATCGTGCTGCATTGCATTCAATTTTGACCTCGATTAACTACAAGGTGCCCACTGATCAGGATAAAAATCCAAAGCAAAACCCTGCTACTGAGGAACAATTTCAGTACATCACGATGCAATTTACATCGACTTTTGGTATGCTTGCAGAGCAGTACGGCCATATTACGGTTTCTCAGGTTCCGGATATTTCAATTACCGATATTGTACTTCGTCGACGTATACTTTTAGTTCTTCTACCATCACTGTCGAAAGCAGAGCAGTCCGTTCGAAACTTGGGCCGTATCATGATTGCTATGACGCGTAACGTTTCCGCAAAAGCGATCGGTGGACAAGTTGAAGGTAACATTGAAACGACGATTGAAAGTAAACCTACCGCAGCGATCTCTTCTTACGGGCTGATCTTCGATGAATTCGGGGCGTATGCGACTAAGGGCGCTAGTACTTTGCCTGCACAGGTCCGATCTCTTAACATGGTATGTATTTTTGCAGGCCAAGATTATGAAGCGTTTAAGAAAGGTGACGAGATCGAGGCCGCAACGATCTTTGCGAACTGTACGATCAAGATCTGCATGAAGCTGGAAGATCCTTTAACGTTTGAGAAGTTTAAAGAGTCTTCCGGGCAGCGTTACGTAATGGTTCAGGAGTCTTTTGAAAACAAGGATACCATGTTTGGAAGAAAGACGGTTCCATCAGAGAGTGCCAGAGTTGAAAAGCGCGACGTTCTTGACCTTGTAGATCTTAAGGCTCAAGGGCCTGGTCAGGAAACCTTGATTTACGGGGATACAACATATCGTCTTCTTGCGTTTTATGCAGATCCTAAGTTGACAAAGAAAGCTCGCCTTAATCACTTTTTGGAAATAAAGCGGCCTAAGCATCCAACCGTTACCGCCATGCGGGTAGGCGTAGACCAGCTTTACCGTAAGCTTAAAGAGCGAATTGATAAAGACTGGGAGTCACAGGAGCTTGCAGCAGAGCGGTCGATAAACGCATTTTCAAGCTTTAAAACGCACATGTCTGAGATTTTCACAAAAGTGGAAGCAGGTATAAAGTCCGCTTCTGAATGTGCAGATCCAACTCCGACAGAAATATCTTCTTTCGTTATTGCTGCTTACTTGAAAAAAGTTGAGCTTGTAGACCACAATGTGAAGAAGTCTGTTAGTCAGCTTATGGGGTTCGAATATGAAGATGATTACGACGATTCTGAGCTGCTGAGTGACGGAAGTGCGGACCTTGACGGTTTTCTTGATTCTTCATCTTCAGGAATGCAAACGCTTGATCCCGTCATAGAACCAGAGAAAGTGCCTGTTAGTATCGATACGTCTGATGAAAAGCCGGTTGACAATGAGAAGGCGGCAGCGCCAGAAAATGTTCAACCCGCGACATCAGAACCAGATGTCGTTGAAAAGGGTGTGGGGCTTGATGATGAGCTTATTCGTAAGATAGAGCGCTCTCTCGATAGTAAACAGGGCAAGTTGAACCGTGCCATCGAGAAATCTTTTAACAGCCTTGAAGCAATTAATATGAGTGTTTTTGATACACAAAGGCACATTCAAAAACTTGAAGAAGTACTGTTGCAAAAAAGCGGCCGCTCGAAGAAAGAGGCAGAAAGGCTAAGTGAGTTGACCTCTGCAAATTTAATGGTTGATATGGGGATGCGCACAAACCCTGCTATCATAAGTGAATCAGAAAGAAAGCAAAAGTCACCGTCTCGCTCTTCTCAGGAAGTGAGAAATATGATTGAAAAGTTCACGAAAGGGTAGTGGGTTAAAATGGATTTCTACACAGAATCAATGATGAAAATAGTGGGTATGCCGAAGAAGGTTACTTTGTACGGCAAGTCTGTTCCGACAGAGCTTCTTTTTTCCCCTTCGATGGCAGAGTCTCTTTTGTACTGGCATGCGTCGAATATTTCGATGAACCTTCATGGTGAAGTGCTTCTTGATACCCGTGTTGTTTCAGCGCCTGATGAAGTTTCGGGTACCAGACTTGAAAGTTTAACAAAAGAGTTTTCTGTACAAGGTGATAATCCTGCAATGGGGTTGGCAGCATCGCTGATGATACTTTCTGCTGCTGGTGATGATATTATCTCGCCAATGAAAAAACACAGAAATTTCGATTTTGCGCCTTTGATTATGGGCTTCCGTGAGGCTGTCAGGGTTGGCTATGACAAAGGAGATGTGTTGAAGGCTGATGATTTTAAGTTGGCCTCCGTTTTCTATGATACTATTGTTAAGCCGGCAAGGGATGTCCGGTATCAGCCTCCGGCCATTTCTCAGGGAGTTAAACGTGAGCAGCAAGGAAGAAGTTAAATCTGCGTTAGAAGTGCTGTCAGAGCACGCAGATGACCGCGTGTCTCGCTACGAGAGAAAGCAATGGGAGATGACTCCATCTCGCTATTTCAGAGAAGTGAGGATGTACTGGGCTATCGGCACAATATTGCACTTTGCTGCTTTTTTCGTGATGGTTTGGGCAGGGTCAATCACTCTGCAAAAAAATGCGGATGCCCAACTTAATTTTGTTAGAGTGGATGGTGTTAAGGTCCAAGAGGCCAGGGATGAACGCCGCGACATACTTATGCGAAACACGCTGGAGAAGTCTAGGCTGAAACGCCAGATGGCGCAACAAAGCAATCAAAAAAGTGAAACCAAATAGGTTGGCAAAGACATGGATGTATTTAAAGAGCCTTGGTATCAAAATAAACTGACTTCGATATTCGGGATCGTAACGGGTTCGATATTGCTTTTTGGCAGCATCTCTCACCTTGATACGGCGCAGGATTATAGCCCGCTACCTCAGCAAGTGTTCACCGACACTTACAATCGTCCTATCGGAAATCAAGATCTGATGCGCGACACGTTTCATAACATGGATTATGAACAGGGTCCTGGTGCCAGCCCGTCAAAGGATTTTTTACATGAAACCCTGCTTAGCTTTTTCAATTATGGCGCAAAGGAACTGCTTGACGGGACTATGTTGAACCGGTTTGAAAAAGCCTGTTCGGAAGACATTGCATTTGACCTTTACTCTCAGGTATTCCTTAACCTAAACCAGCAAGAAATTGTAAAAGAGCAGGACGCTGTCGTTGTTTCTCAGGTTATCGGTGATATAGAGCAGGTAAAGTCTGGCGCTTTTAAGTACAAGACCACATCAGGCATAAATAAAAACGCACTTACATTCCAGTTTCGTGGAGTATTGAAAGTGGTTGTGATGGGGCAGGAAGATTTCCCTACGGTTTATCGTTTTGAGGCGCTTGTGCAAAGAGCTATGATTCAAGACAAAATGCGCGGGTACCAGCTCATTGACTTGGAGATGCTGTAATGTCAAATATGACGATGGAAGAGGCGACATTAAAGCTGCGTAAATGGAAGTTTGCTCTTTTCTTTGCGCTGATGTCATGCTCAGTGGCATATGTTGGCTACGCTTTTTACACGCTAACCTATTCACCAAAACCTTCGGACGTTCTGATTAACAAGCTGGGGGGCGTCTATGTCTCAGAGGACATGACAAAGAGCAACGTGTCAGAGGGTGAGGTGAAGCAGTTTGCTCAGGACTCGATATACAACAGTTTTAAACTTCACTACGCAACATTTCGCCCGCGAGAAGAGTATGAGCAATTAATTGCCGGGGAATTGACCAGCGATATTCCTGATCACAGAGATAAAATTGAGATGCTGTTCAAAAAGGAAGCGTGGGTTAAGTTTGTCGCTGAACTTGAAGCAGCGCCATGGATGAAGAATTTTCATTACGAAAGGCGAAAGCTTTTTGTCGCATTTACTGTTCCCCCACAAAAAACAACATTCAGCAGAAATCGAGACGATGAACGGATGCCGGGTTCTGTTATGTCAGATGATGGGAGACTGAACATTACCTATAAAGGGCACATGTTTGTGGTGTCAAGAAGCAAAGGGGTTAGGGAAGAAAATTACAGAGTGGATTACACTGTAACCCTTGAAAGAAAACCCTTGGTAATTGAAAAGAGGACGAACGACTATTTTTTCAAGCCTATGGCTATTTCCAATACATTTGAGTGGCAAATTAAGTCACTTGAATGGTCAGCAGCAAGGAGAACATAAGCATGGCTGTTCGTTGGTTGATGTTTTTGCTTGTTGTTTCGTTGCTCGTGATTCAATTGGCGGACCGGGTTTACCTTCGCAGTCTTACGGCTGCAAAATTGCCCGTTGCGGTAAGTATGAAGACGGACTCTATTTACCCTCTTTCTATGGAGACACAAGAAATTGTTAATGAAGAGGGGGTTTCGAACTTTGCCCGCCGCGCTATATCGAGAATATTAAACTACCGTCCGGCTCTCGCGGTTGATCATATTGACAGTGAAGAAGTTCGCACACTTTTTATTGGCGACGAACATTTTGAACGTTTTCGTCAACAGTTCTTGTCGTGGTCTCACCATGAGTTTAATGTTAATGATATCGTAATGAAAGAGTCAACATCCACAAATGGTGTGATGACAAAGTCTGCAAAAAACATCGACGGCATGCGTGTTTGGCAGTACAGAGCAAAAGTCCCGATTCTTGATCGTGGTTACGGCGGCACCGACAGCGACATCCTTAATGTAACGCTGAAGATGGTTTACTTGGGGCCAGATGGCGGGATGGGGATCTATTCTGTCAAAATTTCACTTTAACAAGTTGTCTTTTAGCTGTATAATCATGCAATGAATTATTATATGGAAGCTTGGCATGTCGCAAACCGAATCAACATCATCACTGAGTAAGAATAAACCTGGCACCAAGCCAGCTAACTTTCAGGTGTCAAAGCTATCTGAGTGGCGTGGTGTTTTGAGTGGTATTGCAGAAAAGCATGGCTCTGTTTATGCGGTTGCAGATACCGAAACGACAGGGACGAGGATCACAGAACCAAAAACAGGTCTGTTTAATCGTATTCTCGAACTCGGCATATGTTTTTGCTACAAAAATGAAGACGGCTACCTGGTTGTTGCCAGGGATAATGGTGGAGACCCCATTGTTATCGACGAGCCATCAAACCCGTTCATCACTCTTCCAAGGCCATCACCGAAACAGCTCAAGAGCGTGAAGGAGATTGATAAAGAAAGTATTGAGGTGCATGGCATTACGTTGGACTACCTTTTTGGTGAGTCCGAAGGGATGAAGTCGAGACCTAAACTTTCTCGCGGCGCACCCACGTTCGATGTGGTAATGGAAACCGTTCAATCTCTAATTAGTGTCCCTCCACTTATGGATAAAGGGATACCTGCCATTTCTGTTTTCCACAATGCTGTTTTCGATATTAACTTCCTTAATCACGAATGTGAATGCTGGGGAATCTCTCATTTTGAATCCTATTTTGCTGTAGAGGATACGCTTGTTATGGCAAAAAAGGTTTTTGGTAAAGATGAAATCCCGGATTTTACCCTTGACTCTATTTATGCTTACGGAAAAGAGAATTACCCCGAACTTATCGATAACGTGGAGCGCCCCATCCACTCGGCAATCATTGACTGTATGATACTTGTCCAAGTCTACAATATCATTTGGCATCATCATAAATTAAAAAACCAAAAATAATTTTTGTTTTTTTGGTTTTTTTTTTAAACTCGCGCAAAAATCCTGCTAACATACTCATGTCAACGCATTAAGGGACATGGGCAGGAAGCCCTTTCCAATAATTTTGTTTTACGGTGATACTGGAGTATCAGTAGAACATGGATTTGTTGGTCATGGAACTCGTTGACTTAGGATGCAGAAGGATCAGGGTAGGACACCCTAAGCAAGGAAGCGCTGACACGGATCTTCGAGCAGGGAAGCACCGCCCGGTAGCACAAAACGTGTTACCGGGTTTTTCTTTTCCAGCTTCTTGGTATTGTTAAGCTGTATTTTGCTCTTGTCATGGCTGTATAGACAATGTGTGCCTCATCTCTTTTTAGCGGTGTGAATTTCCCAGTTTCCTGATCATAACACTTCCCAAAATCATCCATCATCACGAGATGATTGAATTCAAGACCTTTTGCCTGGTGGACAGTGGTCAGTAAAACTTGCGCCTTTGCCGGCGTAGTAAGGTGTTTGCGTAAAGAGTCAAAATCGCTTCGCCCGTCACCCTTGATGCTTTCCACGAAGCGGCATGCGAGTTGTCCGCCATTATCGTTGTTGGCCCTGACTTGTTGTGAATATCTTTTGTAGGTCATTCCCAGGAACGGTGCTTTGTTTATTTTATTCCCAATAAAAAGCTGATGAAGATCCTGAAGGAATGAAAGTTCAGCCTGCCAGCTCCCGTTTATCGCGCAGCTTATACCTGATTTGGCCAGGTTCTTCAGCATGTACCACAAAGTCACGTTGTAGCGAGCGATGACGGTTGGCCGCAATGAGCCTTGCTTGATTGAGCTTGTAAGCTCCGGGATGCTGACAGCATCATGGATTGATGTGTGATCACTTTTGCTTTTTATTTCCGTGTAGTATGGCGCTCGTTGGCTTGCCATAAACAGATTGGTTAGTTCGCAGAGCTTCTTTCCAAACCTGTGTGATTCATCAAGTGAATAGTCAAATTCTTCTTGGGTGAACTGATTGCTGGCCCCGCGGAAAGTAAATATCTGCTGACATGGATCGCCAAGCTTGATGACTGTTTGTTCGGGGGCGACAAGAGAAAACCTTTCAGCAAGGTCAAACATTGCGTCGTTAAGATCCTGCACCTCGTCAATGACAATGTAGTCAAAAGGTAGTGCGGACGCACATTGTGTGTACGCTTTAAAGTACATGTCGTGCGTTACCGGTGGCGCGTTTTTGCCGGAGTTGTCTTCCCACAACTGAGTCCAGTACTTGATGTATGCAGAAGAAATAAGAGCCTGCTGTTCTTTGGTGAGGTTACTAAAGCTGTCTTTAAACTTCGCCATCAACCTGTGGATGTGTTTGATTCTGAATCCTGACATGCAGAACAGGTTGTTCAGCGTAACAAAGCTTTGTAAAAGTTTGGCTTCTGGTTTGATGTCAATAAGCTTAAAGTAGGCGTTGGCCTCGCTCATCCCAAAGTTGGAAATTATGCGATTTGAGTTTATGAGTAAATGTCTTCTTGCCAGGGCGTGAAAGCTTACACACGTTACATTTTTAGGCATTCTTCTTTTGGCGTTCTTTGTGTTTTCATGCCCAAAGCTGAGGTAGAGAACCTTCTTTTCTGGCGCAAGCACAGCAACGTCGTGAATAAGCTGAGTTTTCCCCGAGCCCGGGACACCGATAACATTTATTCTTTTCTTGTCGGATTCAACAATCTTTTTTGCTACAGACATTGGCTTTCTTTATTTCATAATGTTACAACAAATAATAACACTGTAGAGCAGGTGTGTCACGGCTTTTGGGTGGGGCAACCAAAAAAATATTGAAAAAGGGGTTTTTTTTATAAATTTTGTAGTAGAATACACAATAGTACCGGTAACTAATTTTTAATATCAAGGATGATCGTAATGACAAGGAATGCTTCCGCGCTTACAAAAAGCGCAGTATCCCTCGCGCTGGCCAGCGTACTATCCTTCTCCGTATTTGCTCAGGATAGCAGTGTCTCGGAAAAGTTTGTAGATATTGATGTGATGATACAGAACCTTAAAACAGTTTCTGGTCAGGGTGGCACTGTCAGCAAGCAGCCTGAAGTCTCACCTCTTGTTTCAGCACCTGTTGTTGTGATTGAAAAAGAAAAGGAACCTCCAAAGGTAAGTCAGGCCCTGGTGCCTGAAGAGGTAAAAAACCCGGAACCGCCGAAAGATATGGTTGATGATGTTGAAAAACCATCAAGCGTATTGTTGACAAGGCTTAGCGAGCTTCCTCCGGAGTCTCGATTTGAATTTGTTGAGAACAAATTCTTGCCGGCAAACAAAGCAGGTATCCTGTTCACTAATGGCAAAGAGAGCCATCGAATAGAGGCCAGCAGCGATCCTATTGATGTTCTCATTTCACGTCCTGATGAAGAAAGACCATGCGTGCTTTCAAGTGATCACAGCTACATCATGTTCCGGGGGACGAAAGATGGTAGTGGAAGAGCGCCAACGTATCTCGATGTTGATGGTGTTCAATTCAAAAAAGGCACTATAAATGGTGCCACTCGCGTCCTGGCTGTCATTAACTTCAAACCTAAAACGGTTAGCGTTCAGGGTGGCACGTCGATCGCTCTGTCAGCTGCTTGTATCGTTCCTGAAGAAATGCATTCAAAGATAAAAGAATACTCACTCGGCGATCTGAGTGAAGGGTTTGGTGGACTGTTCAATTTCCGCCTACCGCAGTACATTGAAATATAACAAGGAGATTTCGAATGGAAGCGTTAAAAAAATCTCGTGCACTGTTAGCGGTATCTATCGCGCTTGCACTGACCGCATGTAGTGAAGAGGCGGTGCCGCCAGAAGAGAACACAGCCCCCTCATTTACACTAAGCGGAACCTCAGTGTCCGTAAATGAAGGTGCAACAGTAGAAGTTCCCTTTACCCTTTCTGATAGTCACTCTTCAGTTGAAGATCTGACAATCACAATCGACGACTCAACCCTGTCCGGTGATGTATCTATCGACAAGGAAAATATGGTTGTTCGTTATGTTGCCCCATGGATCCGTGAGGGTGACGGGCTTACTGAGAACTTTAATCTCACCGCGAAAGACCCTCAAGGCGCATCAACAATCGTTAACCTGGCTGTGGATGTTCAGGATATCAACTCTCCGGTATCAGTGAAAATTAACCCTCCGCAAAATGCAATCGGTTACCAAAACACGCAGACGGACTCATCTCTGAGCTTCGTTTACCCGGAATCATCCAACATTGAAATCGTGTATGACCTCGAAGAAGAGGACGCTGACTATCTGTCAGTCGACTTTTCTGTCAGCGAGGGTGTTATCTTTAAAAATCAGGTAACACCAAAAATGTCCGATGACGGAACGTCGGTATCGTTGTCTTTTCCTGTTCCTGATATTGCCAACCCATCAGAAATTATTACTGTGACCCTGAGCGTAATGGACGGTGATGAAACCGTTACTGCTGTGTCCAACATAACGGTTGCCAACAAGGTTTCGCTTGCCTGGACGGCACAGTCGCCAATGAGCATTTCTGAAGAAAATGGTGGCACTATTCAATACACATCATCTGAAGGTTACGGTTACACCGCCACCTATACGGCTGATGTGACATTGCCAGATGGTTCACCACTGGATTTTCCACTGGATTACACATTTAATTCAGATACAGGTGAGATATCCTTTTCTCCAAGCACCGGCTTCCTTGGTGATCGTAGCGTTCTGGTAACAGTGAAAGCTACCAACGAGCTTGCGATTGTTGGCGGAGAGTCTTATGTTGAAGAGACGGTATTAACACGGTCTTTGACAGTAAAAGATGATCGTGATGACGGATTCTCGGTATCGACTGACAACTTTTACCAGCAAGTGGATTACCTTGAAGATGTAAAGTTCAGGCGCGATGAAGACCGTGTTGCGTCAACGCTGGGCACATACCTTTTTCTCAACCGGTATATCACGCACGCACAGTCGGTATCCTTCAGTGAAAACACATCCGCTTCTTTGAATGCGGAATACGCTGAATTAGACCGGCTTGCATCAGACATTGCCAATCGCCTGGATTCCGGTGAAAGCGGTGATGAAATCAAAAGTGACATGAGCAACTTCGAAAGTGAAATATTTCGTGTTGGAGCGGAAACCCGCAAGACAATGAGAGAGGAAGCTGAGTTGCTTGTGTCTCAATCAGGTAAAAGCCTGCCGCTTTCATTGCCATACGGTTCTTCTTTCTCCATGGATTTTGGCGGAAGGCTGACCCACTTTGTGGGGAACGACGCTTACGGCTACTTTGCCGATGATAATCAGCAGAGCTGGATTTTCAAATCCGAATTCAGCTATCTCGATGCTGTTAACATCGAAAATGAATACTGCTTTTAATCTAAAGGAATAGTGATGAGCATCAAAAAATCAATTATTGCAGCCTCTCTGGCTATCGGTTTTTGCGGAAACGCGTTGGCAGCAACGGTTAGTTTCGTGGTCCCCAACAACTCTGAAACAATTTCTGTTGCAAAGTCAGCATTGGTGAAGAACGCGAAAGTGCTTTCTGAACGATACGTTCGTATAACAGTGGATGCTGAAGATGAGTACACATTGTTGAATAGCCTCAGTGCTGCGGGAGTTCACGCAGAGTCTGACGGCATTCTTGTTCGTCCTCCACAGGTTTCAACCGGTGAAGTTTCAGGTTCTGGTACTATTTCTTCAAAGGGCGTTACCGTTAATGACCCTCTGGTTTCAAGCCAGACTTACCTGAACTTTGATGGCACCTCCATTCTGGATGGTATGGCGTACCAGCGTGACGCAAATGAGCAAGTTAAAGTATTGATCCTGGATACAGGCTCTATGCCACATGAAGATGTCGTTTTTCACGGCGGGTTTAATTACGCCACTTACTTTGGTGACCCTGACAGGGAAGCGACAGATTACGAAGACTACACTCGTATTGTTGATGAAGAGTCTGGTTTGGTGGTGTCGGAATGCGAAAGCGGCCACGGCATTTCAATGGCCGGCATCATCGGCGCAAAACAGAATAACGCTCGTGGCATAGCCGGGATCTCTAACGCCGAGCTTTATATGGGAAGGGTTGTTGAAACTGATTGCAGTACAGGTGAGGATGTCGGGTATCTTTCCGATGTGTACGACGCGCTGTCTGACGTTTCACGAAGCAACTCAAGTTCAGGTATTCCAACGCCGGACGTAGTTAGCATGAGCCTTGCTGCGAAAAGCACCTGCCCGGGCTACCTTCAGGAAGTGATTGATGAACTGTATGATGCCGGAACGACGCTGGTTGTTTCAGCTGGAAATGCAGGCGGGCTTGCTGCCTCTTATGCGCCTGCGAACTGTAACAATGTCGTTGTTGTAGGTGCAGCATCAGAAAGTGGTTTCCGTGAAGCTTATTCAAACTCAGGCGATCAGGTTGATGTGTCAATGACAGGTGATTTCTTTACCACCTTGAAAGGCAACATGTACGGTGATGTGACCGGAACCTCTGGCGCGGCTGCGGCCGTTTCTGGTATTGTGGCCGTAATTAAACAAAATTACCCGGATGCAAGTGCAGAGCAAATTGAAACAGTGTTAAAGCTAAGCTCAACAGCGCTTAATCCGGATGGTTGCGATGAAGGTTGTGGTGAAGGGTTTGTTAACCTCCGTAACGGGCTTGAAGCCGCGGAAGCGCTCATTGATCCGGATGTTAATTTTTATCACTCTATGGATGATGCCGCTGATTGCAAAGTCACACGTGAAGTTGAGGCATTGCAAAGCTCGATGAACATATGTGACACCATGATTGGCCGGATTGATGTTTCCTATGCAGAAGAACAGGTGCCGGCAGCATACGACTTTGAATTGCGTCAGCGAAATTCAGGTGGGTCGACGTGGACGGGCTCTTCTATGAAGGTGTTGTTCCAATATTCACCAACCGAGAATAATGATGCCATTCCTCTGCTTGATGTAAGCGGTTCAGAATTGGATTACGGTATTGCCAGGTGTTATGAAAGCCCACAAAAAGGCCGGGTTTGCCCTTACGTTGAAACTTTTGATATTTCTACGATTCAATATCCCACCTCCTGCATGTAAATCAAAAAAGCGCAGCTAGGCTGCGCTTTTTTATTTAAACCTCAAATGTATTACGTCTTGCAAACATTGCTTTTTTTGTTGAGGTAGCTAATGATAAGAAGATCGTCCTCACGCCCACTGTGCGACAAGTAGGCAGAGATCGGAAGGTTATCCATCTCGCTGCCGTCAATGTTGAAAAACATAGAAAAGTTTTTCACTACAGCTGTTTTAAAAGTGTCAAAGTCTCTGTTTTGATTATTTTCGTTGCCAAACCTGAAACCCTCAGCGTCCAATAAGAAGTTGTGCCAACACAAAGCAAGAGGCTGCGCCTCTCCGGCCTTGATCACTCTTTTTCTGAGAAGGGTTATTTCTTTTAAACATCTGTCATCGATAGCATCGCCAGCTTGAATAACGTAAAGTACGGGGTTTATTGATGTTGGTGTTATTTTAAGGCTTCCCCCGTGCATCATGAGATAAAGGTTGCGAAGCACTCTTTCTGTTGCTGCCCACAATTCGTCGGGATTAACTTTTGCTTCAGGCGTGGTTTTGGTGTCAAACAAGCCGCGCAATACAGATTCATTTTTGGCACCGAAGAATCGGGTTAAAAATTCAGTAATTCTGCGGGTGGATTTTTTCCGGTAAGGGGTGAACCATTGAATGGCTCAAGTTTCTCTCTTGTGTGCTCAACAAGGTTGTTGAATGACATGTCGTAAATATTTTTCATGCTCTCTCCATGGTCTCAAGATGGACATCCCGTTGCATCCATGACCGTTAATGAGGCATGGTTTGTTTTTTCTTTTTAACGTTTATCATGGCAGCTTGCCTTTCAGGGATGTAGCATGGTCGTCACCATCCCCGTCAGCGCTGTTCGATTAACGCAGCCGCCAACGGTTAGGTTAAGGGTAGGGTAAATGGTGGGCGTTGTCAATATTATCCGAATTTGCGTCTGGGTCTTTCTTGCTCTGGTTCTGCTCGTTTTATACGGGCTGGCTCCGGAGTCGACAAGCCATCTTCTTGTGCTGGTTTGTACCCTAGCTTTTCGCGATTCATTTCAATTCTGTCATGGAGAGAAAGGGTGTCTCTTCCGATGCAGTCCTGGAAATCTCTGACCAAAGTGTCGCGGCTATCGGCGGAAGTGATGTTCTGCCTTATAAACTGGTTTATCTTTCCGGCAGGATCAGTGAGGAATACATCTTTGGTAAGCAACAGGCCCTCTACAGGGTCGTTTATCTGGGATACGTCAACCATATCATTTTTAGGTTGAATAAGTGCAGAGGGGTCGAATTTGAACACGCCCGCACAGGCCAGGTAACGGGTTACAGCGAACATGACACGGTACCTTGCGTTTTCTTCAATCATTGAGTCTGAAGGGCTGACAAATTCAGGTCTGGACATGATTTCAGAAAGGTAGTCGCCTGTTGACTTTACGTTCATCATATACTTGCCATCTGAGTTTCGGCCAACAGTAAGTTCTGCCTGAAAAGGTGTGACGCCTGCGTTTTTCAGTTCTTCGGTGGGGTTCTCTGACCAAGCAGGAGGTGGAACGGCAAACCGTTTTGCCAGCGCGATAAGCTGTGCTTCCTTTTTTGTGAGCTCTACAGACATTTGAATGCCGGTGTTTAAAACATCTTCGTCCATGAAATTTTTGCCAGGCACGTCAACGATTTTAAACTGGTTTACAGTATTGTTTTTGTGAAGCTTATTGAGTAGGCCAAGAACATCTTCTGAAGTGAAGTCGCCGTTAACTATCTTGCTTTTAAGTTTCACCTGATTTTGCGCCGTATTGGTATCGATAGCCAACTGTCTTGCCGGATCGATTTCCATTTTATTTTTCGTCATGATAAAGCTCTCCATATTCTCTTTTGATTTTATCACAACGTCGCTAACAAATTGTTATTAGCGCATTTTTTGTACTCGCCAAAGTGAATTTATTTTTGTTTGCAAAATAGCTTGAACTTTTTTGCCAAAAAAAAAGAGAAAAAAACCTTAAAAATATAGGTTTTGGTTGGCTCAAAAAAGAAAGTGTTGTTTTGCGTTTTTCACAGTCGTTCTTTTTGCTGAAAATGCGCAATTATACCTCCGAGCAGGGATGCAATCGCCTCCCCAGAAATTGTGAAAACACATGGAGAAAACACAATGTTTCTTAAACCGATTTTAATGCTGGTTCTGTTTATCGCCATCGCGGCACTGGGTTCTAACTACGTTGGTGACGGTCTGTTCGACTTCCAGAAAAAAGCAAAAGCGGCTCGCCTGGTAGAATTCACCCGTGACATTGCAACCGTAATGCAAACTTACAAAGCAGACCAAGCGTCAAACCTGTCTCTGCCTTATTACATCGACAATGAAATTGCGGGCGCTGATGGTGAAGGCACAAAAGGAAACGGTGTTGTGTTGACCAGTGCCGTTATCAGCGCACTGAAGGCCGACAAGCTGATTAAAGGCGATGGTGTGCCTGATTTCGGAGCAATTCTTTTCGGTAAGGCTACCGAAGGCAATGCCGGTGACGGTGATGATGTAGTTATCGTCAACTCTTCTGACGAAATCTCAAACGAAATCTGCGCAAAAATTAACGAAGTGTTAGGCGTAGACGGCGGTAACGGTAACCCAACAACACTTGGTTCAACAGCAGGCTTCACTCACCAGTATGACTTGAGCGCACTGACTTTGGATCCCTCAACGAACCCAACAAGCGTTTCAACTGCTGATGTAGATGCAGTGGCAGCAGTTCTTCCAGCTGGTAGCACATTCCTGAATGGTGGTGTGGAAGGTATCTGTATTGAAGATACAGGTTCTGCTCAGAACACCTTCGTGTTCTACGTACAAGAGTTCTAATCTGTTTTTTTGAACTCAAAAAGCCGGGCTTAGCCCGGCTTTTTTGTTTGTGACGCACAAAATTGTCGTCGATGCTGTTTTTTGTTATTTTTTTTGATATGATATGCATTCAGGGAAACGTTGCCAAGGGAGCTGGTGGGTATGCTATATAAGTTAGTTGCAATTCTTGCGTTAGCAATCGCCATATTCCATTTTACAGGCGGAAAAAACACGATTAACGTCGATGGCATAAGCACAAAAATGACATCCCGTTCCGTAGTGACAGCCGTACATGCCTTGACGATGGCTGAAACCAGTTATCGCTTCAAATTTAAAAACGAATTGCCTATTGCGACGTGGCGAGAGTCCATTACCCGATCAGGCTCAAGAGTTCCCCGTGTTGCCGGCGCAGTTATTAGCTATAACGAAAACATATCCAATGGTCGATATTTCTGCCTGACTTCGGATCATGGCGTTTCGCCACGCATTATTGATATCATGTCTGACGCCTACGACAGGATGTCGGAAACCGGTGGGTTTGAAATCTTCATTAATGACCACTGTGGTGCAACGGCGCAAACCGGGTCTGATTACAGTGATCTGGACAGCATTTCACTTACCGTCTATACAGGGAGTTAATAGATGTTTAAGGTAGTTCTTCTTAGCTTGCTTATGCTGATATCTATTGGTGGCACGCTCTCCGTATTGATGCACAACCTCATGTCGAACGCGATGATTGTGGAAAACATGGCCGTCATGCGGGGTGCAGCCAACAAACTTAAGCAAAGCGCTATTTACATCAACGGCAACTATTACATGCCTTACGGTGAAGAGGACGGGACTGATTACCACAAATTGCCAGATGATTTCTATGGGTTAAGAAAATCAGCGCAAGGTACGTATTTTATCTATTGCCCCTATGCGCCATCAAACTCCCTTGCTGCAACTGATGTTGTAACTCTTAATGATGAGACAACTAATTACGAAGTAACCATTGACACTACACTCACTCCGTCTGGTAATGCTTATGTAACAAGTTCTGAAGCGCCGCCGGTAGAAGGGTTGGCTGCTTTGTTAATTCATCCTATTAAGCGCTCCGTACCTCCAAGCTGTGCAGATGTTACTGTTAATGCGGAAGGCGAGTTTGTTTTGACCGGTGACAGCGCTGAGAAAGGCATACTCTACCCTGTTTCGTTTGATGAAATTGCCTTTCTAAACCGGACAGGTAAAGGTTTTTACTTGTCTTCTTCCAGTGAAAGTGGCGCTTTACAGGAGGCTTTGGAAGAAGCTTCGCTAAAAGCCTCCGATGACATTACGATAACAGTTGAGTCTGGTCTGTCGTTTACCCTGTCCAGCTCTCACAGTATTTCGTCATCTGACAAGAACAATCCGCGGACGATAACATTAAAATCTGCAACACCTGGATCAGCATTCACAATCAGGGGAAGTAGCGCAACATCACTTCTTTTTTCCAATGTTAATGTGGTCATGACAGACGTTTCAGTTGGTCAGAATGTCAGCGTGGAAACAGAAGGAAGCACGCTATCGATGGAACGTGCATCAGCTCCAGATATTACTTTTGAGAGAAGTAAAGTATTTTTAGACAGCGTAGACCTTGGCAGAAATGGCGCGTCTTCAGTGCCCGTTTCATCAGATTCTTCACAGGTTTATCAGAGCGGTCCTGTTACACTTCGGGGCGGAGGCTCACTGCTTGCTGATCTCGTAAACACTAAATGGGTTGCCAGAGGTAACATTGGAGCCTCATACACGGGAGGACCTGTTGTCTTTCAGATGGCAAACAGTCAGATGGACGTAAGGTCTGCCACAATTACATCAAACGGGAACGGGCACGCATTTTTTTATGTAGATCCCTCCAGTTCACTTGATCTCGGTGACGTTGCCTGGTCAAACAGTGGTGTATTGGGGTACGGCTTTATCGTTCGCGGTGCAATGACAGTTTATGGAAGTGCGCTAAACGGAAACCAGCAGGTCAGTGTTGGTTTGAGAACAGAAAAAGGCTCGCGGGTGTATTTTGACAGTTCATCTATCGGCACATCGTCTGCCATGCCGGCCATTGGCTGGCAGGATAGCTGGGGCGATCTTTCTGGGGAGGTTACCGTCTACGGTGGAGTTTGTGTGGATGGTCCAAACTTTGCTGAATTCACAAACCCGGGCAACCCCATGTTTGGTATTCCTTCAAGTACTGTTACCGTAGGGCTGGCAGATAAGTATGCCATTGGTTCTGACCCTATGTTTGGTACCATGGTTTACAATGGTGAGGGAGCTGACTCTGTTGCGTCAGATGGTACTTTGGTATTGAACTGCAACTAAAATTGTTAAAGGTGTAATAAGACATGGATAGTCAAACAGAAAACAACGTTGCTGAGCAGCAGGCGCAGAGGGAGTTGACAAAAACCCGTGCGGCACTTGTTTCCTATGTGGACAATAATGACATATATGGTACATCCCGCTTTGATGAAAAGCGTATAAAGAGTATTGTTGGTGATTTTCGCGGGTTGGACAAAATTGTTTATGATCACCTGACTGAAAACAACTTAATTACTGAGCAGGCGCTAAATCAGGCGTGTATGGAGCTTGCTGGTGGTGGGCGTGATTTTGCAACATTAATGCAGAATCACGGCATGATAAAGCAGGATGATATTGTTGAGCTCAGCCTCAAGATTGACCCTTCAGAACTTGCCAGCAAAGAACTGATAGAGCCAACGGTTCCGCATGAGCTGTTGCGTAAATTCAAGATAATGCTTCACGCAATAACGGACACTCACGTTTACCTCTCGTCTCTGGGAAATAAATCTCTGGCAGAGAGGGCGATGAAGCTCTATTTTCCTTATCACAACTTTTATTTTGTCCCTGCGCGTGTCAAGCGGATCCTTGCATACCTTTCAAATGTTGAAAAGTACGGAAAGCTTCAGGGGACATTACTTGAAGTTATTGTTCGCAACTCTATCCGTAAAAAGGTGTCGGACATCCACGTTTATGCCACCCGGGACGGATACAACATAAAAACCCGTTTCCTTGGTCAGCTCTACGTTGAAAGGACAGGTGGTATGGAAGAGTACCACAGCCTGATTACGAAGGGTAAACTCGAAGCGGGTCTGGATCCTTCAAACAAACGTTCGCCTCAGGATGGACAGTTTTCTCAGGACTTCAACGGAAGAAACGTTGATATTCGTGTTGCCACCTGTCCGACGGTTGGAAACAAGGAGACAATGGTACTTCGGATATTGGACCCAGAAAATTCTCAAGTTCACTTCCGGAACCTGGGTATATCTGAAGCAGAAGAAGTTATTAAGGCGCTGCGTTCACCCAACGGCATATTCCTTATCTGTGGTGTGACGGGCTCCGGAAAAACAACAACGGCCACGTCCGCTCTCCGTTGGGTTCTTGACCGATTCAGTATGGCCATTAACACCATCGAAGACCCGGTTGAGAACGAGGTGGGTGATGTTAAGCAGACGCAGGTCGATCCACGCTCAGGTGTTACTTTTGCATCGGTGTTAAGAAGTATTCTTCGTCAGGATCCAGACGTTGTTGTTCTTGGTGAGATCCGAGACGAAGAAACCGCCCAGATTGCATTCCAAGCAGCAGAAACCGGTCACTTGCTTATGGGGACGCTCCACGTTAAAGATATCAGAGGTGTTATCCGTCGCCTTGAATCTATGGGGGTTGATCGTGAAAAGATTTTGGGTCAGCTTCGCGGTGTTCTCGTTCAAAAATTAATCCGAACTGTTTGTCAGACTTGTCATGGGCACGGTGGTGGTTGTAAAACCTGTGAGGATAAATTGTACACGTCACGAACAGTAGTATCGGAAGCAGTTTACCTTCACGATGAGACCGAAGTGGCCAAAATGATGGATTCAAAAGAGCCAAGATGGTGGAACAACATCATTGAAGATGCATTCAACAAGTATATGCGCGGAGAAACGGATCGTCGTGAAATGATACGCTCTTTTGGTCACGATTTTGAGCGACAAGAAGAGATTGAAGCTAAGAAAGCATGTGAGCTTGTGCTTTCCGGTGACATGAGCCGTGATGCTTTTGATAAGTATTTTGATGATTACGCTCACCTTTTTGAGCAGAACGTACAGTAAAGTCGATGGAATGACCTATGAATTTTCGTTCTTTTAACGTAACCGTAAAAAAGTCAAACGGCAATGTAACCACAAAGTATATCGATGCCGCAGACGCCGCCGGCGCACAAGCGGAGGCCCAGAGGTACGGTAAGCCTCTGCGCGTTTCAGAGGTTAAACGTGGTTCACTTTGGCACTATTGGATGTCCTTGCGTCGAAGCAGAGGTTTTGCATTTCAGTTTCTCGGTATGGGGAAAGGTAAAAATCAACGTTTGCAGCTGGAATTTTTGCAAACAATGTCCAATATGCTGACCGGTTACACGATTGGTATCACGCTTTCCATTATGATACAAAATTTTGGTGGTATGATACGGGATGCAAGTCAGCGTATGCGACAGTACACAATTGTAGATCAGCATGATCCTGTTGATGCTCTTGCTATGCTTGGACCCAAGTATATCCCTCAGGTTACGATTGCAATAATACGCTCAAACGCAAAGGTTAGTTCCCTTAGCCAGGCTTTTCGTGAAGGGCTTGAGTTTCAGCGGGAAATATTGAAAATCCAATCCTCTCATGCCACCGCTATGACGATGGCCATGTTTAGATTTATAGGGGCGATGTCATTTGTAATCGTTTCTTACCTTTACGGCTTTGCCTTGCTTGAAGAAGTTGGGTATTTTGCGATGATACCTGAAACGGGTAAAGCTGCCGAGTCTGTTGTTGATTTACAAAACTACATGAACTGGTCAGGTGTTGCAGCCATTGCCGTAAGCTCGTTTTGGTTTGCGGTCGTCTTCACCTTTGGTGCTTTACGGGATATACCGGAGCTTGCGTGTAGAGTTGAGGGGTGGATCCTGAGAATACCAATTTTGCGCGGCTCAATGCTTAGTCGCGTCAGCTTTCTTACAACGTATCAGATAAGCAAACTGTTGTCGAAAGGGGTGCCTCTTTTACCGTCACTTAAATCTGTACACGAAGAACTTCGCGGCGAAAACAAAAAGAAAGAGAAGCAGGGTGTACTTAAACAGGATTTGGAGCGCGTTATGGGGCTTCTTGAAAAGGGGGACCCTGATTGGGTTGATGGATTCCACTCTTTTCGTGACGTTGACCGGGCCTTATTAAAGAGTTCTCAGTCGCAGGATGAAATGGCGAATGTGTTTAAAGCGCAATCCGATCAGTTTCTCTCTGACTACGATAAAAGTATCGGCTCTTTGATAAAAATTCACGACATTGTGGCTGGCGCGTTTTTGGTTGTGATAATATTGATTTTAACACTTTTGATGTTCTTGCCAATGGTTGGTGGTTTCGACCTCGTAGATCAGGCAACCTAAGGGGATATTATGTTTTTTAAAAAGGGAACATTTTTGTCGGCGGTAATGCTCGCGTTGCTGTCTACCCCTTTACATGCTGACACCGATGATGATGAGAAAAAAACCCCTTATTTCTCGGGTGCAAGAACAAAAGAACGTTCTACACCTGATACGTACTCTGCTGACATGCACACTCTGTTGCAGGATTCCTCGTTAAGAGAGCAGTATGAAGAGAATGGACGTTTTTATTACAGTGGCGTGACCAATTCATTTGGGTTTGAAGAGGTCATCAACCCCAAGGAAGAAGTGATCTTCTGTGCCCCTTCTGACATGACATTTTCAGACGCTGTAAGGGAGGCCGCTTCACAAGGAGTGCCTGCGTCCCATTTCGTTACGAATGATTATGACGGATGGGGAGTAAGAGAGGACTCTACGTCTTTCAGTTTGAGTCCCACTCACATGCAAAGCGGCATTCTTAATACGATGATATCGAATTCAAAAGGGCGTTTTTGTTATCGTCCTGACGATAACAATGTAGACTACCGCTATTCTAACGCTGATTCCGCTAAGGCTGTATACTGTGACTCCGGGCAGGTTAGGTCATACGTCGATGAAGTCAGTGGTTTTGCCTGCAATCTAACACTTGATGTCGACTTAAAAGTAGGGAGAACACGTTATGTTCGGCAGTTGCAAGACACTGCCAGCACAGTGGCGCAGGGGTTTCTTGGTTGTTACGCCAATGAAACATCAGGTGTTGCAGAGCTTCATCTGATTGAAAATCCTGACGACTGTTCTTCGTCGAACAGGACAAGTTGTATAAATTCTTGCGACTGGGCTGAAGATGTGGTTTGTGATCCGCGTGATATGCCTTCATGGGGTGGCGGAATGTGTGCTGGGTACGGCACTGTTATATTTAAAGGTGATGTTATTGAAGTTCAGTCAAGCCCGCAGCTTTCTTATCAGCAAGGTGAAGGTGGGAGTATTGTCAAATACTCTGGAACTGCCACGATGATGTGCGTAATGGTGGATGACGGGACTGGTAACAAAGCCAGGTGGTCTGTTGTCGATTCTAACTGTACCCGCACTGAATAAAGTTGCGCGCAAAATAAAAAACCGCAACTTTTGTGATAACATCCAGATGTTATCACTATTGTGCTAAGGATTTTTTGTGCGTATTGCGTATTTTTTTGTTTTGTACATATCTCTCATGCTGCCTTTTGGTGCGCATGCGAACTTGCGCACCTATACGTTTACATCAAAATTTATAGAGTGCGTGAAAAAATTTGACGTTCAAAACAACCAGTTTTCTATGCCTGGCAACTCCGACTCATCATTGATGAACGGCACTGACACAATCACGGTTTCAGGTGGAAAACCTTCAAATTACTGGTCGTACATGGACTGCTTGTCGCTTGCTGAAGGCGGAACATCAAGTTCTGTTTTAGGCACGGCAGACACATGCCCAGAATACAAGGCAACCATAATGGGGATCGATATATACCTGCCCCCTTCAAGAGAGGGGAAGCGCGTCGGGGTTCGCGGGCGCTTCTTTGTTTGCCAATCGGGTAACTGGTCGATGAGTAACGGTGATGTGTCAATCCCTGGTGGTGGCGTCATTGAGGAAATATCTCAACCTGAAAACTGCCCACAAAAAAATTACACGCTTAACAGTTGCTCATTTACGCTTTCTGAAGCAAGCAATGGCGAGTCTGTGTCTGACAGATACGGTCCTATCTACGGTGATAAAAACGCAACAAGTGAAGGCTCCGTAAGTGCTGTTTGCAATGATGGAAACTTTATTATCACAGAAAACACTTGTCGCGCGTCAACGTGTACATCCGGGCAAGAGATGGTTTGGCAAGGCCGCTCTTCTGACGGGCGGATGGGGTACTGTAAGGGAGAGGTTGCACATGACGGTTTTGCTTCGAGTATTTCTGTCACGCGTCGTTACTTCTCCAATCTTATTACAGCAAAATTGAACACGGTTTCAGTCAGCGGAACGGCTGTATATTTATGTGATCAGGGGCAATGGAAACTGGATGCCGATTCGCCGTCAACTTACTGCGACGTAAAGTCTCAGGATGACCTGATTTGTGATAGCGTCACCTCAGAGAGTGGTGCAACTCGTTATTATTGTGAGTAAGAGGTATAGCATGCGTATTCTAAAACATTTATTGATGGTAGCTATACTGGCTTCATCGGCACAGGCTGTAGCTCAAGAAAGTGACTACACCACATCTGACGTTATCGGCATGTTTGCGAACAGGGGCTCAGCGCCAGGTTCCCAAGCAGGTTTAAAGACCATGTCGGAAGCCCACATGTCATGCATGTCCGCCATACCTGCCGGGTTCGAGAAAACAGAATCCTATGACGGTGATTACTATAACTATTACAGGGAGTGTATGGCAAAGTACGTCCCTTTTAAACTTGCAGGGGAGGGCGAGGCTGGGAGCTGCGGTACGCAAAGTGTAACCTGGGGAAGCTGTCAAGCAACCCTGCCAAGCGTAATTGAAGGTACTACTTATAGCGCATCAAACACTTTTGACGTTGAAAGTTTTGAGGGGTTTGCTAATTTTCAGTGCTCAGGAGGACAGTGGACTTATTTGAGCGGTGGGTGCAGTGCGGCCGTTCAATCTTGTGAGCCAGACCTGATTGTCGACTGGCCGGTCACCGCGCCGGCATGGGCAGACGAAAGTGCTGCAACGACGTTTACCGATAGGTTCGGCGTAAAAAGGCACACGCCAAAGGGGCGGTGTTATGCGAGGATGCCTGAAGCGTTAAGCGGTAAGTTGTTAATGCCAAGCGCTACGCCCAATGAAATGCTTGAGCCTGAAAATTACGCTATTTCAAGCAGTGTTTCAGCACAACGCTGTTTTAACGGTGAGTGGCTCGCAGAGCCTGCAAGCAGGAACGACGTGTGCGAATACATTCCGAAATCTTGTCCTCCAATGGAGTACACACACCCAAGCGGGTGCGGCTATTCAATCCCGGCAGGCTCGCATGATGAGGTTTACACATCAAACTCTCCAACTCCACAGAATTCAGTTGGGGGTGTGACAGCCCATTGTTGGGATGGGAAATGGGAAATAAAATCGAGCTCTTGTCAAAAGTCATGCGCGCCAGAAATCGCAGCTTATACCTGGTCAAGCCCTGTTGGAGGATTGGACCGAATGTGTAAACACTCTGTGTACGGGGATGGTAATAGACTTTCTCCTGGTACAGACTTTATTCTCGACAACGAAACCGTTGGAATGGAAGGTTCTGCAACATACAGTTGCGATAATGGCACAGTAACAAGAACGAGTCAGTCTTGTCAGCCACAAAGCTGTGACGGGCCTTATGCAGCGTCATGGGAAGGTAACAATGGTGCAATGTGCTCACACGAAGATATTGGCGGCATTCTAGCGCACGGCACAAAGTTGACTGAAATCAATGACGATACGTTGTTGGATGTTGTAGGTGAGCGGGTATACAGTTGTCAGTATGGCGAATTGCAATTACTGGGGCAGACTTGTGGATTAAAAGACAAGACTACAAACATCTGTATCGCAGAAGGCGCTGATACTGATGGGAACTCCAACCCGGGATACGATCCTGGCGACATCAACATTTGCATAAAAAAAGGCGCGGTCTACATGAACGGAGGCTGCTGTTACACAACGCCTTCCGGTGATCGTCGCTGTTATGAAGTACCGTAAGGGATGAGTAAACATGGACGTTGACAAGATTGCATCATCATCACTGAGCAGGATCCGTCGCATGACGGGCGTAAACGTAAAGTCAATGGATTTGGCTGAACTTATGGCAATTTGTCCATCAGAGACTGTGTCTATGATGGACAAATTAGAACACGCCTACGAGTGTTTGAAGGCCGAAGGCGGTGATGTCGATCTTTTGAATGAAAAAACAGCATACCCGAAGGTTGTGGGTGCTTTCTTTTCTTTCATAAATGAAAATGGAAAACGCCCCGCCATTACGCCCAAGAGCGTACTGTCGGAAAATGAAGTGAAAACAAAATACGCAACACTGACACCCTATATTTTGTCTCAGTTGCTCCCCGGCAAAGTTAGACTAATAGGATTTCACTCTTCTGAAAAGAAGCAGAACATGTGGTTTTCTGGCATTGAAGAATCATCAGACAGATTTACCTGCCTTGGCTTCTCAGGTGAGCGTAAGATTATCAACTTTGATGTTGTTGAAAAGGCGTCTTTCTCGCGGATACCCGGCATGAACAGTCAGATGGCTTCGGTTTGCAAAAGTGAGCTTTCCGGCAGCATATCACATGACGACGTAAAAGGGGTCTCAATTTACCTTGGTCGCCATGTTGTGCCAAGAGTGGCGCATGACGAAGGCGCTTTTCTTCTCCAGAGCTTTATCGCCAGAAATGCACTTGGTAACAAACCTTCTGTCAGGAAAACTCAAGAGACACCCAAAATTTGACTTTTTTTTAATATGTAATCTGCTATGATATAGCGAGCAAAAGATCAGGGAAAGATTATGAATACTACCAAAGGATTGGTCACGCTGGCATTTGTCGCATTATCGACCCAAGCTGTCGCCCAGAGTGACAACCCATTCCAGTTTAAAGAAGCTGCTCCTGTCGAGCCGGTTTCCAACATACCTGTTGTGACGCAATCCACCGATCTTTCTGACGAACAGAAAGCTCAAGTTCTTGAAATGATAAAGCAGTCGATCAGCGCGATTGAAATGAAAGTTGAAAATGCCGATTCTGTCAGCATTGATGGTAAACAATACGTGCTACTTAAGCCCGGAGATATTTATCACGGTGTTACTTCCGGCATGTACTTTATCTACTCCAAAAAGAAAAATGACTTTGTCTATTTTGACTCACAAAAGTTCTCTGGTGTCATGACGACAGAGGAATATCAGGAACTTGCAAACAAATCGAAAGCAGACGCCATTGCCGCTATGTCAACTGGCAGCATGGATGCAAGAGCTGCTTCGCCATCAATACCTGTCATTGTTGACAATGCTGAAGACAATGTGCCTGAAGCACGGGTAGAGATGATAAAAAATTCAGGGCCATCACAGAAGGCCGTGCTTAAACCTATTGACGTAGAATAAGGGATTATTCATGTTGACCAAAAAATTCGTGCGTAACGCACTGGCCTTGTCGCTTTGCATGACCCTTGGGGCGTGTGCAAATAACCCGCAGCTTCGTGAGAAAGAAAAGCTGAAGATGGATGATGTTGAGAAGCTGGTGAAGGAGCAGCAGGAAGAGTTTAATAAGGTTTGGTCGGAAACAGACCCTGCAATAACGTTTCTTCAGCGTGAGGACACGCTTTTTGTAAAGCAGCTTTACGACATCCCGGGGGATATTTACAATCAAAAAATTGTAGGTATGACATTGCTGCCAGGGTCAACGTTAAAAACACTGTCAGGTGCACTTTACCCTTACGGGGTTTCGCTTGCTTTCAAAGATTCTAAATCTGAAAAAGGGGAATCGTCTGGTTTGGGCGACTTGCCGTTTTCAATAAAGAAGTTTAACGGTTCGATTGGCCAGCTTCTTGAAATGGTTTCATCAATTCACGACATTTCGTTCGAACATGTTGGCGGAAGCATGTTGAAAGTGTCCAACTCGTCAAAGTATATGATTTCACTCCCGCAGGTTGACAATGTGCTTGAGTCCGTCGCTGAAAACATTGAAGCGTTAGGTGCTGAAAACATAAAGACTAACACACTTGCCGGCTCTGTTGTTTACGAGGCGTCATACCGTGAAAACAGAGATATACGCAACTTTATGTCTCGTTTTTATGAAAACTATGCGGGCGTAAAATTCCAAATCACCATTTTCAACGTGTCACTTCAGGAGACACTAACAGATGGTTTTGATTGGTCTTCACTCGATCTTGTTCTGGGCAACGTTGAAGCTGCCTATGCCGGCGGTTACATTGATCGGCTGCTTGCGTCGCTTGCAGGTAATACTGGCTCAACGGGAACCGGTTCCTCAAACAACAATAACAACAACAATAACAACAACAATAACAACAACAATAACAACACTGGTAGTGATAGTGATAGTGATGAGCCTGAATTCAACTACAGAAGTCGATATGCAGGTTCAAGCATTGATGATATCCGCAGCTTTACCTGGATAAACGAAGACAAGTTTCAGGTCGGAGCCTTTAATAATAATGTCAGCGTGTCTATGGCGCTGGACTGGATGAACCAGTATGGCAACACTCAAGCGAAACAGTCAGCTTTTATTGAAACCATCACCGGGAAAGAAACTGTGATTGCCTCTCAGAGAAAGGTGCCCGTCATTGCAGATGAAAGCACAACATTGGTTGGCAATCTTTCACCCGTTGCAACGCAAAACACAAAAACTGAAAATGAAGAAATCGGTGTAAAAGTTAAATTTACTCCGTATTATGATGCATCTTCTCAGGAAATGATCATTGATTTGGATGTTAACCTGAAAAGTTTTGTCGGCAACCAAAAGTTGACATCGTCAACGGGTGTTGAGTTTTACCGGCCGGAAATTCAGGAAGAAACCTTTCCTACGATGGTAAGGATGAAGGTCGGTGAGACACGTCTTCTCGGGGGTGTTATTTTTGATACCGTTGCAGAGGATCGTAATGATGTAAACTTGTTTGATTTTGACAGAGGTTACATTAGCCGCGTGATGAGCAAGTCTGCCATGTTTATCATGATTCGTCCTACTATCCAGATGTACTCAGCGCCTGACAAGGGGGTTGCAGATGAACCTCAGTAAATTCAATCCTTTTGGAAAAAAGGATGTCTTTGATGCCGCAGCGGATCTGAAAAAAGAAGGCGCTGAAGTTGCTCGCGAAGTCGATTCTATTGATGAGGGTGCTGGATTCTTTGGGCAGAACGTCAAATTCAAAGAGTTTGTTCCGAAATGGATTCATTTTGATTATCGTGAAGGAACTGAGAAGGCGGTCCGTGAATCTCTTATGAATGACGTGTTTAGCGTGGTTCGGGATGCTGAGCGTGGCAAATCCGATCTGACCTATCGCATCATTAAGATAACAAATCATCCCCATGTTGAGCCTGGCTACATGTGCGAGGTACAGCAGGGCGGAGATGGCGGTTCTTATGTGGAGCGTGTTCTTGAAGAGTTTAAGGACAGAAAGGTTCAGTCTGTTTGGATTGAATTGGCGAAATCACAATGGGCCTTTATTGAGCTTAAAAACGGTTCACTGGAAACGGCCATCTCGCCCATGCCGGCCGAAGATGGGGATGTTGTCATCCCACTAAAAGATAAGCCGCGAAGAAAAATGACCCCGCTTTTTGTTGAGCGTTACGCTTTTTTCTATGTCAGTTTGATGTTGCTTTTCGCGTCGAGCATAGCGCTTACGGGTGCAATGCTGTTTAAGTACGTCTGGTTTGATCAGGATAAAAAAATGGTCAACCAGAACTATTACACGAAAGATGTGCTTATGCCAATTGACGCGTTGAGGGGATCATCTTCAAGTTCGGAAATGCGTATAGCCGCAGTGAAGTTCTCCCCCTCAAAAGGGTGGTATTTTTCCTTGCAGGAACGTAGTGATGAAGGCTCGTCTTATTATGAGCAGAAGGTGGCTTCTGATGGAAGTGTGAGCGAGCGTGTGAAGGTCAGACAGGAGTCTGATGTTGCCATTGGCGTTGAGCAGGGAGGCGAAGATGTTACTCAATAAATCTCAGATTCTTTCTGGAGACAGGCTGGTTGTTTCAACGGTATTTCTTGCCCTGTCGGCTGTTATATTTTTTGCAGCCTATATCCTTTTTTCTTCTCCTAAGCATGAGCCTAACTTTTCTGAAAAGCAAAAGAAAGATTTCGCAGCTTGTAAAGTTTTTGCCGAACATAAAGGTTTCAACGCTGAAAGGAAAGGTTCAACTATGGTTGTGAGCACTCCTGTGTTTGACGAACCTAAGTTTTTGTTCAGCACGGTGGAATCGGTTATTCTTGCTTGCCCTAATATGAAACTGAAAGAGTTTTGCATGGGATTTAAGCCTGATTGCCAGGAAGACGGGGTCTCATTCATGTTCTCTTATGGTGCGCCGAATGCGTATTAAAAGCATCTTTAAGATTGCGATTTTGGCTACAACATGGCTGATCTCTTTCTCGTCACAAGCGGAGCCCCTCTTGAGTGATGATGAGAAAGAGGTTGTGCTATTCTTTTCTTACAAGTGTAATTCGTGTTACCAAACGAGTGCTTACCTGTCTGCCTGGGATTTGCAGAGAGATGATGTAAGGGTTCGTCGCGTTCCCGTTTTTTCAGGGGAGACATGGCGTGCGGAGGCAAGACTGTTCTTTCTGCTTGAGCTTTCAAAAGATCGGTATCCATTAACGGGGTTCAAAAGACGCCAGGCGGCTTTCTCATTGGCTCAAACCGAAGATATGGTTGACAGTAAGGAATACTTCCTTTCATTATTCAGACGTCACGGCATGGAGTTCACTGCTTTGGAGTTTAGCCAGTGGTGGGATGCCTCTTCAGTAATGATGTTGTCAACGCAGGAAATTTTGGAAGAGGTTTCCATATTTCACTCTGAAGTCCCTTTTGTCAGGGTTAATGTTAGTGGAAACAATGAGGCTGTTTACTATTCAGGTGAAGACCCTCAAGGTCTCATTCGTCAGCTGAATAAAAAGGTGAACTAATGTTTCGTTTTTTGTGCTTGTTTATGTTTTCCTGCCTGTCATTTTTTGCCTCGGCGACAGATTTTTCACCAATAAAACTTGAGGGTGATGAGTATCTTTTTACAAAACTGACTCCTATCTCTGAAGTGGAAAAAAGAGTGGAGGACAAGGTGCTGAATAAGCTGTCCATGCCGAGGACAACACTTGATACTCTTTACCTTTCACGTTTGTATACGTCAGATTGGTTTTCCATCATGTTGAATGGTGACACTTACATGATGGACAACTCCACTAACTACTGGGTTAAAACGAGTAATGCAGATGTTTTTAGCTTTACCCCTAATCTACAAAGAATGGCGGTATCCAACTCTGTACGTGAAGATCTGCTGAAGATGATGCCTCTCCTTGAGGGGTTTGAGGAAATGTTGCCGGTATATCCGAGCAGTACAAAAAGCAGAAATATTAAAATATGGGCATTTGTTGATATGACGTGTCCCTATTGCAGAAAGTTTCACCTTACAAACAGACTTCAGTTGCAGAACGTCGGCGTAACGTTTGTCTATGTTCCTTTTTCAAGGAGTCCCGGTGAAAAGCGTGCTGATGGTGCGAACCTTAATGCGTTTTGCGGGGCACCTGGCGATGTCAAAAAAGACATCGATGATTACTATCTGATGGAAACAAGGTTGCTGCTTGCTAAAAACCTGAAATCAGACTGTGAAGGAAGCCAGGAAATTCTCATGAATTTTCTTTTACACAACGGTGAAAGATTTTCGCTGGTTGGTAGTCCCATGTTTCTTACAGAAAGCGGTGTTGTGATATATGGGGCGGACACTTTAACCCAATATGTGTCGCAATATGTTACACAATAAAACCATTAATGTTGTTATTTTTAGGCAAGCACAAAAAAATTAAAAAACACAATAAATCGTGTTGTCTTTTTCAAAATCATCCATTAGTATGATCCCATTCAAGGATGAATTTTATGGGTAGGGAATCCATGTCTAATACATCACCGTTGTCCGGATCTGGTCTGGAAAAACAGCTTTGCCAACTATACAGGCGCGCAAAAGTCATTCATTCTGACCTTTCCTGGCCAGAAGATTTTGTCATCAAAAAGCCCGAAGACTGGTTTGCCGTATCCCGAGAGGTTGGCATAACTAAGAACGCAGCAGTGTCAGCGTTCTCTGAATCTATTGGTGTACCAACAAAGCCTTCTTCCGAATGTCATCAGAGTGATGGTATATGGCTTAATGAAGGGTTTTACTGTAAACATGATGACACACTCTACTTGCTTGATTACAACCCGTCAGTTTTGACTGACGACCGGATAGGTTTGTTGGTTGGAGAACCCGAGTACAGCAATGACGACACGGTGCTTGCTGATGTGCATCAGGAAGTCATGAGCCTTCACGCGGCTAGTAAGCTCGAAGAACTTGCCCGGTTTGGCATTGAAGAAGTTACCATACAAGATAGTGTGCTCGCAGTTAAAGTGGGCAACCACCTTTTCCCCAATGAGAAGGTCGGGCTATCCTCTCTTCGCACACGTGAAGCCTCAGCAAGAACCTCGTTCCCCTTTGATTTATGGAAAGAGCCAGTGGGAAAAGTGATTGCTCACGTTAACGGCCGGATAAGAGGAAGATTGTGCTTTATGTTGGGTGACAACATTGAAGTATTACAAAATTATTTTATAGAAAAGCTTGCCATAAACACCATGCTGAGCTCAGGCAGATCGGTTGACGATATTGGGAGTAAAGACGTTGTAGTTCTTGAGGCCGAAAGCCTTGACGCTAAAAGCTGGCGGCTTGCAGAAGAAAGAATGTTGGTTAGCAGCACCTACCTTGTTTTGATCTCTAAAACAAGAAATGTTGCATCCTTGTTTTCTCAACTCTCTTCTTACTGGAGCGTTGAATTTCTCATCCAACAGTGGGGGTGTCACGTAATCCGCATTGTGATCCGCTCTTTGTGTGAAAAATGCCGGCGTCCGGAAGGAAGTGAAATACAAGTTGATGAAAAGCTGATTACAGAGGTAATAAAAATATCCCATGGATTTAAAGTGGGTAATGGTTGTGACCACTGTATCAATGGTTACCATGGCAGTGTTGCAATAAAAGAAGATGTTTTTGGGGAAAGTAAAATCTCCCAGCTCATTAATGACATGTATGCCGACGTTGACGATGACTCCAAGTTTGCCAGTCAAAAACCAATGCCTTACGCGCTAAGCCAGGCGTTGTACAAAGCGACAGAGTTCAGAACGTTAAAAACATCACTATCAGATGCCCTTTCTCGTGGCGATATTCAACAAAAAGATGCACAGGGTGTGCTAAGTTAATTCGGAGTTAATCATGGAAGATTTAATGCGAAAACAAAAAGGATTTTTACCTGAACTTGGTAGCCTTTACGACTCAAATGAAGATGCCGATATTGATGAAAGGTATCGCAGGGATGAACCGCTGGTAATTGGTGAGGCCAAAGAAACTCGTAGTGTGGATTCATACAGCTACCTGAGTGAAGAGCTGAACAGTGAAATGTATCAAATCCGGACGCCGGAGCAGCAGGCTAAATGGACAGAAACGAAAACCAACAACACCCGCATGATCGGCAAATATCTGATGCGCACAAATTATGCACTTAATAAGCTGCTTGAAATTTGTGAGTCGGAAAAGCCGCCAGAGAAACTGCTCGGCGTTTTTGATAAAGACGAGAAAGAAGATCGCATCTTCCTTAATAACGAAAACTGCCATGACCACTGTATCGTAGCCGCCGCCCTTATTCGCGAATACTTGTCAGGCAGTGGTCGATACACTCTCGAAGAAATATCTAACATTATCGTCGATGATTACAACCTGAGCTATCCGGGTTTCTCGCGAGACATTTGTGTTGAACTCATTAAAGAGTATCGTGAGATCAAAAAACTGCGCAAGGCACATCTTGAATCAATGCCGGAAGGCTCAAGTCTCTCCTTGTCTTTCATTGAGGACGATGAGTCAAATTCTCGCTCTCTGGTTAGAATCCGCGAGTTTGAGGAAAAAATCGGGCGTGACTGGACCACCACGGCGTCAATCATGCGTAACCTTGGTGTTTTATATACAAGCTCCGAGGGATGCAAAGAAAGGCTTGTGAGCACAAACATGCGCTCTTGCCTTAGCGCTGCGATGAACCACTACCATGCTGTTGGTGGTAGTAAGAATGTGAACTTTGAGGTGGAAGATCTTGTAACAGAAGCCGCTATCGGGTTAATGCATGCAGCAGATATGTATGTTCACGGCACGTCAGCCAGGTTCACAACATATGCTGAATATTGGATCAGGCTAAAGGTTACCCGTTACACCAAGGACAACAATGTTGTACGGATCCCTGTTCACGTTACTGACATGATGTACACAGTCATTAAATACCTCCGGTCGGTAGACAAAAATGGCTTGTCTGAAACACCGTCACGCGAAGAAGTGGAAGCGGCAATCGGCAAGAAGATAAGCGAGTCGGTATGGCAAGTGGCTCTAAATCGCTATAAAGGCATGGCCATTGCCGTCAGTTGCGTCACGACAGATAATGATGAAGAAACTGTCAGTTTCGATATCTTCTCTGGCTCTCACGATGAATCTGAAGAACAAGCAATGAGTTTCGATGCAAGTAAAATTCTGGATGTTGCAAAATCTCTTGTTCGGGATGATGTTACAAGTAAACACAAAGAGTTTATAACGCCGGAGCAATACAAGTTTCTTCTTATGGCTTACGTTGACGGGATGAAAAACCCTGAAATTGCAGAAATGTGGGCCGGCGAGAAAGGGGCCGTAAACAGTGAAGGTAAGCGAGTCGATTCTAAGTATGTTCGAACAGAACTTGCTCGTGCCATTGAAAGAATACAAAAGAAAATGGGAGTGTCGCTATGAGAAATCTGGAGCGGTTATTCAAAAGTGTGGTTAACCACATTAAACAAAAAGATTTTGTTGCAGCGGTAAAAGAACTTGAGCCCCACATGTCGACGCGTGATGTTTTTGCATCACGCGCCAGGTACTTGTTATTTACCCACAAAGACTCACCTTACTTTTCGGCCGACAATGCCAGGGCAGAGCTGGACTTTATGCATTCAGCCACAGATACGTGGGGCATGGCTGAAAAAGGGCGCTGTCTCATGTACGGGGAGTTTTACGATCCAAACCCTCAAGCGGCTGAAGACCTGTTCATGAATGTCATCGAAATATCGCCTAAGGCTAAGTATTTTATGGCAACGCTTCATGATGAGAAAATGCACACGGATGAGTCGGGTGCCAGCTACGGTATTGAAAACACGGCCCTGAATTATTACGAAGATCTGATGGAGGTAGAGTCGCCTTATCAGAACAGGGCGTCGCTTTCTTATTGTCGAATAGTGATGAAAGGTAAGCTTTCGGAAGATGTTCGTGTAAAGGTGTTCTCAATACTGATGAGGCTTGTGAAAAGTGGGCAGCGTGATGCCCAGGAAATGTTAAATGAACTTTTGATTGACTCGCTGAGAGAGTCTGTGTTGTTGAAATTTGCAGACAAGCTTGCGCCTGAAGATATGATGGGGCGAGTAGAGTTTGAGCAAAAGCACAGGCAGAGCTTATCTTTACTTGAATCTTTGCATACAATCCTCGTTGATTAATACGTTCCTGACAGTAAAAAAAAATTATGTTTTCACGATTTTTTCGAAAAAATTGTGTCATCATAAGGTGGTCGAAACGGAGTTGAACTTATGACAAATGGAGATTGTAGTGCGGATAAAAAGGTGAGTAGCAGCAGAGGCAATTCTGACTCTGGTGATATTCAGACTTTTACCCAGCATGAACGACACCAATCGATAGTTCGGCAACAATTGTTAAGCAAGCTTTCTGTAGAGCTCGCTCCGATAATGAAGCAAGGAAATAAGATTCTTGCTTTGGTTGGCGAACGTATCGATGACAGTATCGATGAAATGGGGGTACAGATATCCAAGGATGGGTTAGATGTGGATAATGAGTTATTAAATATACTCTCAGACATTTCTGGCGACCTCTATGCTGTACAGACGAAGTTTCAAGAAATTCAAAAGCGAATCAAACAGTCTAACAAAGGGACTTAACATGGCTAACAAAAAACCAAAGTATGAAAAGAAGTTGCTCGCAGCGCTGGAAAAGATCGCAACGGCAATGAATGAACTGGGTAATCTTGGCGTTCAGGAACGTATTGCAAAAGAGCATATCACTTATGCTGAAAACAAGGTTCGTGAAGTTACGCGTTTGGCTCTCAAGTCTTTGAATCACCAGCATCCGGAAATTGAAGAGTTTACTCTGCCAGATCTTGGTGATGAAAAAGATGCGGACGATGACGATGACAAGAAGTCTCAGAAATCATCTTCTGAAAAAAAACCGTCTGAAGACGAAAAGAAAGATGAAAAGCCGGCCGATGAACCAAATCAACCTGGTCACCACGGCTTTAATCGTCCTGGACAAATGTAAGCCAGGTCATGAACCATACGGTTGCGGCCTGCTTGTTGGCCGCATCCCTATTTACGCATAACTCTTATGCGTCGATAGTGGATCCAGCGCCATTTAGAGATGCTGCAAAAGTGGTGTGTCAGCATGAGCCATCAGGTGCCAGTAGGGTGTCTTGTATGGTTAGAAGTGCCAAACGCTACTCTTATGTGAAAAGCATTTCTGCTACGCCCTCAGGAAAGAAGGTTATTTCACTTTGCTCCCAAACGGTGAATCTTTTACAGGAACGAGGACTTTACTACCTCCTTGTTTGTGCCGAAGATATGGGGAAGCTTTACAGCAATCATCCTGAGCCAAAATGGTTAGACTGGAAACTTAAAATATCAGAGCTTAGATCTCAGTGGGTTTCAGAATGTTTTCGTGACATAGGCCCTGAGGTGGACGACTGCGTATCTTCAAAATCATCAGGTTTTCATAGGTTTTGGGAAGAGTACAGCAAAGCTTCAAGTCGTAGTGAAATGCAGCCAATTTATCGCTGCGTAAACTCGGATGATTTTAAGAAAACGGATTTTTCGAAATACCTGGCTTGTCGTGCAGGTGCTAAGTAAGGAGTTTGGGGTTGCTACCTTTTTGGAAAAGAAAGCTGCATGGCTCAATTGAGAATGCGGAAATGAAAACCTCCGGCAGTGTCGAAGATTTTGTTTCTGAACTTTGCTTGCAGGAAAATGCCTCAATCTGTCTGATTCCTTCAGATGGAAGAGGTGATCAGGCGTTCGCTTTACTCTCGTCCCTTATTGAGGTGGGAGGTAAAACACCGGTTCACCTTAAATCTATTGTGTCAGAAAAAAAAGGTGTCATATCTTCCAACTCTGTGGTTTTGTCCACTATTTCAGAGTTTTCAGCTTTTTATCATCACCAATTGTTCTCTCCGATTAATTCGATAAACCCGGTTTTCTCTCTCCCTGTTTTCGTTTGGGATGCAGATTCACTGTTTGACGGAAGAGTGCAGGGGCAATCGCTGCCTCTGGCTGTATCAGGTGAAGACGATAAGCAAGAGCACAAAATACTTCAGGCATTCTATGCACTCGCTGAGAAATGGAGTGCTGCTGAAAGAGGTTGTTTCGAGGGCTTTTACGAGCACATAATTGATTGCAATATTATGTCTGATAACGACAAGTCAAAGCTTTTTGTCTATCGCTTTTGGTCCGCTTATTCTGAACTCAATGATTACGAAGAGGGGAAGCATTACGTTGTTCACAATGGACAAATAGTGTGGGCTTCGGGTGAAAAGAGAACGCTCTCTTCATATCACCTTCAGGATCATTTTATACACACATTGATATCAATAAGGCATAACGTTTTTTCTGTGCAGAAAATGTCCAACAGTGTCACTGTTAACACATCTTTTTTCGGGTACTTAAACTCGTCGAGTGATGTAAAGCTGTATATGAAAGGTGTTCCGCATCAAAGTCGCCTCCATTATGGTGATTCAAAAGCGTTGCCGTTCACCATCGGTTCTTCTGATTCGAAAAAATCTCAAAACCACGAAATGAACAGTTTTTTTTCCTCACTCGGAAGTGAGAAGGTGAGAATTGTTGTTGCCACCAAATCGTATTGGGATGGTTTATCTCAAATGCCAGACAGATTTTCAGTGGTTACTTTTGATCAATTGTTTTTAGACAGTGAGAACGACACGCCGGCAATGGTTTTACAGATGCCTTCTTGCGAGGCACACTGGTTAAGTCTTATCGAACTTGTAGGTAGAGGTGTTAAAGTTTGCGTTAGTTTGTGCAGGGGAGATGAGAGGCTGGATGAGGCTTCGGAAATGAAATGGGCCATGCTTTGTTTTTCTAATGGTAGCCAGCCAAGCGATAAAACCCAAGAAAACATTGTTGATTTTTGGCGCAAGCACTGGAAAAGCTGCGCTTCCCGTTCAGTCGCTTTCAATGAAGATGATATTTCTCTTTCTGTTCTGATTGCATCCCAAGTAAACAAAGCTAGAAACATCGCTTACGAAGATGGTGTTGAGCCGAAAAGAAAAGCTGAATCATTGAATCTTTACAAAAAAATCCAACAGCTAAACATTGAGAATGACCAACTTAGTTCCACCATTGTTTGGGCAGTATTTTTTCACTGTTTAGGTGACAGGCTGAAAAAGCTTGAAGAGTGTAAGGTGTTCTCGTTACTTGCAGAATCTGTTTCTGGTGACTCAGGGTCTTTCAGCAAGTCACAAAGAGCACTTTGGAAGGGGATTTGTTGATGATCACTGTTGGTAAACACCTTAGCGAGATAGGCAACAAAAGAAAGCTTTTGCCCTTTAAATACAGACCATGTCCAAGGAGTGGTGTTGTGTCTGTGCGGATGCCAATCTATCTTGAGTCGATTCTGAGAGAAACTGTGCCGGCTGACAAAGTGGCCGGCGTCGTTTGTGATACCTGGCAAGCTGCGGTCAGCGTTCAGCCTAAGGATGGTAAACCGAGGATGTTGCACCGTACGTTCGAAATACTACTGCTTTCCAAGTTGGATGATGTGTTTTCGGGAAACCTGTTCAAAAGGGGAACCTTTTCTTTTCACTGTGAAATGATATCCGTCAATCAAGGCAAGTCCCCTAGAGTCGAAGTGCTTCACCCCCTTTACGATGCTTTGCAAAAAAAATTCGGTCCCCGCTTTTCAAAAAAATGGCTGTCTGACCTCATTAAGCAATCAAGTCACGATATTTTTGTCTCACAATTCGAGTCCACCGGTGAGTTTGCCCAAGCAAGAGGGAGAGATATATCAGCGGCAGTAGAAAACAAGATAATCCTTTTCCTTATGGGTAAAAAAATCAAAGCTATAAAAATTTGCCAACCTGAATAGTTTTGCGTTCGATTGTGATAATATGAACGATATTTACTATCGGGGATTACGGCATGTTTCGTCTTATCACAATGGCGACTTTGCTTTTCGTAAGTTCGGGGACTTACGCATTAGAGCAGGGTGACTGTGCAGCCACTGAGCACAACTTTAATCAATGTTCATTCGAAATACCAGCCGTTTCTGACGGTGACACGGTTATTGTGGACAGTGTGTCAAACTCTTTATTTAAAGGAAAAACCGCCGCTTCTTGTAGTCAGGGTTTTTTGAATATTGGAAAAAGCAGTTGTGATACAGTTGTGGAGTCATCGTGCGACATACCACCCTCTTCATGGGTTGTCGGCGAAAATATGTGTTCTCACGACGCAGTCATGCTCCCCCTTACAGATGGCTCTGAAATCACCGTAACAAGCAAAGATAAATCAGGTTCTGTCGTTTATACGTGTCAGTCAGGATCTCTTCAGGCAAGCAAACTTTCTTGTGGTGTGTCTCCGATAAAAGCAAAAAGTGCCTCTGTTACAACTCAGAACACAAAGACAGAAAGTAAACCTGTTGAGTTAGTATTTTTCACAAAATACGACAGTCGGACCAACCCCGGGCAAGTGAAAGCAGCGGCCATTAAAAGGGCTAATGAAGTAAAGGGGTATGACACGAGTGTTGACTTATCCGTTATCGGTCCGACCCCGCATGGTGCCGGATATCTTTACGACGTGAACTTCATGGTTAAGCAAACCGGGCTGCGTTGTGATCAGGGACTTGAAGTTGGTTGGGTCAACTCTGTTTATAACGAGAGAGATGGTGAGTATTCCAATCCGCCAGGTTACGATGAGATTATGCAGTTTTGTACCAGTCGTGGCTATACGGGTGTTACGGAGAAACTGTTCACAGGACGAACTTATCCTTTTGTTATTGATGATTACACCGCAGTTATGGTGTGTGAAGGAAAACAATCCGATTGTAGCGCCTCTCCTGAACTTGGGAGCCCGGTAATTACAGAAGCGCTGAGCTGTTCTTCCGCTAAGGTTCGTTCAGGCTTGTTAAAGGTGGTCCGTGGGGCAAGTGTTTCAAACGCTAAAGTCCAAAGTGAGGTTTGTGGCCCTCTAGGATTCGAAGTTGTAGACTCATTCGAGGATCCTCCCCGTCTTGAAGATGAAACGGGTTCATTTCAGTTCTACACAGTAAATGCGCAATGTAGTGGTTACACAAAAGGGGACGCTGAGCCATTGACAGAAGATTGTGCCACTAAAGGCACCAATAACACGTCACTCAGGAAAACGTCGTGTGATACAGGTGTGGTTACAGGGTTTATGGCAGGTAATCTTAACCCGCAAACGATGGAATACGATCTTGCGCCTTCAAATGCGCAGGTTTTGTCCGATCTTTGTGGTAAGTATGAGTTCGCAACTCTTGACAGTATCGATACGATGCAGAGAAGTGGTAGCAACTCGAATACGCAGTTTTATGTAACAGCGCAGTGTAGTGGCTACTACGGTGAAGGCTCTGAATTGTGTGGCGATTGTTATGGTGATCAGGTATCTGCTGATGCAGAGGTTCCAAAGTTGGAGCTTGATGGTGTTTATTATGAAAACCTTTGCGAGGAAATTGTTGAGCCAGGTCCTGAAGTCTGTGAAGACTGTCCTGCCGGCAACTTTACTTTTCAGGGGGTTGGTGCAACATCAGGAAATAGCTGTACGGTATCTGCGCCGTCGCGTTTATCAGGTGAAGTCCGCCGTATAAATTTCGCAAACACAAGCGTAAATGGTACGGTTGAGTTCTTGTGTAATAACGGCGAAAGAAGTGTTATGGGTGACGCTGTTTGCTACAAGAGCTGCCCTGGTAATGTATCTGTTGGTTGGAAGGATGCGCGTGGTGGGAACAATTGCGCCCAGATCATTCCGTCTGGCGTTTACACGCATGAGCAAAGAGTGACCCTTTCAAGCAGCTTGTCAAATACCGGCAACTCTGTATTTGAATGTGACGGTGTAACAGGCGAGTGGAAGCAGGTTAGCGGTCAGTGTTTGCTTGACTGTAAGGGTGATCAGTTCTGGGGCAGTGGCATCGCGTTTGATGGCACCAATAAAAATGATATCTGCCGAGCAAATCTCGCATCCGTGAAAAGTGGGCGAACCGGGGTGTTGGAAAGTGCGACATATCGTACCACAGGGAGTACTTCTTATTCATGTAACGATGGCCAGGTTTCATTGTCTTCAGGGTCATGCAATATGGATTGCTCTGCGACGACAGTAAGTTGGGGCGGAGCTTGTCGTGCAGATGTTAGTGCGATGACTCACAATAAATCCAAATCAATATCACACGACAGCAATCCGTCTTACGCATTCCCAAGTAGCATATCCGGGTCAGCAACAGCATCATGTACTGATGGTAGAGTTTCTGTGTATGGTACATGTAAATACATTGTAAGAACAGAATACTCAAACTGGTCGGCATGGGATGAGACTGAACGTGACTGTTCTTACGCCCCGTTAGCTGAAACTGTGCCAGAAGGAGAGCGTTTTACCCAAAGCGTAAGGTGTGATATTGATTACCGAAGAACGCGAAATCTTTCTAATGTGTGGAATGATGGCTCCAAGACATTTGTGAGAACAGATGCTGAAAACAAGAGTGATATATTGATATCAAGTCGAACAGCAACAGGAACAAAGGAAATCGAGTCTGCTTGTAAATATGATGGCAACAATTATATTTACCAGTACCGAGAAGAACAAAACGAATATGGTAGGAATTTAGAAAGTAGTGAGTTGGTCCGTTGGGTGTACAATGGGAGAACCATTTATGAGCTGGAAACTTATTATGATGATAATCGCCCAGGCTTCACAGGTAACGATAGAGAGAGTGGATCTAAAGATGGTTACTCTCGTGGAATCCGTAAAGATAATGATAGCTTCACTTCAAACTTCTTAGATTGGACAGAGGATTACTACGAAATTTGTGTCGAAGAAAGTGAGCCTGAACCCGATCCGGAGCCAGGACCAACGACTGGAAATTGGTCATCGGCCACACGGCTGCATCAAACTTCACAGTATTACACGAACTGTCCTGGCGCTATATTTATAGAGCTTAACAATAAAGGGTATAACTACTCTGGTGGGCAAGCTAAAACCGGGTCATGCTCGACTGTGGGAGAGACTTACAACTACAATGCCATAACTGAATATTACGGTGGTTATTGTAGGGGCGGGGCTTTCAGGCAGGTTTGTCAATAAAATAAAAAAGGGCATTTTGCCCTTTTTTTATTAAGATACGTCTTACTGTGATACTATCGGATGTGTTTTTATCATGGATGATTTGAGTTATGGCTGATTCCCGCTCAATTGAAGCTAAACGTCAGGAAGGTATGGAGACTCTTGTTATCGGCGGCATAGCCTTGCTGGTGATAGCTTTTGCGTTTCAATACTACTCCCCTTATATCTGGTATTACTCCATGCGATATTTTTATCTCGGCATGAGTTTTATTCCGGATTTGATACTTAAATTTCTGTTTTTGTGGAAACCTGATGTGACAGAAATGGTGCCAGCAATGTCTTCAGACCTTGCTTATCATTCTAAGGATTTCCTGGCTTACTACACTGAAACATCAAAAGGTAACGTAAAACGAATAGCGATATCGAATTACGGCCTTTGGTTGATGTCCCCTTACCTTATCGTCACCATGCTGTTTATGTTGATAAAAGAGTTTCGTCGTCCGCTTGGTGCGATTAAAAGACCGAGCGAAAAAGGAGGCGGTTCTGCTCTGTATCGTTATGCCAAGTCGCAGGCTGACATCTGGCCGTACATCAAACCTATCGTAAACATAATGGGCGACATGGTAAAAGAGGTGAGCCTGGAAAAAGGCTGGTATGCTCTTTCTGCTTTACCTTACGGATGGATGAAAGATAAAAATCTTTTCAACGAAGTGAAAAATAAAAAGCGAAGAAAGCTTCTTACGGTAAGAGAGAGACAGGAATTTACGCTTGATCGTGAGAGGGCTTATCTTGCATTAAAAGAGAATCTCGGCCCTCTATGGAAGGGGCTTGATGACCTCGATTTTAACTACCGGTGCCTGCTTGCTGTCATCATTCCACATATTTTTGGTAAAGTTAAGATGTCACGCCTGATAAACAGGAAGATTTGTAATTATCACGAAAGCGAGAAGTCGAAAGCGGACCTTGCGATCGAATCGGCGCTGCGTGAAGAGATTGAAAAAGAAGTCAATCACATCATCGATATGCACAAGTCGGCTTTTGAGCTTCCATACTTTGATGAAAGCAAGTTTGACGACCCTTACGATCCTTTGCTTTCCTCTTTTGAGGAACTAGATTCTGAGAAGGATATGTTCGAAAAAGGGGAGAAGCTGATCCAAGATACACTGTTGACGCATGCTTACGTTAAAACGGTTATGCTTGGTTTGATTCAGCGCAGTTGGACATACGGGGTGCTTGCTTCCGCTGAGCTATTGTGGGTGAAAAAAGTTGATCGTGATCTTTGGTATGTTGTGACGCAACAGGGACGAACCAGTGCTTTCATTGAGGTGTCGGGTGCATGGTCTCATTACCTTGCGGAGGATTCTTACGGTTTCCGTACGATAATTCCTCAGGTTGGTGAAGGGATAAATGCTTTCGATTTTGACCTTTGGTCTACACACGCCAATTACATTCCGCTTCAAACCTGGGATGACACAAGTAAGTGGGACAAACTGGTTCCTGATTCAGTCGGCAAGGGTACCGCTATACCTCGTCCGCCTAGTGGCGGCGATACAAACAGGGTTATGTAAGTATGGATACAGCACAAACCAAATATGTTAACCAGCTGGTTAATGCTCACAAAGTTGCGGCCATGTTGGTTCCTCTTCTTGAGGCTATGGAAATCAACAAGCGTACAGAAGGGGTTGAAAACCTATCTCTCGACGAAATGTTTGCCAAAGTAGTTGCTACCGCCGGTGATGTGTACGAGGACCTGCTTGACGAATCAGATAAGCTTGTTAGTACAGGGTTGATTTATGACAAGCTTTTAGTTCTTCTTTCCACAGCAATGAGAAATAATGTCGTACTTTACAATTCTCCATCATTGGAACTGATTAAAGACGACCTTCGTGATCTCTTTGTCAAACATGCTGATTTTTTACAGAAGTATCAAAACCTGGCGTCTCAAGCTTCGGTTAATGAAGGTCCTTTAAGTGAACTGGAGTCTCGCCAGATAAGGCAATACAGCATGGGTTTCATTGCCGGCTCACTATCGGAAATGTTCATGCCCATATGGACATTTCACGCAAACTTGTACACCAGTGGCTTGGTTGATGAGGCTGGCATGGCCAGACTAAACAGTATTGCTTCAGGTTACATGGTCGAAGTTTTTGATTATGTTGTGGGTAAAATGCGAAAAACTCAGAAGGGCTTTGCTAATGAATTTGAAATAAGCAGCATGTCTCTCTGCGCAGAAATGATCGCTAACGTGGTTCATGACTTTAATGGGAAAATGATAAAAAACCGTAGTGAGCTAAAAGCTTACATGGAAGATCCAAAGTCTCTCTTGTCAAGGTTGCTACCTGTTATATACGCCAACTTTGCCGCGCTTGACAAAGCGTCTTCCTCTGCGCTTTCTTCTATCGTCGGTGAATCTTAACGATAAGATTGTGTTAGTATAGTCAGTACGCTTGGCAGGGAGCAGTAGGAGCAACAATGTCTTTATCGAAAATTTTAGGTTTCAGGGTTTTATTACCCGCAGCATTACTTTATTCGGCGGGCGCTGCGGCCACGTGTCCACCCATTGTGCCCTGTAAGACAACCGCGGAAGCCTCAACCATTGCCGGCTCAAATGCTGATCAGGAGCTTATTCAGTTCACTCAGGATATAACAACCAGCACAAATGAGGTGGCAGAGGCGATAATGAATATGGCTAACGCCAATGCTTCATCTCTCGCCAGTTCTGCCCAGCAAATTATTGCAACCAATGCCGAAATGTCTCAGATTCGACTCAATCAGGACTTAAAGAAAGCGAAGGCTATGAGCGATCGTGAGATGTCACATAAGCAACACATGACAGAGTTGGCATACCGGGCGTCAGCAACAGTGGTTAGCCCTGATGACACAAAGGAAGAGTTTGAATTAATTCTGGAAACGCTGGACGAAAACAGTGAACTCTCGGTTCCGGAGATTGTGCTTATTCTTCAGGAAACTGTCGATAAAGATGATGAGAACGGCAAGGTGCTCGTTCAATTACCTGCTTCTCAGGGTGTTTGCTCTGAAGAGGATGTCAATGAAGAGGGTAAATGTGCCATCGCCAAGCGCGTTTTCCCCGGGAAAAAGCTTCAGGCACTGTTCAAGCAGTGTTCCGTTCAAAAACGTATGCTTAAAGAGATGCAGGCTTCAAAAGAGGCGAGGGTGGCCGCGGCAACCATTGCCAATAAAGATACTGGGAGAGCGCTTGAGATTACAGATAGCGCTGGTGCTGTAGGTGCCAGAATGGTAAAGCAACAGCAATTGTCATGTACCCCTGCTGAATTTAAAAATGGCTTGTGCGGAGGCACCTCAGCTGAAGATTATCAGGAAGACATTCTTATCGGAAACATAGTTCCTGGCGGTGACGTATCGGCATCAAACTTTAACTCACCTTCAGAATCTTCTGCGTCAGGCTTTATCGACGACCTTCCTGATGACGTAAAACAGGATCTTTTAAACCAATCGCTTAATCGCGTACCATTAAATGAAGATCCCAACCAGCGCGTAGTACCGATACAACACACCTACAGAAACGCTAATCAGGTGATGTCAGCTCTGAGCTTTATTGACAACTTGGTTGCTGACGACATTGTTCCGGCTCTATCCCCTACGGATCGCAGAAAAGTACAGAACGCAGAGTACCAAAGCCGTCACCTTAGCCGGGTAGCCTCGTTGAGCATGGTTCGCCTGGTCCTTTCTGAATCCATGTCTCAGCGTGTTGGTGAGGAAATGCGTAAGATGATTCTGGATGGCGAGTTCGATGATGCGACGAAATTTGAAATAGCTGCCGATTCTCCTGACAACAAAGAATCTGTTTTAGGTGCGGGCCCGTTGGATATTCTTCAGGACAGAGTTAATCAACAGGCAGCCAACTTGCAAACGGGGGACCAAAATGGTGCGTCGGGCAATGCTGGAAACGACTTTATTGCAAATCCTTCTGACAATGATGCGCTTGAAAAGGTTAATGACTCTTTGCTTCTTGGTAATGAAATGCTTATGAAAGAGGTACTGATGAATGAACAGCTGATTACCCTTGAGGCTATTTCAGTTGCGCAAATGGCCAACAGTGCGGAGATGATTCGTTTAATGGAAAGACTGAGAAGAGGTAAGTAATGAAAAAAATACTTTCTTCTATTTTACTGATGGCCGGAACTTTGACTGCCGGATCAGCAAACGCGGTAGTAACCTATGCAAACTGCCCCACTCTTGCGCCACTTCCAGTAACAAGTTTCATGCCGGCAGCAATGCTTCCAATACAAACAGCAGAGAATGCTTTTGATATAGGTATGAATCAGGTTGTTAAAACGGCAGTTAGCATGGCTACCGAGATGCAGGCTCAAGCTATTTCTTCCTCATTCAGCTCTATACTTCAAAGCATGATTGAGACTTCGCAAGCTTACGATAACAACAAATTCGAAATAGAGAGGCAGTATGCCGAACTTATGATGGCTTACGAAATGGATTTGGCCGCTAAGAAAGAAGAGCTGGACAATATGCTTTTCCCGGGTGATCCGTCGATGATGCAGCCGAAGCCAGGGGAAGTAAGACAGATAAATTCCGAGTCGCCTTCCTACAAGTTTGTGAAAGAGATGTGTAGTGCCGGTAAGATGCAGCAGGCCATGACCAGCCAGAAGGTTGTCAGGCAAGCAAAGGAGAAGACTAATCGTCGCTCGCAGAAAATAACCACAAACATACAAGCTGTAAGTAGTATAAGCTCAAAAGCAAAGCAGAACATTGATCGTCACTATGATATCTTTTGTTCTGAAACTGATCTAAACAATGGTCTTTGTGACCAGGTGGCAATGACCCCCAATGCAGATCTTGACGCAGGGGTTTTCATGTACCCATCCGGGTATGTCGGTGAAGGGAATAGTAATGGTGTCTACCAGACGCTTTACACGTATTCTCCTGTAGAGTCTTTAGCTGCTTATCAGTATGTGAAGAATCTGACAGGCACGCTTTACCTTGCTCCCCCGACAGCGAATGAAATCAATAGCCCGAGAAAGGTGCGTTTCGTTGCTGCTTATAAGCAAATGATAGCTGCATTGAGTGTAAGTACAGATGCAATGCTGTTTTTAGCTGAGCAACGAGAGCCTATCAATAAAGAAGGTTTGGTTATGGGGCCTCTTGATGCTATGAATTACATGATAGAAAAAAGCAAGGCTCCTGAGCATTTTAGGGTGATACGTTCGGCATCTGATAATGGTAAAATGCTGGAGATGCAACGGCAGCTATCACTCCAGCAGAACCTCCGTATGACTATTTTAAAGCAAAAGGATAGACTGCGGCAGCTGAAAGCAGTTAAAACGTCTCTTGATGCCACTAAGAGCGCGCTGCAAGATGATTAGGCTGTTACGGTAACGATAGGCCCGCTATTCAGCGGGCTTTTTTACGCCCTGAGAACGCCTGTGAGAGGTTTTGTGTGAAAGCCACGCAATGAGACGTGCACGCCTAAATTTATTGGTGTGTCCACTCCTGCTCGTTCTGAGCTGGTGTTTCAAAGTGGGTGCTCATACATTACACACCCTTATCGTCAACTATGACCTGTGTTGTCTGCCGCCCCCTATTTTCATCAGATAATAAAAAAGCCTCGATGAAAGGCTTTTTTATACTTGTTCAAGTTGGGTTTTGTTTTAAACGTCTGGTAGGTTGCTCATCAAAGACATCAGAACCGGTACAATGCTGAACACCAACGAACCTATAATTAAAGGCTTCAGCGTAAGCAGCATCGACAAGTTGACAATTCGCTGGAACTTCTCGTTCTTTTCTTTCTGCATTCTTGGCAAAAGCGTTTCAATGGCATTTTCCAAAGGCATATATTTAGAGCGATCACGAATGTCGCTACCAAATGTCCCGAGATAAAATATGTTCAATGCAACCGAGGCTTGCTCGGTGTCATTATTCAAAATTTTGGCAACTTGCATCTTTACGTATTTACAAGCGCCATCACTCACCTCAAGCAGGCTCTCGTTAAAGCTTTTTCCACTTCGCATAAAGCTGCTTAATATGAGCAGGGTGTTGTATTGCTCGTTTGTCTTTGCCAGTGAGTAAGGCGGTAGGTAGTCGAAATAATGCTCCCTGATGAAAACGAGTCTGTTGTGCCAGTTTTTAACGCTCCATTTAAAAAACATAAACACGCCAATAAGCCCTACGCCGCACAATAGCCAGTTCTCCATTATCCATGTGTATGCGGCGTAGTTTTTTTCAACCAACGTGAGCTCTGACCATGTTTTGACGTCCATAAAGCCAGGTGTTACAGCTGAACTGTAAACGAAATTGAAAATAACATAGTGCATAAGCAACCCGATCATGAAGGTCGGTAAAGCCGCGAAGATAGCTCCTTTTATCTGCTTTTCCACTTCGTCTTTTTCTTGACAGATCTGAATTGCAATCTTGATTACGCCGGTAATATCTGAAGACGTGCTACTTGAAAGGATTCGAAACTCGTCATCAGGTATCCACGGTTTGATCGCCTCTGTAAAATCGGGGTTTGACTGAAATCGGTTGTGACAATCAATCAAGAAATTGCGAAACCCAGATTCATTTTCTTTTTTGGTGACTTTGTAAATTGCCTGCATCCACTGTGGAGACATTCTTTTACGTTCATCGAGCCTTTCGATGTACCACATGAAAAAGTCACCTGCTGCCGGCGAACCGGGACCATTAAGATAGTCCATCAGAAGTGTATAGAAGCGAACCCTGACAGGGTGCTTGCCTTTTATTTCAGACCTGGCCAAAGAGCCAGAGATGCCTTTTGCTTTATCGACGAGATCGACAAATAAGCTTTGAATGTCCATATTAAACCTCTATCCTTTCATCAAGCTCTTCTTCTACAGAACGAGGATCAACCATTCCTGATAGAATTTTATCATACGTGTCACGACAGGCACTGCGTCCATCCAGCTTTGCTTTCCAGTGATTATCTGCCTTGTTTGTTTTTCCTGTGGCGATGAGTTCCAGGAAGGTTTCGTCCGGGAGGATTATTTCCACTGCTGGCACGACGCCTGTTGTGCCATTTAAGCACTTGTCGCAGCCATCACCGCGAAATCTGATGTTTGCATCCTCATTTCTTATTGAGCTGGCCATAACAAGTTTTTCGATGCGTCTTTTAAGTCCCCCATTGTCATTTTCCTGATTGAGGATCTCAATTTTTCTGAAAAGCCCAAGCGCATCCTTTGAATTTATCATCTGCTCTTTTTGAAGCCGGCGTATCAAAGAATCTCGTGGTGTCATTGTTTTCCGGAACTCAAGAACTTTTTCAAGGGGGAGGCTTTTGCCTTCCGCATTCTTGAAAGTTTTAATTGCAAACATTTCACCGAACTGTTCCGGTATTTCATCGCCGACGCTATACGGTGTGGAGCAGTGTGGGCATAGTTTTGGGATGAGGTGCTGGAGCATGATCATTTTAATCAAGCCTTTGTTGCACAGTTTTTCCACCGGCACCCCGAAAGATTCAAATCGAGAGAAAGCACCAATCGCTCTCTGTATGTGCATTGTTCCGTATACAAGGTGTCCGGATTCTGCACCTTTAATTGCGGCTTCGGCCGTTACTTTGTCACGAATTTCACCGTAAGCGATTGTGTCCGGGTCTCCACGCATAAGGGCCCGGTTGATGTTCTCGAACCCAAAGTCCTGACTTGAGTGCACTTGCTCGCTTTTACCGCTACCGTAACTGTCGCTGGCATTGATTTGCACAACTCGATCCATGACTTGTTCAATAGGTTGTTCAAGTGAGTATATCTTTCTGGAGTTGGCGAACCTTTCCTGCTCTTGCATTATCATGTTTTGCATGGTTGTTGATTTACCGGAGCCGGTAACCCCGCCGATAAGAACCATGCCGCGCGATGCAGTTTGTAAAACCTTAAGTTTTTCGCAAGCGTACTCGGAAAAGTTCATTTTCCGATAAGGTACGGGTTTTGATGCTTTACTCTTGTCGATCAGCCTCATTACAAGGGTGAACCTTTCACCGTGGTTCTGACCGATGTTTACGAGACGGGCCTTCATCTTGATTTCACCAAACTTGTCATCGAACATGGTTCGCGAAAAGTCGCCATCAAGAATGTTGTTAGATTGATAAATCCCCTTGCCGCTACCTTTGTCGGAGTGCTCATCACCTTGGATGAATTTCGCAAAGAAAATGTTTGCGAGGTTAACGGCTTCATCGTGAGAGGCTGAGTCTATGTCGGCAAGCTCTTTGTTTACACGCATTCTGTAATGCGCACGAACGCCGTCAGATTCAATGTGAAAGTCAGAGGCTTTAAAGCGCATACACATTGCGAGAAGTTTTTCGGCATTCGAAACTTTTTGCTCAGCTTTTTCGTCAATAACTCTGCTTTTTGCTGGAAGTTTATTTTTTTTGTCCAGCTCGGTTATTAATGTCTGAAGAAGCATGTCCTCTTTGATGATACCGGCGTGCAGGGGGAAATTCCATGCTTTCCTGTTACTGTTGTACTCGTGTGCAACAGTTCTTATGCATCGCGTGACAGCCTCAGCAGTTTCACCTTTGTTGGTGTACATAAGGTAAACTTTGCTTTGGTTTCTGTCAGTATCAACAATGGCAAATATTTGGTTTTTTAGACGATCGCTTCCGACGGTACGGTTAATAAAATCGGTCAATCCTTTGTGTCTAACATACTGTTTTGGTATATCAGCTACACTTCGAAACCCATCATTCTTTTTTGTTAATCCATGATCCATTTTTATTCCCGTCGAATTCCCTCTCGATAAAGAGCATTATAGTTTATTTTGACTTCAAAAAACCCAACAAAACAAAACTTTTTGAAGAGAAGTAAAAAAGCCCGCTAGGCGGGCTTTTTAGTTTTGGTTGTTAGTGGATTAAACCCCTTGCAGAAACGCCAGTGTCGAGGTTCTCAAAAACCACTTGTTGTCTGTTTAAAGCTGACATTTCAAATCTTGCGCCGTCTACTTCGAACATGTAACCAGGTTTGATTGACAGGAACCGTTTATTCACCTTTCGCCTTTCGTCTCCGCGGATAACTTGCATGCTTAGTGATACGTCCACTTCTGACAGGTTGCCCATGATGATGCTTCTTTCCACCTGGATCTTATCAATTACCACGTTTGCAGTCATTGAATCCTGAGGTTTAGGAAGCGGCGCAATCTTTTCTTTGGGTTTGCTTTCGCTTTCAACTTTTACAGGCGAATTTCCGGCCATGGCTTGGATATCATCAAGTGACATGCCAAGCTCTTCAAGAGCCTTTATTTCATCGTCGCTAAGGCCGACTTTCTCTTCTTCTGCCGCAGCCTTGGTGTCAGTTGTTTTTTGTGGCACGGGATCCTGAGTTTGGGTGGAAACGTTTTGTATGACAGGCTTCCATTCATCATTCTTTACAGGTTGAGAAAGCGTGCTGTCGGTGCTTCCCCAGATAACGCTAAGTTCACCGCCGTCACCTTTTTTTGATGCGGCATTTTCAACAAAGTATTTTTGCACGTACGCAGAAACTTCTTTGCTGCCAGCAATCTGAATTTCAGGAGGAACGTTTTCAAGAATAAACCTCTCCCTGCTAAGAGCCATTTCTGCTTTTACACGGTCGGTTTCAGCTTCAATCGAAGTGCGATGAATATTGTTGATTTCTTCTTCATCGCGGTAAGTATCACGCAGGGCAACGCCGCGCCCAACTTCCTCAAGAAGCTCTTTGGTAACAACGTTCTGAGCATCACTACTGGTTGAGCGGTACTCCCCCGCTTGTTCGTTAAGCATGCTCTTTTCGTCTTTAGCTTTCGTTGCAGCTTGAACCGAGGCCGACGCAGAAAGGGCGATGGTGATGGCAAGCAGTGTAAAATTAAATGTTTTCACGGTCTCACTTCCTTGTGTTGTTTGGTGCGGCTATACGCCTGATGTATTCGGGCGTTTGTCGATTGAAGTGGATAGAAAAAACCCACTGCTCATCCAGCTTGCTGTACTCAACGGTGTCAACATTGATAAATGGTCTGTCCAGCAGCAAACCTAATTGTATCATATCACGGACACCATAAGATTTAATTTTTCCCTCTTCTTCGCTTTCACGAGTTGAAATCGTAACCTGGTAGCTTTCAATGGCCGGCTTATATTCATCTTTCGATTTTTTCTTGTTTTTTTGCTCAAGCATATCTTCACTTGGGTAAGTTCCGACAAGCTTTGGATACGTCCACTGGAAAAAGCTGTCCATCTGCATCATTGCAACAAAGTCAATGACATTACCCAGGATGAGAGACTTGTCTATAGTTGCTTTTTCGCGAGCATTGTAAGTTTTCACCATGGATGATAGGCCCGAGTCGGCCTCTTCAAACTCAGACATTAACAATTCCCCTTCTTCAAGGAGTGCAATGCTGTCACGGGTTACCCATTTCTGCTGCGCAGTTAAATTGTCATATTTTTTGAAAAGATCATCAAGGCCCGTAGCCTTGTCGTAGGCTCGCTTTATGTATTTACCATACCGGGAGCGAAGCTTTTCTTCTTTGGCAATAGTCTCGGTCATGTCATCAATAATATCCTGACGTTCAAGGTTAGCCTTGGGGATAATCCTGAAAATCCGGACTTCACCTTGATCTTGTTCTGGCAAGTCATAGGGTGTGATTGACATGTTCGCCGTATTTTGGTTTATCTTAGCGATGATTTCATCCAGCATAAAATAAACACCACGGCCATCTTGGTTTCTGTCGTAGCGAGCGTAAAACCCATTCTTTTCATACGTAAGCTTAGTAAGCCGCCATTCAGCAGCGTGAATGGGTAGCGTTCTGTTTATTTCACGCAAAATCACAGCAATGTCGACAGCTTTAAACATGTTCTTTGACATATTGTCAACGAAGTTTTCGATCGTCTCTTTTCTGTAAGACTCATCAGTCCAGTAGGAACTGCCCTTGTAGTCTTTCATGTAATTTCCGTAATCGCTAATTTTCGATGATACATGAGTACGGAAATCGTCGTTTTCAAAAAATTCTCTACTGTCAGATTGTGTAATGTAAGAAAGCCCCATTAGGGAGGTGACCCCTATCACTGCGGCGCTAACAAAAACAGCAACTTTTTTGACTTTTATTTTTGAAGGGCGGTATACCCTTTTGATTGTGAGCTCATCCGGATCAAGTGCCTTGCTGAATGTATCTTCAGCAATAACAACGATCGGGTCCACTTCGTCATACTGCTCTTTCAAGCTGCTTTGTATGCCGTCGACAAAGTTTTTCGATTCACCATCGTTTTGAACAACCACAAAAGTAAACTGGTCGTTAGTTAACGATGCAGCATCCCACCACGAATTAAGTTCGTGGGAGTCTCTTGCGATTTTAAGATCCTCAATGGAGATACGCCCGTTCTTCTCGACAGGGACGACCCAAAACCTTGAGGGGGAGTATGCGGTCTCTCTTGGCAGAGATTTAATAAACAGCCGAGGATTGTTACTGTTGGTCTGCCCTTTAACCCACGAGTTAATGTTGCGCGCGATTGCCGCTTCACCAATAATCGTTGGCACTTCGCACATTTCATTGTCGAAAGTCGCATACTGCACTTCAAGTGAAGAACTGTCACCGCCAGGTTTGTAGGTGTATGCAAAATGTTGCCCTGATGTGGACGCAATTTTTCGTATTTCAAAAGAAAGCTTTATTCCCTTTGAAGCAGTCTGAGTCCAGCTAGAGCCAATGGCAGTGCGTCGCCCCGAAAACGAGACGACTTCTGCTGTATTTTTGTGTTCTTCCATGTTGAACCCTGCCCCTACTTAGTTGTTGTAGTAAGCTGTTACAGTTACAATGATCGCGCTCTTGCTTTCGGTTCTGTCTTCGCTGCCACCAAGGAACCACAAAGCGTCATCAAACATACCTTGGCTGTTGGTAGTCTCTTCTTTACGGTGAGTGAACTTAACCACTTTAGGTAAGCCATTAACCAGGGTTATTTCATGGTCAAGGTTAAGTGAGCCTTGGGTCTTCAGTTTTACACCCTCAAGACCAGCACCTAATCCAGCATCTTTCAAGCCGATAAAGTCAGAGTTTCCGAGTGCGTAAGCGAGTTGAATTTTGTCACCAACAACACGCGCCTTCATAGACAGGTTTACGCCGTCCACACCAACGTCACGCTCAGTAGTAAGGTTTTCCTGCCTACTGCCTTCAAGAAAGTTCTGGCGCTGAATTGAAGCGATGTATTCTTCAGACTGTTGGTCCTGATCGTTATAGGTACCATTGTTGTTGATTTCAACTTGTGTTTCATAGGCCACTTCCGCAGTGCCTATGGTGTTAAGGAAGCCCATAAGGAACTCTTGTGATTGCGTCGCAATTGAAAGAACGTTACCGCCCATCAATTCCTGGAAAGCCCCCAGGTTACCTGAAATGTTTGGTGACAGTGTGCCGGCACCAAAAGACAAATCAAAAGAACCAAGCAAATTGTTTTGCAACTTGTCGTTGAGGTAAGTTTGGTTTATGCCGTGATTGTCACCGTCACTGTACTGGAAGCGAATAACACGAAAATCAACGACGATTTCAGTTGTGCTGACATCATTTAATTTGTCTACGTAACGTTTGATGTTCGCTAAGTTGTAGTCGCTGTCTGTAACAGTGATAAGGCCATGCTTCGAATTGTAGGTCGCCCTTCCGTATTCTTTTGAAACCATCTGCTCGATACTTTCCTGGATTTCTTTCCAAGAATCGACTTGGTTTTTACGGGTAAATTGTTTATTGCTTCCGCCAGACGTACTTTCCGAGTCCTGAGTTGTGCTCGTTGTAATCTGGGTTTGCGTTTTTACGTCATCACCGAAGTCAAAAATTTCGAACGTCCGCGTCTCATAGGCATACATGTATGCCTTGTTGAAGTCTGCATCATATTTCCACTTAAGACCGTTCATCTGAGAAACATAATCCATCAAACCTTTCAGCGTTCCGTCATACTTAAACTTTTTCAGTTTAAGGTTGTCACGGTCTGTACCTTGCGATGGTGTTCCAATGAGGTCTCTCACCGCATCGTAGTTACCAGTAGAATCACCTGTGATCCCTGCCTGAGATGAAGCCTGTTGACTGGCAGCACGAAGACCTGCCGGGCCTTTATCTTTTGCAGTTTTATCTAAAGACTCAAGATCAGGAGAGGATACGTCAACCATCACACCAAACGCCTGGTAAATGAAAGAAGAGAATTCGTCTACTGTGAATTCACGAGCTTCATTGTCTTTACCGTAGACAAAAGCTTCGCTATCAAACACTGACGGCAGCACTCGGTTATCTTCCTGCACAAGCGAGTAGTCATTAACGTTATGGTAAGCCTGTCCACGATGAACCTGGCCGATCTTATCGCGTACGGGTTTATATTTTAAAACCTGCTGCTCATATCCGCCTTCAACCTGTTCCTCTACGCGGTCCATGGCTTTCTGTGTTTTTGGTGAGTGGGTTCCAGCACAACCAGTAAGGGTAACCACGCTTGCCACTGTAACTGCTAATGCGCTTTTCTTAAAAACGTTCATACTTACGATCTCCTTATCGTGAGTGATTCAGATCTGTAATCCGAGCCAGACCTTTTCTGGTTGTTCCGTCTTCCATTTCAACTTCAACATCTGGAAAGAATTCAATGTTGATAGGGCGGTTTGAGTTTGCGAAAATTTTCACGAAATCAACAGCTGCTTCCTGGAAGGTACCTTTAAACTTAACCTTATAAGGGTTTTTATGCATAATGCCTGCATTGTACTCCACGAACCAGTTAACCTGCTCAGCCCACTCTCTGATAACCTTTTCAGCGGTTCCGCTGCGGGCGATATAGGTGGCAGGGGTTAATGTCTGAATGTAATCAGTGTGCCCACCTTTGAGGTAGTACTCAAAGCTGTCATCAAAAGGTAGAACCCATGCTTTGTTGTAACGCTCAAATAACACGCCGGCGTCAACATTGTCTGATTTTCTCGCAAGGTTTGGATTGATTACAGAATATTGCTCTGTAAGTTCCGCATTCTTGCGACGCTCATCGTCAAGTGCAGCACGGAGAGTTTCGAGATTTTTTCTCATGCTGTCGTTGTCATTGTTGAGTTCAGCAATAAACTGTTGATTTGACTTCTGAGCATCACGTTGACGATTCATCATCTTTTCAAACTGATCGCGCTCATTGTTAAGCAATGCGTTGCTTGAGTCTACGCGCTCCCATTCTTGCCGCTGTTTTTTTCGGAAAGCCTGGCGCTCAGAAACAACCAACTCTTTCGATGAGGCAGCAATCTGCGTTTCGCTTTCAGTTTGGCCCGGCACATTGATGCTTACAATTTTTTGAACCCAATCAAGAGAGATGTAGATACCTTCATCGTTCGCTATATTTCGAAGTATCAAAGGCCACGTAACACCGCCTTTCCATGAGACAACAGCATTATCAAAATTGCCACTCGGCTTTACTACCCAAGAGTCAGGGACGATAAGATTGGTTGCGATGGCCAAAGACATGTCAGCACCAGCGGTTTCGATAGGCTCAACCTTTTCGCCAGAAATTCCGCTCTGGCTGAAGTAATGCTCGCCATTTTGTTGTTGCAGCGTTGCGTCATCTGTATATTTCACCACCTCAGCATTTGAGGCCGATGATAATGTTGCAGAAACCATGGCTGCAATCACGCTGGTGAGAAAAATTTTGTTTACCATTTTTTTCATCCCTGAAATTAATTCCGTACTCGTTTGCGTTTAGAACTAAAAAGTTTGAAGAAAAGAGAACGAAACATATCTGTCTTGGTTGTTCCTAGTGCGTATCTTATCACAAATTCGACAATCGTCACTAAAAGTAAGGCAATAATTAAATTGTATGTTTCGAGAATAACAGACAAAGGGATTACGGGGATCATCGTCGCCGAAACTATCCTGTTGCTCGCACCGTAAAGTGTCGATCTGACACTGCCTATAGCGCAATCTCTTTTTTGTTGTATAACATCAGACATGCAATTTTTCCTTTAATAAGAAAATGATTCTGCGAATTCGTCAAAGACTGTTTGTGAAATCTTTCCGTCCTCAAGCAGAACTTTGGCTTTGTCCACCATGGTGTCACCACTATCAATCATTATCTTGTTGATCGCTTCAGGTATTTCGTAAATTTCAAGTTTCGACAATTTTTTCTTTAGTTCATTTGTGAAAACAAGAACCTCATTAACCGCCGTACGCTTCCTGTCAACCGTTGCCAAAAGCTTCTGAGATACAATCATGTTGGTGCCGTTTATCAGCTCGCTAACGAGAGATTTCATTCTCGCCGGATTGTCTGAATAAAGCATTTCAATAATACGGGATATTGTCATCCCAACAGTGTCAGTGTGAAGCGTTGCCATCATGAGCTTACCGGTCGCCTTCAAAGCTTCAACCATACCCTCGGCTTCTTCAGGCGTTCTTATCTCACCAAGCAAGCCAATATCGGTATTTCTTCTCAGCATTTCTTGCACGGCTTGTTTAAAGCCTTTTACACCAAGAGGGACGGGGCACTGGTTTACCATCTTGGAGTAGTGTTGCCCTTGAATAACAACCCTTTTCAAGTTGGCTTCCACAGGATTTTCAAACGTATCAATGAAAGCATGCCTTGGGTCGTTCTCAACGAAATGTCTGAGGCATGCATAGATCAGAGTGGTTTTACCGGAGTCCACAGAGCCGGTGATAAAAACCCCTCCTTTCATTTTGAACATATTCCTGTAAATGACTCCATCTGGAGACTGCCCTATAGCTTCAAGTTTGTGAATTTCGTCAGTGTTAAGACGGGCCCGCAATGAGAGTGAATTTTCATCGTCACGTATATGATTAATACGATATCGAACACCCGTTTTAACTTCACCTTCTTTACCTGAATAAAAATGGTAACCACAGTTGGTTTCATCTCCACTCATTATTCTCAGATAAGCACTGTCATCCCCGGGTTTTAGATCGTAAATTATATTGATGATCTGCTTAATAATGCCCGGACTCAATTCAACTTTGGTAATCGGGTAAAGCATGTTGTCTATCTTTGCAATAACAGGCATATCAGCCTGAAATGCGAGGTCGGCAACTCCAAGCTTTTTTCCCCAAAGCAGTATTTTTCTAAACGTGTTTTTATCCAGCGTTGCGAACAGGCTGTCATCGACAGTCGGATCAACATTGTGAATCATTAAGCTTTCTGGATTTCTCCTGTCAATAACATGCTTGGTCATTACCTTGCATCTCCCGGATGAAATAGCGTATCGGAAAGAGACTCGACATCTTCTTTTGTTAGCTCATCAAATATGTCATCAACTTGTGGTAAAGCTATCCAGTTCATTTCATCATCATTGAATCTTGGCAGTTCAGTTATTTCGAAGATTTCTTCACCAATGTTTATTGAGTAACCATTGTCGTTGGTTCCGATGTTGATGTTCTGTGATGTTGGCCTGCTTATGATGTTTGCGTCTGCAAGAACATGAAAACGTACCTGACCGATATATTCACGCAGTAGCGTGCGAAGATCGTCTCTGATGGTTTCATTGGCCAGGCGCGCGCCTTCAAGCCATCCATTGAGGATGCCTTTCCGCCAGTACTGTAATTCATCTTCGTTAATCGGAAGCATGAATATATTGGGAGGCGTTGGTTTGTCTGTTAGCAAGTTGTCAAAGAAATCCATGAAAGTCTGAGGTTTCAATACAACCTCTGCTTGCCTTGCAATTCGGTAACGTTTTTTAATTGCCCGACGGCTTCTTTTGCTCTCAATTTGCTGCGTGTAACCCACCTCTTCAATAAGGGGTGGTTTTATGTTCCCGCCTTCAAGAGTAAGCAAATAAAAAGGGAACACTTCCGTCAGCGCATGGTAGTGAGTGTTAAGAAGCTTTGAGTGAAAATTTCTTGTCTTTTCGTAGTAAGCCGCCTGAGTGCCAAATTTTAGCGCTACGGTCATGATGGCATAATACCGCTGTTCAGCTTGCTCTTTTGTTTTTATTGACTCAATAATAGCTTCTCGGTCAACCATAGTTAGATCTTCAACAGATGTCTTAAGATAAGGATGGTTGAAGTTGATTGCCTCACGCATTGTGATTGGGTCTTCAAGCATGTAGCTTCTGTCTGTTCTGACGTTGTCCATTATAACGGTGGAAGCGTAGAGTTCTTTGAGCTCATTGGCGCGAAAAGACAAGGTGTTTAATTCGACCATCGACTTTTCTTTTTCGTTTAGCTCAGAGAGTGTTTTTTCGTCCCCGCTTTCTTCTTCGCCGAAAGCGAATCCGGAGATTCCCATAGATAAGCTTGCACTAATAACCAAAGCGAGGAAGTTGAGTTTCATTTTCATGTTATCAATCCTCAAGATTAAAAGTCACTGTATGTGACGTAAATAACTTTATCTTCGCTTTCGTCATCAACCCGAATGGTGTCGATGTAATCCTTCGTTTGTTGATCGATAATGTCAATGTACTCGCTTAACATGCGATGCTTGCTCGCCATGGTTACAGCTTTTGTAATTGGCGGTCTTTCGTTGGTAAAAACAAGTCGGTATCCAGCAACCATGGAGATTTGTCTTAACACAGGCTCGGGAGCTCCATCCCAACCCCACTCAACTTTTTGTTCCATGTTCACAGGGATGTAATCGTTTTGGAATCTTGCTTGTCGAATTTGTTCTGCTGTTAAGCCAGGCAGTTTTGTTGCCTGATTTGTTCTCACCCAAACAGCGGTGGCCTTTCCGCTCAAAGCGGCAGCCTTGGAAAGAATTTCATTTGTGCGGCGATCCTCTTCGAGAACTTGTCTTTCAAATTCTGTGAGAGTGTTCTCTGGGATCTTCTTTGGGGATGATGCACATCCAGAAAGCGTGGCAATAAAAATGGCAGCGATTAGAATTTTAGATGTTCGTTCCATTGAACAAGCCCTCATCCTTAAGAGAAATAGAGGGTGACAACACCGTCGTGTAACACCCTCATTGTTTTGCAATAACGTCTATTGCCTCAATAGTAACAGATTTTTATTGCTGTTGCGTGTTTTTTTGATCTATTACTCATAAAAGTTTATTGAGTTATAGTCACACATTGTGATGGCGATAGAACCGCCGGCACCATCTTCACGAGCACCGGTACCAAAAGCACCTTCACCACTCAGATAAAGAAAGATGTCCCATGAGTCAGCGCCAGAGTGTGATGCGTGTTGTGCAAATATCTGGTTGTCACCAAATGCTGAGTTGTAAGTTTTGAAATACATAGGAACCAAGATAAGTCTTGCGTAGCTTGTTCCTGTGGATGTATTGTGAAGAGAGTGATCCCTGAACGGGTTGGCGTTCTCATCACCACCGTAGTTGTCGTCATTCATAAAGTAAAGACAGTCAGGTTTATTGAGGATCATTGCTGCGCCTTCAACCCTGTCAACGCCTACAATTTGAATGTCAGAATATTTGCTATCAAGCATCTGAACGTAGTCTTTGGAAACAAGCTTTGAAAGTTCAAGTCTTGCTTCTGTGTCGCTTGGTAAAAAATCTCTTCCTGTAAGCGTACTTTTTCGCGCATGAAAATCCGTATCTTCCCCGGCAAAAATACCACCATCTGCTGTCATTGTAATCTTTTCCTGTCCAGAGTCTCTTTCCATAAAAATACCCTGGTCGTTATCTCTCAAAAGATTGAAGTTAACAGACGTCGATTCCATTGTTATGGTGCCAGTGCCGTTTCTCGAAAAAATAAGAGATTCATTGGCGGCTCCACCAATAACAAGTTCATCATTAACGGCATCGTTAAGTGCGAACCTTGCGCTACGGTTAACAATCAGATTCTGACCTTCAACTTCAACATCACCATTGAATGTGGATTTACCATCTACAGTGAGCTCTCCAGCGATAGTGGTGTTACCGTTGTTGTCCACGCTAAAGACAACGCCAAGACCAGAGGTGTTGTAAGCTTCAAGGAAGATGCTTCCATTTGTCGCATTGTAAAGGCTTATGTGTCCTGCATAAATATCATCAGCGATAATGTCTTCAACCACAGCTTGTTCAACCATCGCGCCTTCGGTGATAAGTTGAATAATACTTCCATCGCGAAGAATTCCGCAAGGTGTTTGGTTTTCTGTTTTTACAAGTTCTCTTGCGCCACCCACAACTGATGCTGTGTAGTTGTGGCAAAGTTTGGTAAGTCCTGCTGCTCTGAAAGCCGAACCGTCATTCTCGTCGCCAGTCTGGTTGTTAATCTCTTCAGTGATAATGAATTCTGATGAGTTTGTTCTGTTTACGACAACTTGAACGTCGTCATCCCCAGAGCCTGCTTTTATTGCACAATCAACATAGTCACCAGTCCAAGTGTCGGTGTTTCCGTTGCGTTCCCAATAACCACAGATTTGGCGTCCGCTGCCAAGGCTCTCACCAAACGTAACATCGTCAACAAAAAAGTCTTGGTTATCTCTGCGTTTTGCCATTCCATTGGTAGAGCCGGAAAAGTTTACATAGATAAACATGTCGCACTTGTTTCCGTTGAGAAGTTCATCTTCACATTCTGACGTGGTGTATATGGTATCGTCTGTCGTATCATTGAGGTCATTGGAGAGGCCAAAGTGAACTTTTGTTGTGCCATTCATCTTGTTCTGAAGATCTTCTTCAAATTCATTTCGAAGTAAGATGTAGTTTTCAATGTTGTTGTCAGGAAGGTCTCCCTCTCCAAACGATACGTTTTCCATATTAAAATACAGAGCAAAAACTCCGATCATGCCAGTGGCTGCATCAGGGGAAACGGCCGCTGACATTTCAATGTTGAAAGGTGTTTTGTTTCTTAGTGCGGAACAACCAACAAGTGCAGTGATTTCCATCCTTGTTTCTTCACCTAGATCAATGCCGCCACCATTATTAATAGGGTTCCAGCCTTCCGCAAGGTTACCGCAGTCGGGGTTTTTTCTGCCAACCAAATAGTTGGTCATGAAGTTGTTGATGTTGTTACTGTCCCAGGACCTGGTGTCGCCGGTTGCTGGCAAGCCTCCGTTTTCATCCCACAAAGAATAATAAAGACCGTCATGAGCCGCTCTGCTTTGAACAGCAAGAGGGATAACTGATATCTTGTCGGCAGCCATGGCCAACCTTTGACCGTGAGCGATGCCAGATAGGATTTCAAAAAGAAGGCTTAATCCCAAGGTGAAAATGGTGACGCCTATGATGGTTTCCATCAAGGAAAATCCGGATTGTTTTTTGTGCGAGATTCGCATGTGATTTCCTTATCGAAATTTGGGTGGTCCTACGGAGACACATATTAACACATCTGTAAGACAAAAAATGTTTGACTTTGTTTTTTTTATATGTAAGTATCTCTATCAGATTAGTTGATACCTAATTGTTGAAAACAATATTCGAGTTTAGCACCATATAAACTCAAACCGGTTTACCACCATATAAACCAAAAAAAAGCCGCTCAGATGAGCGGCTTTTTTGTTTGGGTCTACTATTAAGAAGTAGACTTGATCCAAGTAACAGTTAAACTGTCGTTGGTACCGGCCGCTGTTTCACAAGCCTGGGTGAAGTCGTTACTTTGAGAGGCTGAGTACTGAAGAGTACTTGAACCAATTTGAACTTCTTCAAACGTATTCAGGCTGCGAGCTTCGTCAACCAGTTTGGCACACACGCCAGCAGGGATTTTTTCAGACTGCCATTCATAACCGTTTTCATCAACACCAGTGATGGTAATTTTACCGTCAAAAGAGTTGAAGATTTCGTTAGAAGCGTTCGAACGGAAACCTTTAATGTTGTTGCCGCGAATAAGCTCTTCGTTATCCATGTTAGTGGTGATGTTTTCGTCAAAGTATCGAGAACCGATTGAACTGATAGTTGACTTCATTTTTGCGATTTCGCTGTTAACCAGAACGCCAGTGTCACGAGCGTCATCCAGAAGCGGGATAACATAGCCAGCAATAAGGGCTGTAATTACCGCACCTGCAAGAAGCTCCCACAAAGACCAGCCTCCTTGTTTGCGAGCGAATTTTTGATGTTTCTTGTTGTCCATAATAGACTCCATTTTAGTTGGTTTTACAATCATGATTGCATTCAAAAAAAACTTGGATAGCGTCCTTGCTTTTTTCGTCTTTGCGAGAGGTATGATAATGCAAAAAAAACAAAAAGACGGAAAAGACTAAACTTTTTTTAGATTGTTTATATTGATGGTGTCGAGAGCCGTCTCGTCAGCAAACCACTCACATATCTAAAGAAGCGTTACGGCCATATGCGTTACTCATATTTTAAAAGGTGCGTTACTCAAACATTTTAAATCTGATGTAACGTAGGGAGTAGGATCTGGTTTTGTTTTATTCAAAATCTTGGGGAACGCATTATTACTGGCTTTAGAACGAATTCCAGTTTGTCGATTTTAGGATCTGTAAAGATCGCGGTATTTGGGGTGTAGGATCAGATTTTCCTTTTGGCGTAAGATTCTCGGTTGGCACAAAAACAATAAAAAATACAATGCAACAAAATGATCTAAGAACGACAATGAAAAACAGGTGTTAATAAGGTTTTTTGTTGAATTTCTCTTCTAAATATACGGAATGGAGGGCAGCGCGAAGCGGGGACCGTAATGGGGTTTCAGTAGAAAATTGGGATCAAAAAAAGCCCTGAAAACAGGGCTTGGTTGGATCTGAGTTTTGTGATTTAGATCAATCGAAGTATGGTAGATCTGACCAGCTTTTTGCGATCTTGAAATTGCCGCCAAAATCTCTCAGAGGGCATACATTGATATTGTAATTTCTCTGCCTCATATAGACGTCATGACCGTGGGCGGAAACCTCGTTGCAGACAGATTCCAAATCGTCAAAAAATACGCTTTTGGGCATGCCTGAAAGGGTGTCTGACTTGCATTTTGCCAATGGTTGAAATATCACATCAGATACGATATTTCCCAGTTCCCGTTCGTAGCATTCGAGTCTGGCTCTCATTGTCTCTTTGCTGTCTCCGCAAGATGTAACTATCGTTATTTTCTTGCCTGCTTGGTGCAGCTTTTGGAGAGCGATTTTGGCGTCTGGATACACAGATATCTTAGCGAACCAGTATGGGTCGTTAACGAAATCTGGGATGTATTGATGCGGTTTTTCGAGGTTAGGGTAAGCATCTTTGAAGCTGAAAAAGCTAGGTTCGTTGACTACTGCTTTATGTCCATGAACTTCGAGCATGTACTCGTGGTATGTTGATGAAAGATCGGTTATGACGCCGTCTGAGTCGGATATTAAATCAGGTAAATCTGAGATGTTTTCAGCTATCTTCAAGTCTGTTTTTTGTGTCATTTTCATGTGCCTGTGTGATATTTCTGTGTACTTATATACTACCAAAAATGGAAAAAAACATCAAACAAAAATGATGTTTTTAGTGGTTATTTTTAATATTAATCCAGCGCTCTTTTGCAATATTTCAATCCCAAGAAAACCCCCAAAACAACCCAATTGCGGATCAGAAAACGGCGAGTAGGATCGCATGTAGTTTTAGATCTAAATGGTGGTGTTTGGATCTGGATGGGTGATTCAAATTGGATCTAAAATGCGGTTGAGGTAGGGGTCTATATATATGGGTGAAATGGGATCGCTTTATGTATATTGGTTGTGCTCTCTGTGTCAGATAAATGAGTACATATACAAGCGTAAATATAAGCGAGTTGTGACGAGTTTTGTGATTGATTGGTACTACTGGAGAGTGATGATTACTCCATATATGACTCTATATATTACCCTGTGTATTCCCCTGTATATATCCCCTCTGTGAGCGCTTGAGTATTGCCATTTGCTTGCGTATGGGTGGGGTTACCTTTTACGCTATATATCGCATATGGGTATTTTCTTACTGTGGTTTTTGTATCGGTTTTACGTGTGACTGTCCTATATATTACTTACTAATGAGCGGCTCTATATATGTTGGTAATGATTGCTCAATTGATGTTGCGTTGGGATCTGTTTTGTATGCGTTACTGGTGCGGATTGGGGATCTGTTTTTTGCGTGAAGGCGGGGTTTATGGGTTGTGTTTACCGGGCGGCGTGAGGGTCGTTCCCTTTCCTTTTCCTGCTTGTTGCCTGGTGTTTTGGGGTGGCGTTTTGACGGTATGTTGATGCGTGAGGCTGAGGGGTTATTGATGTATTGCTCTATATATAGGGGAATGTTAACTCAGCCCTTTGTTTATGCGGTCTGGGGGTTGTGTGTGTTTTTTGCCAGGAGCGGAACGGGGTCGTTTACGTTTGCTTTTTTGGGTCTGTTTTTCTGTGGGTAAGGGGTACTGGTAACTTGCTTTTGCTGGTGGGTAGTCAGGTTTGCAGTTCGGGGTTTGGCGGGGTTAAAAAGTTGTCGTGTTGTGGTGTTTTTACTGTTACTGCTTGAGTCTTTGTGTTACAATGACGTTGAGGGAAATGGCGGGTATTGAGCCATGAAAGTGGGATTATTTGTGGTGAGTTCGGGGAGGATTGTTATGCTTTTCAAAGAAGGTTTTTCGGCTCGTTTTTCAGCTAAGTTTCCAGAAGGCGAGCATGACTACGGTACGTGATAAGTGCATTACCTTTGGCGTGGCTTTGCGTAACAGAACGCGGAGATTGCCAGTTAAAAAGAAGGCGTTGACCTGTCAGGGGTTAACGCCTTTTTTGTTGGATGAATACGGTTGTTTTGCTATGGAAGGATTGACGCCTCTTTGTTGGATGAATATGGGTGTTTTATCGTGGAGGGGGCAACACCTTTTTTGGATGAGTATGGGTGTTTTATCGTGGAGGGGGCAACACCTTTTTTGGATGAGTATGGTTGTTTTGCCATGGAGGGGGTTGCCGGTTGTACCGGCATGTGAGGCAGGGTTAGTGTGATTGCGGTGCCGGCTTGCAGGCTGGTATTTGATGCATGGCGACCGTGTTGCGCGGGATTGTTTGAGGTGGGGTGTACGGCGTTTTCAGGGCTGACAGGGGCGTATGTATTGCGGGGTTTGCGGTGGTGTAATTTGATATTTATGCATGCCAGTTTTGCAATATTACGTGGTATTTATCCGCACGGAAATCGAAGACAAACAGGATGCAAAAGCAACACGAGTAACAAAGATACCACCCTCTTTATCCATCTATGAGAAGACAGATAGTTTGCCGGTAATGCGGGCAGGGCGGAAGTGTTTGCGGGTAAATATATGGGAGAGCATCGGGAGAATATTGAGCGGGTACAGGGGTGCGGTGCCATGTGTACTTCTGTATATGGTGACGTTGAGGGGGAGCCTTTTGCGGTCTGTGTGGGTGTACTCTATACATAAGAGAATGAGACATATCAGCGTATGATTTGGCGCTGTATTGGGTGTGAGTTTGAGTTATGGCAGTGCCGGGTATAATGCCCGGCATTGTTGTTTATTGTGCCCAGTGGAGCATGCCGGGGCGTTACTTCTCCCTGTGTGTTGTGTGTATATATTGGCGCGGCCATTGCGGCAGGTGGTGGCGTTATGATGTATGCGTAAGCGGTATAGTGCCAGGTATATGGTGTGGGTGATGCCGGGTCTTGTATTGGGGGTAACTCCCTATGGAAGAGTGATAACGGGGCGGGTATTTTTCCGGGGTGCCTTGAGGGCGCTTTGTGCTTGCGTGCGTGTTTGTTTGCCCGCTTATTTGCCAGGTGAACATTACAGAACGTTAAGGGGGTGGCCTGGTTTTATGCGCTACACTTGTTACGTTTTTGTGTGCCGGTTATGTGGTTTTGACGGGCACCTTGCTGTTACCAGGCGGAGTATTGCCGGTACGGTGATTTTGTGTGGCATTTGCCAGTTGTTTTGCCAGTGTCAATGCCAGTATGACGCCAGTAATTTGGCGTTACCGGTCAGGTAAATTTTGCAAAATTCGAACGGTGTTGCAAAAGGCATACGTTGCCGGTAGCGGGCGCATTGTTTCTGCTGAATCAGGGCGTAGTTGAGCGGGCTCTGCGGGGTGTGGTGTCCTGCGTGGCGGGGTGTATATGTGTTGAATGGCGGGCTTTTTCGCTCACTTGAGGGCGTGGCAGGTGGTGTGATTACGGGTCGGCATGGTTATCGCATTACTAAGGGATTGAGTGTTATTGCCGGCGGGTTAGTGTATGCATTTTATACTATTGAAGTATTGCAAACGGGCGGTATTGAGCCGGTATAATGCGCGGGATGACGGTGTGCCTGCGGAGGGTTGACCGGCATTGAGCGGGTGAGTACGGAGCGGTAAAGAATGGTATTCTACGATGGTTTTTCCTTTACATTTCTTGCGGATTTGCAGGGTCGCAGTGAGCATGTTTCGCGTGCGTTGGCGTCGGGCAGGGGCAGTAAGAGTGCGGCGGTGCGGATGCGTGAGAATCGTGATTGCGGGACACCGCAGGAAGCGTTGCGTTACTTGCTGGCGGCGCAGGATATGGGGTATGCAGCGTGTATAGCAAAGCCCCGTGACTGGCAGATGAGTACAGATAAACTGTTATCGATAGCGGAGCCGTGTGAAGCTAAGATGCGACACCTTATCCGTGATTTACGCTCTGCGGTGAATGGTCATGCAGGGCGGGTGAGTGCGATAAGACGCGGGGTGAGCGGGGTTGAAAAGTCGGGCGATGCTGTGCGTGACGGCGTACGAAAAGCGATAGAAAATACGCATGCCGGTGAGCGCTGTTGCGGGAATGATACAGGTTACTATGCCGGTGACAGAGTGAGTCATACCGGTGATGCAGGCAGCTGTAAAGTGACGCATAAGAACGGTGAAAATGAGCATACGATGGTCGTCAGTGTGCAGGGTGTTGAGCCGGATAAAGCGGGCGGTAAGGGGAATGTGTTGCCGTTTGGTGCGCCGGTTTCCCGCGGGTTAATGCTGCGTGGTACCGGTGATAATGCCAGTGGATCGAACAGTTTGTTTGCGGCAATTGATGAGGAAAACACGGTACCTTTTGCGTCTGCGCTGACGGTGGTGCCGGGCAGTGACAGACAGATAGACGGCGGTATTATTTCCCGGGCCAATGTCACACGCATGGTGAGCGGTTACGTCCGGGATGTGATGTCACAGGGTGCATCTGTGACCTTGCCGGTAGATGGCAGCGGGGTACCGGGCGGCGACGCCATGCCGGGCGAAACCGGGAAGAAAAGTGCATCCAAAAACAGCATGGGTGGCATGCCTAAAAAGCCACGTAATATTGCAAATAAACGAGATAAAAACCTGAGCATGCAGGCGGATGCGGCGCGTGAAAAGCGCCGTGATATGGCCCTTACCCGTTATGAAGTACGGGACATGATTGAGAGTCATGCGGTACTGAGACAGCGTGCCTCTGAGGCGGTGCGTACGCTGGGTGAACTGATTGCCGGTGGTGTATTGTATTACCGGTATTTACGGGTACTGCAATACCGTGATGATGCGTTACCGGTGCACCATGAGATGGTGGCGATTGCACAGGAAATAGTGTTGCGTTGTGTGGATATCCTTGCGCGTCCTGAGCGTGGCGAAGAGGTATTACGGGGCATGCAGGGGCGTGAGGTTGTGGATAACATTGTGCATGGTTACCGGGGCAGGCGGATGCCGGTCCGGGTGAATGTGAAACCGGGTGAGCGGGTGTGCCGGGTGCAGGAAAACATGATACAGGTATGGGCCGGTCACCTGGATGACGGCGGGAGAAATGAGGTACTGAAAGCGGAAGCGGAGCCGGTACCTTTTGTGCCGCCGGTGCGTCCGGGTAAAGGGGGTAATGATGACCGGGGCGATGATTACCCAGATGATGCTGCACTGACAACACTGACAATAACGGCGTGGGATATATCCGCGGAGCCGGGGTGTTTTCTGCGTGCGCCTTTGCCGTGCCTTGCCGGGGATGAGATAGCACAGAACGATGAAGCGCCACACAGTTTAAATGTGTATGTAAAAGCCAGTACGGATACGTGTTATTGTGGCGGTAAAAGTGATCAGTTTTCTTCTTCAAAAACGTATGTTACTGTAAGGTGGTTTACAGGAGACATTACGCCGGTTGATGGTGGCCTGACGACATTGCTTCCGGGTGAGAGCGGGGCAACAGAAGTCAGGGTGAGGGACTGGCGTGATGCGTTGCAGATTGTGGCTGCAATGCGTGCGGGTAAGCCGTGGTATGAGTTGCACCGGGAGCAACATTCAGGTTCCCTTGCGTTAGCGCAGGGAGAGGGAAACGGGGCGGTAATGTCCCGGCAGGGAGCAGGTATTCGCAGGAAGAAAGACAGTCCGGGTATGCGTACGGATATACCGTCGGATATGAGCGTGGAAGCGTGGCGGGCTGAAGTTGAAGAGCTGGACATCATCGACAAATCATAGGAACGTTGACGGGCCTTGCAGGGATGAGAAAGCGGAGTAATAACAACAGAGCGCCGGTCAGTTATGTCGCAGAGACGCACACACATTGATGGTAAATGACGACCTTTTTTATTCAGGATGGTATGCATCCTTACCCCCGACCGCCGCATGGAAATGCCGGCGGTTTTTTTATGTCTGCGGGCAGGTATACCTGTTCCGCTGGTGGCATAAACACAGCAAAAAGCACGCTTGAAATATTACAAATGAGCAATCCGGAATGATCATTATGCATGGTAGTGCATGCGCTATACGGTGTAAGCGTGGCGGCGTGGCGGCGTGAATGCCAGCGGTAATGCGTGTACACGTAATGGTGTTTTGTGGTCGGGCTGCCAGGAAGAAAGCCAGTAGGATGGTGCGGCATGCAAGGCAGAAAACAAGCAGCCCTTTCTCTGCCTTTTATTTCTGTATAAACGGGTGTAGTGTAGTAAGGCGGTATGGTGGTTAAGGGGTACAGGGGCACACTGCCGCGGGCTGAATAACCGATAAAAATATGCGGGAGCACACATGACAGAAATGAATTGCAAGGCCATACAGCGGTTGCCGGGGATATTGCGGCAACATGATTTATTTAGTGGTGAACGGGTAAGGCATTACCAGATGGAATTGCTTGTCAGGCAGGCGGAAACGGCCCTTGAAAACACGCTGGTAAGCAGGGGGCTGTGTTACCTTTGTCCCTTCATTGATGTACTGACAATTGAGCAGGTGTTGAATGATGAAATATGTTCAGCCTGCACACCGGAAGAGGCGGTGTCCTACATCTATGCTATGCAGTGGGTGGGGGCAAGACGGGCAATGAATTTCATGCAGTATGCCGGGGATTTGACGCCGGCGCAGTTAAGCGAATGCCGGGTAATAAACCATAAAGCCTTGTCAGATACACTGGTCGTTTTCCATGGTTTGTATGCAGACGAACGGGATCGCGTGTCGATCTTGCTGGATGTCGGTACGCGTCTGGCGAGAGGGGCATTAAGCCTGTTGTCGATAGCGCAGGCGTGGCCGGGCGGCGAGCCGGTAAAGGCGCATATTGCCGGGACGATGGTAGATTTGTATGCCGGGTTACTGAGCCTGGTTATCGGGGTGGAAACGGGTAAAAAAGTGCCGGGAAGTGTGCGGGCTTCCGGGGCAATAACGGTACCGGGTGGTCAGGCGGGCCCGGGTGTAAAACAGACTGAAAATCACGCTTGAAATATTACAAACGTACAACCCGGAGCAATAAAAAAGCCCGGCGTTGTGCGGGCTTTACGGTATGGTTGAGAACGGTAAATAATGCAGGCACAGGACGCACCTTGCCCGCATTGAGGTGCCTATCCTTTCGTAACAGAAAGAGAGATGTTTACGGCATTAAGTGCCTTGATGGTTTCGTTTTTAAGAGTGGTTAGACGCTCCAAATCCGACTTTGCATCGCTGGCGTGAATGGCGGGCATATCCTTACCCATGGTGCCGTTAATAGCAAAGTTTCCGTTCAGGTTTTCAATCACGAGGTGGCGGCACAGCTCTGCGGCATTATCACAGTTTTCATAGGCCAGGTTGACAGGATCGCTTTCATCAATAGCGGTGTTGCTACCAAACAGAAGACAGCCCTTATCATCAACACTTAAAGATTGAAGGATCCTTGCTTTCCATGTGGCACCACTGACACTGAATGTGAATTCAGCAGAGATCGTGATGTGTTCGCGGGTAACCTCGTGAAAGTGGTACTGGACGGAAACGGTGGAGGGTGCACCTTTGTCGTAAAGCCCTATTAACCAACGCCGCCAGCGCAACTGGGTTTTCAGTTTATCTGTACAACGGTAATCCTTCGATGCCTTGCTGATAAGCATGTTCGTATGATAGTTTTCGCTCACCGCATTGTTGCAGTCCACGAGGCGCTCTGCAATCAGACAAACGTGGTCAAGTTGCTCCAGTGAAAGGGGTTTGTTCATGGTTTCATGGCTCTATGTTTGTGTATGATTATTATCTCACAACAGGGTGTGTTTTACAACCATATTGTTAATGAAAAACGCGCAAACCCCGCTTTTTAACGGGGTGAAAGCAGGGTGTCAGCGATAGCGTAAAGTGACTGCCTGGCGGTATCAATCTGCGTGGCCATGGCATTGATTTTTTCATCTGTGCCGGTGGCTTCAGACAGGGTGTCGGGGTGAATGTCTGCATCGCAGCCGTTGAGTGAGAGCCGGTTACGGAGCAGGGCAAAAGCAAGCTCTTTAAACGCCTGGATTTCAGGCAGGGTAAGGCTGGGAAGGAGGTCGTTTTCTGCCGTTGTTTCAGCGTCGACATCCACGAGAATAAAGTCAGGCGTTTGCTGGTGTGAAGCAAACCCGCCGGCCCCTTTAATGATCATTACCACCTTCAGCGTGTCTTCTCCGCGCTGCCAGTGGTAGGCAACCTGAAAGCGGGAATGAAGCGGGTGCGGGAGGGGTTCTCCCTGTAACTCAGGAAAAGAGAACCGGACGGAAACCCCAGCTCCTTCAACATTGTTTTTTAGCCCGTCAAGAAAGTAGCCGGTTATCGTCGGATTGCCGGTGATGTCGTTAATGTATACGCCGGTTTCAGATTTAATCGCGCGGACAATCGCCTGGTACTGCTCGATGTTACTGCCGTGCTTGCTCTTGCTGGTGTTGATGTTAAACATGGTGGTCAGTTGTGACATCGTACGCTTGAGTGCGGCGACATGTTGTTCGGCATCGAAGAGCATGGAATGAAAAGCTGGCGTGTCGGAATGCATGAAAAAACCTTGTGTTTGGGTGAGTGTGTATTGTCTCAAAAAGACATGAAGATTACAACTATTTTGTTAATTTGAGGCAATAAAAAACCCCGTCAAGCGGGGTCTTGTTCAGGTGCCAGGTACCGGCCTTTTAGCTGCGCAGCATTTCATCAGCGGTGTCAAACAGGGCGCGGTTGGTTTGTTCGAGGCGCTGCTGTAATGCGTGAAGCTCGGTGTATATTTCACTGTTCTCCAGATACGGATCGATACCAAGGTGTCTGTCCATACCATCCATAGACAACTGACCGTTAATCAGTGCGGTCGCCATCGTGGTGAGGGCATGAATTTCGCCATCCGTCAGACTGCCGTCACTGGAAGGGCTGTAGCTGCTTTCCGCGTTGTAGTAGGTGTTAAACCGTTCCGGTTTATGCGGGTTGATAAGCTCGGTACCGGTGCAGCCAAGGAAGATAGCGACGCTCAGTGTGTCACGTCCGCGCTCAAGATAAAATGAGACTTTTATGTCCATGCGGTGGCTTTTTGGATTACGCTTTTGTTCACCGTCATTGTCCATGCTGAAGCGTACGGAGAGGTTAGCGCCGTCTTCGTCGTTTTTTATGCCGTCAAGGAAGTAAGGGAGCAGTACTGCGCCTCTTAAGGTGTCATACATACCGCCGTGGAGCTGCTCATCAAGCAGGGTGCGGATGGACTGGTATTCTTCCGGTTTGCCGTTGCGATCAGCATAGCTGGTATTGATGGTCAGCATCGTTTCAATCATCGTGGCGGTACGCACAATGGCGGCGGCAGTTTTGACAGAAAAAGCGATCTGTTCGTAGCATGGTGAGCCGTGATCTCTCATGGTGTAAACCTCTGTGTTGTGTGAGTGTTTATAGTCTCATAAAGCAGGCGTAAAAACAACAAAAAAGTGCTGAAAAAGCAGGGGATGAGGCAATAAAACCCCCGCAGTTTAATGCGGGGCAGGGAGAGAAAGACCGGTCCTTTATCGCGAAAAATGGCGCATAAGATGGGTGTTGGTCTGATCCAGCGCATGGCTGATATTTTTCAGATCCTCGGAGAGGGTATGATCACGCGTGACGTCGTTTCCTTCGTAAGGGCGGTAGATAAGGCTGCCGTTAAGCCGTACCTTATCCTGATAGATGGCGATGGCCAGTTTCGTGTATAACTGCCAGCTGTCACGGGTGACGCCATTATCGGTGTTTACCGGTAACCCGGCGCTGTCATTATCGGGGAGAATACCGGCGTTACTGTCAGGTAATGGCAGGATTAAACCGGTTTCAACCCGGGAGACAACACCCTGGTTATTCAGGCTGAAAATGACCCGTACCCGGAGTGTATTACCCGGTAATGCGCGGATATGAGTAAACAGGACAGACAGGCTGTCCGGGTTGTCAATCAGCCGGGTTAACATCGAATCGAAATGGTGTGTATCGAATTCGTTTTCGCGGTCCACATGCCGGCCTGTCGCGGAGGAAGGCGGCGTATCAAAGCCTTTGTTAAGCGTGTAATTGTTGATGGTTACTGCGCGGGCCATGGCGTGAGCACGCAGGGCAAGGAACTGCATATTCTGCACGTTAACCTCAGACGGTTGGGCGGATAGTTTACGTGAAAAGTCGGGGGTTTGGGGTTCAAACATGGGTTGCACCTGTGTGTGTAATGAAGATTGAATTATTACAAAACCGAACAGCAAAAGCAAATTTAAACGCACATATTTGTTGTGAAAAAATGTGGTATTATCACGTTTTTTCTGGTAAATTGAATGGACATTCACACAACACAACACAGGGTTTTCAATGAACAGATATCTCACATATCCCACGAAAAAAGGGTCAACCGTCCAGCGTAACCTTACCGCCGTGCTGCTGGTCGTGGGGGCTCTTGTTGCGCTACCGCTGATGGCGGCGGTAACGGACAGCATGAGGCTTGCTGTTAAGCTTCCGGTCATCTTTATGGTCGCGGCGTTCATGCTGATGGCGCTGGAGTCAGAGAAGATGTTATCCCCGGCATCACGCTTTGGAAACAGCATCGTTGTTCTGGTGGTGGCGGGCGGTGTGTTATCCATGGTATGGGGCACAGTTAATATCACAATGTCTTACGACTGGGCAGCAAAAAGCGGGGCGATATACCTGATGTGTGTTGCCTTTGCTGCGCTGTTGCTAAGTGGTATAGCGACGGCCTGTTACCTTGCCGGCGCGATGCAGAAAGGTGGCGGTTGCCTTGACTGTGTTGAGCGTGCAGTGAGCCGGCATTACATGATGGTATGGCTGCCGGTGATGGGTGCAGGCTATGCGTTGCTTGTCGGTACGGCAGGCGCGGATTTAACCTCTGTATTACCTGTACATACAGTAGAGGCGCGTGTGACCTCTGACTTTCTGTCGGTGGCGTACATGGCGACGATGGTAGTCATGCTGCTGTCTGCGGTATGGTTTTTACATTTTAATAAACCGGATACAATGCGCATGATTGCGCTGATGAGGGCTTACGATGCGAGCAGAACGTAGTCCCTTTTCGCAGGGCAAAGCGTGGGCTATCGCCTATGCGGCGGCGGCCATCTCCGGGCTGATGTCGCTGGTTTTTACGGTGGCGATGGTGGCGGTTATGGGGCAGGAAAAAATGGTGATTTTATGTGCAGGGGCGTCCATATTGATTGTCCTGGCAATGGAAGCCGGGGCGGATGATAAGGCAGGTGTTTTGCTGCGTAATACTGCGCTTATTTTTGCGACGGGGTTGATGCTGTATCCTCTTGAAGCGATGATTGCCAGTGGTGACATCGGGATGGCCAATGCAGATGAGTGGAAGAGAACCGGCGAGGGGCTTGTTGCTTTGATCAGGCTCGTGGCATTGTCATCAGCAATCAGTGCGGTATTAAACATAGCGGAGACGGCTTTTTGGAATGGCCGGGCGATATTTGCCGGTTGGCTGGCGCAATTTTCAGCCCTCATAATGGTGGTGTTATTTGGCTTAGCAATGGCATTAAGTGTGCCAGCGCTGCTGGAGGAAGGGGCAATGATTGCCTTCAGTGGGCTGTTTTTTGTTTGCTGGTACGGACGGATCGGGTTTCTGGGAAGCACGACGCGAAGTGAGCACACTGATGGGTAAGAAGCTGCATATCATTTGCGCAAAATGTGGCAGCGATGAGGTGGACATTGAGCTGGTGGATGCCACTGAGGATGCGCCGCAATCGGTGATGCATTTTGTGTGCAGTAACTGTACGGAGCTCACCGGCGTGGACGAGTGGGCGGAGTTTAATCACAGAACGGTGCGGGACCGCAGAAAAGTGGTGCCGGGCATGGACAACAAGGAGGAGTAGCGTATGAGAAATGACGTATTTAAAAGGATAGTGGAATGCCAGGTCGTGCTCGCGGCGATAGATTCAATGATCATAGCAGGCGGGGCCCTTTTTGTCCTCGGGTTGATTGGTCTGGTGTGGCCAAATGAGACATTTTCTGCGGCTGTGTCTGCGTATATGTACGTTGCGCTAAATATGGTGATGTCTGTTTTTATTATTGTGTGTGCCAGGACGGCAAATGTGATGGTAAACACGTCTTATTATGCGGCCATGGGCGTAGTGGTCGGAGCTTTTTTGGTGGCGTTCGTCGGGGGGCTGACGGTGCCGGCTTTACAGCAAAGCCCGCTCGTGGCCACGGCGGCAGTGATCGCGCCGGCGGTTGCATTCAGGCGTTACGTTGTAGCCTTATTCAGGCAGGTAAAAAAGAACCTTGCTGGGATGGTGGGGGATAAAGAATAATGACAATGTTTTTGATAGATAAAGCGTCCATTGCGGCGGCACCGGGCAAAGCGATGAACCGGTTTGCGCTCCGGGATCTCATCCTGTTACCGCTGTTGATTGTTGGCCTGGTGGGGCTGAAGTCATTGCCGGTGGACATGGTAATACGGTGGTTTTACCTTATTGTTCCGGCCGGCATTATGACGACCGGATTAACGGTGATAACGACGGCGCTGGTATGCAGAATGCCGGCGCACGCGGGTTCCCGTGTCGGTGCGTCAATCGCGGTGCATATGTTTGCCTTGTTTGCAGAAATCGCGTTTGCCGTGGAAGTGGCATTGCTGCTGTTTACGCCTTTAACGTTGCCAGACAGGGTGGGGGTGATTGTCGCCGGACTGGTTGGCGTGATCTGGTTTCGCTGGCGTGCGGTGACAACGAAACGGATTGATGATGCCGTGACAGCCGCGTACCGGCATGAAAAAGAAAACCGGAATAACCGCCGGACATTTTTCACATCTGATGATGCAAAGGGGGAGTGATGTCTTTTTGCTTACGAAACCCCTATTCCATGCCGGGGGTCTGGGCCTGGGTTCTGATGATAAACCTGTTTTTAATGACATCAACAGCCATCGCGTCCTTCAGTGTCAGCGAGGCTTTTTTGTGGGGCTTATCTGACGTGTTTATGTATGCGTCGGCAGGGTTGGCGCTGGGATACCCTGCGGGTTATGTTGCACTGAAACAAACGTCGCCTCCGCTCAGGATGGCGTGTCGTTTGTCCTCTGTGGTAGGTGTTTTCTCGGGCGTATACATGGCACTTTGCACCATCGCGGATCCGGCATTGTATTACGGATCAGAAGGGGTGTTTCAGGGCGGTGTGGATAAGCTTATGGTCGCCTGTGCTTTGATACTTGTTTTGCTGTCATCGTTTGTGGTGGTAGCGTCACTGTTTAACGCTCTTCCGGTATTAGAAAACAGAGAAAAGGAGGGTGTGTGATGACGGTGAAAAACGTAATCGATTTTTTGTATCATCCGGTCGGTGAGCGGGCGCACGAGTGTTTAACGTTGTGCTCAGTGGGTGGGATCATTGCGATGATTATCGGTGTGAGCATGACGCTGCCGGACATGACATTATTAGGTGCCGGTCTGACCTGGTTTTGCCTGGCGGTGGTCCTCTCGTCGGCGTGTGCTTTTCGCGGCCTGTACGGGAATGTGTCGCACCGTAAAGCCTGGTTAATTGGCGGCTGGTGGCTCCTTGTTGCCGGGGCGCTGGCCATGCTGGCTGTAGTGATGAATACAGACAGTCTGACCTCGTTATTGTTCGGTGTCATGGCCATGTGGTTTGTGGCGATAGCCGGCTTTCCGCTGGCCACAGAGATGGTGCATGAGGTAGACAATCTCCCGGCATGACGGGAATGTGATGTGGTAAGAACGTGAGAGGCGATGCCGGCGGGTGTCGCCTTTTTTATTGCCAGTAAAACCCACCAGCAGGCCACCCCGCCTTTTTGCTCGCCGGTACGGCGACCCGGCCTTTTTACGGCACCTGGTGCCACGTCATTGACGAAATATCACAGGCTTTGGCTGTGCGCGCCGGTGAGGCGCAAAGAAAGCATTTAACCCGTAGGGTAAACCCGGTCAGGGTGGCGCATTGCGCCCCGGTTACGGTATTAACAAGCACCGTTGCCGGCAGTATGCCAGGCAGGTGCGTCACGCCGGTAGGCGTCGCCGTGTACGGCGTTATATGAATAACGGTTACGACCCGGCGCGGTACGCGTCGCCGGCACGTAGTGGCGGGCGTGACCGGGCGCGCGGATGCGCGTTGTACCCGGTGCGTATGCATCGGGGCGTTTGTGGATCGCCGGTAGGTGATCGCGTGAAAAATGACAACGTGGTACCGGGTGGGTACTGCCGGGTAAAAGGGGGGTGTTGGTGACGGGTGGTACCGGGAATGCCGGTGTTGTCGCGAGGGGTTTACCGGTCAGCAGGCAAAGAAAAAGCCCGGACCATCAGGCGCGGGCTCTCTCTTTGTGGGGACTGGTATCAGATGTCGTCTTCGTCGTCGTAATCATCTGAGTAAACCGCGGTGGCATAACCCATGTTGTTCAGGGTGCCATCGTCGTTACGGGCAATCTGAAGGTAGACAAGGTCGTATTCTCCCTGCCATTCGCCCGGGCTCATCATTTCGTAGCAGTAACATTCCACGTCATCGCCGGCCGGTAACAGGCTGTCATCAGGTGCGCTTTCATCGAAAGCCCAAACATCAAACAGGCGGCCACGGAAAAAGAAGAACCGTAATTCATCTTTGTCCAAATCTTCGCCAGGGACCTCAAAACGGGTGTTGGCGGGTAAATCGTTAAAGCTGACCAGCGCAACCGGTGCGCGGCTGTCGTTAATGTTGTCTGAAGATGCGGCAATTGGCATGCTCAATATCCTGTGTTTGTGTGTGTAATTGAATTATTGCAAAACGGGCTCGCGAAGTCAACCCCGGAAGAAAAATTTTTATGATTTTTGAGTTTTTTACCCGAAAAGGGTATATACTATTCTTAGTGACGGGATATTGTTTAATGTCCTCGTTTCAACCAACCTTCCGTCACACCCCTGCTGCTGGCAGGGGCGACAAAGCCCGCCTTGTGCGGGCTTTCTTGCATCTGGTGACCGGTCATATCAACGAAAGGCTAAACAGAACGGGATTGCCAGCGGTGCCGGTACGCGGTATAGTCGTTTCTGCGAGCAAGATAATATCGTAAGACGTGCGACGTTTCTCCTTTTCTCGCATACCTGCTCCTGCTTATGCCTGGCTGAACAGGACGCCGCCCTGCCTTTGATGGCGGGGCGTTTTTTATTCTGCGGCTGCGGCTGCCTCTCTGGCGGCTTTCGCCTCTGCCTTTGCGCGCTGACGGCAACCGTAAGCCGGCCCGTGAGACTCAAAGTTGTGAATGTGACCGCTCAAATTAATGCGTTCAAACCTGATCATCAGTTTTGAACCAACGCTTTCGCGCCTGGCGTGAGCAGCTACGCCAGTGAAACAGGCTGCAATGTATGTTCGTTCACCATGAGTGGAACCGGTGGACCGGTTTTCTCGGGCTGTTTGAACAAAGCAGCGTGCCTCTTCACCATCGCTTTCACTTTTCCCCAACGTTGCAGCGGGCCGCCGTCGATACTCACGGTCCTTGAGCGGGCACTGCAAAGCTGTGTGCCAACATTATGCGGCACGGAAAAGCGAATGCGATCATGTTTGAGACCCAGCGTCCGGCGCGCAATGACTTGCGCTGCGGCCTGATGGGTCGTATTTTTTGTGGAATGGTACTTAAACATTCCGATAATCGATGTCATGGCGGGATTGACGGACTTGCAGGGTAGGCCCTCGCGGTAGCACCGGCGCTCAATCAATGACAGCACCATATTGTATGCAAAGGCCGACAGCATCGTTCTGTGGTGCTTACCCGTGGTTTCCTTCAGGGCTTGCTTCTTCCGGCTGAAGTCCAGCTTTTCAATCCCGACACCGACATTGTACTGCCTGGCAATCTCCACGACACGTTTCACAGCATCCCCGACCAACGCCATGCGTTGCCCGGTGGTTAACCCTTTGGCGGATGCCGGGCAGGGTATGTCTTCGACATGCTTTTTGTTGCCGTCCGGGCTGACCACGCACAACGCCAGGTGATCCGCGTTGACATCGACGCCCAGGCAGCCGTTCTCATAGTTCCCAATTAATACTTCCGGGGCCGGCTCTTCGACGGTCACCGCCAGTGTCCAACCAAATTTGTGACGCATAAAGCGCATGGTTAAGGGTTGTCCATACGACGAGAGCACTTCGTTTTTCGTCTGCGGGCGCAATTCACCTGTTTTCCTATCTGGCACCCATGGCGAAGAACGGGTTAATTCTTTCACGTTGGCAGCGCGGCGGCGCTCATTTTCAGCGCAGGCGGCAAGCACAGCTGATTTGCCGTAGTTGAAGTCAAATCCTGACAATTCAGCCTTGCCGCCACCCAGTGCGTCTGGTAAGCGAAGGGAAAGCTTAAACTTGCCTTGATCATCAACGTACAATTGCGCACCCTGGTTGCCGCAGGTTTCATCCTTTGATCCTAGCACCATAAACTGTGATGAACGGGCGATTTGCCATTCTTTAAGCCATTCGGCGTGGTTTTTCAGGTTGTTTTCTTTGAGAAAAAACTGCTTATCAAACAGTTTTTTCGAGCCGAAACACATAACGGGGATATTGCCGGTGTTGCTCGCAATTTTCTCAAGCTGTTCGGATAGCCTGGCCCGATAACGAGATTTCTGGTGTGCTTTAAAGCGTATTTTTTGAATTTCGGACTTTACGCCGCCTGTTTTTGAGAGCATATCCGCTTGACCACGAAGGCGCTCAATTGTTTTTGATACCGCTTCGACACGCTCTTTTTTATCAACCTGATAAATCTTATCCAGCTCACGTTTTGAATCCAGCTTGCCGGTCAGGGTGCGCAAGATGGCGTTGTATTGTCTGCCGCTGATCTGATACTGGCTGATAAAGTGACTTTTGCGCTCATTTGCCGTCATGTTATCCGCGCACAAACTGGCGTACAGCTTACGTTCCACGCGCCCGAATAACGCCGCATACGCAGAAAGTGAGCTTTCTGTTTCCGGGCTAATGTCGGCTGATTTGAACAGCGTGGTGTACGTGGATGTCTGCATAGCTAATACTATACACCACAACGTTTTTGATGGGAACGTCTACCGTATAATTTTGCAGCACTGGAAGATCAAAGGTTGCCCAAAACGTAGCAACCTGTCCTTGTAGGCAAGGTGAAAAACCTTGATTTCGCGGTTGAGAATGAGGTTTAGCAACTTCTTTAGGAGCGGTTTATTGCAATTCAGTCCTGACCCCACATCACCAATGACCTTGTCGCAGTGTGGTGAAAGAAAGGCTTTTTGTCGGGTCAAATCCGCCTTCTGATCACCGCCTGATACTCTGGCATAGCCAACGGAAAGCCTGTCATCATCGCCGTCAAGACGGTATCGCCGGTGACTGCCAAGCGTCCTGGAAGTTGGAGAAAGTCGCTTCTCACGCTCCCAACGCCGCATTGTTACCACGCTCACGCCGTAGTGTAATGCCGCATGACCAATGCCCACCAAACCATAATCGCACCGCATAAACCTCTCCAAAAATGACCATGATCAGGTTTGATCGGTGATTTTTCAACAAGCGATTACCCTTTGTAAGCACCACGGCGGATAGTGGTTGTGCCGGTGGTGGCCAGAGCAATTTTAATGTAAATGCCCTGCACTTCGATACCTAATTTTATACGAACTCCTTGGGGAAGTGGCGCGGCATACACCGCGCGGTAGCAGGATTAAGCGCGGCGCGTAGGCGGCTCGATTTCAATCAGTTTCATGCCGCCGGGCAGTGTGGTCACGCCGATGACGTTGTCTGCGTTTTCGTCAACCGGCTCAGGCTCGCGGTTTACAACAGCCTGATAGAAGGTGTTGCCGTCGCTGGCGTGACACTCGGCGTACACGTCATGAATGTTGTGGCCAAAAGTACGTTCTTTGGCAACCACCCAGTTAAGGAAAGCTTCAGCTTGCGCTGCCTCTGCGAAGGTCATGTCTTCTTCAATCCAGATGAAGACTTCCTCAGACTCGTATGAGCCTGCCATGCTGACGCCGTGGCGGATCAGGTTGGCCAGATGCTTGGAGAGGATGCGTTTCAGATTCTTTGGCATGATGATTTTCCTGTGTGTGTGTTTGTGTTCAGTCATTACATTGTACCTCAAACAAGGTACAATGCAAGTGTTTTACAACAAAAAAGGAGAAATTTTACTGGTTACAGCGAGCTGTTGAAGTTGAAACCCGATGGCAGGGTCGGAGTCAGGTCGATAACGTCCACTACGTGAGCGTCAAGGGTGTTGGGGGCGCTGATTCCAAGCGCTTTGAGCTTCATGTCGAGCAGGACGGCGCAGCTTTCGTAGGTGACAGCGATCGTGGGCTCACCATCGGCACGCGCCTGACTGGCACGCTCGCGCATGTCGTTGATGAGGTCGCGCATTTCGCTTTGTACTTGGTGTGGTGTGGCTGCTGGCATGATATTACCCTGTGTTTGTGTGTGAAACCACAGTATAACATTGAATTATTACAAAACAAAGTGAATAACCGGACAGGCAGTAAAAAAAATAAAAAAAGCCGGATAACCGGCTTAGGTGTAGACTTCGATCTCATTGAAATCGGTAAACAAAAGCAGCCCGTCGTCAACGGTAAACCCTGCTTCCTGTGACAACCATGCTTCAAATCCCTTGAGTGCCTCGCAGCGTCCTGACCACTCGCTGCCGTCTTCGCGCTGTGGCTCACCGTAAACGTAGATGTTCATGGTGAAAGCAAGCAGTCCCCACATGGCTTTGTAAAAGTCAGGCGTACTGATAACGCCGCCTTCCCGACCGGCGTCTTTGCACGTTTTTGCGTACTGCGCCTGAATGCGTTTCAGGGTGTTTTCGTCGTCACTGTTCAGGTAATAATCCAGCATGGATGAAGCCCCTTCTGCGCTGCCTGGCGCAACCGGTACATGGGTAAACGGGCTCATGATGGCCGTCAGTTTTTCTGGCATGCCGGCTGGGTATGACGGAGCGGATTGTGGTGTACTCATAACAATGAAGTCCTGTTGTTTGTGTAGGGTTATTGTCTCACTATGACCCCATTAATGCAAACATTTTTGTTGTAATATAGTAAAAAATATCGCATAATCAGACCATCAAAAACGGAAACAAAAAAGGTTCGGTATGCAGGCGGTAAAGCAGGAAAAACCATTATTTCATATTGAGGGTAAGCCCGTATTTAAAGGCGAGCTCCTTTTCCACAGTGATTTCGACCTGACCGGTGGTATGGTGACGGCAGCATTCCCACCTGAGGGCAATGAGGTCACGGTGCGGACGCAAAATGGCGCGGTACCGACAGTCAGGCTGGACGACCTTAGCCTGAAGCCGAAAGAAGAGGACATGCTGCGCCATGCCTTTCAGATCCAATGCCGTGATAACGGGGTGTCACGCGTCTCCAACCGTGATTTTGCGATGTGGAAACTCGGTCGCGCATTTGACGGTGATATCAGTGAGTCGGCGTACATTGAAGCGTTGCGTAACAAGGGTAACGGCTAAGATGTGGCGGGTCCTGCTCCTTTTACTTGCGGGAACGGCCAGTGCGCCGGTGCTCGCATACCCTGCGAAGCTGGATGCCGGCAATCTGAGGCAGGGGACGTTGCGCATTGCTTCCACCAGCGACAAGCCGGCACAGTGCAGCGTGACGGTCCTGAGTGACAAGGCGTACTTTCAGTTGACGGGTACCGGCGATCAGCAGTTGTTGCGGGTACCGGTGCGGTATAACCTGCAATTGCATGAATTCAGCCTGCATTGCAAACCCATTGCACGGGTGACCCGTGACGGCGTGTGGCGGTACAATACGAAGTATTCCCCCACACAGATGGACCGGATTTTTTATTAACTACACAGGTGATTTGTCAATTACCCCCACCAAACGCGGTAGCGTTTGGAAGGGGCTTGTAAAAGCCTGATTGACCAGACTAAGCACTTAGAGTGCTACGTTATTTGAGAATAGATAGGCACTTTGGGGTGACTCTCGCCAGCCCCAAACACTGCGGATAGTGGTTAAACAGAGTGAAAGGGTTAAGCTCAGTGCTGCTATCAACAAACCTCAGAATAACATTGTCGAGGCGTACTTTACCCACTTCGGTGGAGAAATTTAGGTAGCTAAATGCAACGAACATTAGTCTTAGATAAGGATAAGCGACCACTTATGCCGTGCCATCCGGCACGGGCAAGAGCGTTGCTTAAAAATGGGAAAGCGGCGGTTTATCGCAAGTTTCCATTCACTATCATTCTCAACAATCGGGATGGTGGTTCTGTGCAACCTATCGAGGTAAAGCTAGATCAAGGTAGCAAAACCACAGGCATCGCTCTGAACTTGCACGGCAAACGTGGCGTTAAAACTATTTGGTGCGCCAACCTGAACCATCGTGGACATCAGATCAGTGAAGCTCTTGCGAGTCGCGCTGCTACTCGCAGAGCGAGACGAAACAGAAAGACACGTTACCGCCAGGCTCGGCTTGATAATCGGGCTAAACCGAAAGGTTGGATGGCCCCAAGTCTTATGAGTCGAGTTTATAACTGTGAAACCTGGTGCAGCCGATTAGCCAAATTTGCTCCCGTCAGTGCTTTTGTGGTCGAAACGGCGCGTTTTGACACCCAGAAAATGTCAAACCCCGACATTTCCGGTGCCGAGTATCAGCAAGGGGAGCTTGCTGGCTATGAGGTACGTGAATACATTCTGTTCCGCGACAGGCATGTATGCCAATACTGTCATGGCGCAAGCAATAACAGAGTGTTGAATGTTGACCACAAACATCCACGATCAAAAGGTGGCAGTGACAGCGTTAAAAACCTCGTCACATCTTGTCGCAAATGTAATGAAGACAAGAGTAATCTTCTTTTGGAAGACTGGCTTGCCAAAGAGAAGAAAATGCGCAGCAAACTGGCAAAATCCAGAGTGCTGCATATACCAAAAGTGATTGCAGGGAAGTTCATGCCAATGCGTGACGCAGCAGCGGTAAACGCGGCCCGATACAGACTGGGTGATTCAGTAAAAAAATTTGGTTTGCCCGTGACATTCACCAGTGGTGGACAAACAAAATTCAACCGAACTAAGCAGGGTTACGAGAAAGAACACTGGGTTGACGCAAGCTGCGCGGGTGATACGGGCAGTAGTGTTTTGATCCCGATGGGATTAAAGCCACTGGTTATATCTGCTAAAGGTCACGGGACTCGCCAGATGTGTCGTGTCGATAAGTATGGCTTCCCACGCACTTCTGCAAAGCTGAACAGCGTCATCAACGGGTTTAGGACAGGTGACATAGTCCTTGCAGATGTGCCATCAGGCAAGAAACAAGGCAGACACACTGGCCGAGTAGCTGTTCGGGCCAATGGGTTTTTTAATATCACAACTATTGATGGGACAGTGCAAGGAATTAGCCACAAACACTGTCGCTTGCAACAGGTAAGCGATGGGTATCAATACAACTAAACGGAGACGCTTTCCTCTCCCACTAAATCAGCAAGGCTGATCTTGAGGGAGTGTACAGCGCGAAATATGATGAACGGCTAGACCGGACAGTCAGTGAACGGTGTAAAGAACGCGATGCTATGAGGGTGTCGCGTTTTTTTTGACCGGAATAAACAGGGTGGCGGCGTGCCGTGCATGAGCGCCAGGCTGTGAGTCAGAAAGATAAAGGGTTAAGGGCGGATTGGGGTTATGTTGACGCAGATGTGAAAACGCACCGGCAGAGGCCAGTGCGTTTCTTGTTTCTGTCTGTATCAGCCAATCTGACTAACAGTGTGGCGGAGCGCGTTGTTCATCTTCTGGCGAAGTGCCGTGCGGGTACCGCGGCGTTGCGCAGAGCGCTTAGGCACTTTGGCTGATTTGGTACCAAACACGTGGTTGCGTCCGTGAGTGCTGTGCGTAAATGGTTTCATTAAGGTAACTCCTGTGTTGTGAGAGTGTCTATTCTCTATTTTTACAACAAAAAAGTCAACAAAAAAAAAGGGCGCAAATGCCCTTTTCATTTATCGGTTCACATCAGCTCATTCTCATGAGCGGGATAACCTCTTCCTTGTCGGCTTCGCCAGGTTTGTGCTCGCTCTCCTGACTGATAGGGCTGACAGGGTTGGGCTTGCTTCGGGTCATGTCAAGCTTCAGCGTGGTACCATAAGGCACCTCATACAACAAGGTGGTTTCCATCGTGCCTTCAAACTTGCCAAACACTTTACTGCGGGCATCAGCGGTGGTGTCGAACACGTAACGCTTAAGCTTCACGTCTTCGTTGATCTGACGGATAAAGGCTTTGCCTAAACGAAAGGTTTCTTCCGTAAAGATGTCTTTAATGGTGATCAGGTGCGGATCGTCCTCGCAGATAATGTTGCAGTAGTGCGTCGCGTCGTCTGTGACAATTTTGGTGACCAGAAACATATCTTCGTTGATCAGTGAAGACGGTACGCACGGTGGCATGATGGTCAGAGTTTTGTTTGACATGGTAGTTCCTGTGTTTGTTTGTGTGCAATTGAATTATTACAAAAGCATGTCTGAGAGTCAATGATTAAAGTGCGTTTTTAAATGCACCTTGCTTACAAAGACAGGTTGTTACGTTTTGTCCAACCTCTTATCTTCCAGTGCTGCAAATGGGCGGGCATTGACGTTATTGTCCATAAAAACGATGACGAAGCGACCTTTGAACAAACACTGTGCCATGACGTAATGACATTGATGGCTGTTTTTCTGCAAAATTATACGGTAGACGTTCCCATCAAAAACGTTGTGGTGTATAGTATTAGCTATGCAGACATCCACGTACACCACGCTGATCAAGTCAGCCGACATCAACCCGGAAACAGAAAGGTTACTTTCTGCGTATGCGGCGTTATTCGGGCGCGTGGAACGTAAGCTGTACGCCAGTTTGTGCGCTGATAACATGACGGCGAATGAGCGTAAAAGTCATTTCATTGCAAAATATCAGATCAGCGCCCGGCAATATAACGCCATCCTTCGCACCCTGACCGGTAAACTTGATTCAAAGCGCGAACTCGATAAACTTTATCGATCTGAGAAAAAAGATCGTGTCGAAGCGGTATCAAAAACCATTGAGCGCCTTCGTGGCCAAGCGGATATGCTCTCAAAAACCGGCGGTGTGCCGTCAGAAATTCAAAAAATACGCTTCAAAGCGCACCAGAAGTCCCGTTACCGGGCCCGGTTGGCCGAACAACTTGAGAAAATTGCGAGCAACACCGGCAAGATCCCCGCTATGTGTTTTGGCTCGAAAAAACTATTCGATAAGCAGTTTTTCCTGAAAGAAAACAACCTGAAAAACCACAATGAATGGCTTGAAGAATGGCGAAGTGCCCGTTCCTCACAGTTTATGGTACTGGGGTCGAAGGACGAAAGCTGCGGTAACCAGGGTGCGCAATTGTACGCTGATGATCAAGGCGAGTTTAAGCTTTCCCTTCGTCTGCCAGATGCTCTCGGTGGCGGTAAGGCTGAATTGTCAGGCTTTGATTTTAGCTACGGCAAGTCCTCTGTGCTTGCTGCCTGCGCCGAAAATGAGCGCCGTCGGGCGGCCAACGTGAAAGAATTAACCCGTTCTTCACCTTGGGTGCCAGATCGGAAAACCGGTGAGTTACGCCCGCAAACGAAAAACGAAGTGCTTGCATCGTATGGACAACCCTTAACCATGCGCTTTATGCGCCACAAATTCGGTTGGACGCTGGCAGTCACCGTCGAAGAGCCGGCCCCGGAAGCATTAATCGGGAGCTACGAAAACGGCTGCCTGGGCGTCGATGTCAACGCCGATCATCTGGCCGTGTGCGTAATCAGCCCGGACGGCAACAAAAAGTATATCGAAGACATGCCCTGCCCGGCATCCGCTAAAGGTTTGTCTACTGGACAACGCATAGCGATGATCGGCGATGCCGTAAAACGGGTTGTGGATATTGCCAGGCAGTACAATGTCGGTGTCGGGATTGAAAAGCTGGACTTCAGCAGGAAAAAACAAGCGTTAAAAGAAACCGCAAATAAACGCCACAGAACGATGCTTTCCGCGTTTGCGTACAACATGGTATTGTCGCTGATTGAACGGCGGTGCTACCGTGAGGGGTTGCCCTGCAAGGCCGTCAATCCGGCCATGACATCCATTATTGGAATGTTTAAGTATCATTCCACAAAAAATACGACTCATCAGGCCGCCGCGCAAGTCATTGCACGCCGGACGCTGGGTCTCAAACATGATCGCATTCGCTTTTCCGTACCGCATAACGTCGGTACACAGCTTTGCAGTGCCCGCTCAAGGACCGTGAGTATTGACGGCGGCCCGCTGCAACGTTGGGGTAAAGTGAAAGCCATTGTGACGAAACACGCTGCTTTGTTCAAACAGCCCGAGAAAACTGGTCCACCGGTTACCCTCGTGGTGAACGAACATAAATTGCAGCCTGTTTTACTGGCGTAGCTGCTCACGTCAGGCGCGAAAGCGTTGGTTCAAAACTGATGATCAGGTTTGAACGCATTAATTTGAGCGGTAACTCCTGTGTTGTGTGAGAGAGTATTATCGCTAATTTCGGCTTTAATTACAACAAATTACATCAAAACAAAGCGAATAAAAAAAGGGGATAAAATGCCTGCTCTGCCCTTCCCCGATGCCGCCTGCGGCATGAAAGCGAGCTTGTGAGCGTAACACCTGTTCGCCGGTGGTGTGGAGACTGCCATAAGAGTCTGCCGGACATGGTTACTGCACGGGTAAAAAGTTCCTGTTGACCCTGTCCTGCCAAACCTGCTTTTTACGCGGCGGATAAAGGCGCTTGTATGTGGCTCAGTGCGATATTAAGACATCCGCGGTGTCAGGTCGTGCTTTTGCTTTTGGCGGCGTCTACGCCGCTACAGAGTGGCAGTGTCTGCAACGCAGGCACGGGAATGATAGTGAAAATGCGGGAATAGGTGCTGTACGTGGTATGGTGTCGCCGGGTGCGGGTGCCAGGTGCTGCCGGAACGTGCCGGGTCAGGGCAAAAAAAGCCCGGTGTTACCGGGCGTGGTGTGATGCGATATTTTCGCGTTATGACGCTTTGTTGATACTCTGACAGATGACGGCTCTGATATTGTCGAGCTGTTCGACCGCGCCCGCGTGATCCGTAGACTGGTGTATCCCCTGTGGCAGCGGGGGAAGCCCGTGCGGGAAGCGTAACCGGCAGGAAGACAGTTTGTGGACAATCTTTTCTGCATCAACCCAAGCGCCAATCGCGGTGATCATGTGGGTCATATCGCCCTTTTGGGTGTTGTAAATGTGTTCGTAAAACGCCTTGTCGAAGCTGTTGCGAAGCGCAGTGAGTTGCGCGTAACAGGCGTCGACTTCACGGTCTGAGTGCGCAGGGGTGGCCAGCGTGGCGTTGTTGACAAAACAACGCAGTTCGTTAACAAGGAATGCGGCGTAATCGAGTAAGGAAAAACGGGCTTTGCCTAGCTCGAAACGTTTTTGTGCGCCCACATAGCCCAGTGAAAGGAAGCTGAAATTCTTCGTCGGGCTGCTTGTCAGGTGGTTGTACATGTCTGAGCTGTTCATGTCTGAGCTGTTCATGTAGAAAGCCTGATACAGTTCCGGCTCGGCTTCCTTCAGCGGGGTGTACGATAGTGTGCCGGTATATCCGGGCATGAATTTTTCCGGGAAGTCACAGACGTACCGGGCTGTCTCCGGCGGCAGGAAAACCAGTTTTCTCGCGGCGGCAGAGAAAATGCTGTCCAGAGTGAGCGGCGCGTCTTTATTGGCCCAGTCGCCGGTCAGGTAGTGGCGTGTGTCAGGTTGGCGTACAACACACCATTGACATAGTATTTCGTCCAGTTTTGACATGTGTTGCGTTAGCGGGGACGCGTCCATGGCGTCGCGCAACTTTTCTGCTTCAGTTTTACAGCTGTCCATAGTGTTCAACTCATCCGGCAGGGTTTGCATTTCGGTGACGGGTGCATCCGTGACCGGTGCTGACATCGCCTGATAAGCCTCAAGAGAACGGGCTCCAAGCGCTTTGGCAATTTCAGCGCTCAGTTGCTGACGGGTCATGCCAGGATTGGCTTTAATCGCCTTGTGCAGGCTGTAGGCCACGGCAGGTAAGTTTTCAGGGTTGCGCAAATCCACCAGCGCAGGGGTGTTATTGTGTGACATAACGTCTCCAGTGTGGACATCGTTTGTTTTGTGTAAAGGGGTTCCCGGTTGCTTTATCCTTTTCGATATCCATTATAGGTTACGTTATCAAAGAATAGGTATTGTGGGTGTTTCGCCATTCGCACTGAGTGCGGGGAACCGACAGCCGCCCGGCTATACTGTCACTATAGCAGAGTGGGTGATAATTACAACAAAAAAGTTTATCTGGATTTGCAGGCACAAAAAAGCCCGGTGGTCGCCGGGCTTGAAGTGAATGGTTGACGCGGATGGTTATCCCTCGATCAAGAATTGATAAAAGTCATCGATAATAGCGGCGTCATCGTCCAGCGGATAGCAGTCCGGGTCGTCTTCGTGGTTTTCCTTCAGCTGTTTGCAAAACTCTTCCACTTTGCTGCCCAGGGATGCTTTCAGGGCGGTGATTTTTTCATCAACTTCATTCGGATTGCTCATGGTGTACCTCGTGGTTTGTGTGAATGTGCCCATTGTACCTCAATAGAGGTACATGGCAAGTTGTTTTTTATTGCATGGTAAAACCGGCGGCCATACCGCCAGGTTGTCGGTTTAATCTGGCGTGCGCTCGTCTACAAATTGCTCAAACTGACTCACCAGCCAATCGGTGTAGCTGCGCTGCGTGTTGCCTTCAGCGACTTCCTGCTGCCATGTGTCGCGGTCTAAATCGAAAAACGGGCATTCTGGCCAGCTGTGGTCGTCCACGGTAAACTGGTCAAGCCATTCTTTGAGTTCGTACCGGTCCATTTGCAGCGCGGCAAACAGCGCCGGTTCCGCTTCGCTCAGTGGCAGAAGTTGAAAAGCTTTGCCTTTGAGGTTGTTGGGCAACAGATTGTAGCCGCTGCCGTTGGCGGTCATAGCCGCGGCATCCTTGGCATTAAAAAATACCATGTCAATGCAAAGGCAAGAATTGGTGCGGTGCACGTCGTAGGGCGAGTCCGGGGACATCTGGCACAGATAGCCGTAGCGCGTTTCTTTGCCTTTGGACAGCTCGACACGCATGACGTACCAGTCTGTTTTCGCCGCTTCCCACATCGGGCTGATATACGGGGCGTTGTCTTCAGCAACAGGTTCTGCCATTACCGGCGTGTTTTGGTACGCTTGCAGGGAACGGGCTCCGAGTGCCTTAGCAATTTCAGATTGCACCTCGGTCATGGTCATGCCGGGGTTGTTGTTGAATGCCTTTTTGATTTTGTAGGCAAACGCGGACATGTTTTCAGGGTTGCGCAAATCCACCAGCGCAGGGGGTGTAGTCTGTGACATAACGTCTCCGTTTGGGATATCGGTTGTTTGTGTAAAGGGGTTCCCAATTGCTTTATCCTTACGATATCCGTCATGGTTTACGTTATCAAAGAATAGGTGTTGTGGGTGTTTTGCCATTCGCACTGAGTGCGGGGAACCAGCAGCCGCCCGGCTTGATTGTTACTATAGCAGGGTGAGTGATAATTACAACAAAAAAGATGAAATATTTTCAGGTGCCGGCGAACGGGCAAAAAAAAAGGCGACCGGAGGGTCGCCAGAGTCAGTACGGAGCAAGTGTTCATCTCGGTTTGCCATTGCTTTCGCTAATATGCAGCCGGGACACCGCCGTCTGATTTTTGTTTTCCTGCGGTAATGGTGATCATCACAGGTCATTATCGCTTTCGCTGATAGTTGACCGGGTCACCGCCGCTAATCAGTGTTAACCTGATTGATAACTGCATTGTAGCAGAGCCTGTCAGGATTACAACAAAAAAGCCGTTACATTGCTCAATTCTTCTCTGGAGTAGATGCCGCTTTTGCCGCTTTTATCTCTTTTATCAGAATGACGATTTCAGTGGCAAATGAAATGAAGCTTACAGCGAGTAGCCAGTAACCTGACCATACAAATATTGTGTCCATATAAATGTTTCTGAGCGTCAATAAAAGAGTACACGTGATCCCCGTAGCCCCGCCGAAAAAGAACAGGCCGCTACGGTGCGCAGCCCCGCGCAGCAGGATTAAACCTAGCGATATACCACTTACCGCCAACGCAAGGGTTGCCTCGGCAGGTATAGGCAAGAACTCACCTTTAACCATGGCATTGGCAACAATAACGCCCGCTCCAAGCGAGAAAGAAACCAGGTGGGCTTTGAGCATAGAGATTGTTATGTGGTGATCGGATTTCGATTTTAGTGCATTGGCGCAAAATGTAACAACAAAGCAGGCCATAATAAACTGAGGCAACATGATAAAAAACGATTGCGACGGGTTGGGTGATGTGTCGATGATAAAGCCGGCAGAAGTGTGAAGCGAAGCAAAGCCAATCATGGTTGCGACCGCCATGCCGACAATGGCCGGTATGGCAAACGGGCTTTCAGTTTTCAGATTTTCATTTTCAAAGTAAAACATACTAAATTCCTTTTCTGTGATGCGGGTATGTTAGCATGAGAACAGTTGTTGGGAAGGGGTAGCAAGGGCTGTGGGGAAGGGAAGGGAAGGGCAGCGTTACATATCACGTTTTTGAAAAATGCTGAAATGAAGGGGGTGGGTGCGGTTTTTCTGTGTTATTTGTGTGGCGTCCCGGTACTGATAACCATCCCGGCGATAAGCGGGATGAAATGGTCTAAAAAAAGACACGTAAAAGCATACAAAAATTAACTTTTTTGTTGTAAAAATAGCAAGTTGGCGTTATACTGGGCATTCACACAAACACAAAAGAGAGCACTTATGTTGAATTTACAAGCCACCCGCGTACCGGTACCGGCCACGCTGCCAGTGACCATCGCTGAAAATGAAGATTATGGGCAAACAGGGTTTGTACTGGCGGCATTTGCAGACATGGACGATGCGCTGGTGGACTTTGGTAACGGTGAAATGATTGCTCATGACATCGTTGAGCACTTAAACGGACTGGGTAAAGTCGGTACCCTGCATGATGAACTGATTGCACTGGGTGCGATGTATGCGGTGCGGGTTGAAACCGGTGCGTTAAAGCAGGAAAAGTGGGCTGGCATGTATTACGATCAGTTTATTGCCTACCGCGATAACCCTTCAGATTTTCCGGTACCGGCAGACAGTGATGCGGTGCAATCGTCAGCGATAGATGATGCGCTCAGTCAGGCGCTGTGTGCGCTGAAAACCGATTATGGTCTGGTTGACGAAACCGATCCTGTGCAAACGGCACGTTATCAGGCGTTTTGTGAAGCAGCCACGGCCTTGTCCCGTAAAGGGTACCGCCGCCTTATTCGCGCTTATGCGGGTGGCGAGCCGTCGCCACAGGAATGCGCGCTGACACTGTTTAACAATATCGCGGCAGCGGTGAGCAGTAAACAGTCTGAAGTGTGCGATAAGAATATAGGCAAAGCGTTTACGCTGAATGTGTCGGGACTGTCAGCTACCATGACAAGCTAAAACATTAGCAGGAACGATAAAAACCGGTGCCAGTGAGGTGCCGGTTTTTTTATGTCCGGCGTTCAGTAGTTGGCAGAATATCGAGTAGGGTGAGGCTTGCGCCTCATCCCTCTCACAGAACCGTACGTACGGGCCTCGTATACGGCTCCTGCATACTTCATATCACTTGCTAAGTGACACAATGCTAATTTGCAATCTA
>Ga0066376_10000018_pt1 | contig 108034 bp, 97 predicted proteins | sample Knorr_S15_td_Bot_FD_77009 | JGI IMG/M metagenome (GOLD analysis project Ga0066376, IMG submission 77009) | Marine microbial communities from Southern Atlantic Ocean transect - Knorr_S15_td_Bottom_ad_5009_LV_A | ecosystem: Environmental > Aquatic > Marine > Oceanic | place: Southern Atlantic...
ATGCTGGTCATCGAGGGACAGATCAAGACCACGGTCGATGTGGAGGCCCTGGCTCGTCAGGCCACCGCGACGCTGTTGGACGGGATGAGGCCTCGGAAGGCGAGGGGGTAGCCGAAGCCAATCAGCGTGATCTGCCGGCTCCTCGACGAAGTCAGGCTCGCGCGCGGTGACGGTTCTCGGCCTCGCCTCCTTCAGCGTCTCGCCAGGACCCAGCTCCTCATCCTCGACGACTGGGGCCTCGTGCCCCTCGACGACATCGCGCGCCACGATCTGCTCGAGATCCTCGACGACCGCTACGCCCGACGCGGTACCCTGCTCACCAGTCAGGTGCCTCCTGATCTCTGGCACGACATCGTCGGCGACGCCACCTTCGGCGACGCCATCCTCGATCGCCTCCTCCACAACTCCCACCGCATCACCCTCAAGGGTGGGTCCTTGCGTCGCGTCTACGACTCAACCAAGGAAGCCAAGAACAAGAAATCCAACTCGAAATGAACCTTCTCCAGCTCCGCTCGAACTGAGTCCTCAAATGAACGGCATCGCCCGGAACGAGTGGACGGCATCACCCGGAACAGGTGGTCGACATCGCCGGAATACGCAGAGTGAGGCCCTATAGCGGAGGCGCCGAACCGACCCCGCCCACTCTTCATCCCCTGCAAACAACCGCTCGCCCGGACCCTCGACCCGCCTCATTTCCTTCCGGCAACGTAGGCATAGGGCAGTCGTGGCGTTTCCATGACCAAGCAACTCCACCCGTCCCGCTACCCGCCCGAGGTCGCGCAGCACGAAAGCCCACCCACACCACCCGGTATCGCGCCCCCGTGTCAAAAAGGTGTAGGTGTGAGTAGTTGGTCCGAAGGCCCGGCGGGTGGGTTCTCTTAGCAGCGCGCAGTCGTAACCCGCGACCTGGCTCCGAAGACGGGAACGGGAGTTCGGCGAAGCCCGAACTCCCGGCGAGCAACGCGAGCGAATTTCCCCGCAGGAGCCTTAGCACCCCACGAACCCGACGACGCGCGGACGAATAGCAGGCGCCCCGAATCACGATTAGACGGAGTCGCGGAGAAGAGAACCCACCCGTCGGGCCCCACCCGACAAACGCCAGAGCTACCCGCCGCCCACCAGCTCCCCCAACTCCCTCTCCAAAACAGGCTTAGGCACCATCCCGACCATCTCGAACAACGGCTCTCCGTCCCTGAAGAACAGAAGAGTGGGGATAGACCGCACGTCATAGGACTCCGCGGTCTCAGGAGCCTCATCCACGTTGACCTTCATGACCGTGACGCCCCGGTCGGCGTGCTCGATCGCGATCTCGTTCAGGATGGGGTCCATCATGCGGCAAGGACCACACCACGAAGCCCAGAAATCCACCAAGGTCACACCCGGCTGTTCCGCGATACGCTGCTCGAAGTCCGAGTCATCCGCATGGACGACCGGCGCCTCCGGCAGGGCTTTCTTCTTGAAGAACACGATCAGTCCGGTCCGAGGAGTTCGACCCACCCATCCAACCCGCCCCACTCACAACCATGTTCCCACAACTCACTCAACCAAAGGTAGAGGCCGCGCGCCAAGAAGCTCCACTGCCTCCCCCCCCACGCGCCCCGTGTCAAAAAGTGTGTGTGGTGGTGAGTAGTTAGCTCGAGGGCCCGGCGGGTGGGTTGTCTTAGCAGCGCGCAGTCGTAACCCGCGAACAGGCTCCGAAGTCGGAAACGGGAGTTCGGCGAAGCCCGAACTCCCGGCGAGCAACGCGAGCGAATTTCCGCGCAGGAGCCTTAGTAGCCCCGCAATCCGACGACGCGCGGACGAATAGCAGGCGCCCCGAATCACGATTAGACGGAGTCGCGGAGAAGAGAACCCACCCGTCGGGCCCCAAGACCCAAAAAAACAGCTCTCAGTCAGTCCCCAACAACAGCAGCCCCAACCGCGATCTCCGCCTCAACAACCTCAGCATCCACCATAGGCTGCCAAATCTGAACCGCCGGAAACGTCGACAAGAACCAACGTATCGCCATCAGATACAGACCCAAGAAGAACAACGCGATCAGCGGCTGAAACACCGTGAACACCGGATCCCCCTCATGGTGCAGCGACGGCGCCAGCATCACCCAGCGCTCCAGCCACATGCCGAGCATGATGATCGACGTGAAGAACGCGAGGAGTGGCGGCTTCATCTTCGGCTTCCGCCCGATCAGTCCCGCGAACGGGACGATGAAGCAGAGCACGATAACGAGCAACGAGAAGCCACCCCACGGCGGATCCGAGCGCCTGATCATCCAGGCCTGCTCCCACGGCAGCTTGCCGTACCAGATCACGATGTACTGACTGAAGAACAGGTAAGTCCAGAACACACAGAACGCGAAGGCCAACTTTCCGAGATCGTGCCGCTGTTGCAGGCCGATGTAGTGCCGGAAGTCCTCGTGCTTGTTGCGGAGGTAAAGGCTCCACAGAGCGGTCGAAGCGATACCCGTCCAGAACGCGCCCATGAAGAACCAGGGGCCGAACATCGTGCTGAACCAGTGCGGTTCGAGTGACATCACCCAGTCATACGCCAGTATCGTCAGCACCACCGCATAGACCATGACGAACACCGGGGCGATCGTCGTCATGCGCCTGTAGCTGTTGACCTCTTCCTGCTCCTGCCCCATCCAGCCCTGCGTGAGGCGCTCGCGCCACTTCGCGCGAGCCGCATCGCCCTCTTCAGCGCCCTCGGTGAGCCCCATGTCCGGGCGCAAAGCGTGGTACACGAAGTACATCGACAACCCGAAGAGGGCCGCCAAGCCTACCAGATTCCGAGTGATCAAGAACGGCATGTTGAGGTACGCCGCCTTCTTCTGGACGATGGGATCGTCCGCCATCATGTCGATCCACGGGAAGTAGTCGCTCCCGAACGTGAACATCGGCAGGATCAGCACGAACGAGATCGGCAGGAACGCGACGAACGACTGACCGACCCGCCGCATCGACCAATTCCACTTCGCCTTGGTGATCCAGGTGGCGACCACGAGCAGGAGACCGCCCATCGAGATGCTCGTGAAGTACAGCCAGTTCACGACGTACGTGATCCGCGCGTAGTGCGGGTCGCTCAGCCACAGCATCACGAGCGCCGCGAGCCCGATCCCGATCATCGCACCGATGATCATGTTGGCCGTGCTGGACCTGGGCAGGTAGCGGACCTCGATCTCGGAGGGGACGTGAATGTGAGACATTACCGATCCCCCCCGGCAGGAGCCTCGGCATCGGGAGCCGCAGCCGCAGGCGCATTGCCCGCCTCGACCTGCAGCTGCCTCACGTAGTTCACGATCGTCCAGCGGTCGAAGTGTGTGATGCGGCTACCGTACTCCGGCATCAGTCCTCGGCCCACGCGGATCATCGCATAGATGTACGCGTCGCTGTACCCCGCGACCTGGGCGCCTGACACATCGTAGAGCGGAAGCATCTGATGCTTCGCGGCGATGTTCGCGTTCGCTCCCACACCGTCCGGTCCGTGACAGACGATACAGAAGCGGTTGTACATCTCCTCGCCTCTCGCCATCACCACCGCATCGTTCGGATCGAGGGGGTTCACGAGAGACTGGACCACGGGCCCACCGACCCCGGGCGTCCCCAGATCGAGCTGCGTGAAGCGCGGCACGTCGACGCCTTCCGGCTGGCCGAGGTTTACCACGCCGAACGCCGTCGGATAATTCCCCGAGGCGAAGGACACGGAGTTCTCCGGTGCTCCCCTCGGATTCTCGTACGGGTCGAACGAGCGCTGGCTGCGCATCGAGCGCCCGAAGATGAGAACCATCCCGTCGTCGAGCGGCTTGCAACCGCCGAGGGCCGTGAGCGCCAGGACAGCTACGAGCGTTCGAGCCCGGAAGGAGCTAAGCATCGGCTTCTCCCTCACCCTCGCGGAGTTCGACGGGCTCCTGGTCGTTCATGATTTTCCTCGCCTCGTCGAGTCGAGCCGACTCGGCCTCGACATATACACCGTAGCGCCCAGAGCTGAACTCGGGGTCGTAGACCACCGGCGGTTTGATGGAAGGCAGCCGGCTCAGGACGAAGAGTCCGATGACCGTGCCGATCGCACCGAACAGAATGGTCAACTCGAAGGCGATGATCACGTATGCCGGGATCGAGACCATCGGCTTGCCGCCGACGACCAGCGGCCAGTCGACCGACGTCCAGACCGTGAACGCGAAACCCGTCGCGGTCCCGGTGAGCGCACTCACGAGCGTCCAAACGCGGATCGGGCTCTGGTCGTATCCGAGCGCAGCCTCGATGTGGGCCTCCGGATAGGGCGTATAGGCCTTGATCTGCTCGAAGCCGGCCTTTCGCAGCGCCTCGATCGCGTCGACGGTCGAGTCGAGGTACTCGTAGGAGGCCAGGAGTCCGCTGGACGTCGCCATCAGTGGGCCTCCGTCCTTGGCCTGCGCATGGGAGCCGGCATCACTTCCTTGAGCTCCTGAATCGCGATCGGCGGTAGGAGGCGCGTGAAGAGCAGGAACCAGAAGCCGAACCAGCAGAAGGAGCCGAACAGGATGCACATCTCGGTCACCGACGGCCTGTAGATGCCCCACGCGAACGGCTCGTACTCGTGGTGGAGCGACGTGACGACGATGACGTACCGCTCGAACCACATCCCGATGTTGATGAAGATCGAGATGACGAACATCGCTGGTATCGAGTGCCGGATCCGCTTGAACCACAGCATAATCGGGACGAGGCCGTTGCACGTCAGCATGATCCAGGTGGCCCACCAGTAGTCACCGAAGGCCCGGTTCCAGAACGCGGTGCGCTCGATTTCCTCACCGCTGTACCACGCGAGGAAGAACTCCGACATGTATGCGTAGAGCACGATGAGCGACGTCAGCAGACACAGCTTCGCCATCGCGTCGAAGTGCTTGGTCGTGAGGTACGCCTCGAGCCCGAAGATCTTCCGCATCGGCACTACCAGCGTGATCACCATCGCGACGCCGGAGAAGATGGCGCCGGCGACGAAGTAGGGTGCGAAGATCGTGGCGTGCCAGCCGGGCACGATCGTCATCGCGAAGTCCCACGAGACGACCGAGTGCACCGAGAGCACCAGCGGGGCGGCCAGCGCGGCGAGGAAAATGTACGCCTTGCCGAAGTGGTGCCACTGCTGGTCCGTACCGCGCCAGCCGAGTGAGATCACCTGGTAGAACTTCTTCCTCAGGCCCGTTGCGCGATCTCGCGCCGCGGCGATATCCGGAATCGTGCCCAGATAGAAGAACGTCGCAGACACCGTGAAGTACGTCGTGATCGCGAAGACGTCCCAGACGAGCGGCGACTTGAAGTTCGGCCACAAGAAGCGCGAGTTCGGATAGGGGATGAGCCAGTACGCGTGCCACAGGCGACCGACGTGGATCAGCGGGAACAGCCCAGCGGTCATGACCGCGAAGACGGTCATCGCCTCGGCGGCCCTGTAAATCGACTGCCGCCACGGCGCACGAAAGAGGAACAGAATCGCCGAGATCAGCGTGCCCGAGTGCGCGATACCGACCCAGAACACGAATGTCGTGATGTACACGCCCCACCCGACCGGCGAGTTCAGGCCGCTGACACCGATCCCCTTGTAGAGCTGCCAACCCCAGGCGCCGAAGAACACGCCGATGCCTGCGACCATCAGCCCGAGAAGAGCCCACCATCCCTTGCCGGGTGTCTCGAGCGCTCGGAGCACATCCCGGTTGACCTCGTCGTAGTTCTCTACGTCCGGGTGGGCCAGTGCGCCGCGAGGGGTCGGGTCGGTCGCTATCCCCACTATTCGTGCTCTCCGGAGGCAACGTCGTGGAACGTCACCTTCTTGAGGTAGTGCACGGCGGGCTGGGTGTTGATGAGCTCATCGAGCGCTCGATACGTCCGCTCGCTCGAGATGATCTGGGTGACGCGAGCGTTGGGGTCCCGGATGTTGCCGAACACGATCGCTTCGGCGGGGCAGCTCTGCTCGCAAGCCGGGATGATCTCGCCGTCTCGCACGTCGCGTCCCTCTTCGAGCGCCGCGCGGTTCTCGGCCTCCCGGATGCGCTGCATGCAGAAGCTGCACTTCTCCATGACGCCGTTGTCACGAACAGTGACGTCGGGATTCCACTGCCAGTTCAGCGGCTCCGGGATGTCGTCCGTGTACCGATACCAGTTGAACACCCTGACCTTATACGGGCAGTTATTGGCGCAGTAGCGGGTACCGACGCAGCGGTTGTAGATCTGCGCGTTGACGCCTTCCGGCGTGTGGTACGTCGCGAAGACCGGGCAGACCGGCTCGCACGGCGCGTTCCCGCAGTGCTGGCAGATCATCGGCAGGAAGCGGATATCCAAATCGCCCGCCTGCGTCGCGTCCACGTGCTCGTAGTAGCGCTCGATGCGCACCCAGTTCATGTCGCGGCCCATGAGGACCTGCTCCTCACCGACCCATGGCACGTTGTTCTCGGCCTGACACGCGGTCACGCACGCGCTGCACCCGGTGCACTTGTCGAGGTCGAAGGCCATGACCCAACGAGGCCCCTCGTGAGCGTCCGCGTACTCGCCGTGACGGGCACCCTCGAGCGGGAACGCGGCCGCGCCGCCACCTTCGGCTGGCACCGGCACGAAGCCTCCGACGCCCTGGAGCTCGCGCAGCTCCCCGTGCTCGTCTTCCTCGTGGTCCTGGCCGAGATCGGCGAGCGCGACTGCAGGGGCGATCGGTCGATCGTGCTGGTCGTCCGAACCGGCGATCGTCGCGATTCGGCGGCGCTCACCAGTGGGCGTGACCGTGACGGAAGTCGCGATGGTGACCAGCCCACCGGACGGTTGCTCCGACACGGACGGAAGCAGCGTGAGCGCATTCACGCCATGACCGTCAGCGTAACGCCCCATCCCCGTGTGCCCGCCACCCATCGCGAGCGCCACCGCGTCCTCCCGAATGCCCGGATACAGCCAAATGGGCACATCGAGTGAGCCGTGTGCAGACGTCACGGTGACGATGTCGCCTTCTCGGATTCCGCGTGCTTCGGCCGTGACCGGGTTCATCTCGAGCCACGAGTGCCACACGATTTTCGAGACAGGGTCCGGGAGCTCCTGCAGCCATGCGCTGTTCGAGAACTCACCGCCGCCGAACCGCGCCGACGGATGAACCAGAAGCGTCAGGTCTCCCGGTGCATCGAAGAGCGGCACGGCGAAGTCCAACGCGGTGTCCGGAACCTGGAGCTCTGGCTGCGGGCCCGTGGCCGCGGTCTGAGCGGCCACGCCACTGCGTAATGCTTGGCGCCAAGCCGTGTCGAAGTCACCCGTCGCGGGATCATGTGCTGCCCGATGACGCGCCTGGATATACTCGAAGAACGTCGCTGCCCCGGGATCGTTCCCCAGCTGCGTGGCCACCGAGAGCAACACGTCACCGGTCTGCTTGGACTCGAAGTGCGGCACGGCCTGCATGACCGGCTGCTGGATCGCCATTACGCCGGCGCGCGGAGCCGAATCGCCCCATGCCTCGAGGAAGTGACGATCCGGGAGGATCAGGTCAGCCATGGCCGAGGTCTCATCCATCGCAGACGCGAACGAGACCTTATAGGGAACCTGCGCGAACGCTTCGGCGAATCCGGCGGCCGGAGGCATCGAGTAGGCGGGATTGGCGCCGTGTATCATCGCAACCCCGACCTGGCCGGACGCCATCTCCGCGATCGCTCCTTCCATGTCGGCGTACGAGCTCGAAGCTCCGCTTACCTGGGCGTCGTAGTAAACGGTCCGCCCCACGTTCCCCGCTACATGGTTCAGGATCATGACCGCGAGGTTGGCCGCGGTCGCGTTCCTGTGGTGGGCCCCCACGCCCGGGCCCATAGCCAAGCTCGGAGCCTCCGCGGAGAACCTCTCTGCCAGCTCGCGGATGGCGTCCTCGCTGATACCGGAGGCCTGAGCGGCCGTCACGGGCGTGTAGGACTGAAGGACGTTCGCGTATGGACCCGCGGCCGACGGATCGTCGGCGATCGCGGAAGCCATGCCGAGCGCGACCGCTGCCTCCGACCCGGGCCGTATGGGGATCCACTCGTCCGCATTCTGGCCGGTCAGCGACAGCCGTGGGCCCAGGAACACGAAGCGACCCTTGGAGCCCGCCGGATCTGCCGCGCTCATGCGCGCGAGGCCCTTGTTGTGAGCTACGGGCGAGGAGCCCGTCTCCACGAAGTCGTTGCCGAACGAGAGCAGCAGGCGTGCGTTCTCTACGTCGTACCTCGGGAGCCCGCTGCCACCGTACGCGATGCGTGCCGCCTCTCTGAGCGGGGCATCCGAAACGGCGTCGTAGTTGACCCGGGTCCCACCGATCGCCGTGACGAACGTGTCTACGAGCTGATCGAGCGACGGGCCCATCCGACCGCCGATGAACATCACACCGTTCGCCGCACCCAACTGTGCCGCGAGCAGCGCCTCGACTTCTTCCCAGGTGCCCTGCCGGAGTACGTCGCCCTCCCGAACCATCGGACCAGAAAAACGATCCGGGTTGTAGAGGTGCTGGAGCGTCGCATGCCCCCGTGAGCACAGCCCACCTTCCGACACCGGATGGTTGGGGTTCCCCTCGACCTTCACCGCCCGCCCTTCTCGGGTCCGCACCCACATGCCGCACTGCGCGGAGCAGCCGTCGCACACCGTGGTGTACCAAGTCGACACACCGGGGGTGATGTCGTCCGGGGCGTTCACATAGGGGAGGAGGCGTTCCACTTCGCCGGTCGAGCAACCGGCCAGCGTCGCCCCAGCGCCTGAGACGCCGACGACCTTCAGGAAGTCCCGCCGTTTGATGCCGTCGCTCATGCCAGTGTTGTCAGCCATCAGTAGTGGCACACGGCACAGTCAGTAGATGCCTGTGGCTTGCCCGTCTCGTCGGGTTGGCGGTGACACTCGATGCACCACCCCATGTTGTTCCCGCCCCAAGCCTTGTCGCGACTGTTCAGCACCTCCATCTCCTGGACCTCACCATGGCACTGCTGGCACTCTAAGCCGGCATTGATGTGACGCATGTGGGGGAAGTGCACGTGGTCGGCAACCTTATAGATGCGGACCCACGGAATCGGCTCGTTGTTCTGCACATACGTCAGGATCTTGGCTACCTCTTCCGGATTGTTCGCTCCGGGGATCGCCTGGTGACAGCCCCAACAAGTGTTGACCGACGGGATGCCGGCATCCACCGACCGCTCTGCCGAATAGTGGCAGAACATGCAGTCCATGTTGTTCTGGCCCGCCTCGCTTCCCGCGTGCTGATTATGAGGGAAAGCGATGGGCTGACCTGACGGATAATCGACCGTCAGGCCGTCCGCGACTTGCTCACCTTCTTGGCCACCACCCTGCACGAATGCGACGAGACCCAGCGCGAGAACGCTGGGAAGCCCGCCGATCAGCCATTGCTTTCTCATTCGAAGCTTTGCTCCTGAGCGAAGCAGCGCACCCAGAGCCCGGGCGCCGGAAGGGACCTTTCGGTGAGCCGAAAAACGCTTGTGACGGATCGGAACAAGCCCCCAATGCGGCCTGAACCTACCGGCACCGAAGGGGTGGGGTCAAGACGGTGGAAACACCCTTCTGAGAACCTTTTTCTCCGCGTGAGTGTTATACTTTTTCCACTTCGGCTCACCCTGTTTGTAGCGCCTACTTGGGCCTGCGATCGGGGCTCCCTCTGGGCCTGCGAAGAGCCGGGTCAATGCATGGAATCGACTCCGGATCCCTGACCGGAACTAGCGAACGCCGACATGCCTGAAACGACTACTGCGTCGCCCGCACGGGCCCCGCACGCCGCGTTGGAGCTCCTGGATCAGTTGGTCCAGGAGGTCGAGACGGTCTTTCATGGCAAGAGGGAAGTCATCCAGCTCGCGACAGCGGCGGTGCTGGCCCGGGGTCACATCCTGTTCGAGGACGTTCCGGGCGTAGGCAAGACAACGCTGGCACAGGCCCTGGCCAAGACGCTCGGTGTCGGGTTCCGGCGCATCCAATTCACATCGGACCTCCTTCCCTCGGATGTGCTCGGGGTCTCGGTTTACAACCCCAAGACCGCTGAGTTCGAGACGCGGCGAGGACCGATCTTCGCGAACGTAGTGTTGGCGGATGAGATCAACCGGGCTCCCCCCCGGACTCAGAGCGGACTCCTGGAGGCGATGCAGGAGGGGAGCGTCACGATTGATGGCGAGACGCATCAGCTTCCGAGACCGTTCCTGGTCATGGCCACTCAGAACCCGCTCGAGCATCACGGCACGTATCCGCTCCCGGAGAGCCAGCTCGATCGCTTTCTCATGAGGATCACGATCGGTTATCCCGACATGGTGGCCGAACGCCAGATCCTGACCGAGTCCGCGGTCACGGAGCCGGTGATCGATCGACTCAAGACCGTCCTGAACCCGGCTCAGGTGCTACGGCTACAGGAGCGCGTCGAGGAAGTAGAGGTGGATGAGGCCATCCTCGACTACCTCATGGAGATCGTCCGACTGACGCGGGAGTCGTCGGAGCTCCGCCTGGGCGCGAGTCCTCGGGGGAACATTGCGCTGTTCCGGGCGGCGCGGGCCTATGCGCTGACCCAGGGCCGGACGTACCTCATTCCCGACGACGTTCGCGACCTCGTCGTGCCGTGCCTCGCGCATCGCATCATGCCCACGGGCACGACCGGCTCAGCGCTCGATACCCACGAACAGGCGACGCGCGTGTTGGAGGCCATTCTCGACGAGGTCGAGGCACCAGTTTGAGCGGTGCGCATCAGCGCGCCGGAGATGAAAAGCGCTCAGCGGTGGAAGTAGCCCTCCTCCCCTTCACGGCGGCGAGAAACATGTGGCGCCGTCTTCGTGCCTGGCGCCGGATCAGCTTCACGTCGGGGGGCGTGGTCTTCACGTTGGGAGCCTTCGCCGTGGGCTTCGCGGCGATGAACACCGGCAACAACCTGCTCTATCTGCTCCTGGGGTCGATGCTGGGGTTCATAGTGGTGAGCGGATGGCTCTCCGAGCAGGCGATCTCCGGCCTGCGTTTCGTCCGCCGCGTCCCGAGAGCGGTTACGGTCGGGCAGCCCATGCGAATCTCCTACACGGTGCGCAACCTCAAGAAGCGACTGCCGACGCTCGCGGTCGAGATCACGGAGCAGGGCCTGTCCGAGAGCGCCTTCCTGGCTCACGTGCCTCCGAAAGGGAGCGCCGATGCCAAATCGACCAACAGCTTCATACGTCGAGGCATCTACCCACTTCAAACTCTGACGCTGGCAACGTCCTTCCCGTTCGGGCTCTTCCTCAAGGAGCGGGACATTGACCTGACGGGTGAAGTCGTGGTATGGCCCCGGTCGGATCGGCCGGTGCGCACCCCTATGCCCGGCGGCGGCAGGGTGCCGAGGCTCGGGCTGAGCGGGCGTGGCTCCGCGGGCAGCCGCGGCGAGTTCCGGAGCCTTCGAGGCTACCGACCGGGTGATGACCCGCGCGACATCCACTGGCGCTCATCCGCCCGACTTCGCGAACCGGTAATCCGGGAGTACGAGCGGGACGGCGCGGAGACCCGATGGATCTGCCTCGACACGCGGAGCCAGCCGGGCGATGCGGCCGAGGTGGCGATGGAGGTCGCCGCTTCGCTGGCCGCGCGCGCTGCTGCCGAGTCACGTCCGTTCGCTTTGGTCACCGGCGACGTCGTGGTGGAGACCGGGGAGGGGCCCGGCCAACTCGAGCGCGTGCTGGACGTACTCGCCCGAGTCGATTTCGGCCCGCACAACTCGGCCCCCGCACCCCCGGTTGATCGCAGCTCGTGCATTCTGGTCTGCGTGGAGCCAAGCGCCGGATTCGGAGATGTGCTCGCCGTCGGCCGCGATGCGCAACTCGACCTCGACGACGCGGAGGCCGCGTGAGTCTGCGCCTTCTTCACAGGCGCTTGGCCGTCATGATGGGGCTGACCGGCCTCGTCGCCCTCGCCGGCGGAGCGGGCTTCGCGCCGTTGTCTGCGTTCCTGGCGGCCATCGCGCTCGGCACTGCGCTGTTCTGGCACCCCGACCCGCTCTTGTCCACACGGATGGAGCGCGTGTGGCTTCCGCTCGCCATGCTACTCGTGCTCCGGGCGCTGTTCCACGTCGTGGTGATCCAGGACGACGTCGTCATACCGGTTGTCGACCTGCTCTTGCTTCTGATGTGCGCGGAGGCGCTGCGCTCGCTGGACGCCCCGAATGATGTGCGGCTCTACTGGCTTTCGTTCGCACTACTACTTGCCGCCACCGCGTATCGTCCCGGTATCGTCTTCTTGGTCGCCTTCGTCGGTTACGTCGGACTCACGACACTGGCACTTCTCGTCGGCCACCTCAGGCGCGAAGCCGAACGCCACGGCATCCGTGAGGTGCCCCTCGGCAGGGGCCTCGTGATAACGACGACCGCCTTGTCGGGCGTGATCCTCATGATTGCGCTCATCGTGTTCGTGTCGTTCCCACGGGTCTCACAAGGTTGGGCAGGGCGGGGCGAGACGTTCGTCACCTCGATCGCCGGCTTCAGCGATCAGGTCTCGATCGGTGAGCACGGCTCGACGATCCTGGCCAACCCGGAGATCGTGCTACGGGTCGAGTTTCCTCAAGGCGTGCCCGAAGACCTGGGCGGCCTGCATTGGCGCGGACGCTCGTACGACCGCTTTGATGGCATGCGTTGGACTCGGTCGGGCCGCGTGCCGCCGTCGTCCGGTACGACAAGGTGGTACCGTGAGCGTTGGACAGGGCCCGTGATCGAGCAGAGGATCTTTGGTGCCCCACTCGACGTGCGCGTTCTGTTCGCCTTGCACCCGGTCATCGACATCGACCCGGACAACGGAATCACCCCGATCTTCGACAACGTGGGCGACCATACGTATTGGGGCTCCGCCGGGCCTGCCTACACGGCCTACTCGAGGCCTGGTTCACCGACCGCAGAAGCCCTGCGCGACGCCGAGGACGGCTTCATGCCCTCGACGCGGCACTTCACCCGGCTTCCGGACCTCGATCCTCGGATCGAACAGCTCGCCGACTCGCTCACCGCGGGCATCGAGGCGCGGTACGACAAGGCGATGGCCATCCAGCGCTATCTGCAGTCCTTTGAGTACACGCGTGACCTGCCGGCCACGGCACGCCAAGCCACACTGCCGTACTTCCTCTTCAACCGGCAGGCCGGCCACTGTGAGTACTTCAGCACCGCGATGGTGGTCATGCTGCGCACGCTGGGAATCCATTCCCGGAACGTGAACGGTTTCCTGGGCGGGCAGTGGAGTCAGTTCGGGGACTACCTCGTCGTTACGCAGAACGAGGCGCACTCGTGGGTCGAGGTCTGGTTCCCCAACAACGGTTGGGTGACGTTCGATCCCACACCCGCTGGCGCCGGGTCGACGGCCGCGCTCAACGCATTCTGGCCGGGCCGGATTTTCTTCGATGGACTCCAGCACCGCTGGAACAAATGGGTCCTCGACTACAGCGTCGACGATCAGTCAGGGCTCTTGGCGCGCTGGGCCGGCTTGCTAGGCCGCCAGGATCAGGGCGCTGAGAGTGCAGACACGTCGGCACCAGGAGGACCCAACCCCCTCGGCGGAGCGATCTTCGTCCTGGTCATGGTCGCCGGATACTTTTGGGCGCGGAGAGCCGGAACCGACGTTACGCCCCCCACGCGCGCCTACCTCCAGCTCAGGGAGTCTGCGCTGCGCGCCGGCCTGGGCGTCTCGCCTGGAATGACTCCGTTGGCACTCGTCGAGCGAGTCCGCGACCGAAAGGCCATCGCCGGACGCGCCGCCGAGCGCGTCGTCGACCTTTACCTGCGGGCGAGGTACGGGAATGAGACCCTCGGAGAGTCCGACCTACGGGAGATGAGCGAGGCGTTGGGTGTGGCCAGGAAGACGCTGCGAGCGAGGGCGTAGCTAAGGGGGTCGTTCCCCTCGCGACCGCGCGGTCAGACATGTCACGACGGGCCCGCCCGGATCGCCTCGCGCACGTGACGGCGCCGCTCCCGACAAGTATCCTGCATGCATGACCGCCCGCTCTCACGAATCCGCCCCCGACCTCCACGTCGCGACCATCGCGCACGCCGAGCGGCTTTGGGATGCGTACCTGGAGTTCGAGGACGATCCGCTTCGACCCGACGTCTACCGGGCTCGGCTCCGGTTCGACCCGGCGAACGCCATCGACTTCGAAGAGACGAACCCACGGACGACGGTCATCATCATCGAGGAGAGCTACGAGCAGGCGGTCGCGAAGGCCCGCGCGTTCGACGAGCGAGCGCTCGAGGCGCTACTGCGCTCCGCGCTCCCCAGCGACCCGGAGCCGGAGGGCGCAGCGCCGCCCGAGGAAACTGCGAGCGACTGAGCTGTCTCAGGAAGGCGCCCTCAGCCCATGGCCGACCGAACGCCTAGGCTTCCCCACTAGTTGACCGTCCTAGGAGTGTTCAGGCGCCGCTCTGGCAAGGCGGGTCAAGGAAGGAGTGGCGACGAGCCACTTCGACGAAGACCCAACGCAGCCAGAGTGGATGCATGGACGCTCTCAGGCTTCGCGGACCCAGCGCCACAGCTCGGGTAGCGTAGGCCGTTTCCCCGCCATCAGGATCCCCACCTTGTAGATCCGCCCCGCCACCCAGGCGATCGCGAAGGTTGCGAGGATCATCAACACGAACGAGAGAGCTACCTGCCATGCGGGAATGCCGCCTCCCGCCACCCGCGCCCACATCAGAATCGGTGAGAAGAGGGGGAACAGCGACAACCCCGTCGCCAGCCCGGTCATCGGATTCTGGATCACGTTCATGACGAACATGATCGGGACCACCATGAGCATGATCATCGGAAACTGGGCCTGCTGAGCCTCTTCGTCGGTGTTACACATCGCGCCGACCGCGGCGTACAGCCCCGAATACATGAAGAAGCCGCAGATGAAGAAGCCCAGGAACAGGAACAGCATTCCAATACCTGGGAGGATCTCGCGGATGTTGTCGAGCTGCGCGAGCTCCGGTTGCATGGCGATGAGCATCGGGATACCGGCGGCCATGATCAGGAAACCGGACGCGAGCCACACCGCCATCTGAGTGAGGCTCACGGCCCCTACGCCGAGGATCTTCCCGAGCATCAGATGCCATGGCTTCATCGACGAAATGATGATCTCGACGACGCGGCTCGTCTTCTCTTCCAACGTCGCCCTCATGACCGCGACCGCGTAGATGAAAATGACCATGTACAGGAACATGGCTCCCATGTATGCCACGATGAACGCGGGGTCGTCGGTCGAGGCGCCGTCCTCGGAGAGCACCTCAATCCGGAGCTCACCGCCGGACATCAGCGCGCCCGCATCGATGTCTCGCTGCTCGAGCTGGTACTCCATCGCAGCGCGAGCGATCGTGCTGCGGATGGTCAGTCGACGGAGCCCCGACGGTCGATTCGAAGCGACGTACATGACAGCCTCGCCCGTCTCGAGCGTCAGCTCATCCAGCAGGATGAATCCCCCGAGATCGCCATCGGTAGTACGCTCGCGCAGCTCGGTGACCACGTCGACGTGCCACCGCACTTCCTGGACGGTATAGCCTCCGTCCTCAAGGCCCGGCGCCACGCGGTCGTACAGCACGTTGGTACCGTCGACCACGGCGATGTTGCGCTCGGCCTCTTCGCCTTGGGTCGCGAAGTAGATGGGTATGCCCGTCAAACCGATCATGAGCAGCGGTCCACCGAGCGTCGCGATGATGAACCACTTGGAGCGTACCCTCTGCAGGTACTCGCGGCGGATGACCGCCCACACGTTGACCCACATCATGCAGCTCCCACCCCGGCGTTGGCTGGCATGCCCGCGTCCCCTACTGCCCCTCCCACATGCCGCACGAAGATGTCGTGGAGCCGCGGCTCGACCAGATCAAAGCGGAGGATTCGGGCCTCAGACTCGACGCCGCGCTTCAGAATCTCTTGGTGATCCGCACCGTCATGCAGTATGAGGTGCAGCCCTCCGTCGACCTCCTCGATGCGATCGATCTCCGGGCCTCTGATCCATCGATCATCGCCTTCCCATTCAACCGCGACGATGCCCTTTCGCTCTGCAGCCTTGAGCTCCTTCAAGTCGGCGTCCAGAACCTTGCGGGAGTTCGAGATCAGACAGACGCGCTCGCACAGGCGCTCGGCCTGGTCCATGAGGTGAGTCGAGAACAGGATCGTGGTGCCTTTCTGGTGGAAGTCGCGGACGATTTCCTCAAGGGTGTCCTGATTGATGGGGTCGAGCCCGCTGAACGGCTCGTCCAGGATCAGCAGCTCCGGGTCGTGAATCACCGTCCCGATGAACTGGATCTTCTGCTGCATGCCCTTGGAAAGGTCCTCTACCCTCTTGTCCGACCATTCCGAGAGGCCCAAACGCTCGAGCCAAACGCCGGCCTTCTTGCGTCCCTCCGCGCGCCGGATGCCACGGATCTCCGCGAGGAAGACCAACAGGTCGATGCACTTCATCTTCTTGTAGACGCCCCGCTCCTCGGGCAGGTATCCGACCTTCGTCCGACGCGTGACGTCGGGATCGGACCCGAACAGGCTCACTGAACCCTCGTCGGGGTGCAGAATGCCCATGATCATGCGGATGCTGGTCGTTTTTCCTGATCCGTTCGGGCCCAGCAGGCCGCAGATGACACCCCGCGGGACCTCGAAGTCGAAATCTGAGACGGCAGTGTGCTTCCCGAAGCGCTTGGTGACGCCTTCGAGCCGCAATGCGTATCCGCTATCGCTCATAGATGGTGCTCATTCCGAGTGTGCGAGGCCTGGGCGAAGCATGCCCAAAGTCCACGGTTCCCACCATGTACGGACCGCCAGATCGCTACCTTCATCGCCCGCCGAACACCGCCAACAGTGCCGATTGCACTCTCACCGGGCGTTTCCCTATCCGTACAAAAGCGCGCCTACTTTGCTTAGGTTACCTGGCTAAAGCGCTCACAGGAGGACCTGCATGGCCATCTATCGTACCCTCTATTACATCGACGTCACAGTCGGCGTCGGTGGGCGGGTTACGATTCCCCAGGACATGAGAGCGGATCTGGGGATCGACGTAGGCGACTCCCTCACTGTACGAGTCGAGGAGAATCCCAAGGGCGGGCGTCAAATGGTCGTGTGGCGGGCAGAGCAGCAGCCCGCGGACGAGTAACGGGCTTCAGCGGTCGTCCAGGCTCCGGTGAACCAGGGCTAGGAGCCACCCTCCAGGTCGACCCACCGCAGCAGGTCCCTCAGTGGACCCCCTCCGTCGTGATGCCACGACGCAGTCGGGAATGGCACGGCGCTGAAAGGCGCGATACGTGTCACGCCGACACTGGCGAGTTTCTCCGCCAGTGCGCCGAGCCGATCTCCTAGTCCGGCAACGCCCACCGTCTGAAGGTGTGGCGCGTAAGGGGCGAGATGGCCCGGCAGGTCCGACGCCGAGGCGATTGGCACCACCCTCACGACGCGGCCAATACAGGACGCCTCCAGGCCGCCGCCGGGATCCAGTACGACGGTCCAAGAGGCCACTCCGCCATGGTGCAGGTCCACGCCGGCTCCCGACGCCGCCATCAGCTCGGCGGTTCCGCGCAGCTGCTGAACCGCCGAGGCCTCTTCTTTGGTGAGGCGTCCACCGGGAAGGGCTCCCTCCGCGGCTTCAAGGGCTTTCGCGAGTTCCGCAGCGAACGCGCTCGGTGTGACCTCCCCTCCCTCTTCCACCCAGATCACCTGTGGAGATACACACCCGCGCTGGTCGAAGAGGGCGACCGCGTTCGCGATATCCGACGCCGTGGCTCCGGCGACTCTTGCGGCTAGCGCGGCCCTCCCGACGACCCCGACGCTCGTACGGTGGTGATACACGACGAGACGGGCCGTGACAGGAGCGAGCGCTCTGAGCCCCCGGACCGTCTCGTCACTTCCGTAGATCGTGACCAAGTCCGCACGGGTGAGCGCCGTACGCTCGAGCGCCCCGTCCCCACCTGGCCAGTAGACAACCGCCAGGCCGGCGGCGACCGAGGGGTCGACCTCCTTCAGCGCCCTCGCAAACAACACGGGCAGCACTACGTCACCCAGTCCCGGTTTGAGAAGCGTAGGCGCCTTCGTGAGGAGACTGCGGATCAGTGCGTCGACCCCTACACCGGGGACGCTTCCCGAAGCGATCTGTACGCAAAGCCGCGCGCCCACGGCCATCGTCTGAGGTCCCCCTTGATCGACGAATCCGTCTAGCGGTTGGGGACCACCCAGCTCGTCCACGAGCAACGTCGTGAGCCGACCCTCCGACCAGTTGGCGGCCATGCCGTCCAGAACGGTCCGGCACATCTCGGCCGACAAGCCCGACGTTGCCGGCAACCGATCCAGTGCCTCCTGTCGGAGGGGGTCGTCGTCGTCCATGAAGCGGCTACCCGCTTGGCCCAGGACTTTCGCCAACTGCGCGGCTCCGAGGCCCCGCAGACCTTCACGGGCGTTCGCGAGCGCGTCGATGAGGCCGTCGAGCCAGTCGGGGTCGATGGCCAGCAACCGGAAAGAGCTCTCGCCACCTTCACTGGGCTCAGCCAGCCCAGGCGGGTCGACGCCCCCCGGGAGGCACCACGCCTCGAAAGCGCACGCGCTCATTGGCCGACCCGGTCGACCATGAGCTCATCCATGGCCCGCGAGCAGCCGCGCGGCTCGGCGCCTGGGTGGCGACCGCTCAGGTGGAGCTTTCCGTCACGCACCATCCCCACGTCCTCGGTCAGCACGTGACAGATCGACCCGAGGTTCGCGAGGTCGAAGAACGCGAGCAGACCCTGGTGTCCGTCATCCACCGGCTCGAGCGTGGTAGGATCGAGGACGTGCACGGCGAGCCATGGAGGTGGTACGTGTCCCGATCCGGGATCGGCCCCGGCGGATATGGTCTCCTCGTACAACTGAGACAGCAGCTCAGTCATTCCGTACTCGTTGACGATCCGGCGTGTGGGCACGCCTGTCGCACTCGACAGACGCTCGTAGAAGTCGCCACGGGAGATCTCTCGAGCGCGCCCCTTGAACCCTCCGGTCTCCATGATCCGGCTCCGGTCGGGCAGCGGCTCGAGAGAACCCGGGCTGACGGCGTCCATCACGTGCATGAAGGCGAACGCAGTCCCGATGAGCAGCACAGGGTCGCCCGCTGAGATCACGTCCCTCCACACCTCCTGGAGTCGCGCCAAGTCGATCGCTCCGTCGCCGGACACCAGCCACTCGGCGTCGGACGCGATCTCGTCAGCCACCGCCCCGACCATATACGACAGTGATGAATCAGGCGCCTGGTCCGGTGACGGAACAAGAGACAGAAGCGGCGGTGCATCCACATCAGGCACCACGTGTCGGCGGAAGTTCGACAGGAGTGCCGCCCTGTAGAGCGAAGGTCTCGGCACTAAGTGTCGCCCGTGCGATGCGCCTCCTCTCGTCGTCCCGCTGGTCAGGAACACCAGATCCGCACCGTCGCCCTCAGCCGAGATCAGATCGAGATGCTTGAATGCGGTCGTGGGAACCGCAGGAACGGTGCGCCAACTCGCGACGGTACCGGGAGTGGCGTGGCGCCCGTCACAGAATCGTCGGTACGTCGGGTTGTGTTCGTACTGGTATGCGAAGGCAGCCAATGCTAGTCGCCCGAAGTCTCCCTCGATCCAAGGCTGCTCGAAGCCAGCAGCGAGGCGCGCTTCAAGGTCGGTAGCCAGGCGTTCGAAATGTGCGTTGCCCGTGGGGGCTCCTTTGACAAAGTCGTCGCACGATTCCTCACTCATGCGGGAATGTATGGGCCGACACGAATCGGAGGGCCAATCGTCCAACAACCATCCGCGTCTAGGTGTCTCAGTTTGTGTCCCCGGACGCCGACGGCGTCCGGGGTTCAACATGAATGGAGTCAATGGATGAAGTGCATGGCGCGCCTGAGCGTCTTTACGGTATTGGCCGGCCTGGCCTGGCTAGGCCTCCCAGAATCTTCGGCCGCCCAGCAGGCTGCGACGTTGCTGCGCGGAGCAACGGATCCGGTGGCGGACATCCAACTCCAAGCGATGCAGCTCAACGGCGACGACCTCGAGGTCGAGCTCGACGGGCGGTTGCTCGAGGATTTCTGGGCCCAAGCCATACCGATTACAGACTTCACGCAGCAGGAGCCGGTCGAGGGGGGGGTCCCCTCAGAGAAAACCGAGGTCAGGATCGTTTTCGACGAGCACAACCTCTACATCGGCGCGATCATCTACGACGATCCGGAGGGCATCCTCGCATATCAGCGCGAACGTGATGCGTTCCTGTCCACCGACGATCGCTTCATGTGGATCCTGGACACGTTCAAAGACGGCCGCACGGGCTACTCCTTCGAGATCAACCCTGCCGGTCTCATGGGCGATGGGATCATGACTGGCAGACCCCGTGGCGGCGGCGGCAGCCGATTCGGCGGCGGCTTCGGTGGTGGGTCGAGCAAAGCGTGGGACGGCATCTGGGAGGCGCGCACGGCGATGCGGCCCGACGGATGGTCGGCCGAGATCCGCATCCCGTTCCGTACGCTGAACTTCGATCCGAACGCGGACACGTGGGGCATCAACTTCCAGCGCACCATCCGCCGGCGAAATGAGGAGATCCTGTGGAGAGGCTGGAAGAGATCCGAAGGGCTGAACCGGGCGATTTACGCTGGCGAGCTCACTGGTCTTCGCAACATTTCGCAGGGACTGGGCCTCGAGGCCGTCCCGTCCACGATCGTCGGAATCCGGGACATTCCGGCGAATGCCGATCCGCGGACGGTGCCGCGCGACATCAGCCTCGATGTGAACTACTCGGTGACGCCCAGCCTGCGCGCCTCCGTCTCCGTCAATACCGACTTCGCCGAGGTGGAGAGCGACCAGCGGCGCGTCAACCTGACTCGGTTTCCGCAGCGCTTTCCTGAGCGCCGAGACTTCTTCCTGGAAGGCTCGGGTGTCTTCTCGTTCGCATCGAGCGGCGGGGCGTCGCCTTTCTACTCCCGGAACATCGGCCTGAAGTCGGGCCGGCAGGTTCCGATCGACTTCGGCAGCCGCCTGACCGGCCAGGTCGGTGACTTCGAGGTCGGATTCTACCAGCTCGGTACCGGCGGTGAGTCCTTCACCGTCGAGGGCTCGGATGACCTCTTCATCCCGAGCGAGCAGTTCACGGTCGGCCGCGTAAAGAGGCAGTTTCTCGAGCAGTCGTCGATCGGCGCGATCTATACCCGGCGTGCCACTTCTGCCGACCTGGACGACTTCTCGCCTATTGATCGACACACTGCGGGTGTAGACCTGAACCTCAACAGCCGGCGCTTCGCGGGCAACAAGAACGCGAACTTCGAGGCGTTTTACGTCTGGAATTCCAATCCCGACCCGGCGGAGAAGCTGTCGACGAAGGACCTCTCTGCTTTCGGAGCTCGCGTGAGCTTCCCGAACGATGTTTGGTCGGGGCACTTCGGTGTTCGCCAGTTCGGTTCGGATTACCGGCCGTCCCTGGGCTTCGTCACCCGAAACAACTACCTGCGTATCGAGCCTCGCTTCGCACTTTCACCTCGGACAGACGGAATCTCTTGGCTCAGGAGGATGCGATTCCATGCGCAGTTCAGACACTTGGAAGAGCTGGGGACGGGCCGGACGGAGGAGCAGGAGTGGGACATCAACGTGCTCGCTCTTGATTTCGAGAGCGGCGACGGCCTCGACTTCAACGCGAAGCACACGTTCGAGTACCTGGATCGCTCCTTCTTCGTCAGCGACGGCGTCGAGATCACTCCCGGCGAGTACTCGATCTGGGAGTACCGCATCATTGCCCGCACGACGGGCCGCAGGAAGATCTCGCTGTTCGGTGGCTCCACGTTCGGGCAATTCTGGAACGGTGATCGACTCCAGTACGGCGGGCGGGTCACGTTCCGGCCTAATCCCGGCGTGAGCATCTCGACGAACATCCAGCGCAACAAGGTCACCCTACCTCAGGGCAGCTTCGACGCGGACGTCTACGAGGTCGAAATGCAGTGGAATCCCACCACCTGGGTCGCAGCGACGACGCAGGTCCAGTTCGACGACGTGAGCCAGCTGGTCGGTCTGTTCGCGCGGATCCGCTGGATCGTCAAGCCGGGTAACGACGTCTACTTCGTCTACACGCACAACTGGCAGAACCTCGGGGCCGGCATCCTGGACAACCGGGACTTGATCACGCTCTCCCGGGGCGGGTCGATCAAGATGAACTACACGTATCGCTTCTAGCAGGACTGCGGATCGTGCAGGCAGCCCGGCCCTCCGACTCGGGGGGGGGCGGGCTTTTTCGTCAGCCGACAATCACCCCATCTCCGTCGATCAGCTGCATTGAGATGCCCCACCCGCCGAAGGTCTCGCTGACGGCCACCCAAAGCTCGTTGCTGCCTGCCTCGAGAGGTAGAAAGAGCTCGTCGTAGAGTCCCATCGTCCCAAGAAAGCGATAGTCGCGCGTCGCGAAACCATCAGCCGCCGAAAAGAGCTGACGGCCGTTCAGGAACACGCGTGCGCGGTCGCTGAATCCCAGCTTGATCCGCACCGTGCGGGCCGTCTCGACATCTAACGCGATCGCGGCGAACACGGTGTTCCTACCGTCGACCATTCCTGTCAGCTCCGCGATGTTGGCGATGCCGCGGACGCCGGCCCGGAGCCTGCTCCAACTCTGGGTCGTCGCGACGGAGCGTGGCAGCTCCAGGACGCCGTCGATCTCCGCCTCGACGAACGGCTCGGAAACGCGCCACACGCTGACGGTCCCGGGCTCCGGCTCCACGCCCTGGGCACCTTGCATGCCCACGAACTCTGGATCCGCGCCGGGGCGGACAACCACGTTGGCGCACCTCACTCCACCAGCCCCCGAGGAGTTGAGTGCGACCTCCCCGGACGCCGACTCCCGGATCAAATCGGGGAAGACAAGCAGCTCCCCGTCGATGGTCATCTCCATACGCTGCCCTTGCACCGCGACCCTTACGTGTACCCACCGCTCCGGGGTGATCGTCGCCGGCAGCACGTATCTCGCATCCGCGTAGATTTGCCAGCTGCTGATTCCGTGGAAGATCGGGTTGTATTGGACGGCGTCGGGCAGCCCGGACAGATGTGGTCGCAGATAAACGTGCTCGGAATCGAAGCGGCCTACCGCCCGGAAACGCAGCCCGTGGAAGCCGGTCTCGGACGTAGCCGCCATGTCGTACTCGATGACGCCGTCCTCGAAGTCGACTCCCTTCAACCACGCGTTCCCTCCCCGAAGGAAAAGCCCCTCGCGACCCAGGTAGTTCTCGACCCTCGACTCCTGAGCCTGAACCTTCCAACGCGACTCGTCCCATGGGATCTGGGCGGCGAGCGCCGCCGGAAGCAGCCCGCAAACGGCGACCATCGCGAACGACGCGGCTCGAATCCGCGGCCCATCAAGCGTGACAACCATCTCCCCACCCCCGGTCCATTGTCCTTCGGAGCGGCCCAAGCGGCCACCGTCGAGCGAACGCTAGGGGGTCTCGGCGGAGCGGGATTGGAGAAAAGCGACATCCTCCGCCCGACGCTCCGCGTGGAGCGCCGAGGGCGTACACTTCGCCAATGATCGGCATTCGCTGATGAAGTGGGCTTGATCACAGTACCCGTGTTGCGCCGACAGCATCGCCCAGCGGGGCTGAGAAACTCGATCCGCATCCGAGACGGCCCTGTTGAGTCGATGCACGCGCTGTAGGTACTTGGGCCTCGCTCCGGCGGTGGCCTTCACGACACGCTGGATGTGGCGGGGAGAGACGCCAAGCTGCCTGGCCGTCGTCAGAACGCCGCTCATGTCCCCACCGGATCTTCCCAGAACCATATCCAGTGCCTCGTTCGCAAGCCTGGTGGGGCGGTCCGGCCTCACAGCACGGGCACGGTCCTCGATCCAATCGAGAAGCGTCGGGAACGCGGAACCGGTGTTGCGAGTCGACGAGACCATCGCATCAAGAAGGCGATTAGCCACGAGTGGGGTCCCGGCAGCCCAGGCGTCCAACTTGCCGACGTGGTCTCGGGGATCGGAGCCCAGAATCGCCTGCACCCACTCGGGCTTGAGTTGCACGACCTCCATGGCGAGTGAGGGCTCGGGGTCGAAAATGCGCGGAGCGTATACGGGACCGATCAGCACGAGGTGTGGACGAACGACGTCCCCGTCTCGATCGAGCATATGCCGAAAACAAAGGCTGACCCCGCCGTTCGGGATCACCCGATGAGGCAGCGCCTTATTGCCGCTCGATCCGAAGCTCCACAGCGGCTCCACGCACCCACCCAGCCCAACCGGCGCGGCATATTCGCTATATCCGCCGAGGCGATACACGGCCCTTCCCGAAGAGCCAGGAGTATCCCTCGACTTCATCGCCCCGGCGTCCCCCGCACCCCTCGCCCGCCGAGGTCGCCTGTGTGCTCCCCGTCCCTCAGCGTCACGACGCCGTTGACGATCACGACGGGGACGCCGACCGGGTACTGGTGCGGGTCATCGAACGTCGCGCGATCGCCGACGGTTTCGGGATCGAACGCGACCAGGTCGGCAAAGGCCCCGGGTTCGATGACGCCGCGCGAGGCGATCCGGAGCTTCTGAGCCGGCATCTGCGTCACCTTGTGGATCGCCGACTCGAGCGTGAGCGCCCGGGTGTCACGCACATAGTGGCCGAGCAGGCGCGGGAACGAGCCGTAGCCACGCGGGTGAGGCGAGCCTCCCGAAAGCGCTCCGTACGGCGCGTAGCTGCCGCCGTCTGAGCAGAGCATACCGAGCGGGTGCGCCAGGATCTTGGCCGTGTTCTCCTCGCCCATCCCGTGGCCGATCATGCCGACGCTCCCGCCGTTCGCCTCGAGCAGCTCGAGCGTCAACGCGTACGGCTCGACGTCGCGCTCCTGTGCCAGGTCACCGAGAAGTCGGCCGCGAGCCCAGGCGGTGCTCTCGCCCGTGCTCGAGATCTGCACGGAGTTCCAATCCCCCAGGAGGGCCACCTTGTCTCGGCACAGCTTCTCGAGTGTCGCGGCAGTTTCGGGATCCCGGAGTCGAGCCAGAAAGGCCTGGTTTCCACCCGCCCGGGACGAGCTCGGGAACAGGTTCGACAGGCCCGTGGCATAAGCCGTGTAGGGATACCGATCGAAGTGCACGTCCACGCCGTCAGCCCTCGCCTGCTCGATGAGCCCGAGCGCAGCGTCGGCCTTCCAGTAGTTCCGCTTACCCTGCGCCTTGAGGTGCGAGATCTGCACCGGGACCCCGGCCAGGCGCCCCACATGGAGCGCCTCCTCGATCGCGGCCAGCAGACGGTCGTCCTCGTTCCTCATGTGTGAGGCGTACGGATAGCCCGTTCCCTGCAGGACCATCGCCAACTCGGCGAGTTCGGCCGCGTCTGCGAAACCACTCGGGGCGTACTCCAGACCTGACGACAGGCCGACGCACCCGCGCCCGATCTGCTCGGCGAGAAGCGTCTTCATGCGAGCCAACTCGGAGTCGGTCGCCGGGCGATCCGCGCTGCCCACGATGAGGCCGCGCAGGGCACCATTGCCGACCATCGTCGCGACGTTCACCGCTGGGCGCTCGCGGCCGATCCGGTCCACGAAGCCTACCGGGTCCCGGAAGTCGATGTCGACGCCGTAACGTCTCTGGTAGCTGTCCCGCGTACTCTCGAATCCCGCGTCCGACCACGGGCCGATCGAGTTTCCGTCCTGGCCGACGACCTCGAGCGTGACACCCTGCCGGATGCGGCTCTCTGCCCGGTTGTTCACCAGGAGCGAGAGATCCGCGTGCGAGTGGATGTCGATGAAGCCCGGCGCGAGCGCGAGCCCGGCGAGATCGATCTCGGTCGCGCCCGCAGGCACGTTTCGACCGATGGCCTCGATGCGGTCGCCGGTGAGGGCGACGTCGACTTCGCGGCCGGGTCGACCCGTGCCGTCGAACACCGTCGCGCCCCTGAGTACGAGATCGGCGCGACGCTGCCCGTAGACCAGACCCGGGGCCATGAGCGTCGCGGCGCCCGCGGCGCTGGCAGTCCGCACGAATCGTCGACGTTTCACTTGCTTGGCTCCCTGATCAGCTCCGCTTCACCCGCCCTGGCTCCAAACCCCCGCTGTGGAGGACCTTCTCCTGGAGCCGGACGCCCTCCTCCTCGACGAAGTCCAGCAAGGCCCGGACCGCCGCCGCGACCTCTTCGTACGTCTCCACCGGGAAATCGCTCCCCTCCGCGTGCTTGAGCGCGCCCTCGAGTTCCCCGAGCCCACGCTCCGCCCTCTCACCTGCGCGACGGAGACGGTTGAGAGCCTTTCGGGCTTCGGAGATGGCGGATGGCATCGTGGACTGCCTCAGTTCTTGATGATTGCCTCGTCCAGGTCGTCAAGCTGTAGGCGACCGGGCAGGCGGACAACGCCGTCCTTAAGAAGGTGGCACGCTGAGGTGCGCGTCTCCATTTCAGGGTGGGACTCCCTGGAACCGCTCCTTCTGGCGGGGTAGTCAGGCCCCATGACTGACAGATACGACCTCATCGTGGTAGGCGCGGGCCCGTGCGGCATCGCCGTGGGCGCTGCGGCCAAGAAGGCCGGGCTCTCGTGCGTTTTGATCGACCGGGGAGCGATCACCGATTCGCTTCTGAACTATCCGTACTACATGACGTTCTTCAGCACCGCTTCACTGCTGGAGATCGAGGGCGTTCCGTTCACGATCCCCGAGCCGAAGCCCACGCGCCGCGAGGCACTCGCCTACTACCGATACGTGGTGGAGCACTGGGATCTCGACGTACGGCAGTACCAGCACGTCGAGGGGATCGCCGGGTCGGAGGGCGACTTCACGGTCGGGACGGTGAAGTCGGACGGAAGTCCCGAGGTGTTCCAGGCCGGCGCGGTCATCATAGCTACGGGCGGCTTCCACGCGCCGAACTTCCTCGGCGTTCCAGGCGAGGATCTGCCCAAGGTGCGCCACTACTACTACGAGCCGTATCCGTACTACGACCAGGACGTGCTCGTGATCGGCGCCGGGAATTCGGCCGTCGAGGCAGCGCTGGAGATGTTCAGGAACGGCGCCCGGGTCACGCTGGTCCACTTCCTCGACAAGATCGACCGGGGCGTGAAGCCGTGGGTCATCCCGGACATCAACAACCGCCTCGAGCGCGGAGAGATTCCGGTGCACTGGCATAGCCGTGTCACCGAGATCCGGCCGAAGTCGGTGTTGATACGAAATGACGAGTCGGGCGAGGAGACCGAGGTCGCGAACGACTTCGTCGTGGCGATGACCGGCTGGCTGGCGAACCACGTACTCTTGAAGGCGCTCGGTGTCGAGATCGACGCGGACACGGCGATCCCCACCCACGACACGGAGACGATGGTCACGAACGTTGCCGGCGTGTACATCGCGGGCGTGATCGCGGCCGGGCACAACGCCAACAAGATCTTTATCGAAAACGGCCGCCATCACGGCGGACTGATCGTGGCGGATCGGTTGGCAGGCGGCCGCGACGGCTGACGCCGGGGCCGGAGGGCGCTCCTCGAGCTGATCTAGCTGGCTGACTCCCGCCGCGGAGTCCCCCGTCCGGCTAGCTGGCCGGATCCCCCAGCCCGAGCTGCATCGCCAGGAAGGCCAACTCTCGCGCCGCGTCCGAGATCGCGAGGCTCGTCGGCCGGCCTCGGCCCGCGGCGTGCCCTCCCCGCAGGTCGTACCACAGGATCACCGGCAGATCGGAGGCAGTCGCCGCCTGCAGCCGGGCGGTCATCCGCCGAGCCTGTAGCGGCGGAACGCGCGTGTCGAGGTCGCCCGTCGCCAACATGACCGCCGGGTACTCCACACCATCCTCGACGGCCTGATATGGCGAGTACTTCCGTATCGCCTCGAACTGCTCGAGTATGCGCGCGTCACCGTACTCGAGGAGCGCGGGCATGTTGTTGGTCTCGAAGAACTCCGCGAACCGTATCATGTCGAGATCCGGGTACGTGCACAGCACCGCCCGGAAGAGCTCGGGCCGCTGGGTCATCGCACTCGCGACCAGAAGCCCTCCATTGCTGCCGCCGCTGATGCCAAGGTGCTCGGGACTCGTGAAGCCTTCAGCGATGAGCGCCTCCGCGGCCGCGATGAAGTCGTCGAACACGTGCTGCTTGTTCTCGAGCATCCCGTCCTGGTGCCAGCTCTCGCCGAACTCAGCTCCACCGCGAAGCGTGGCGATCGCGTAGACGCCTCCCTGCTCGAGCCACGCGAGCCGCGTGTTGGAGAAGCCCGGCTTCTGGCTCGAGTTGAAGCCACCATAACCGTTCAGAATGGTCGGGTGGCTCCCGTCGAGCTCGATGCCGGCACGGTGGATGACGTGGACCGGAGCGCGCACACCGCCGGTCGAGGTGAACCAGAGCTTTGTGACTTCGTAGGCCGATGCGTCGAAGTCGAGCTCGGGCGGCTCGGTGATTTCGCGGGCGCCGGTCGCGAGATCGAGCTCGTACCGGGTCGTCGGCATCAGGTGGTTGCTGACAGTGAGCGTCGCCTTGCCGTCGCCCGCCCCGGAGATGCCGACCGTCGAGTTCTCCGGAACGTCGATCTCACCCGCGGGAGTGCCGTCCATCTCGAAGACGCGGATCCGGTTCGCGACCTCGTGCAGGTAGGTCACATACATCTTCCCATCGATGAACGTGTAGTTCTCGAACACGTCGTCACTTTCGGGCAGCAGCTCGACCCATGCATCGACGCCCGGACTCTCGGGGTCGACTGTCATGAGCCGATAGTTGGACGCCTCCCAGTCGGTCCGCACGTAGATCTGGCCATCGCGGAAACGATGCTGGAAGTGCGCTGGGACTCCCTCGACGATGGGCCTGATCGGCCCGTCTCCCTTCTGGATGAACAGGTCGTTCCGCGCCCAGCCATGCTGCACCGTGAAGATCCGGTACTGCCCGTCGGCGATAATATCCATACCGATGTACACGGTCGGTCCGTACCCCTCGCCCCAGATCTCCTCGTCGCTGGCGGGATCGTCGCCCAGCGTGTGATGGCGAATGCGCGGCCCGGTCACGCGAGAACGGTACGTGTAATAGAAGCCAGTACCGTCGTCGTCGAATGAGACCCCTTGGTACAGCGCGTTCGGGAGTCGATCCGGGAGATCCTCTCCGGTCTCGAGGTCACGAATGCGGACCTCGATCTCGTCGGCCCCTCCCTGGCGGATCGAATACATCATGAGCGATCCGTCCGGCGAGAAGCCCATCATCGAAACCGGCGTCCTGTGCGCAGGATCCACATTTGCAGGATCGATCACGACCTCGTAGTCGCCTTCCACCGTGGGCTCGTCCGAATCCTCCTCGTCCCCCTCTGATTCAGGCGCCGGCCGTCGGTAGATGACGGGCGCCGGCTCACCTTTCCGGCGCATGGTGAAGTACTCGAAGTCGGCTGCCCGACGGGTCCCGCCGACATCGTCCGTGTCGTTCAACTCGGTCAGCCTGGCCAGGAAGGCGCGTCGGATCTCGCTCTCTCCGACGATCAGCTCGGCGTACTCGTTCTGCGCGGCGATCCACTCCCGGGTCTCCGCGGCATCCTGGTCCTCCAGCCAACGGTAGTTGTCCGTGATCTCGACACCATGGAGCACGTCAGTGACCGGATCGATTCGGCTGTCCGGCGGCGGCGGGTAGGGACCCGAGCAGGCCGAGAGTGCCGCAGCGAGGGCGAAGGCGCTGAGGGTGGTGGCGGTGGGTCGGCGGAGGATCGAGCTATTCACGGCGGTGCCTCTCGAGAATCGGATGTCTGGCATGGCCAGAGTCCGGCCTCATTGCATCCGCCGTCAAGCCGGAGAGGAGATCACCGACAGATGGGGGCCCGCCCTAGGACGGACCCCCACCGTTGGTTCAGCCCTACCGGAGTGCGCTACCGGATCGTCGCGGTCCCTGTCGGGAAGCCGGACGCGTTGTTCGCGATCGAGTACGTCACGTGGTCCACCGCCGCCGCGTCGATTCCGCCGACGAGAGGCTTGAGCGTGAAGGGCGCCGACGAGTCGTCGGGCTCCGGCTCGATCGAGATCACCGCCGTGGCCCCGGCCAGATCGGTCGGGAACGTCAGTCCTGCCGGCGCGTTCACCAGGAAGTCCTCACCCGGGAACGGCGGCCCCGCCTCGGTGCCGCTGAAGGGATCGTCGAGGTCCACTGCGTCCAAAGCTGTGAAACGTCCGGTCGTGACTGGCGTCCCGCCAATGACAGCCCATCCCTCATAGGCCCATCCGGACGGTAGCGTCGGCAGGTCCAACCCTGCCGCAGGCGAACCGGACTCGAGCGAGAGGAACCAAATGCCGCTGTTCTCGTCGTTGTCCGCACCGTTGGTCGGTGTGGCGAGGATGTAAGCGCCCGTCGCGCTCGTGAAGTCATCACCAAGAGCGGAGCCGTCCCCTACGGAGAGGCTCGCCGAGCCGCCCAAAACCGTACCCGAGACGATGTGTGTCTCCGCCGGCACGGCGTCGGTGTCGCCCGACGGCTCGATCGTGATCACGATCGCAGAGGCGTTGGCTAGATCCATCCCGGTCTCGAACGCGCCCCCAGCGATGGCTGCGCCCGTCAGCGTAACGAGGCTGCCGTCGCTACCGACGTTGAACTTGCCTGTCGTGACCGGTGCGCCATCTACGATGGCCCAACCCTCATAGTAAAATCCGTTGGCGAGCGCCTCGAGGCCGGTGAACGACAGCTCGAGCGTCATGACGTCCGGGCCCGACGGATCGTCGTCACAGGCCGCGAAAGCGAGAACCGAGCTCCGTAACATCCGACCCGTAGACGAACACCTGATTTGACTCGGGCTCGTGGACGAGCGTGAACGAGTAGATGAGGTCGCCGATCTCGGCCTCGTGCTGCACCGGTCGGTCATCGGTGAGGATCCGCTCCCACACAGCGTCCGGAATGCCGGGGCAGAGCTCCCTGAACGACTCCCCGCGGATCTCGTCGCGGCCGAAAACGCGTTCCGCCGCGGGATTCGCCCTGAGAATCACGCCGTCCTCCCGGAGGCGAGCGACCGGGCCGGGATTCATGACGGGGAAGCGGGCACGCTCGCCAAGCTCGCGTTCCGCGACCTTCTGGCCCGTGATGTCGTATAGCGTCGTGAGATGAGTCGGTGCTCCCTCGAAGTCGAAAAGGGGAATATCCGCCTGCGCCCAGCAGCACTCTGTCTCGGCGGTACGGATTCGGACCTCGACCGAAGCTAGGTCGCCCGCCTGGAACTGTTCGATCGTCCGATCGCGGTCTTCCTGGACGTAGTGGAGTTCCCGGGCGGGGCAGTCGATGGCCTCATCGGCCTAGATACCGTATGCCGCGGTGTACTCGTTGTTGATCGCGAGGACCACATCGTCAGAAGCCCTGCTCAGGACGGCGGGCATCGGAAGACCGGCGAACACGTATCGCGGCAACTCCCCGCGGGACTCGGTCTTCGGGGCCTGGGAACCCATCAGTCTCGGTCTGACGATTTTGGACCCTCGGGCGGGTCAGGATCAGTCTGGGCCCTGGCATGAAGCTGGGCACCCACGCTCGAGGATACGGAGACCACATAGGGCACGATGACCGTGAAACCCATCTTGACGTAGTTGTTCACAGTCAGCTCGCCGGCCATGATCGCGTCACCGTGGTTGATCGCGATCAGGATCGCGCCCACCACGACGGCGAACTTGAGCCCGCGCCTGACCACGGAGCGCTGGCACGCGAGACCACACCATTCTCGGAACGAGGCCATCAACCCGGATTCATCTCCTTCAGTCGGTTCGTCACACGTCGATCGAACGGGAACATACGCAGCGAACCCTCCCGTCGGATGAAGTCCCCTGCTCGGGCACATTGCCGTCAGAGGCCTCCACCGTCGGGAGGGCCGCTAGAATCCAGCCGCCGAACTTCCGGCGTAACACCCAGATCAGTTCATCCAGATGTCTTCGAGTACGGTCACGGTCGTGTAGAAGTCGTCACCACCCACCGACAACTGCACCCTGTAGATGCCCGGCGAGACCGCCTGGCCCTGTCGCCCGCGACCTCCGAAGCCACCGCCACGGCCCCTTCCGCCGCCACCCTGCGGCGGGTTGCCGCGCAGGTCCCACTGGACCCGGTTCATCCCCTCCTCTCCGGTGCCCTCAATCGTTCGGATCTCCTCACCAGTCACGGCGTTGGTGATGGTGAGATTGGCCTCGCTGGCCTCATCCGACAGCCAGTAGTGGATCGCCGTGCCGGCAGGCGCGCTCTCACCGGTCCAGATCTTGTTGCCTGTCACCGCTCGGTTCTGCATGCGGTCGTTGCGCCACATCACCGCGTCTCGCGGCTCGAAGAGGTGCGCATCGGATGTCATGATGTCATCTGTCAACGCCTGCAGTGGCGTGATGTCGTCCATGATGTAGATCGAGCGACCGTGCGTCGCGAGCACGAGGTCTCCATCGCGCGGATGCACCAAGACGTCATCGATCCGCACCACCGGGAGGCCATTCATGAACCGATGCCATTCCTGCCCCTCATCGCCCGACACGAAGAAGCCGAACTCGGTCCCCACATACAGCATCGACTCGTTCTTCGGATCCTGCCTGATCGTATTCACGTTCCCGAACTCGGGCAGGTTGGACGAGATGCTCTCCCAGCTCGCGCCGTAGTCGCGCGTCACGTACACGTAGGGTCGCACGTCGTCGTCGCGGTGCCCGTCGATAGAGACATAGGCCGTGGCTGCATCGAAGTATGACGCCTCGACGCGGCTCACGTAGTACTCCGTCGTGCCCCCAGGCAGGTTCTGGCTGACCTCAGTCCACGAGGCACCGCCGTCCCGGCTCACGTTGATGTTTCCATCGTCCGTCCCGAACCATAGGAGGCCCGGCACCAGCGGAGACTCGGAGATCGTAATCCCAGTGCTCCAATTCGACACACCATCGTTACGGGACAGGTTGCACTCGATGCCGCGCTCGAGCTGCTGACAGCGTGGCACATCGTTCTGCACGCCCATGAGAACGACCTGATCCTTGTCGATGTTCTTCGACAGGTCCTCGCTCATGCTCCACGTGTTGCCCCGGTCCCGCGAGATGAAGAAGCGGTTGCCGGCCACGTAGACCGTGCTCGGGTTGTGGGGCGACAGGACGATCGGGTTGTTCCAGTTCCACCGGATCTGGGCATCGGCGTCAGGCGTCGGAACGATGTTCGGTGTCTGGTTTCCACCCCGGCCCCCAAAGCCACCGCCACGGCCCCCTCGACCCCCTCGGCCACCACCTGCACCGCGAGGACGAATGCTCTGGTTCTCACCGCTAGCCAGATCGTATCGGTTGACGTTCCCGTTCTGGGATTCCGAGTAGATGATGTTCGAGTCGGTCGGGTCCTGCTGCGTGTAGAACCCGTCACCACCACCGACCCCGAACCAGTCATATCGCAGGATCGGGCCGGAGCGCATCGAGCTGGGTCCGCACCACGTCCCGTTGTCCTGCAGCCCTGTGCACACCCGATACGGCCGATCCATGTTGACCGACACGTGATACGGCTGACCGACGGACCATGAGCGCAGCGACTCCCACGTCTCGCCTTGATCGTACGAGACGTCCACAGAGCCATCGTTACCGATCATCAGATGATCGTGGTTGTCCGGGTTGATCCACATCGCGTGCTGATCCACGTGACCGAAGCCACTCAGCGTCTCCCAGGTCTGCCCGCCGTCGCGCGACTTCGCGACCTGCTGGTCGACCGTATACACAATTTCCGGATCTTGGGGCGACACGCGGATCTGGCTGAAGTACATCGGGCGGCCGTTCTCATTGCTGCGGAACTGCCAATTGTCGCCGCCGTCCGTGGAACGCCATATGCCGTTCCACTGCTGATCCGGCGGCGGCTCGCCGTCCTCCACAAGCGCCTCACGCGCCTCGCGCTCCCCGTCGGTCATGGGGCTGACCTTGTCCGCCGCCACCTCGATCTGTGCGTAGATCATGTTCGGATCGGCCGGCGTGGTCGCGAGCGCGATCCGACCCATGGTGCCCGTCGGAAGACCGTTGCCCTCCAACCGGCTCCAGCTATCCCCGCCGTCGGTCGACCGGAAGATGCCGCTGCCCGGGCCCCCACCCACGAAGCAGCAGCCGCTGCGGCGCCGCTGATACATGGCTGCCATGAGATTGTTAGGATTCGACGGATCGATGATCAGGTCCGTCGCACCCGTGTTCTCGTCGATGCTCAGGACCAGCTCCCAGGAACTGCCACCGTCGGTACTCTTGTAGACGCCGCGTTCCGGGTTCGCGCCGAAGAGGCTCCCCGTCGCTGCGATCCACACCGTGTTGGCGTCGGTCGGATGCACGATGACACGTGCGACGGACCGGGTCTCGCGCAGTCCCAAGTACGTAAACGAGTCACCGCCATCAGTGGACTTGTAGACGCCCGCGCCATATGAGGAGCTCTGCCGGTTATTCGACTCACCCGTGCCGACGTAAATGACGTCGGGGTTCGATGCGGCGACCGCGACTGCACCGACCGAGTGCGTCTCGTACTCGTCGAAGACAGGGTCGAAAGTCGTCCCGTTGTTGGTGGTCCTCCACAGACCGCCCGTCGCGAAACCCACGAAGTACCTGTGCGGGTTGGTGGGATCGACGGCCAGGTCGTCGACGCGACCGCCCTGACCGATGGGTCCGATCGAACGCCACTGGAACGGACGAAGTAGCTCGTTGTCGCTCTGGTTGACCGCAGCCGTTTCGGCGTCCTGCCCGGACACCTCGACGGGGGGGAACAAAGCTGCGAACGCGAGAATTAGGGCGATTCGAAGGAGACGCGAACCGAACATGGTCCACTCCATAGCATGAGTGTAGCTGCTGGGGGACAGGCAAAATCGAGGCCGGCACAGATTCCGTCAAATGCGGGGGCCGTGGTGGTCAACAGGGGCGTGCAGTAGCGTGTCACTAAATCAGACGAAACAACTACAGAGAGGCGCGAATGCGACGCTGGAACACACTGACCGCACTGGCGGTGGGTGTCGTCGTGTCGGGCGGATGTGGGGAGGCGGAGGCGATGCCAGATGAAGAGGTAGCAGAGGTCCCACAGGAGGTGGTGCTGGGCCCTGTCGACGGCCACGATATGTCCCCGACCGATACGGGCAGAGTCGCGGTCGGGACGATGGCCCCGGACTTCTCGGCGGTATCGCTCGCTGGACCCACATTCACGTTGTCGAGCCTCAGGGGCGAGAAGAACGTGGTCCTCTTCTTTTACCGGGGTCACTGGTGACCGTGGTGCGCCCAGCAGCTCGGTGAGTTGCAAGATTTCTTGACGCCGGAACAACGCGAGACTACGGAAGTGGTGGCGATCTCCTCGGACGGACCGCCCGAGATGCAGATGATGGTCGACCGCATCGCCGAGGAGAACGACGGCTACATGATCGACTTCACGATCGTCGCAGATCCAGACGCCGCGGTCATCAACCGGTACGGCCTGTTCAACCAGGACGACCCACGTGGACGTGCGATCCCGCACCCGACGGCCTATGTGATCGACATGGACGGCAACGTCCACTGGAAGTTCACCGAGGTGAACTACCGGATTCGCCCGGAGAACGAGTTGATCTTGGCGGCGTTGGCGGAGCTGGAGGGGTAGCGGGGCGCTCTAGCTCGGCGGACGCACTCCGTTCACGGTCACGGTGATCTGCTGGGACGTCCCGCCTCCGTCGACCATCAGAAACGACTGCCCGTCGGGCGAGATATCCCAGTTGAGCGCCTGAGCGACTATCTCGTACGGGTCCTCGAAGAGCACCCGGGGCGTCCCGGGCCGCCATTCCTCGCCCGGCGTGAGGGGTACGGAAACGATGCCGTCCGCGCTCCGGTAGAGCAGCTCGCGGCCGTCCGCGGACCAGAGGGGCTCGAATCCGCCCGCGGTCGACACGAGGTGACGGGCGCCGCCGCTCGGAAATGGTTGGACATAGATCTCCATCGGACCCGACTCGGACGACACGTACGTGATCCAGTTGCCGTCGGGCGAGACGCTCGGCGTCGACACGGCAAACGCGCTGGACAAGAACGACACCTCCTCGCCGGTGGCGACATCGCGGACCCAGATGTTCTGAGCCCCAAGCGCCTCGCTCCCGACGATCCACTCGCCGTCAGGAGAGTAGCGCGCTTCCCACGGGGCCCGAAGGCTGACTCTTTCAGCCGTTCCACTGAAGTCCGCCCGCCGTTCGAAGACGCCGCTGAGCGACTCCACCGCGACGTTGCGAGCGAAGAGGACGGCGAGCCCGTCCGGACGCCACGCCGGGAAGGAGTTGTCCCCCTCGAAGGTGAGCCGCTGCTCGGGCAGGGCCGGGTTGATGCCCAAGATCCAGATTTCGTCCTCGGTCCCGGTCAGGTCTCCCTGCCGCTCGTAGGCCGCGCGTGATCCGTCCGGTGAGAAGCGCGGCGCCCGCAGGTCTCCGACAGGGCCGAGGGCACGGCCCGAGCCCGCGCGATCGACCAGAGTCAAGGTCAGCGCCACCCCTTCGCCACGGCGCGCTATGATCGTCCCGGTTCTCGAAACGGCGTACTCGCCGAGGCCGTCGGGCCGAAGGACGATGCGGTCCTCGACCTGGAAAGGTTCACCGGATGTGTCCCCTGAGCGGGGATCGAAGGCCTGGGCCATCACCGTCTGGTTGGACGCCACGTAGAGAACGTGACCAGACTCCTCGCTCCCCACGTACTGCGGGTAGGTCCCCCGGGCAACGCGTCGCCGCTCACCCGTATCGAGGTCTACGTAGTCGATGAAACGGTCGCTCACGCCGGCCGAGACGACCTGGAAGAGGAGCCCCACTCCGCCCGGCAAAGCGTGCGGGTAGGCATGCACCGCCTCCAAAGCCGCTTCATCGGTCGCGGTGACCGGCTGAGGTTCACCTCCCTCGGCGGAGACGCGCATGAGCCCGTCACCAGTCTGGCCGAGCGAGTAGACGACGGTGTTGTCAGGAAGCCAGGTGGCTCCGCCAAAGCTCGCAATGTCGTCCAAGATGGTCGCGGGGACTCCCCCCGCGATGCTGATCTTCATGAGCGCCGAGCCTGGGGCATCCAGGTAGCCGATCCAATCGCCGTCGGCGGAGAAGAACACATTCGACGGGTTTTGACCTCCGGACAGCCTTCTGGCTGTCGTTTCGGCGAGGGGTCGCGCCCACAGCGACAAGACGCCCTCGGACAGCCCCTGATACGTCAGGAGCGTCCCGTCGGGTGAGAGCGCCATCGACGCGCCGCAGCAGATCGTTGCGAGTGAGTGCAGCGAGTCTCCCGTGATCGTGAATCGGACCGCTTCCTGGTCAGCGACGCGGGGTATCGGCTTCAGCGCGTATCCGAGCGCCACGCCGGCGGCGAGCGCGGGCAGCCCAAAGGCGAGCGCGAGCTTCCACCTGCCGGCCCCGGCGCCCTCGGCCCCACGAGTCGCTGAAGAGGCCACCTCCGCCGAACGCGCCGCGGTCGCGTGGGTGAAGCCCGGGTCTTCGAGCGCCCTCGAGAAGTCCCCGGCACCGGCGAAGCGGTCCGCGGGAAGCCGCTCGAGAGAGCAGGTGACCGCTGCGGCGACGTTCGCCGGAACCGTACGGCGCAGGTCAGTGATCGAGCGCGGCTCCTCGGTGAGAATCTTCGCCAGGACCGCCTGCGCAGAACTACCGGTGTGCGGCGGATCGCCGACGAGCATCTCGTAGAGCACGCACCCGAGCGAATAAACGTCGGACGCGGGGCCCGGGTCGCGGTCCGCAGTCGCCTGCTCGGGACTCATGTAGTACGGGGTCCCCAAGCTGAGCCCCGTTTCGGTCAGCCGCCCGCCCCCGGCCTGAGACACCGCCAGCGCAATGCCGAAGTCGGCTACGAGCGGCTCGCCGTCGTGCAGCAGCACGTTCTCCGGCTTCACGTCACGGTGGATGACGTCGTGCCGGTGCGCGTAGTCGAGCGCTGCTGCGATCGCCCGCGCGATCCGGACAGCCTCGTCGACGGACAGGTGCTTCTCCCGGTCGATCCGGGCACGCAACGACTCGCCCTCGACGTAGGGCATCACGTAGAAGAGGAAGCCGTCGGCCTCCCCGGAGTCGAAGAGAGGCAGTATGTGCGGGTGCTGCAGATTGGCGGTGGTTCGGATCTCTGACAGGAAGCGGTCGGCGCCCATGACGGCGGCCAGGTCCGAACGCAGAACCTTGATCGCGACGCTCCGGTCGTGGCGCTCGTCGTGTGCCAGGTAGACCGTCGCCATCCCTCCCGCACCGATCTCACGCTCGACGCGGTAGCGGCCGGCAAGCGCCTCGGAGAGGCGCTCGATCACGGTTGGGTCGTCAGTGCTCATGGGCTCGTAGTCCGAAGCGGTGTCCGCTGGGCTCGGAGTACCTGTGCGGCCACGATGCGGGGGGTGCTGCAGTGCGGCAAGGGCGCAGCCTCGGCTCCTCCAGAGTCGCTACGACGCGTCCGCCGGAACAGTGACGGGTCGCCCTTCGACCACCACCGCCTCCACGCCCCTACGCACGTAAGCCAACGCGATCACCTCCTCGAACTTCGGTGACTGCACGGCTGACGTGATCCGACCGACCGACTTCCCGCTGTCGTCGAAGAGCTCGGTGCCCGCCGCAGGTGTGGCCACGTCACCAAGGTGGAGCTGCCGCAGATGGCGATTCACGTGCCCGCGATCGCGGATGCGGATGATGACTTCCTGCCCGGTGTAGCAGCCCTTCTGGTAGTCGATCGCGCGATCGTGGATGCCGGCCTCGATCGGGATCGTCTTCTCGTCCATATCGGATCCGAAGACCGGGCGACCGGCCTCGACGCGAAGTGTGGACCAAACGCCGAGGCCGGCGGGGCTCGCCCCGTCATCCACCAGTGCCCGCCAGAGCGCGGTCACCGAGGCCGTCGGCCCCATGACGTTGTATGCATCCGGCCAGACCTCGTCCGTCTTGATCACGCATAGGCCCTCCGGCACCGAGTCGCCCGCCACCCTCCACTCCCCTTCGCCCAGACCACTGAGGTCACGGTCCTCGACTCGTAGCCCAAGTGCCAGGCGGGACAGTGTCCCCGCGGACCCAGGCCCCGCGACGGTGATCATGGAGACCGCCTCGGACACGTCCTCAACCCTCGCGAAGCGCGGCGGAAGCACCTTCTGGAAGTTCTCGGACAAGGCAGTGACGCCCGCGATGGGCACGTCCAGCAGGAAGCCGTCTTCGCCCTCGTCGCCGCGCAGCATGGCCCAGAGGTCGGTGATCATCCTGCCCTTGGGCGTGAGCACCGTGTGATACGTAGCCGTGCCGCCGAGCACTCCCGCCTCTACCGCCGTGGGGCCGCCAGGCATGCTTCCCGTCAGAACCCCGTTGAGCATCTGACCCGGAGCGCGACCCCTAACCACCAGACGTGCGCGATGACTCCTGTCGAAGACCGCCATCCGCTCCGTCGCCGCCGCGTACTCCGCAGACGGGTCGCCGAAGTGCCGAACCACCTGGGCGCCCTGGTAGTCGGAGACGACGCCACCCGCACCGGTCATCGCCGCGAGCAGCGGACTGACCCGCTCGGTCACAGACCCTCCAGGTCGGCTGGAACCTCGGAGCTCTCCCGAAGCACGCGAACCAGCCCGGCGACTCGCGCGGTATCCCCCGCCGCCGGCGCAAGCCTCAGATACTCCTCGAATTGAGACGCCGCCTCCTCGTTTCGGCCAAGCCGAGCGAGCAGGACCCCACGCGTGCGGGTCTCGGCAGGCTCCGACGGCTTGACCAGGAGGATCCTCTCGACGGTGGCCAGCGCCCGGCGGTGGTCACCGACATTGGTATAGACGCCCTTCAGGTTCGTCAGCAGCCGCAAGATCATGTCCCGGCGATCCGACGTCTCCATGAACGAGTCCTGCACACGAACCATCCCGCCATACACACGGTCCAGTAGCTCCTGGGCCTGATCGGCGAACCGCACCTTGCCGCAATCGAACGGATCGATGAGCAGCTCGATGGCATCGCCACGGAAGCGCACCAAGAAGTGACCGGGGAAGCTCACGCCCTCGAGCGGCAGTCCAAGGCGCCATCCCACCTCGAGCAGCACGATGCCCAGCGAAAGAGGAATGCCCAACCCACGATCCAAGACGTCGTTCAAGAACGAGTTCCTTGGGTCGTAGTACGCCTTCCGATTGCCCTCGAACTTTCGCCGCTTGTACAGCGTGCTGAGCAGCTCGTCCATGATGATCAGGGGAGCGGTCTCATCCGCGAGCCGGTCCTTGACTTCTTCCGCGATCTGATCGAGTCGCGCGATGTACAGCTCGACCGACAGTTGCGGATACTCCTCCCTGGCGATCAGCAGAACCGCACGCGCGAGGTCCATCTCCGGCTCGGGCCGGGACAGTTCCTCCGTGAGGAGTCGGCGGGTCGAAAGCGCTGGTGTGGCCAAGAAGGTGGTCCGCGTCGGGCTCGGTGGTCAGGTTGAGGGGGTCCCCGAGCGTGAGGTTTCGATGCGTACCCTTCCTACCCCGGTGGTTTCCCTGTGGATCGCTGGAGTCGTGTGCGTGCCGGTTTCAGCCCAGAGGACGGCTCCCGCCGATATCGTCGGGTGCTACGACGTGACCGAGGGGGAGTGGCGGCCAGATACGTCGCGGGTGTGGGAGTTCGAAGGTCAATCACCGTCCACATTCGGCCGGTTCGAAATGTGGTACACGATTCCTCCACGCATCGAGGTGAGCGCGGAGGAAGACTGGCTGTCCCGCGAACGGAGCCTCGCGCCCCCCCTTTTCTCTCTGACGACCCCACCAGACGCCATCCCAGCGCCGCACAACCGAGCTTGGTGGCGCCAACAGGGCGACACGATCTTTCTCGCGCTGTCCAATGGATTTGTCGGCGTAGGAGCTCGACTACGAGCAACATCCGACGGACTAACGGGTCAAGTGACCACGAGGTCGGACGCTGGGGGCACGAGACCTTGGCACCGTGACGTACGTCTCGAGTCGGTCGCCTGCGATTCTCCACCTCCGGTTTCGATCGACGCGATGGAACCCCTGCCGAGGACTGTGGAGCTGGTGGGCGGGCAGAGGATCGAGGTCGGAAGGCCCCTTACCGAAGCCCTGCAAGTCGTCGGAATTCGCTCGAGTATCCTCAGAATCGTCGGACAGACCACCGGCCTCCTCGCCTCCAGCGATTCGGTCCGGGCAACCACCACTGCGGATGGGGATGTGTACCACGTCGACGTGTATTTCTTCGAGCCGGACGCCTACGACATGCTTCTCGCGCGGCTTCGCGAGGTTCTGGGACCTCCGCATTCAGAAGCTGTTGGAGCACAGTGGGGAAACCAGATGACGGAGGTGCTCCTTAGCCACTGGGAGAACGGACGGACGAGCGTCACACTCCGGGATCCGCGCTACCGAGGCAGGTGATCCACAGCCAACAACAACGAGACGCGCACGTTTTCGTATTTGCTCCACACACGCCACCACTCCATGCTGCACCCGACCACCAACGACTCGAACCCGAGGAGGCCAATGACGAACGAGCCAAGGGACCAGAAGCCGAAGATTCGGCTGTCCCAGCTCAGTCACGGCACCGGTTGAGCGTGTAAGCTCGGGATGTCCGAACTGACGCACGTGCTGCGTCACGTCCTGCCGGTGGAAGATCCGAACGCTCTCGTCGGTCTTACGACGGGAGACGATGCTGCCGTATACCGTCTATCCGACGACCGCGCGCTGGTCGTAACGGCCGACTTCTTCACGCCCATCGTCGACGATCCCTACGACTTCGGGCGGATCGGCGCGGCGAATGCGCTCTCCGACGTCTATGCGATGGGCGGTCGTCCTCTCTTCGCGCTCAACCTGGTCGGTTTTCCACGGTCGCTGCTCTCCGAGGGCATCCTCGACGAGATCCTGCGCGGTGGGAGTGATGTGACCCGCGGCGTGGGCATCCCCACGCTCGGTGGCCACACGATCGACGACGCCGAGCCCAAGTACGGCCTCGTCGCCGTCGGCGAGGTTCACCCGGAGCGTATGGTGACGAACGCCGCCGCGAACGCCGGCGATGTGCTTGTGCTCACCAAGCCGCTCGGATCGGGCGTCATCGCCGCCGCGATCAAGCAGGAGGCGGCCTCGCCGGAGACGATCGCCCGAGCGGTTGAGGTCATGACCACGCTCAACGATCGCGGTGCGGAGGCGATGGTCGCGGCTGGCGTCCGCGCCGCCACGGATGTGACCGGATTCGGCCTACTGGGGCACCTGCACAAGATGATGCGAGCGTCGGGCACGTCAGCGACACTGCGCGCCGCCGATGTCCCGTTCCTTCCCGATACCCGAGCGCTCGCCGAGGCGGGTCACATTCCGGGCGGCTCTCGCCGGAACCTCGATGACCTGGCCTCGGAGGTGACGTTCGCGGACACACTCGACGACATATCTCGCATCCTCTTGGCGGACGCTCAGACCTCTGGCGGCCTCCTGATGTGCGTGCGTCCGGACGCGCTGGAGCCCCTTCTCGCCGACCTCAACGGAACCACGCCCATCGCAGCCGTGATCGGTGAGGTGATGGACGGCGAGCCGGGCACGATCACGGTCCACTAGAACGAATGAGGCCGCCGCGACTACTTCGTCGCGGCGGCCTCATTCTTCGACCATCAGTGTCGGTTAGGCGGTCGCCGACGCACCCTTTGCCGCCGCCTTTCTCTTGGCGGGCTTCTTCACGGGCTTCTTCCGCTCGGCCAACGCCACCCGAATGACATCGTCCAACGTCTCAGCCAGGTGGAAGGTGGTCGTCGCACGAACCTCATCGGGAAGGTCCTCCAGGTCCGCTTCATTATCGATGGGCAGAATGATCTGCTTGATCCCTGCCCTGACGGCGCCCAGCACCTTCTCCTTGAGGCCCCCGATCGGAAGCACGCGTCCGGTCAGCGTGATCTCACCGGTCATGGAGACATCCCGTCGGACCTTCTTGCCGGATACCGCTGAAATCAGCGCGGTCGCCATCGTGACCCCGGCGGACGGACCGTCCTTGGGAATCGCACCCGCAGGCACGTGAATGTGAACCTCACGTCCCTGTAGCGCGCCTTCCGGAATGCCCAACTCCTTCCAGTGGGCCTTCGCAAACGACAACGCTGCCCGCCCGGACTCCTTCATCACGTCGCCCAGCTGACCGGTGAGGAGGAGGCTCCCCTCGCCGGGCATGATGCTCGCTTCGACAAACATGATGTCGCCGCCCATGGGCGTGTACGACATCCCGGTCGCGACACCCACGGTGTCCTCGGCAGCCATCCGTTCTGGATGGACGCGGGGGCGTCCGAGAAGCTCTCGTACGTCCGATTCGGTAGCGGCAATCGAGTCGATTTTGCCGCCGGCGATCTTGCGGGCGACCTTCCTGGCGAACTTGCCGATCTCCCGCTCGAGCTGCCGGACGCCGGCCTCGCGCGTGTAGCTCTGCACGATGGTGAGTACCGCATCGTCGTTCATTTCCAGCTCTTCGTCCGTCAGGCTGTTCTCCCTTCGCTGCCGCGGCACGAGGTACTTCTTGGCGATCTCCAGCTTCTCGGCCTCGATGTAGCCGGTGAAGTCCACCCGCTCCATACGGTCGAGCAGCGGACCCGGAATGCGATCCAGGTAGTTCGCCGTCGCGATGAAGAGGACCTCGGAGAGGTCGAACGGGATCCCGAGATAGTGATCCACGAACGTCTGATTCTGTGCCGGATCGAGCACCTCGAGGAGCGCCGAGCTAGGGTCGCCCTGGAAGGAGACCCCGAGCTTATCGACCTCATCCAACAGGAAGACCGGGTTCTTGGTCTTTGCCTGCCGCATGCCCTGGATGATCCTGCCGGGCATCGCACCCACGTAGGTGCGGCGGTGCCCGCGGATATCCGCCTCGTCCCGCGCCCCACCTAACGAGATACGCACGTACTTCCGGTCGAGTGCACGCGCAATGGACTTGGCGATCGACGTCTTACCTACTCCGGGCGGGCCCACGAAAAGCAGAATGGGTCCGCGTCCGGACGGGGCATCGTCGTCCGAATCGACGGATGCATCGGAGTCGCCCTCGTCTATGGCTTCAGCCTCAGCCTCGGCACCCTCAGCCTCGGCGCCCGCGGCCTTCGCCTCCTCCTCTGCTTGACGGTCCAGCTTCAGCTTCCGCACGGCCAGGAACTCGAGAATCCTGTCCTTCACATCCTCGAGCCCGTGGTGATCCTCCTCGAGGATCTTTCCGGCCTTCGGAAGATTGATCTTCTCCTCGGTGCGCTCGTTCCATGGGAGTTCGGTGATCCACTCCAAGTAGGTACGAATGACTTGATACTCAGCCGACTGCGAACTCGTCCTCTCGAGCCTTCGGAGCTCACGATCGACCTCCGTGCGCTGCTCTTCGTCGAGATCGAGCGCCTCGAGGCGCTCACGCATCTCCTCGATGTCGTCGCGCTCTTCCTCCTCACCGAGCTCCTTCTGAATCGCCTTGAGCTGCTCACGCAGCAGCATCTCGCGCTGCCGCTCACCGAGCTCCGACTGGACCTTGGCCTGGATGTCCTCTTGAGCATCGATCCGGGCGAGCTCCCGTTCGACTGCCACCAGGCACGCCCGCATGCGTTCCTCATCGGCCAGCGTCTCTAGCAAGGTCTGCTTGTCGGACGTCTCGAGTTCCAGGTAGAACGCCACCAGATCGGCGAACGGGCCGGGGTCATCGACGCCCTGAATCAGCTGATTGAGCGCCTCGGCCGGTACGCCGCGACGCGTGCCCAACTCGGCCGCACGATCTCGCAGCTCGCGATCGAGTGCCTGAAACGCCGGGTCGGCCGGGTGCTGGGGCTCCTGTCGCTCCATGTCGAGCAACACGGCGTGGAGCATCGACTGCCCCTCGTTGTGATACGACAGGGCCTGCGCCCGACCCTCACCCTGGACGAGGAGCTGAACGCCCCCGCGCACACGGTGGGTTTGAATGATGCGGACAACCGTCCCGATGTTGTACAGGTACTCCGGGAGCGGATCGTCTACGTTTTCCCGCTGTGCGACCGCGAACATTCGCCGGTCGCCGTCCAGTGCCTCCTGGACTGCCTCGACCGTACCCGGTCGCCCCGCCGAGATCGGCACGGCGACGCCTGGGTACACGACCGTCTCGCGCAGCGGTAAGACCGGAAGCGTATATCGCTCACCCATGTCATCCTCCCTATCCTCATCCCCGCCCGCAGACGGGGAACGTTCAGTATCTGATGTCAGCTTCGCATCTCCAGCTATTGAGCATGAGTCGGTGGTGCTGAAGCAGTGCAGGCGTCATTGCAGGATCCTTGCCACCCTTGAAGGCTCGAATCCGTGCCTTGAGCGCAGCAAACCCTGCCAATGTGGCCGACAAACGGGTCGGGTCCGGCCACTTTTTCGCCTCAGCGGGGACGGTTACGTTGGCACCTCATTCCTCCTCGCGCCACCGGTCGGGGATCCACATGAGCGATCAGCTCGACGGCATCAGTTGGTTCCGAGGCTCGTCCGTCCGAATACGACGGGGCGGACTCGAGATCCATGTGGATCCGCTCCACGTGACGGAGGACTCGCGGGCCGACTTCGTTTTGCTGACCCATCCTCACTACGACAACTTCTCCGAGGATGACATCGCACAGATCAGCACCGAGTCGACGGTTCTGATCGCACTCTCCTCGATGAAGAAGCAACTCGCTGGCGCAGATCATTTCATGCGCCCGGGGGACATGCTTCAGTTGGACGGGCTCGATGTTCTGGCGGTACCGGCGCACAACGTAGACAAGAAATTCCACCTGCCCGAGGACGGCTGGTTGGGGTACGTCTTCACGCTGGGCGATACGACGTTTTATCACGCAGGCGACACCGACTTCCTGGACGCAATGCACGGCATCCAGTGTGACGTCGCATTCATCCCGTGCGGTGGGCATTACACGATGGGCGTCGAGGACGCGGCCCGAGCGGCGGAGGCATGCGGGGCAGACACGCTCATTCCCATCCATTGGGGGGAGCCCAACGGCGACCTGGCCGATATCGAGCGGCTGAGGGAGTTGTTTTCGGGCAATGTCCAGATTCTCGCGAAGCTGGGTTAGTGACCTGACGGACCCGGTCACCAGCCCGGCGACCAACTCGGGTCGTTCCGCGGTATACGCACCCCGGGGAGTCGCCGCGACCAGCCATCCGCTCGCGACAGGCGCCGCCGTGAGGGTCCTCGAGTCCGGCGGCAATGCGTTCGATGCTGCCGTCACCGCCGCGGCGGTTCTCAACGTCGTCGAGCCCCACATGACAGGGGCGGGCGGCGACATGTTCGCCATCCTGTGGGTCGAGGCCGAGAAGCGGTTGGTCGGACTGGACGCGATGGGCAGGTCCGGATCCAAGACGGACTGGCAGGCGCTCAGCGAAGCCGGTTCGCAGGACGTACCGAGCGAGGGCGCGCGCTCCATAACCGTACCCGGCGCGCTCTCCGGCTGGAACGCGCTGGTCGAGACCTACGGCACGATGACCCTCCAGGAGGTTCTCGAGCCCGCGATCCGGTTGGCCGAAGGTGGCTTCCCTGTCAGTCCCATCGTCGCCGCGAATTGGGCCAAGCAAGCCCCGGCTGTCCGCGCCAACGAGGGGGCGGCCAAAACCTTCCTGATCGGTGGCGAAGCACCGAAGACAGGCGAGTGGTTCACGAACGCCGACCTCGCCGGAACACTCAGGCACATCGCCGAGGAGGGCATCGGGACCTTCTATGGCGGCGAGCTGGGCGAGCGGATCGTGGCGGGCATCGATGAGCTGGGCGGGTACATCACCCTCGATGATCTGAACAGCCACGAGTGCCGCTGGGTCGAACCCCTGAGCATCGACTACAAGGGGTATGCGCTCCATGAGCTTCCGCCCGCCGGTCAGGGCATCGGGGCACTCCAGATGCTCAAGATGTTGGAAGGCGTCGACCTTCAGAGTATGGGACGCCACTCGGCCGAGTACCTGCATACAACAATCGAGGCCAAGAAGCTCGCGTACGCTGACCTCGCCCGGCACGTCGCGGATCCGGACCACATGGACGTGCAACCCGCCGCGCTGTTGGACGACGACTACTTGGCTGAGCGTGCAGGGCTGATCGACCCCGGCGCCGCTGCGGTGCGGCCAAACCCGGGACGGCCGGCAACCGAGGCTGAGACGATTTACATGACCGTCGCCGACCAGTACGGGAACATGATCTCGTTCATCAACTCACTGTACGGGGCGTTCGGATCGCACGTCGTTGTACCCGGCACCGGCCTGGCACTCCAGAACCGAGGTGCGGGATTCACGATGGAGGAGGGCCACCCGAACCAGATCGCTCCCAATAAGAGGCCCTATCACACGATCATCCCGGCGTTCGTCACCCGGGGTGGGGAGCCGTGGCTCTCCTACGGTGTGATGGGTGGAGCGATGCAGCCGCAGGGACACGTGCAGGTCCTACTCAACATCGTCGAGTTCGGCATGGATGTTCAGGAGGCGATCGACGCACCCCGCTTCCGTCACTACGAGGGCCAGAGCGTAGCTGTCGAGAACCTCGCCAAAGACGTCGCCCATCGGCTCGAGTCCCTGGGGCACGAGCTGCGAGACGAGCCGGGCGGTTCTTTCGGAGGCGGCCAGGCGATCCAAAGGCTGACCCGGGGATGGGTCGCCGGCTCTGACCCCCGAAAAGACGGGATGGCCGCCGGTCACTAGTGGGCCCCATCCCTGGGACTCCGATCGGGAGCTCAGCGCCCTGCAGGTCATGAAGGCGGTCGGTGCGCAATTCCCCGACCTTCTGGGCGTGGAGGCCACGCTGGTCGGGTGGGGATGGGACTTCGATGCGTACCGACTCGGAGATTGGGCGTTCCTGTTTCCCAAGCGCGCTGCGGTTGCGGATCGGCTCGAGATAGAGGGACGCCGATCGCCGTTCCTCGCGGAGTCCGTCTCCGATCTCGGTGTCTCTGTCCCGGTCTACGAGCGGATCGGCGAGCCATCCGAGGACTTCCCGCACCGCTTCGTCGGGTACCGATGGATCACGGGGGTGGCAGCCGACCAGGGCGTCGCGTCGCCGGAGCTGCCCGCTCGACTCGGACGGGTGCTCACGCGAATACACCTCACCGATTCCGCTCTCGTCACCGACCTGGAGATCCCCGAAGACCGGGAGGGGGCCCAGGAGTGGTTCGACGAGGTCATCGAATACGCCGATGTGCTTCGAGACGTCCTCTCCACCGAAGATCAGCACTGTGTGGATTGGCTCGAAGCGATCGACTCGATGCCGCCGACCCACAGCGGACCTCTTCGACTTCTCCACAACGACCTGTACCCCGAGCACATCCTGGTCGATGAGGAGTCAGGGGAGCTGGTCGGCCTAATCGACTGGGACGACATCGCGTTCACCGACCCGATGCTGGACTTCGTGGGCTTCTACCTGTGGCGGGGACGCGGCTTCGTGGAGTCCGTCCTCGCATCGTATGAGGTGCCCTTGGACAGCGGCTTCTGGGAACGCCTGGACTTCGTTTCTCGCCTGGGCTCGCTCGAGTGGCTTTACGACGCGCACTTGCAAGACGCCGACGTTGAGAAGCATCGTCGCTGGGTCCAGAACGCCTTCACTGAACCCACGTGAAAGATTCCGATCGCTTCATCCCGTTCGAGAACCTCCCGGACAGATTTGTCGAGAGTCTCGAGCGCATCTCGGAGCCGCCGGTCGCGCCCAGGCCCGCGGCTACGATCGTGCTCATGCGGGATGTCGAGCCGGGCATCGAGATCCTCCTCCTAAAGCGGAGTCGGAGCGCGGGCTTCGTACCCGGCGCATATGTCTTTCCGGGAGGACGCGTGGACGCCTCCGATGCGACCGAGGACACGCTGTCACGCATGGACGGGCTGACCCCCGAGGCTGCCGCGGAGCGCCTCGAGCTACCCAACGCCGACCCGCCGGCCATCGCCTACTACCTGGCGGCTCTTCGCGAGGCCTTCGAGGAGACCGGGATTCTGATCGGGTCGGGTCCCGCCGGAGAGCCGCCGCGGACCGCCGCCGCGGATCCGACTGTCGATGCAGTCCGAGACGACCTCATGGAGGACCGAGTGACCTTCGCCGAGGTCCTGGACCGCCTCCAATGCCGCATAGACGGAACGTCTGTCGAGTATCTCGCGCACTGGGTCACGCCGCTCCCCGAGCCTCGCCGTTTCGACACGCGATTCTTCGCCGCTCGCGTCCCCGCCGGGTCCGAACCGATCGTCGACCCTCGCGAGATGACCGACGCACTCTGGATCGCACCGGCCGACGCGCTCGAGCGAAGCGACAACGGCGAGCTCCCCATGATCTTCCCGACCATCAAGACGCTCGAGCACCTCTCGGACTACGCCACGCCCGAAGAGGCGATCACCGCGCTCGCGGCCCTGTCGGTCAGGACGATCATGCCGACACTGATCGTCACAGACACGGGTGTTCGACTGGTCGTGGACGACGATGACCTGGAGTAGCGTGCGCCCAAGTCGGGCGCAGACCGTGGCTGGTCTCGTTGCGGCGGGGCTGACCGTATCTGGGGTAGGCGGCGTTTCGCCTGCGGCCGCCCAGCAGGTCGAGAACGCGCCGCCGATCGAGATCATGTACGGCTTCACGCTGATCGACGGCACGGGGAGCCCCCCGCTCCCCGAGGCGGCCCTGGTGATCCAAGGCAGGACCATCGTGGACGCCGGCACACGGGCCGAGGTGCTCGATCGCTGGGAGAACGAAGATCGAATCGTCATGGTCGACCTCGGCGGCGGCTACCTGATCCCAGGGCTGATCGACGCGCATGTACACCTCGCGACATCACCGAACAGGACGCGGGCGGAGCGCGCCCTCAGGCGGCTCCTGTACGCCGGTGTGACTTCGGTGCGCGACATGGCCGGCGACGGACGAGCGCTCGCGTCACTCGCACTCGACGCGCAGCTGGGCGACATCGATGCGCCAGACATCTACTACTCGGCGCTCATGGCAGGCCCATCGTTCTTCGACGATCCACGCCCTCGGGCCTCCGCGGCAGGCGAGGTGCCCGGAGAAGTGCCATGGATGCAGGCCATCACACCCGAAACCGAGATGGTCACCGTCGTAGCGATGGCCAAGGGCACCTTCGCAACCGGCATCAAGATCTACGCGAACCTCGAGCTGGCGGAGGTGGAGCGGATCACCGAGGAGGCTCACCGTCAGGGCATGGTTGTGTGGGCGCACACCATGGTTTTTCCGGCGCGGCCGCTGGAGGTAGTCCGAGCCGATGTCGATGTCGTCTCTCACGCTTGCCCGCTCGCCTGGGAGGCGATGGCGCAGGCACCCACGGAGTACACCCGCGATCAACTACCCGAGTACGCGGCGTTCTCGGTCGACGCGGCGGTGTTCACAGAGCTCTTTCAGGAGATGAGTGATCGCGGGACGATCCTCGATGCCACGCTGGCCATGTACGGCCGTTTCGACCGCATGCGAGAGGAGGATCCCGAGAACGGTCCGCCCCTGAGTTGCGAGACCGACTTCGCGCGCCAACTCGTGCGCAAAGCCATCGCGAGCGGGGTTCTCGTCGCCGCGGGGACCGACTTCGAGCTACCCGAGGACGCGGACTTCCCTGCGCTGCATTTCGAGCTCGAGGAGCTCGTCGACCACGGGGGTCACACCCCGCTGGAGGCGATTCTGGCGGCCACGCGGGTGGGCTCTCTGGCAATCGGTATCGGCGACACACACGGGACACTCGAGCCCGGAAAGATGGTCAACATGGTCCTGCTCGACGCCGATCCGACCGCAGACATCCGCAACCTTCGGGCGGTGCGCGAGGTGTGGAAGAACGCCGCCCGATACTCACGCGAGAACTATGCACCGCCCGAGGGCTCGGACCGTCGGTAGCACACTGAGCTCGCTACCGGGTCACCTGCCCCTGCTCACGACTCGCAACACATTTCAGCCTGCTACCGCATGAGGTCCCAAAGTCCACGGGCATCGGCCGAGCCGGGGAAGACCCGATCGGCCTGACCCGCGGTGAGGTCGAAGACACCCGCAACCACGCCCTTGAGCACGGAACGGGTGTCGAGCGTCGGCTTGAGGTCGCGGCTCTCGTAGAGCGAGCGTTCTGAGAGCCCGGGCCAATCTGAGATGACCGCGCTCTTCGCCACGTTCGGCCCGATGATGAAGCCCGCGCCGGCTGTACCGTGGTCGGTGCCCTGCGTGCCATTCGGTCGCGCGGTGCGGCCGAACTCGGTCATGATCACCACGGTGGTATTCGCCCAGTCGTCCTGCATCTCACGCCGTAGCGCGAGCACGCCCTCTGAGAGCTGACCGAGCAGACGGTCCAACTGGCCGCCGGCGAGTCCCTGATTGGCGTGCGTGTCCCATCCACTGAACTCGAGCGCGGCCACGTTGGGCCCACCGGGCTCACGGAGGAACTTGGCGGCGGCCTGCATGATCGGAGTGATCCGGCCGGGCCGAGCGCGACGACCACCCATGCCCCCGTTGCCCATGTCGGGCGCGATGTCCTTCATCTGCAGCGCCGCCTCGAAGGGGTCGTGAAGTTCGGGGTCAGATCGGTACAACATCGTGAGCCGCTCGACGTATGAATCGTCGACCACTCCGAGCTCGGCCGGCGACCACGTGGTCACCGGGTGCGTCCCCGACAGCGAGCGCGGCATCCCGGCCGCAACAGCGATTCCCGACCGTTCTCCATCCATGATCTGCAGGAGGCGGTTGAGCCAACCGTCGGACGACCCATCGGGGCGCGCGAGGCCAGTCTCGAGAATCGCCTGACCAGCGAAGTGAGAGCGCGTCCTGAACGGAATCGCCATCGCGTGGAGAGCGACCAGCTCGTCGTCGTCCCAAAGCGACTTCCACGAGGACAGCCCGGGGGCCAGCCCGAAGTCATCGCCGATCATGGTGAGGTCGTCTCGGCCGTAGGCCATTCGATCACGCACGGAGGCATAGTCCGGATCGCCCACCGGTACCAGGGCGGAGAGACCGTCGAAGCCTCCGCGCAGCAGCACGAAGACCATCCTCCCGTCACCGGGTACCTGAGCGAAGCGCGCGACGGGCAGTGCGAAGGTCGCGAGACCGCCGTAGCACATCCCCCGAACGAATGTTCTGCGATGCATGATTACCTCCACTGAAAGGCGGGGCCGCCGACCGCGAGTGCCATCCGTTCTGGCACCGGGATCGACCTGTCCGCCAACAAGGTCCTGAGCGGATCGCCATCCGCGATGTCCACCACGTCGAGTAGCCTTCTGGGATCGAGATCGCCACGCCCCGCCATCTGCCCAGCGAGCGTCCTGGCGAGCTCGGCCCGGTTCATGAGCGAGTCCGGATCAGCCCACTCTCGCTTGGTATCGCCGTAGCCCTTCGGAGCCGAGGGCGCCCAGGGAGTGTGCCTCAACTGCCTCAAGAACTGGGCCATTTGCTGCGGAGCCTGTCGGCCATGAACCGCACGGAACACGGCGACGAGCCAGTCCTGGGGCGTCCGGAACTTCCGGTGCTCCGGGCTCCACGCTTCGTCCAAGTCGATCAGAGCCATCGAGACCTCACGGAGGTCGCCCTCGGTCTCCTGGAAAACGCGCGCGATGCGGGCGACTGCACCCATCGGCGGGACGTCGGCCACGAAGTGCTGGACAAGCTTCTCAGCCACAAAAGCTGCGGTGGCCGGATGAGCGCACAGGTCGCGGATCGCCTGCTCACCCTCTCGGACGCCGGCTCGGCGGTACTGCCGACCCAACAGCGTCTTGGTCCCCGGCTCATGGGTCACGGGCCGGAACGTGAAGCCGATCTGCTCACCCGTCCGTGTGCCCGGCCCCACACCGGCGACCGTCCACCCGGTCAGAATCCGGGCCAGTTGCTCGACATCTTCCTGTGTGTAGCCGCCGTCGACCCCAAGCGTGTGCAGCTCCATCAGCTCGCGGGCGTAGTTCTCGTTCAGGCCGCGAGCACGGCCGCGACGAGCCGTCTGCGTGCCGGCCTGCGAGCCGGGTCCGACGGACTGGAGGTTGTCGAGGTAGTACAGCATCGCCGGGTGCTTCGCGGATGCCATCACCATGTCGGAGAAGCGCCCGAGCACGTGCGGTCGGATGACCGTTCGCTCGTAGTGGCCCGCCAAGGCACTCACCTGGCGCTTCGCCATTGCCGACACACAGAGGTGGTTCGACCAGAACCCGACCAGGCGCTCCACGAACGGCGCGTCGGTCGTGACGCGCTGGGTGAGCATGGCAGCCACCTCGCCGCGCTGGATGTCGTTGATGGCGCGGTTGACCTGCATCAGGCGCGACCGGTCCTGAGATCGCTGAGCCTCCCGCAAATCGATCAGGGTCTTGGCAACGACCTCGAGCTCGGGCCCATGTATAGTCTGTGAGCCCCGCTCCACCTGCCGACGCAACCATGCCCTGGGATCAGCATCGGAGTCGCGCTCACCGATTCGCGCGCCCAGGCCAAACCGGTTCAGTGCTCTGATTTTCAGGTCCATGCGACACCTCTTTTCCGTCTGTACTCCACTATAGAGCCTACTCCCAGCGAGCGCGTTAGTTTTTGATGTTCGCCCCCGTTCAAGAGGATAGACGTCTCAATGGCGAGAAAAGTATCGACGCTGTGGGCCGTGCTGGCCGTGGGTCTGCTCGCGGCGTGCCAGGCCGATTCGGCTCAGGAACAGGCCGAAGCATCGGAGGCCGAGCTCCTGGTTCGCATGCTCGGTACGGCCATCGAGAGCGCCGACACCGCCCTCATTCTCGACATCTTCTGGCCCGAGGCGACGTACGACGACTTCCCGAATCAGATCACCCACGAGGGGCCGCAAGAGATCGTCGCGTACCTGACGGCTGCACATGTGTGGGGTGACGACGTCTACATGAGCTTCGGACGCATCCACGTCGGTAACGGCATGGCCACAGGGGAATGGGTGTTCTCAGCTGTTCAGAGCCGCCCAATGCCCGGTCAGGTTCCGATCACGACAGGGAACGAGGTGGTCTTCAACGGCGTCACGATCATCGAGATTCAGGACGGGCGCATCATCCGCGCCGCCGACTACGCGGATACCGCACCGCTGACGCTTCAACTCGGTGGGACCATCGAGTTCCCGGGCAACGAAGGCAACCGGGATCGATGACATCGGAGACTGGGGAGGTCGGCGACCCCAATCAGGCTCGCCGCTGGCTGATCGTAGGCAGCAGCGGCTCCGGCAAGTCGACGCTCTCGCGCAAGATGGGCGAGATCCTGGGACTCGAGGTGATCCATCTGGACAGGAACTTCTGGAATAGCGGATGGGTCGAGACCGAAAGGCCTGAGTGGCGGAAGAAGGTGGGTGAACTGATCGAAGGCGACGCCTGGATCATGGGCGGCGACTACTCGGGGACTATCGACATCCGCCTGCCTCGTGCTCAAACGGCCGTGCTGCTCGACTTTCCGATGTGGCGGTGCGTTTGGCGAGTCTACAAACGCAGCACCATCTACAGGGGCGCCACGCGACCCGACCTGCCAGAAGGGTGCCCCGAGCAGCTCCCGGATCAGCAGTTCCTCTGGTTCGTCGTCTCGTACCCATGGCGCTCACGGCCCAAGGTCCTAAGGCTGATCGCGGAGCACCCTCATGTGTCGTTGGTCAGGCTGCGGTCGGACCGGGAGGTCGAGGGGTTTCTTGAGGAGTTGGCTAGAAGCCAGCCGTAGCGATGCGGCCGTCCGGGCTGACGGTGACCGAGATGTTCGCCAAGGTCTGGGGGCCCGATGAGATCCGCACGGAGACGTCGTATGCCCCACCGGGATCGACGTCTGAGTCCCGGTAGCTGGCATCCACCTTTCCGTTCTTCCTGAGGCGCCCGGTCATACCGTCCTGGGTCCGTTCCCTATTGCTGTTCGTCACGGTCACCGAGTTGCTATAGACGGTCTCACCATCGGCCTCGATGGTGATCCGCACGGTATGCGGCGCCTGGCTCGTATTCCACATATCCAGATCGACATCGAGCTTCCCGCTGTTCAGGAGCTTTACGCGAACGTCGCCATCAGCAGTGACTTCCGCGGCGGTCGTCGAGCCCAGCAGGATGGTCAGGGCGAGCATCCCGAGGGTCGCAGTCAGAATGGTGCGGGGCCGCTTAGCTCTCATCAGACACCTCAGGTTGGGGGCAGCTCCGCGGCTGCGACGCGGTCTGGTGGGTTCACTGTACGAGCCGAGTCATGCGCCTCGCCAGCGACGCCCGCCACGCCGCCCGGCAGCGCCTGGCGGCTGAGCACCGCGGAATCCAACTTCCGCGCTCCTGCAACGAGCTCCTGAGAGACACCATGAGCATCTCCCGATCGCCATCCATGTTGGTAGCGACAGTCCTGATCGCGGCTCCCCTCGGAGTGTCCGCTCAAGGCACGGTCGGTCCCGTCTTTCGAGACGGCCAGGCCCAGGTAGTTCCAGCCTTCGAGGATCCGTCCGACTGGATTCGTCACGAGTTGTGGGTCGAGACCGAGTTCGACACGGACGGGGATGGTGAGTTGGATCGCATGCACGTGGCAGTGGTGCGTCCAGGGCAGACGGAGGATGGGCTCCAGGTCCCTGTGATCTACGAGTCGAGTCCCTACTTCGCGGGCACATCCGGACCGAGGGACTTCCTGTGGGATGTGCGCCAGGAGTTGGGCGATCCGTCGCCTCCGCGCACGAGTCAGCCTGATGTCATCACTCGCCTCCGCGCCGGTATCTCCGACTCGCAGGTGGCCGACTGGGTGCCACGTGGCTTCGCTGTCGTGCACTCGGAAGCGCCGGGAACGGGGCTCTCACAGGGCTGCCCGACTATCGGCGGGCCACCGGAGGCGCTGGCGCCGAAAGCGGTCATCGACTGGCTGAATGGACGTGCGACCGGTTATTCGGCGGCGACGGGGAGCGCTGAAGTCGAAGCCCCCTGGTCGACCGGGAAGGTCGGCATGACCGGCACGTCGTATAACGGGACGATTCCAGTCGCCGCGGCCACCACCGGCGTAGACGGGCTCGAGGCGATCATCCCGATCGCGCCGAACACCTCCTACTACCGCTACTACCGCTCGAACGGGCTGGTCCGACACCCGGGTGGATGGCTGGGCGAGGACATCGACTTCCTCTACGACTTCGTGAACAGCGGCGACCCTGCGAAGCGGGCGTACTGCAATCGCACGATCCGTGATGGTGAGATGCTCGCCAAGGACCGGATGACGGGCGACTACAACGACTTCTGGGCGGCTCGCGACTTCCAGAACGATCTCGACGGCATCAAGGCCGCGACGCTCATGGCCCATGCCTTCAACGACTGGAACGTCGTGCCCGATCACAGCGTCATCGTCTACGAATACCTCAAGGCGCAAGGCGTCCCGGTGCAGGCGTACTACCACCAGGGCGGTCACGGCGGCGCGCCTCCGATGGAGCTCATGAACCGCTGGTTCACGCGCTATCTGTACGACGTCGAGAACGGCGTCGAAGACGACCCCCGCGCGTGGATCGTCAGGGAAGGCGATGACCGCCTCGAGCCGACGCCCTACGCGGACTACCCCAACCCGGAGGCCGTTCCAGTGCGGCTCCACCCCACGATGGGCGGAACCGGAGGCGGGGGCTTGAGCACGACAGGCGCAGACGCGCGTGGCATCGAGGGGCTCGTCGACAACGTCTCCTTCAGCGGCGAAGCGCTCGCGCAGGCAGAGTGGACGAACCACCGCCTGATGTACACGACAAGCGAGCTCGCTCAAGATGTCCACATCTCGGGAACGCCGCGCGTGACGGTCCGCGTCTCATCCAGCAAGCCGGCCGCCAACCTCTCGGTTTGGCTCGTGTCCCTTCCGTGGACTGGCGGTCGCAACCCACGCGGAGGACTGATCACGCGCGGTTGGGCAGACCCGCAGAACCACAGCTCGCTGACAGACGGCGAGCCGCTCGTGCCAGGTGAGTTCTACGATGTCACCTTCAATCTGCAACCCGACGATCAGATCGTACCTGCGGGCCAGAAGATCGGCCTGATGATCTTCTCGAGTGATCGCGACTTCACGTTGTGGCCCGAGCCGGGGACAGAGCTGTCGATCGACCTGAGTGGTACGTCGATCGATCTGCCGGTGGTGGGTGGGGTCAGGGCGTTGGGGAGGATCGTGAGTTAGGCGGACATTGGCAGAACGCACCGGCACTCCGCATCTTGCCAGCCATGTCAGCCCCTGAACCCGATGTCATCGAGCGCCTGAACACGGCGCTGTCCGGTCAATACGCCATTGAGCGAGAGATCGGACAGGGCGGCATGGCCACCGTCTACCTTGCCGACGACCTCCGGCACGATCGGAAAGTCGCACTCAAGGTGCTGAAGCCAGAGTTGGCGGCTGTGGTGGGTGGCGAGCGATTCCTCGCCGAGATCAAGACGACAGCGAAGCTGCAGCATCCGCACGTCCTGCCGCTCTTCGATTCCGGCGAGGCGGACACGTTCCTGTACTTCGTGACCCCGTACATCGAAGGCGAGTCGCTACGCGAGTGGATCGACCGGGAGAAACAGCTCTCCGTCGATGAGGCAGTATCGATCACTCGGAAAGTTGCCGACGCTCTCGACTACGCCCACGAGCACGGCGTGGTCCACCGCGACATCAAGCCCGGCAACATCCTGATCAGTGATCGGGGCGAGCCGCTCGTTGCGGACTTCGGCATAGCGCTCGCGGTGGCTCAGGCCGGTGGAGGCCGCATCACCGAGACCGGTCTAAGCCTGGGCACCTGACCAGTCCGCGGTGTATTTCCGAGCCGCCGGATCGATCTGGCGCGCGAGCGTCACGACCGACGGCGCCATCGAGGTCGGTGCGCCCGAGATGATGTTCGAGGATCGGTGGCTGACCACGATCGGCTCGAGGCGGTCCGCCAACTGGGACGTCGATCCGGATGGCGCGTCGTTCATCTTCGTAGGCACCGAATCCGGGACCGACGAGGACCTGAACGTGCCCGTCATCCCCGTGGTGATCGTCGCCAACTGGTTCACCGACCTGCGGGAGCGGATGGGGGGATAACTCAGCCGCCCAGGATCAGCGCCCCGACGCGGACGATCTTCTCGAAGTGGCGGTCGTATGTCAGCACCAATGCCCCGTGACGTGCCGAGCAAGCGGCGATCCAAATGTCGTTGGCAGGGAGGGGGGTACCGGCTGCGAGTAGATCCGTGACGATGCCAGCGTAGTGGCTGCTCACGTCACTATCGACGGTGACCTCCTCGACCGACGGATGGGACAGAAAGTCCTGGAGTCTCGATTCGTTTTCCGCCTCCCGGCTTCCCTGACGAAACCCCACGCGGAGCTCCCCCATGGTAATCGACGGAAGACCGATCCACTCGGCTGCGTCCACGAGCTGGATTGCGCGCGGATCGCCGCGTCGGAGGTGACTGTAGGCGGACGTATCGAGGCAGTAGCGGCTCAACGCCACATCTCCTCGTCGATCTCTCCCAGAAAAGCCACCGCCCGGTCGAACTCGTCAGCCTCTTCCTTCGTCCATGTTCCACCGAACGCGGCGAGGCCGTTCGACCGCGTGCCGTGCACACCGAGGCTCTGGGTCAGGAGATCGATCACGGTTTGGTTCAGCGACGTGCCTCGACGGCGCTTCTCTCGTTCCAGCGCGTCTGCGAGAGGGGCTGGCAGGTTTCTCACTGTGAGCGTCCTCATATGACTCCCGGATAGCGCATTCACTACATGCATATTATGCATGCACCGGGATTGGTCAAGGGTTGGGTCGTCGAGTCTCGGCGCGCGCGCGGGACGCGGGAATGTCGCAACGGGCCGGCTCTCGGCGTCATTGCCCGGCCCTTCAGCTAGGTCTAGTCTGCCTGTCGGCCCATCCTCGGAGACTGCGCACCATGACTCGTCGACTCTCGCTTGCCGCTGTGCTTCTGGCAGCCACCATCGCCGCCCCCGCCTCAGCCCAGATCCCGACCCCCGCGGACATCATCGGCTTCGCCCCCGGTGAGGACTACAAGCTCGCCCGTTACGACGACATCACCCGGTACTACCAGGCTCTAGCGGCATCGACCGACCGAATGGTCCTCGAGCAGATCGGCGAGAGCACACGCGGCGAGCCGCTCTACGTCGCAGCGATCTCGACCCCGGAGAACCTTCGGAACATGGATCGCTACAAGGAGATCACGCGCACGCTGGCATACGCGCGCGACCCTGATGAGGGCTATCCATCGATCCTCGACGAAGCCGAGGCCCGCGCCCTCGCCCAAGAAGGAAAGGCCATCGTGTGGATCGACGGGGGCCTGCACGCCACCGAGGTCGCGCATAGCCAGGTGATGCCCGAGATGGCGTATCACTTCGTGACAGATGAGTCCGTCGAGACGCAGAACGTGCGCGAGAACACCATCCTCCTGCTGATGGCGAATATGAACCCGGACGGCATGAACATCGTCTCGGACTGGTACATGTCGAACGTCGGTGGCGAGTTCGAGATGGCACGCGTGCCCGAGCTCTATCACCACTACATCGGACACGACAACAACCGCGACTGGTACATGCTGACGCAGGTGGAGACGCAGGCCGTTACGCGGCAGCTCTACCACAATTGGTTCCCGCAAATCGTGTACAACCAGCATCAGACGGGGCCCTTCCCCGGTCGGATCTGGATGCCGCCGTTCAACAATCCGGTCAATCCGCACCTCGATCCGCTCCTGGTCAGCTCGCTGAACCAGATGGGCCACTCGATGCGCAAGCGATTCGATCTGGAGGGCAAGCCAGGGGTCACGAGCGACATGACGTACGACCTGTGGTGGAACGGCTCGATGCGCGGGGGGCCCGATTACCACAACATGCTGGGCTTCCTCACCGAGACGGCGGGGGCGGGATACGCGACACCTCGCTGCTATGACGAGGCGGACTTCCCGGAGACGTTCGGACCACGCTCTGGTGATCTACCGACGCGTACCCCGTCCACGAACTACAACAACCCGTGGCGCGGTGGGTGCTGGCATATCCGCGACTCGATGGACTACATGATGACCGCCGCCAAGGCCGTCGCGGATATGGGCGCCAAGCTCAAGGAAGAATACCTCTTCAACCACTACTGGATGGGGAGGCGGCAGATCGAGCGGGGGATAGCCGCCGAGGGTGGTCCGTTCGCCTACGTGCTGGACCCGATGGCGTCGCACGATCCGGGCGCGGTGGTCGAGTTCATGGACCTGATGTCGCAGTCGGGAATCGCTTTCGTGCGGGCTGACGAGGGCTTCCGGGCGGGCGGGCAGGGCTTCTCGGCGGGTTCGTATGTGATCCCGCCGCAGGCCTTCCGACCGTACGTCGTCGACCTGATGGAGCCGAAGGTCTTCCCGGACAGGCGGCAGTTCCCGGGCGGCCCGCCGATACCGCCCTACGACATGACCGGGTATGAGCTGCGCTACCAGATGGGTCTCGAGGTGGTGAACGTCGATGCACCGTTCGAGATGCCGAGCGGTGAGTGGGGCGAAGTCGAGTGGGACATCGGCACCATGGAGGGCGAGGATGCCGCTGGATACCTGCTGCACGGCAACTCGAATTGGGTGTACCGGGCCCTGAGCGAATACGCTGCGGATGGCGGTGCTATCCAGCGTCTCGCCGCGGCGATTCAGTTTTCTGGCACGTTAGTGGCTCCGGGATCGTTTTGGCTGCGTGACTTGAGTGCCTCAGATGCCGAGGCGATGGCTCGCGAGCACGGCGTGAGGCTGACCGGAGTGATGTCAGCGATCGGTGGCGTGGTTCCCGTCGCTGCCATTGCCGACGTCCGTATGCCGCGCGTCGCGATCTACCGATCCTGGAGCGCTCCGATGCCGGAGGGATGGACGCGCTGGGTTTTCGACCAATACGGCATCGCCTGGGAGAACGTGTGGGATGCCGACGTGCAGGGCGGTGCGCTCTCCGACTTCGACGTGCTAGTCATCCCCGCGCAGGGTGAGGGCGGTATTCGCGATGGGAACGACCCGGGCAGTATGCCGGAACAGTACGTGGGCGGCCTCGGGGACGTGGGCACGGCGGCGATTCAAACGTTCGTGGAGCAAGGAGGTTGGGTCGTGGCGTTCGACGGCGCGGTCGACTATGCGATCAGCACGTTCGACTTGCCGTTCCGTAACATCGTGCGCGGCGTCGACTCTCAGGACTTCTTCCTTCCGGGCTCGATCATCCAGCTCGAGGTCGATCCCAATCACCCGATCGGCTACGGGATGGACGAAGACGCGGTCACGCTCTTCGCTCGCAGTCAGGTCCTGGAGCGGACCGACGGAGGGAGCTCGCCGGGCGTAAGCACACCCGTGTGTTATGCGAGGGAGGACTTCCTCATCAGTGGGTGGACCCTCGGTGGAGAGGAATATCTGGCCGGCCGCACGGCAGCGGCGCAGGTCGCGGTGGGGGAGGGACAGGTCGTGCTCTTCGGGTTCACACCGCACTACCGTGGGCAGCCGAGGAATACGTTCAAGCTGCTGTTCAATGCGCTCATGGGGTCCAGCACGGATGGGCTTCCGACTGGGACCGGACTGGCGTGCCGATGAGAACGCCATGCCACGCACAGGCGCGACCTGGGGAACCTCGCATGAAGGGCCGGCCGGCCCGTGGCCGCCTCATGCTTGCCGGCTCCATGAGTGGCCGTCTCTCGTTGCTCGGCACGCTCATCACGATCGCTCTGACCGGCTGTGGTGACGGAACCTCAATCGGCCCGGACGGCGTCCCCGAGTGGTCCGTCGGCGTGCGGCCGTACATCGAGATCGGTGAGTACGATGGCGACCCGAACTACCTCTTCCAAAGGATCGTTGCGGTCAGTCTCCTGCCGGATGGTGGTGTCGTCGTCGCCGATCGCGGCTCCGCCACGGTGCGAGTCTTCGATGCGGACGGCGTGTTTCGAGCCGAATTCGGAGGGCTGGGGGAGGGCCCCGGCGAGTTCAGCTATATCAACGCAATGTCGCTGAGACAGCCGGACACCGTCGTAGTGTACGACTCCGGCCAGTACCGCTTGAGTGTGTTCCTGGTGGACGGGACGCTCGAATCGACGGTCACGGTGCGAGCTGACACCGGCTTCCCAGAAGCTTTTCTCGGAAGGTTCAGCAACGGCGACCTGGGCCTGGGCTGGATCGTCCAGGATAATCTGCGTGATGCGGGCAGCATCACCCCTGACATTATGGACTTCGGGCGCTTCAGTTCTAGCGGCAATTTCATCGAGAGGATCGGCCGCGGAACGGGGATGCTTCGCTTCGGGCGCGGGCCACTGCCCCTCTCTCCCTTCCTGCATGCGTTCCTACATCGCGACTCGGTTTTCGTTACTGACGGCATGACAGGGATGGCCGTTCTCGACGAGGGCGGCGCGACCGCCCGCACGTTCGGCCCGACGTACGCTCCCATGGCTGTCGATGCCGCGTACGACGCGCTCATGACCAAGCTAGAGACCGTTGATCGACCCGACTTCTTGCTCAGGATCATGTCGGAACAGCCCCGTCCCGACTCGATTCCGCGCTTCGCCGAGGTTTTGCTCGATGACCAGGGTCGATTCTGGATGAAGGAGTACGTGCCGGACTCGGACAGCCAGGTGTTGGGGGGGTTCCAGAGCGCGACAGGCGGACATTGGTGGATCGTGGACCCGGACGATGGCGTCGTCGCCACGATCGACCTGCCGGACAATCTGATCTTGAGGGATATTCGCAGCGATATGATCGCAGGCGTGACCCGCGATGAGTTCGGCGTCGAACGGGTCGTCGCGTACACGATACGCTAACGGGGGCCGCACGCGTTTCATCTCGCTTCGCTCGATGGTCTCGCAGAGCCCGCGTTGGCGGGCTTTCCCCGCTTCGCCACTGGGCTGCTCGGATCAGCTGAAACTGGCGCGGGAAGAGGCTGGAAGGGCGGTACGCGCGCTTTCGGGGCTCCTGAAGGCTGCGATCAGGGAGTCGGACGCGATCGGGCGAATCGACGAGCTCGAGCTGGTCGTGCTCGCGCCCGTAGGTGGTCCCGACGAGGCGGCGGCGACACGCTTGCGAGTGGAGGACGAAATCGACGGGGCCGCCGAGATGTCCGAACTGCAGGAATTCCATATCCACTGCGAGGCCGTCGTCCACGATCCCAAGGTGATCGCCTCCTCCGATGCGCTCATGACCTTCGCGTGGGTCGTGGAGGGCTGAAGCGGCGGGGTCGGCCCAACGTATATCATCACGAGTCGCCGAGCCCACCAAGCTCGCGCTCGAGATGGCGCTGCACGAGGAGCAGGAGCGGCGGGCGCTCGAGGGGCGAGCTGTGGCGCCTGGAACAGGCCTGGGAAGAGGCCGAGGGGATCGCGGCGATCTCAGAACAGCCTGCTTCTGCCGGAGGGGGCCGAGGACTTCGTCGAGCGGCACGCCGAGAGCGAGGTAAGGTAGGGCCGGTCGGCCTACGGTTCTGACGGGTGAGAACCTGCTGGGCGGTGCTCTTATCGGCACCCGACGGTCCCAACAGCGCGAAGATCTCGCCGGGAGCCACTTCGAACGTGACGCCTGAGACCGCGGGGCCGTCGGCACCCGGGTACGCGTAGGTGAGATCCTGGACGTTGATCACTGGATGGACGGTGCCCGAAGTGGAGGGTCACTCCCGCGCCTGGTGCGATGCGCTCTGACATTGAGTCGAGCGAGGGTGCCGATCGGTTCAATCAGCACCACCAGGACGGGCCCTCCAGCTACATCTGTCGGTACGCCGGCCCGCTGCCTCCCTCGCGCGGCGTCCACCGCGGTCCGATCACATCGGTCGCCTTGCAGTCGACGCAGTTCGGCGCGTTGACCACGAGCTCATCGCCGTCGCGCTCGTACACGCCGGCCGGGCAGAGATGCACCAGCAGCTCGGCAGCCTCGGCGCTCATGTCATCCCCTACCAGAAGGTGCGAGGGGATGTCGTCGCGGGTCTGGTTCCCCGACTTGTAGACGGCGTCCACCTTCGAGAAGGTGAGCGACCCGTCGGGCACGACCCTGTCGGGCTGGGCCCCGAGCCGGCGCATCTTCGCCGCGTCTTCATCGATGCTGATCTTGCCGCCCGGGAAGACGCCTTTGGTCAGCATCATCAGGGTGGCCCTGGCGCCGCCCGTGAAGAAGCCGCTCTTGAAAGCAAGCCGCAGGTTTCGGCGCTCCTCGAGGTCCTTCATGATCACGCTCCGGTCGACCGCGGCGGTGTAGCCCGCCAGCGCGGCCTCCGAGGTATCACCTGATTTGAGAGCCTCGAAGATCTGCCGCGCGGCCATGATGCCCGAGTGCATCGCGTAGTGGATGCCCTTCAGGGACGAGACCTCCACGTAGCCGGCGGCGTCCCCGACGATGCACAGGCCGTCGCCGTGCCGGCGCGACGGCACCGAGTAGTACCCGCCTTCCGGAATCGTCTTGGCTCCCCACTCGACCATCTCGCCGCCCTCGAGGTACTGCTTGAAGAGCGGGTGCAGCTTCATCCGCTGAAGCGCGTCATGGACGTCCAGACGGGCGTCCGCATAGTCGAGTCCGACCACCAGGCCGATCGCGACGAGGTCGTCGGCCATCGGGTACATGAAGCTTCCGCCGAAGGCGTCAAATGGAAGCGGCCACCCCATGGTGTGGATCACCCGGTCGAGCGGCTTCTTCACCTCCCAGAGCTCCTTCACGCCCAACGCAAATATCTGGGGGTTCTCGGACGTCACACCCTGCCAGTCGAGCCACGCCTGCGAGAGCGGGCCCCTCGTCCCTTCGGCCAAGACCGTCACCTGTGCGGTGAGATCCATAGCGGGCATCGCGTCCGCACCTGATGGCTCGCCATCACGGCCTAGTCCCGCGGGCGTCGTCCGCACGCCTATGACCTTCTGTCCGTCGACCAGTAGAGAGTCGACCGGGAAGCCGGGGAAGACGTTGATGCCGAGGCCCTCAGCCTTCTCCCCGAGCCAGCGTACGATCTCGCAGATCGAGGCGATGTGGTTCCCGTGGTTCTTCATGGTGGGAGGCGTCGGAATGCGGAAGGCGTTCGACGACGTCATGACGTAGACCGCCTCCTTCGTGACCGGCCGCCGAAACGGGAAGTCGTCGATCGACATCTCCGGGAAGAGCTCGTGGAAAGCCCCTGGATCGACGACCGCGCCCGACAGGCTGTGCTCACCTAACTGGCCCGCCTTCTCGAGGACCCCGATCTCGATCTCTCCCAGATCCCCTCCCTTTTCCGCGTCCTTTTGGACCAGCCGCGCGAGCTCGATCGCCCCTGCCAGCCCGGCAGGACCTCCGCCCACGAAGAGCACATCCATCGGCACAGCTTCGGCGTCGGGTCGCTCCTCAACGATGAAGCGGTCGCGCGGCAGGGGCGGCTGTGCGTCGAGCGGTTTTACCGATCGGCGAAGGAGGCTCGTGCCCTCGGGCATCATGGCTCCGGAGTTGCTGTTCACGGCGGCGGTCACGACTGAAGCGCGCGGGATCCAGGCGCGCGGGGACGTGTACCAAGTCGGCTCCAAAGATCGCCAACTCGTAGTCCGTGCTCTACCCTTCCAGGCGGTCGTCACCACACCACCCTTGGTCAACCAAGTCAGGGAGCCCATCGCGGATGAGCGAGCAACGCCCCACAACGCTCGGTGAGTTGAAGGCAGCCGGTTACGAGACTCGCTCGGTAAAGCAGGAGATGCGCGAGAACCTCGTGCGGAAGCTCCGTGCCGATGAAGATCTCTTCCCGGGGATCCAAGGATACCAGGCGACGGTCGTACCACAGATCGTGAACGCGATCCTGTCCAAGCACGACTTCATTCTGCTGGGCCTCCGTGGCCAGGCGAAGAGCCGGATTTTGCGCGATCTGGTGACCCTGCTGGATGAGGCCGTGCCGATCCTCGGGGGCAGCGAGGTGAACGACGACCCGCTCGCTCCGGTCTCCAAGTACGGTCGGCTGTTGGTCGAGGAGCACGGCGATGCGACTCCCGTGGCCTGGATCGGTCGTGAGCAGCGGTTCGTGGAAAAGCTCGCGACTCCAGATGTCACGATCGGCGACATGATCGGAGACGTCGACCCGATCAAGGCCGCTCGCGGCGGGCACATCCTCGCGGACGAGCTGACGATCCACTTTGGGCTACTGCCCAGGGCGAATCGCGGCGTCTTCGCAATCAACGAGCTGCCCGACCTCGCGGGGAAGATCCAGGTCGGCCTCTTCAACATCCTCCAGGAGGGGGACGTGCAGGTGAAGGGGTACCCGATCCGGCTGGCGCTCGACCTGCTCATGGTCTTCACGGCCAACCCTGAGGACTACACGGCGCGCGGCAAGATCATCACGCCCCTCAAGGACCGGATCGGAGCTGAGATCTCGACGCACTACCCCGAGGATCTCGAGACCGGCATCAACATCACGCGCCAGGAGGCTTGGGTCGCACGCGACGGCACGTGCGTCGAGGTGCCCGACTTCGTCGAGGAGACGGTCGAGCGCATCGCGTTCCTGGCTCGTGAGGACAAGCGGGTCGATCAGCGCTCAGGCGTGAGTCAGCGCATGCCGATCACCATCATGGAGACGATCGTCTCGAACGCGGAGTGGCGCGCGCTACAGCACAGTGAGGACACGACCGTGCCTCGCATCGCCGACCTCTACACCGCGCTTCCCGCGATCACGGGCAAGATGGAGCTCGAGTACGAGGGAGAGCTGCACGGCGCCGACAAGATCGCGCGCGAGCTGATTCAACAGAGCGCGTCGTTCACATTCGATATCCGCGCAGGCGGAGCGGACGTAGACGACATCATCGAGTACTTCGAGACGGGTGGTGCGCTACAGGTGGGTGAGGACGCTGCGGCGTCTGCGTGCGTGCAGGGATTCGAGACCGTCCCGGGACTGCTCGAACTGGTGGAGAACGTCGGCCTCGCACCCGTCGCCGCGGGCGACGGCATGAGGGCCGCCGCTTGCGAGCTGGTGCTCGAGGCGCTGGTGGCGCAGAAGCGGATCAGCCGGAGCTCGGCCGGCTATGTACGGGCGCCGCATCAGGGGCCGGCCACGGACAAAGGGTTTCAGGGCTTCGACCCGATAGGTGGGTTGAACATCTAGTGGACCCGTCATCGGAGGCATCCGCCAGCAGCGAAGCGCCACCGCCGCTCACGCCGGAGCAGAGTGATGCGCTCACGCAGGCAGAGGCACGGCGGAACGCCTTCGCGGGAGCCGCTAAGTGGGCCTCCTTCAACGGCTGGTCGATCGCGATCTTCGCCGGGCTGACGCTCCTATTCGGTTTAGGTCTCTTCGACCCGGTGTCGCTGGGCCTCGGCGTTGGTATGGCCGTGGTCGCCAAGAATGAATTCAAGGGACGGGACGGCATACGGCAGATCGATCCGCAGGGCCCCGAGCTTCTGTGGCGGAACCAGATCGGGCTGGGGGCGCTCATCGCGGTGTACTGCCTGTGGAGTATCTACCGGGTCGCCCCGGTGGAGCCCGATCCACAGGTGGCGGATTTAATGGAGCTCCTCGGCAGCGATGCCGATCAACTGCTTGGCTCGCTGTCCGGACTCCTCGGCAGTGACACCAATCAACTGATGCGCTCGGCAACACTGACCGTGTACAAGGTGGTAATCGGAGTGACGGCGCTCACCCAGGGACTGATGGCTCGGTACTACTACCTGAGAGTGGCGGCGATCGAAGAGTACCGTAGCGACACGCCCGCGTGGGTCATGGAGCTGCACCGAAAGACGAAGCCCTAGGGGCGGCGCACGCAGGCCTCACCTCGGACGGCCTCTCTCAACCTCCGGCCAGCGCCATCTCCATCAGAGCCAACGCAGCCCTGAAGTGCACGAAGTCGTGCGTGCCCGGATTCTGGTTCACGATCACGGCGGTGACCGTGCCCGTCTCCGGATCGAAGAGCAGCTCGGTCGAAGCCCCGAACGACGCTCCGCTGTGCCGGTAGTAGCTCCGGCCGTTCATCGTGTAGTGGCGGACCCCGAGCCCCGAACCGTCCTGGACGCCGATACCGGGAATGGTGAAGCTCCCGTCGGTCGACCGGAAGTCGAGCATCTCAGCGGTGACGGCGGCATCGAGGAACTCTCCCCCGAACAGTGCCCTGCCCCAGAGGACCAGGTCCTCGGCGCGAGAGTACATGCCGCTCGAGGCTGAACGGGCTGCCGCACCCTATTCTGCATCCGAACTTGTCGATTCGTCGACATACAAGGCTGAACATCCACCGACCCAGCATCCGATGAAAGACGGGAAAAGCTGGCCCCGCCTCTTCTCAGAGTTTTTGGTAATTGTCGTGGGTGTACTCGTCGCGCTGGGCGTCGATCAATGGCGCGAATCCCGTGAGAACCAAGAACTCCCTCTCAGCGAACCCGAACGAGCGGGCGATGATCACGCTCGGGAAGGTCTGCGTCTTGGTGTTGAAGTCCCGGACTACCGCGTTGTAGTAGCGTCGCGGCCTGCGCGAGCTGTTCCTCGACGTCACCCAATGTTTCCTGCAGATCCCGGAAACCGCCGGCCGCCTGGAGCTCAGGATACGCCTCGGACAACGCGAACAGAGACTTCATGGCACCCGCCAACATCCCCTCGGCCTGAGCCTTGGCGGCCGGCCCCTGAGCGGACATCGCACTCGAGCGCGCTGCGATCACACTCTCGAGCGTGCTCTTCTCGTGACTGGCATAACCCTTCACGGTCTCGACCAGGTTCGGAATCAGGTCGTAGCGGCGCTTGAGCTGGACGTCGATGTCGGCCCAGGCGCCATCCCCTGTCTCACGAAGGCGAACCAGTGAGTTGTACATCGCGATCGTCCCGACGACGACCACTCCGATGATCAGTAGCTCCCACATGAAACATCTCCAGGGCTGTAGCGCGCATGGGGCGACTTATGGGGTCCCCTGGATACTAGGACCGAGGCCAGCCCGCCCGCAAAGGACGTGGGTCCCCGCCGTCGGATACGCTGAGGGGGCACGGCGTCTTCAGGCCTACTTCGCTAGCTTTACCGCCCCATGCACCGGCTCTACCTTCGAAGTTGAACCGCTGACCGACCATCAAGAGGGGCAATTTCTGGTCCTTCTTTATCATCCAAGGAGCACCGTGGCAGGCACCAAGAACGAGACCTTCGATCTCATCATCATCGGCAGCGGGCCGGGCGGCTACGTCGCCGCGATCCGGGCGACCCAGCTCGGCCTGAGAGCGGCCTGTGTCGAGACGGATGAGCTGGGCGGCGTCTGCCTCAATATTGGGTGTATTCCTACGAAGGCGCTGCTTTCCAGCGCCTTCCTGGTAAGCGAGATGGCGGTGGCGGAGAAGCACGGGATCATCGCCAAGGATATAACGTTCGATTTGGGGCCTGCCCAGGCGCGCAGCCGCCAGGTCGCGGCTCAGATGGCAAAGGGTATCGGGCACCTATTCGAGAAGAACGAGGTGACCCACCTGACCGGTTTCGGGCGGCTCAAAGGGAAGGGCAAGGTCGAGGTGGAGGCCCCGGATGGATCGAAGGTGGTCCACGAGGCAAAGAGTGTCATTCTGGCCACCGGATCTCGTCCGAGAGACATGGCGATTCTCAAGATCGACGAGGACCGGATCTGGTCATCGACTGGGGCTCTCATGCAGGAGAAAGCCCCCGAGTCGCTGTTCATCGTGGGCGCGGGCGCGATCGGGATGGAGTTCGCGGACGTCTACGATGCGTACGGTACGAAGGTGACGGTCGTCGAGGCGCTCGACAGAATCCTCCCGCTGGAGGACGAAGAGGTGTCGAAATTCATGGAGCGCACGTTCAAGAAGCGCGGCATGGACATCCACACCGGCGCACGTTTCGAGAAGGCCGAGATCGGCAAGGACGGCGTGAGCGTCACGTTCAAGGACAAGAAGGGCGACGTCCACACGATGGATGTGGACAATGTCCTGTCCGCGGTCGGTCGAGTTCCCAACTCCGAGGATCTGGGCTTGGATTCAGCGGGGGTGAAGATGGACGACCAGGGCTTCATCGTCGTCGACGAGCGCATGGCAACGAACGTGCCGGGTGTCTATGCGATCGGGGACGTGGCTGGCCGGCAGCTTCTGGCCCACAAGGCGAGCCACGAAGGCATCGCCTGTGTCGAGCACATCGCGGGACAGGGTCACGGCACCGTCGACTACGATAACGTGCCCAATTGCACGTACTGCCACCCCGAAGTCGCGTCCGTCGGACTCACGGAGAATCAAGCCAAGGATGCCGGCTACGACGTCGAGGTCGGGAAGTTCCCGTGGGCGGGAATTGGCCGGGCTGTGGCCTCTGGGCATGCCGAAGGCTTCATCAAGATCATTCGTGACAAGCAGTATTCGGAGATCCTCGGCGCGCACATCGTCGGATCGCACGCGACGGAGCTGATCGCGGAGTTCGTAGTCGGTCGTCACCTCGAAGCGACGGTCGAGGAGATGGAGAAGGCCATGCACCCACATCCGACGCTTTCGGAGGGTGTTTCTGAGGCGGCACTCGCAGCACTGGGTCGCCCGATCCATATTTGAGAATGAATATCGAGCCCCCTACCACCGCTGACGTCGACCAGCCCGCAGAGCGGACTTGGACCGCGGAGCAGGAACGGGGCCTTCGACTGTGGATCGCGCTCGCGCGGTGCTACACGACGTTCTCGAAGGCGATAACGGTCAAGGTCAGCGAGTACGACCTGACTACCCCCCAGTTTGGGGTGTTGGAAGCGCTCTACCACCTCGGGCCGCTATCCCTTGGAGATCTCGCCGACAAGCTGCTCGTCACCGGTGGGAACGTGACGTACGTCATGGACCGGTTGGAAGAGCAGGGCCTCGTCTATCGTGACCGTTCTCCAGAGGACCGTCGTGTGATTCAGGGGAAGCTCACCCCGGAGGGCCGCCGGAGAATCGCCGAGGTATTCGAGGGCCACGCCGAATACGTGGAAGGCCTGACTCGGCACCTCGACGGCGCCGAGCAAGACCAGCTCCGCAGCCTCCTCAAGACACTCGGTGTGGCGGTCCAGGAGAACGACCTGCCCTGACGGGTTCGATGGCCCCCAGGGGTCAGGCTGGCTGAGCCTCCGGCAGCAGCTCTACGTCGATACCGCGAATGTCCAGAATACGGACCAGGGCTTCGCCGATCTTGTTGTTCGGTGTCGAGGCTCCCGCGGTGATCCCGAGTCGGAACGGGCCCTCCGGCAGCCAATCGGTATCGGTGACCTCTTCGGCGTCGGGACTCAGCTCGATCTTGTGACGGATCGTGCCGTTCTCGACATCGATGCAAGCGGCGTCCTCGACGTGGTATGTGCGCGTGTACTGCTGGCAAAGATGGGCGAGGTGGTTCGTGTTGGACGAGTTGTAGCCACCGATCACGAGCATCACGTCGGGGGGATCCTTCATCATGTCCTCGACGGCGTCCTGTCGCTCCTGCGTGGCCGAGCAGATGGTCCCGAACGACCTGAAGTGGTTCTGGGCGTGCTCCTCACCCCAACGCTCGACCATTGCCTCGTGCACCTTCATGCCGATGGCCATCGACTCGTTCGCGAGCATCGTCGTCTGGTTCGCCACGCCGACTCGTTCCAGGTCCCTGTCGGGATCGAAGCCGTCCGAGGCCTTCTTCTTGAAGTGCCTCAGAAACTCGTCACGGCTCATGCGGGATGACCGCTTCGCGATGTAATCGCAGAGCAGCTTCGACTCCGCCATGTCACGGACGGTGATGTACCTACCCGCGTCGTGTTTATTGACCTGAGATGCGGTCGCGCGTGATTCCTCGTGCGTGTGCTTGCCGTGAATCACCGCCGTGAATCCGTCACGCGCGTAGCTCTCAACACGCTTCCACACGTGAAGTACCGAGCCGCACGTGGTGTCGACGAGAATGCAACCGACCTCGCTCAGCGCATCGAAGTCGTGCAGGGTGACGCCGAACGCCGGGAGGATCACTACGTCCTCCACGTTCACCACCGAGAAGTCGAAGCTCCCGTCCTCCTTTGGGTAGATGAACGAGATCCCCATTTCCGTCATGCGCTGGTTCACATGCGGATTGTGAATGATCTCACCGACCAGGTGGATCTTCTTGTCCGGGAACTTGTGTACGGTTTCGTAGGCGTAGTCGATCGCTCTATCGACCCCGTAGCAGAAGCCGAACTCCTGCGCCAACCGCACCGTGATCTCACCGAACGTGTCCGTGTACCCGCGTGCGCGAATCCGCTCTACCAACGCCGACTGATATTCGGCGTCGATCAGGGGCTTCATTTCCTTCTTGAGTCCGAAGCCCTTGCGGAAGTAGGTCTGCTCCATGGTCACCATGATGGTGGGGTGTGAGTCGGAACGCTGGTTACACCGGCCGCTAAGGAAGTGTCCCTACGAAGGTGACGACGTCTTCAGATGCGTACAACGGTTTTGAGATCCAGGACCGTGGTCCGGAGGGCCGGGTAGTACGCACCATGAACCTTCTCGGGCGCCTCGCGCTCCTCTTCGTGATCGTCCCGGTCATCGAGTTGATGCTCCTCATCGAGCTCGGTCAGTACGTCGGCTTTCTTCCAACACTCCTGTTGGTCATGGCGACAGGCATCGGTGGGGCCGCACTGGCTCGCCTCGAAGGACTGCGGGTGTTCTACCAGTTTCAGCAGGAGCTGGCCAAAGGGCAGATCCCCGGACAGGCGCTGCTCGATGGGATTTCGGTACTGATCGGCGGAGCCTTTCTGCTGACACCTGGGATCCTGACCGACTTCGTCGGCTTCTCGCTGCTCTTTCCGCCGTCGAGGCGGTGGATCCAGAGGCTCGTGCGAGCCCGACTCGAGCAGCAGATCAAAGACGGTGGGATTCAGGTGATGTCGATGGGGCCGGGGGTGCGGTTTGGGTTCGGGGGTGGTTTTCCGGGCGGGGCCGGTGGCTTCGGCGGAGTCCCGACCAGCGGGCAGGGTCCGGAGACCGGCGACCCGGTCGAGGCACAGCTCCGCCGTCCGCTCGATCCCACTAAAGGGATCGTGGTCGAGCAAGAAGAGGAGTAGGAACGGAGCTCCCATAGCGAGGGATCTGCCTGTTCCGAGGACCCGCTCCCGACCCTCATCCAGTGAAACTCCTCACGTCCGCTTGCGTAGTACAAGATTGTACGAGTCGTATCAGAACTGACCACACACTGTTGAAGGCTACGCGTCGATTCAGTCCGACGCTCGCGAGGGCCGCATGGACCGAGTCGCACTGCTCTACGCCGAGATCACCGCCGGAGGCGCTGGCGTCTCGGGATGAGGACGACGATGCTGCAGCCTAGCACCCGTGATGGTAAGACTATTGTCTAGTTGGCCGCTGCAAGCCTCTGTCGGTAGCTTTTTTGCCCCCCCGCTCACATCTGACCGTATCAATGATGAGCCACGACATTTCCTTCCTCGAGCGCCTGCTCGACTCCGCCGGTCCCTCGGGATTCGAAGTGCGTCCCGCCCGGGTGTGGCGTGAAGAGGCATCGACGTTTGCCGACGACGTGACGGTAGACGCGACCGGAAACTCCGCCGCGGTGGTAAACCCCTCGGGTAGCCCTCGCGTGATGCTCGCTGGGCATATCGACGAGATCGGGCTCCAGGTCACGCACGTCGACGACGACGGCTACCTGTACATCGACGAGATCGGCGGCTGGGACCCGCAGGTTCTGGTCGGGCAGCGCGTCAACGTGATGACGCGGGAGGGGGATATCCCTGGTGTGATCGGCAAGAAGGCGATCCACCTCATGACGCATGAGGACCGGAAGAAGGCCTCCGAGACCAAGAAGCTCTGGGTGGATATCGGCGCGTCATCGTTGGACCAGGCTTCGGAGCTGGGCGTTCGCGTCGGCGACCCGATGGTGCTCGACCAGAAGATGGTGCGCCTGGCCAATGGGCGGATCGCGAGCCGGGCGATCGACAACCGCATCGGTGCCTTCGTCGTGTTGGAGGCGATCCGTTTGCTCGCCGACGATCCGCCTGCGGCATGCGCCACGGCCGTGGCGACGGCCCAAGAAGAGATCGGGCAGTCGGGAGGCGGAGCACGCCCCAGTGCGTATGCACTCAAGCCCGATGTTGCGATCGTGGTCGACGTGACGTTCAGCACCGACGTGCCCGACGTGAAAAAGAAGGAGCTGGGTGACCACAGGGTGGGTGGCGGGCCGGTTTTAAGCCGCGGATCGGCGTCGCACAACGAGGTCTTCGAGATGCTCGCCAGCGTGGCCGAGGAGGAGGGGATCGCTTACTCGATCCAGGCCTCACCCCGGGCGACGCGGACCGATGCGGACGGCATCCACCTGACGAGAGGTGGTGTGCCGACAGCTCTCATCTCGGTCCCCAACCGGTACATGCACTCTCCGAACGAAGTCGTGAGTGTCGAGGACCTCTTCAACACCGCGAATCTCATCGCGGCGTTCGTCCGTAAGCTGACGCCCGAGACGGACTTCACGCCCAGGTAGCTACGCGCCGTTGACGCTACACAGCGCCTTTTCTACCCTTCGGCCCCGTCGTCGGGACCGCGGATTCCACCCATTCCGGGTGGCGTCGGTGACGGGATCACCATGCAGGGAGCTCACACGGGACCGCGCCGGCGTGGGTGTGACGTTCTGAAGGACGAAACCGAATGGCTGTGGATGGCGGGCTGGTAGTCAAAGAACTGCAGGAGATGCGCGACAATGGCCACCTCTCGGACGCGCTTCTGCGCCGGGCGGTTCGTTCCATCGCCGAGGCCGACGACGACCGCTTCAGTTGGGTCGGTGTGTATCTGGTGAATGAGGAAGAGCAGGTGGTGTGGCTGCACAACTACGTCGGTCCGGGGACCGAGCACGCCAAGATCCCCATCGGGACCGGTGTGTGTGGTCGTGCCGTCGCTGAGCGCACGAACCTCAACATTCCCGACGTGAGCGCCGAAGAGGATTACCTCGCGTGCTCCCCGGACGTGCAATCGGAGCTGGTCGTTCTGATTCGGGCCGGAGACGAGATCTTCGGCCAGATCGACCTCGACTCGGAAGAGCTCGCCACCTTTACCGAAGAGGACGAGATCGCGCTCATCAGCATCGCTGATAAGCTGGCCGAACAGCTGGCCGCCGAGCGCCGATAGCGATCGACGACCTGGATTCATTCTGACGAAGCCCCCAAGAAGCTTCAACGCGGGTAACGCCGGTCCCTTTACGCTCGATGGCACTCGGACCTACCTGGTGGGGCAGCGCAGAGTGGCGGTCATAGACCCGGGCCCCGATGTGAGCGATCACATCGGGGCCTTGGTTTTGGCGGTTGGCGATGCGGACCGTGCCGACATCGTGCTCACACACGGCCATGCGGACCATGCGGGGGCGGCCCGTGCGCTCGCGTCAGCCCTCGACTGCCGTGTTCTTGGACCGGCGGGCCTTCCGGACGTCGACGACGTTCTAGTCGATGGAGATATCGTCGAGACGGACGATGGATCGTTGGTCGCGATCCACACTCCGGGTCACTCCCAAGAGCACCTTTGCTTTCATTGGGAGAGCCGAGGGGCGCTCTTCGCGGGTGATCATCTGCTCGGGAAGGGCGACACGACTTGGGTCGCGGAGTACCCCGGATGCGTCGCGGACTACCTGGATTCGCTCGCGCGCCTTCGGACGCTGGGCCTCCAGATCATCTACCCCGCGCACGGACCGCCACTGAACGATCCAGCGGAGGCCTTGGATCGGTTCGAGGACCACCGTAGAGAGCGCATTCGTCAGGTCGAGGAGGCCCTGGCTGAGGACCCTACAGCCGGCGTGGGAGAACTGCTACAAGTGGTGTACGGCGGCAGCTTGCCGGGGCGCATGGGAGGACCCGCCGGTCGCAGCCTGGCTGCGTTGCTGGAGTACGTCCGCGAGCAGGACCAGGGGTGAAGTACTCGAGGTTGCACCCCCGCTCCGGCCAGGGGTATCCTCGGGAATGAGCCAACCTCTTCCTTCCGCTGTTGTACGCAGGCTCTCCGACATCGTGGGCCCCACCTACGTGATCACGCACCCCGACCGGCTCCTCGCGTACGAGTCGGATGGGCTGACCGCGTATCGGGTGCCGCCGCGCGCCGTGGTTCTCCCTGCCTCGACGGAGGAGGTCTCCGCGGTGGTGAGCGCGCTGCACGCAGAGGGCATCGAGGTCATCCCGCGCGGGGCTGGCACCGGCCTGTCCGGAGGGGCGCTGGCGACGCCGAATGGAGTCATCGTGGGCATGGCTCGGATGAATCAGATTCTGAGCATCGATCCCGAGAACCGGATCGCTCGGCTGCAACCCGGCGTGATCAACGCCCGCCTCACGGAGGAGGCCAAGCCGTACGGGCTCTACTACGCGCCCGATCCGTCATCGCAGAGCACGTGCACGCTGGGCGGAAACGTCGCGGAGAACTCGGGTGGGCCGCATTGCCTGAAGTACGGGGTCACGACTCGGTACGTCACCGGCCTCACGGTGGTGCTCGCGGGGGGGCGCACGGTACGGCTCGGGGGTGCGGGCCGGGACCCCTACGCTTCGCTCGATATGGTCGGCCTCTTCGTAGGTTCGGAGGGCTGCTTCGGCATCGCCACCGAGATCGAGGTAGGGCTGCTTCCGATCACGGAGAGCGTGCGCACGCTCCTGGGCATCTTCGACACGGTCGAGGCCGCGGGGCGGGCGGTCACCAAGATCATGGGCTCGGGGCTCATGCCTGCAGCCGTGGAGATCATTGACGGGCCGACGATCGAGGCCGTCGAGGCCAGCGTGTTCGCAGCCGGATACCCGGTGGGAGCGGGGGCCGCCCTGGTCATCGAATTCGACGGATCCGACGCCGGACTCGATGAGGACGCCGACCGAGCCGAGGCGTGTTGCCTCGAGGAGGGAGCGATCGAGGTTCAGCGCGCGACCGATCCCGAGCACCGCCTCAAGCTGTGGCGGGGTCGCAAGAAGGCCTTCGGAGCCATGGGTCGTATAGCGCCCGACCTGCTGGTGCAGGATGCGACAGTCCCGCGCACCCGACTCCCCGAGGTGCTCGCCAAGATCGACGAGATCGGTGAACGCTACGATCTCAAGATCGCGAACGTCTTTCATGCCGGAGACGGGAATCTCCACCCCAACCTTCTATTCGATCGGCAGAACGCGGATGAGCTCGATCGTGTCGACCGCGCGTCCAAGGAGATCATGCAACTTTGCGTGGATGTCGGCGGCACGATCACGGGCGAGCACGGCGTGGGGATCGACAAGCGTCAGTACATGACGCTGGTCCACAACAACGTCGAGCTGGACATGCTGACGCGAGTGAAGCGCTGTTTCGACCCGGATGAGCTCTTCAACCCGGGAAAGGTGATCCCGGACATGGACGCGGATGTCGATGCGGGTGTTGATGCGGACGTGAACGCGGAGGTCAAAGCGTCGTGAGCATCGACCTGACGCGATCGATCTCCGAGGTCCTGCCTGCAGAGGCATTGGATCTGACGGTCGACGCGGGGCTCGGCCGAGCGCTCGGGGTCGAACCCGAGACCGCCGTGGCCCCGGGGTCTGTCTCCGAAATCGTCGCCGTATTGCAGTGGGCCGGGGAGGCCGGAGTGGCGGTGGTTCCAGTGGGTACGGGCGCTCACGTGAATCCGCGACGCCCGAGTGGGGCCTATATCGCGCTCACGGCCCGTCGGCTGTCGAGCGTGGAGATCTACGAGCCTGATGATCTGACGATGACGGCTGGCGCGGGTGCCCTCGTTCGGGATCTGTCACGCGAGATGGACCCGCACCGTCAGTGGTTGCCCTTCGATCCGCCCGACGTGCAGAATCGTACGCTCGGCGGCCTGGCGGCCTCTGGGCTCACCGGACCGCTGTCCGCCGCGTACGGTCCCATCAGGAACCACGTCTTGGGCGCGACCGTGGTGTGCGGTGACGGACGGGTGCTGCGGCTCGGGGGCCGCGTGGTGAAGAACGTCGCGGGCTTCGACGTGCTCAAGCCGGTGGTCGGGAGCCGTGGCGACCTCGCGGTGATCACGTCGGTCACAGTGAGGCTCTTCCCGGTTCCGGCGGTCGATCGGGTTCTCATGCTCGATGCGCCGGATGTCGCGGAGCTGGTTGCCGCGGCTCGTGCGACGGCGACCGCCCCGATCCTGCCGGCATCAATCGTGCTCACGAGTGGTGCCGGGAGCGCGCGCCTCCTGGTTCGCCTTCACGGGGCCGCGGCGACCGTCGATGCGGAGCAGAGGCGGCTGGAAATCCATGCCGGCGTGGCGTTTCAGGCGGCAGACGGCACGGACGGGATGGACGTCGCGCTGGCTGCTCGCGACTCCGGTCTGGGCGCCGGCGTTCGCGTGCGCCTGTGGGCACTGCCGTCGCGGCTGGGCGAGCTCCTCGACCTGGCTACCGCAGTGCCGGACGCGAGCACACTTGCCGACGCGTGCGGCGGCTCGGTGACGGTGTCCGTCCCCGAGGTGGGTCCCGACGCGGAGGCCACCTTCGCCGAGCTCCGCGCCGAGGTCGAAGCGCTGGGCGGTGGGACACGGGCCTTACAGCTGCCCTCGGACTTGGACCCAGCCGCGATCAACAGCGAGGCGTCGCGAGCCGAGGCCGAGCTGGCCGGGCGTGTCCGCTTCGCATTCGATCCCGACAACGCGCTGTGGGGCACACCATGACCGTGGATCTCGCCCAAGGGGCCCTCGCCGACGCGCTCGAGGCTCAGAGAGAGCGCCTGCTTCCATGCGTCCACTGTGGTTTCTGTCTTCCCGCGTGCCCGACGTACAATCGACTCGGCGACGAGAACGACTCCCCACGGGGCCGGCTCCACCTAATGCAGGCGGTCGTCGAGGGCCGATTGGATGCGGGCTCGGACGCGTTCCGAACCCATATCGATCGCTGCCTTGGCTGCAGAGCGTGCGAGCCCGTCTGTCCGTCGGGCGTCGAGTACGGAACGCTGCTCGAGCTCGCGCGCGAGACGGCGACGCGGGCGGTGCCGCAGGGCGGGCTCACGCGACTGCTCCTGACCGTCGTAGGTTCGCGTAAGCTGCGCAGCTTCTTCTTCCTGGGTGGGCGGGTGCTTCGCGGCACCGGGGTGGCTGCCTTGGGTGCGCGCCTTCTGCCCTCGATCGGCCCGCTGCGGAGCGCGCGACTCGGCATGGCGATGCTGGCCGCGACGGCTGGCTGGCGCCCGCGCTCGACGTCGAGGTCGACCGGCGGCACTGCTGCGGAGTCGGCAGGCGGGACCGGTCCTGTGACGGCCTCGCGCGGCCGGATCGCCGTCCTGGTCGGGTGCGTCCAAGAAGGTCTGTTCAACCGCATCAATGAAGCGACGGTCCGCGTGCTCGCCGCGAACGGCTATGACATCGTGACCGTGCCCGGGCAGGACTGCTGCGGCGCGCTGCACGCCCACGGGGGCGCGCTGGAGCGGGCGCGTGAGCTGGCGCGGCGAAATATCCGGGCGTTCGAGGCGTCCGGGGTCGACTTCGTCGCTGTGAACACGGCTGGGTGCGGCGCGGCGATGAAGGACTACGGCGTGTTGCTCGAGCGGGACTCCGACTTCGCCGAACGGGCAGCCGCGATGTCGAAGAAGGTCAAGGACGCGACGGAGCTCCTCGCCGAGGCCGGGCCGCGCCAGGGCGCACCGGTGCCGTGCAAAGTCGCATATGACCATCCCTGTCACTTGCTGCATGCTCAGGGAGTTGAGCAGGCACCCCTCGATGTTCTCAATGCTGTGCCTGAGGTGGAGGTGCAGGTGATCGAGAATGCCGACGAGTGCTGCGGCGGCGCGGGGATATATGGCATCACACATCCCGAGCTCGGCGGTCACATCGGACGCGACAAGGTGGCCGCGGTTCGGGCGTGCGGAGCTGACGCCGTCGCCACGCCGAACCCGGGCTGCATGATGCAGATCGGCGCGGGTCTCCGCCTCGAAGGCGCCAGCGAGGCGGTGCTGCATCCGGTAGAGCTGCTCGACGAGAGCTACGAGCGTGCGGGCTTCTACTCGGGTAGGGCGGCCGAATGATGGACGGATCCGATCGGGCTGCCGCGATCCTAGCGCACATCGAGGGCGAGCGGGACGCGATGGTGGAGATGCTCGTGAACCTCGCCTCGCACGAGTCCCCGACCGATGTGGTCGAGTCGCAGGAAGGCGTGCAGGGCCAGCTCATCGCTGCCTTGGGTGATATCGGCTTCGTGACGCGACGCGTCTCGGGCAAGCAGACCGGCGGGCACCTCTTCGCGGTGCCCCATGATCGGGAACGTGGGCGCCCGGCCCAGCTACTGATGGGGCATACCGATACGGTCTGGCCCATGGGTACTCTGGCGACCATGCCGGTGACCCAAACCGACGGGATCCTGAGTGGTCCCGGCACGTTCGACATGAAGGGTGGCCTCGTGCAGGGCATCTTCGCCCTACGTGCTCTGAAGGCTCTCGGGCTCGAGCCACCGGCTACCCCGGTCTGGTTGATCAACTCGGATGAGGAGACCGGTAGCCCCGAGTCGCGCCGCTACGTGCGCATGGTCGCGAGGCGGGTGGCGCGGGCGTTCATCTTGGAGCCAGCGCTGGGACCCGCTGGAGATCTCAAGACCGCCAGGAAGGGCGTCGGCCGATTTCTAGTGCGGATCCACGGCAAGGCCGCCCACTCGGGGCTCGATCCGACCGGCGGTGCGTCCGCGATTCAGGAGCTGGCCAATGTGATCCATCAGCTGCATGCGCTCACCGACCTCGAACGGGGCGTGACCATCAACGTGGGTGTGGTCAGCGGCGGCACGCGTCCGAACGTGAAGGCGGCTCTCGCCGAGGCCGACGTGGACGTGCGTGTGCTGACCATGGCAGACGGAGAGGCGATCAGCCTGGCCATCCGGGGCATGACCGCGAAGACCGACGGCACGTCACTGGAGATCAGCGGCGGCATGGAAGCCCCGCCCCTCGAGCGCACTCCGCGCAACCGGAAGCTGTGGGAGGCTGCCCAAGCGGCTGCCACGCGACTGGGGATCGAGGTGGGCGAGGCCATTTCCGGCGGAGGCTCCGACGGCAATACGACCAGCCAATACACGGCCACGCTGGACGGGCTCGGCCCGCTCGGTGACGGTGCCCACGCCCGGCACGAGCACGTAATCATCGCGCAGATGCCGGAGCGTGCCGCGCTCCTGGCGGAACTCCTCATGAGCCCGATCGAGCAGGACGTCTGACGTGGACGCCAGCCTCACCGGTGGCTACACGATCCGAGCCTTCGAGACGATCGAGGAGTTCCAGGAGTGCGTTGAGCTTCAAGAGGACACCTGGGGCCACGGATTCTCGGAGCGAGTGGCCCCGGCCATTCTGAAGGTGTCGCAGATCCTCGGGGGCATCGCGGCCGGTGCCTACAGCGAGGCCGGTGACCTGGATGGCTTCGTGTTCGGCATGACCGGGCTCCGCGAGGGAGAGATCGTTCATTGGTCCGACATGCTCGCGGTACGCGGTCCGGCGAGGGACCGAGGCCTTGGGACATGCCTGAAGGCGTACCAGCGAGAGCAGGTGCTCCCGCTGGGCGTCGAGAAGATGCACTGGACGTTCGACCCGCTTCAGTCGCGGAACGCCTACTTGAACTTCGCGAAGCTGGGCATCGTGGTGCGCGAGTACGCCGAGGACATGTACGGGCAGACAGACTCACCGCTGCACCGCGGGATCGGTACTGACCGCTTCATCGCTCTTTGGCTGTTGATGTCCCACCGCGTCGTATATCGGCTTTCCGGTGCGGCCCCGCCACACGCACCACCTGAACGTGCCGTCAGCGTCTTGGGCGCATCAGGCGAGGGCGCCCTCCCGCGCCCCGGAGAGCCCGACGTCTCGCGAGGGAACGACGAGTTGCTCGTCACGATTCCCTCTGATATCGCTGCGATCATGGACGACTCCATGGATCTCGCGCTCGAATGGCGTCGGGTAACACGAACGGTCTTCGTTCACTATCTGGCCGCAGGCTACGAGGTGAAGGAGATCTTCCGCGGTGAGCGAACCTCGCAGTACATGCTCGTTCAGACGGACGACGAATGAAGCGCACCCAGATCGTCATAGTCGGTGCCGGCCCCACCGGCCTGGAGGCCGCCTTGGCCGCGTCGGAGGCCGGACTCGACTTCACGGTCTTCGAGGCCGATACCGCGCCTGGCGGCAACGTGCGTGCCTGGGGGCATGTGGGTCTCTTCACGCCGTGGTCGATGAACGCCTCGCCGCGGGCCCGAGCTCGGCTCTCCGCTGGAGGGATGCCCGCTCCAGACGGCGACGCGTGCCCCACCGGACACGAGCTCGTCGACCATGTGCTCGGCCCGCTCGCCGCTCTTCCCGACATCGCGCCGAACATCCATTACGGTACGCGGGTGCTGCAGATCGGTCGCGACGGCTATTTGAAGAGCGACGAGATCGGCACGGGCCGGAGGGCAGAGCGGCCGTTCCGCCTGCTGGTCGAGGACGCGCGGGGTGAACGCGTCGTTTTCGCCGACGTCGTTCTCGACTGTAGTGGCACCTACCACAACCCGAACGCTCTCGGCACGGGCGGGATTCTGGCCCCCGGCGAACGGTCCGTCGCCGATCGCATCACCCGTCTCATTCCGGACGTCGATGGCGAGCCGAACGCTTGGGCCGGGAAGAGGATCTTGCTGGTCGGAGCGGGACATTCCGGGCAAACGGCGGCCTGCTCGCTCGCCACCTTGGCCGAGCGCCATTCGTCGACCGCGGTGACGTGGGCGATCCGCGGGGAAGACCGCAGCTTCGGCGCGTTAGAGGACGATGGACTGCCTGTGCGGGCAGAGCTGGCGAGCTCAGCCGCAGAAATTGCTACGCAGCCGGCCTCCGGAGTGCGCGTCTTGTGGGGGAGCAGTGTCGACGCGCTGCGCGACACCGATGATGGCATCGAGGTGACCCTGCGGGCCGCCGAAGCCCCAGACGCTGACCCGGAAACGATCGAGGTCGACGAGATCATCGCGCTGACCGGCTCGGTCGGAGACCACGCGATTTATCGCCAGCTTCAGGTCCACGAATGCTACGCCACCTCGGGACCGATGAAGCTTGCGGCGGCGCTGCTCGCAGACACTTCGGCAGACTGCCTCCAGCAGGAGAGCGGCGGCGCGGATACCCTGCGTAGCCCGGAGCCGAACTTCTTCATGTTGGGTGAGAAGTCCTATGGTCGTAACACAACGTTCCTCATGAGCGTCGGCTGGCAGCAGGTCTCCGAAGTGTTCTCGACACTTCCCACACTGGCTACGAGCGGCGCGGAGAGCAGATGAAGATCGAAAGGGCAGTCATCAGAGAGATTCCGCTCCGGTTGAAGGAGTTTTTCGAGATCAGCAGCGGGGGACAGCAGGACCGCCGGATCATCCTCGTAACGCTGTACTCCGAGGGACTCGAGGGCTGGAGTGAGTGCGTGGCGGCCGAGGATCCCTCCTACGCGTACGAGACCGCGGAAACGGCGTGGCACATCCTCACCAGCCACATCCTTCCGAACATCGTCGGCCGGTCAGCCGCGAATCCCGCCGACATACTCACGCCGGCGGCGTGGGTCCGTGGTCACCCGATGGCAAAGGCGTCGGTAGAGATGGCGGGTTGGGACTTAGCCGCGCGGGCAGACGGCGTCTCGCTCTCGAAGAAGCTGGGTGGAGAGCGCACGGTCGTGCCGGTGGGGGTGAGCGTCGGCCTGAAGAAGACGGACGAGGAGCTGCACGAGCAGGTTCAGAGCTATATCGATGACGGGTACGCCCGCGTGAAGATCAAGATCAAGCCGGGCCGGGACATTGAGATGCTCGCCAGCCTGAGGGAGCGTTTTCCGGACCAGCTGTTCATGGCCGATGCCAACTCCGCGTATACGCTGGCTGACGTCGACCGGCTCAGGGAGCTGGACCCACTCGACCTCATGATGATCGAGCAGCCGCTGTCATACGACGACCTTTTCGATCACGCGCGCTTGCAGGAGCAGATCGAGACCCCGGTGTGCCTCGACGAGTCGATCAAGTCCCATGGGGACCTGAAGCTGGCTCTGCACCTGAAGAGCGGCCGGATCGTGAACCTCAAGCCAGGCAGGGTCGGTGGGCACACGGTGAGCCGCCAGATCCACGACACGATGGTCGAGGCCGATCTTCCGCTCTGGTGTGGTGGGATGCTGGAGTCGGGAGTGGGGCGGGCGCACAATGTCGCTCTCGCGTCGCTTCCGGGCTTCACCCTGCCCGGAGACATCTCTGCGAGTCAGCGCTACTGGCATCGAGACATCGTCTCACCGGAGTTCGAGGTGGCCGACGGAGTCATGAAGGTTCCCACCGGGCCCGGGCTCGGCGTGGAGTTGGACCTCGACCGAATTCATGGCCTCACGGTCCGGGAGGAATCGTTCGGCTAGTGATGTGTAGCCGAAGTCTGGTCGAATGTCAGCAGACTTTGGCTGCACATCACTAAGGTCTCCTCACCTCAAGCCGCGGACGACGGTCGCACGCACCACGGGCAATAACGCCAGGCACGCTCTAGGATGCGGCCACACGTGCAGACACGTGCCCGCTGGCGTCCGCATCCGGGGCAGGCCAACGCTCCCATCGGTACGCCGACGCCGCAGGAGGCGCAGGGCGTCGCCGCGCCTCCCTCAGACTGGATCAGGCGCTTGATCTCGTGGGGTGTCGTGAGCCTTTCGGCCACCGCGCGTCGGGCGTCCGCGCCGAGTGAGCCCATACCCGCCTCGACCGCCAGGCTTCGAAGTCGAGAGGAAGGCTCCTCGCGGGAGATCGCGTCCCTAAGCGGATCGGTGAGCGCGAGGACCTGGAATACGCCCGTGCGCCCCTTATGGCCGTCCCCGCATACGTCGCACCCGGCTCCTCTGCACAGTTGGCACGGCCGGCGCACGAGTCGCTGCGCGATGACCCCGGCCAGTCCACCGGCGATCAAGAAGGGCGGGACGCCCATGTTGATGAGGCGCGCGACCGCGCCCGGTGCGTCTGTCGTGTGAATCGTGGAGAGGACCAGGTGTCCAGTGATCGCCGCGGCCATCGCGATCTCGGCGGTCTCCCGGTCTCGGATCTCACCGATCATGACGACGTCCGGGTCCTGCCGAAGAATCGCCCGTAGCGCCTCTCCGAAGCCGAGGCCGGCCCGAGGGTCGACCTGGATCTGATTCGCGCCCGGCAGACGGTATTCCACAGGGTCCTCGATCGTCACGATATTGCGGGTTTCTCGGTCCAGTTGAGAGAGAGCGGCAAAAATGGTGGTGCTCTTTCCGCTCCCCGTTGGACCCGCGACGAGGATCACGCCCTCCCCACCCTCCAGGAGTCGCGTCACGACGGCGAGGTCTGGCGTGGAAAAGCCCAGTGCGTGCAGACTCCGCGGAGCGGCCTCCGGATCGAGGATTCGCACGACCGCTCTCTCGCCCTTGTTCACCGGAAGCGTGCTGACGCGCAGGGACAACGAGCGGTCGCCATGCGCAAAGTCGATGCCGCCGTCCTGTGCGCGGCACTTCACCGAGATGTCCATCCCGGCCGTGACCTTGAGCCGCGACAGGATCGCAGGGCGCGCCTCGGCCGGTAGGTCGAGCATCTGGCGCAGGACGCCGTCCACTCGGTATCGCACCCTCACCTCCCCGCCGGTCTCCTCGACGTGGATGTCGCTCGCTCCGTCGTCGATCGCACGGCCGATCAGGCTGTCTACCAGCCGGAACACCGGTGCGGCGCGCGTGACCTCGTCCAAGCTCATCGCCGGCTTGTTCGGCCCCGTCTTGAGATCGGCGGGGAGGGCTGCCACCAACTCGTCCAGATCACCACCGTAGTGCAGGTCGATCGCGTCGCGGACCGCATCGACGGAGGCGACCGCCGTCTCGATCCTGCGGCCCGTTTGGAAGCGCATGTCCTCAACGGCCGCCAGGTCCAGCGGATCGGCCATCGCGATCTGAAGCGATTTACGGGTGAGCGAGAGGGGCAGCGCTGAGTGGGCCCGAGCCAGCTCGGGGCTCACGGTCTTGAGGGCGGCTCGGGACGGGTCGAGCGGTGACGGTGCGTGCTCCAGCCCCAACTGAACGGCGAGCGCTCGAGCGACGTCGTCCGGGGTGATGGCCCCGAGAAAGACCAAGGTCTCACCGAGCCTTCTCCCTGTGGTTCGTTGCTCGTTGAACGCCACCTCCAGCACGTCTTCCTGAAGTGCCGTGGTGCCGATCAGCAGTTGGCCGAAGATTTGTGGTCGATTCGTCACGACTTACGCTGTCAGGATGCGCAGGCCGGGCCGATGGTGAAACGGGACGGTCGCGTTGCTGCGCTAGCCGTCCGCGTCGAGCAGTCCGAGGATGAACGGGGTCACTTCTCGCAGGTCGCCGAGCGATGCGGCCTCGGCGGATCGCGGTCCGAATGCCGCTCCGAGCGCCGGGTTCAGCGTGTGCCCGACCCGTACATCCTCGATGTTGCCATGATCGCTGGTGAGGAGGAGCGTGATGTCCGAGTCGAGCTCGGCGAGCACACCCGCCAGGAAACGGTCGACTCTCACGAGCGCCTCGATGGCATCGTCGAACGACTCCTCGTGTCCGGCTGTATCGGTCGTGTAGTGGGCGTAGAAGGTCAGGTCCGCCTCCGCCGCGATCCGGGCCAGGTTCGCCCCGGCTTCCTCGGGTGTGACGCGGGGGAGCCAGGAGTGCCCGAGGTGTTTTCGCCATCCGTCGTTGACGATCTCGCTCGATACCGCCCGGCCCTCGCCGAGCGCTTCCTCGTGCCGATTCAGCAGGCCCGCCCCGCGGGCGGCGAGCGGGGGGCCGGCTATGCGGAGACCTCCCCGCGGTCCAGGCCAGCCCCGCGGATAGGAGTTGGCGAAGACGACCTCACGCCCTGAGTCCTGCGCTCTTTTCAGAACGCTATGGTCTTCCACGACAGGGCGCAGGACGACAGGCGTCCAGGGCCCGAAGTGCCGCCCGAAGATCTCCGCGGCGCTCTCGCCCGTGAGGAGCGCGGCTTGTCCGGTTCCACTCTGAGGCGTGCCCTCCATGTCTAGGCGGGCGTCTAGGGGGAACGCACATCCCTGGCCGTCGGAGGTGTGAGGGGCGTCGAGCGTCGGGAGGCTCCCTCCCATCACCGTGAGGAGGGTGGGTACCAGTGCGCGCCCGCGCACGAAGGGGTTCACATCGGGGTCGTCCTCACCGATCCCGACACCGTCCAGAAAGACCAGAAGGACGCGGCCGGCAGCCGTCATCGGTTCGTCAGCGTTCTACGGCGCGTCGCATCATTCGCTGAAGACGCGTTTCGCTGGACCCACCAGCGCCCGAGAAGAGGTTCGCGATGAAGGAATCGGCGCTCAGGATATCGTACAAGGCCACAATGATCACTACGAAGAATACGGCCCACGCGACGCCTTTGGCGTCGATCCTAGATGCCATCCTATGACCTCATTCCTGTTGCGGCATACAGCTGGGTGCAACCGTACGAAGTTAACACACGGGAGGGGGGTCGATGGCTGTACCAAGCGCGGTCCGCGGGGTCCGGAGTGTCCAGCTTCGAGTACGGCGGGCTACTCCGCGGGGCGCAGATCCACGGTGACCAGAACCTGTACGTGGCCCATGTCCGCCCGGTCACGGATAGCGTCCCTTACTCTCGGCTCGAGCTTCTGGTATGCCGCCAGCACGCCGGCACGTAGCTCTTTCCGTAGGACCTTCAGCGCGTTCACGTCGGCCCGACTCGTCTTGGTCTCCTTCTTGGCGTCCGCGATCTGGTGAGCGCGGATCTCGAAGGGCGAGACACCGACGTCGTCGAAGCGCTCATGATCGAGGTACTGGATCGAAACGCTGACATCGCCACGGGCGTGGTGATGATGGATGTCGCCAACCGCTTGGAAGCGTGAGGCGAGGCGTCCGAGCTCCATGCGCTGCGCAGTCTTCGTATAAGCGTTCTCGAGAACTGCGAAGACCCGCTTTACCCTCTCGGACGTGGTCGCGTCCAGGTCGGGCATCTCGGTCTCCAAGTCGCGTCCCTGTGCTTGCCGCTCGACCTGAAACTGCGCGGCCTCGGCATCCCTGTGCCGCGCGCGGTCGATGTTGTCGAGAATCCTGTCCGGATTGGTCCGATAGCTCATGCGGTACTCGAAAATGCGGGCTGACTTCCGTGTCCTGCTTGGACCCGGGAAAAAGAGTCCATGACGATACAGGCTCCCCGGCGGCGGGCCAAGTGGATCGGACAGAAGATTTGTCACGACGAAACGTCCGAGGGGGTCGCGACATCGCCGCGACCCCCTCGTTTTCGTTCGTGCCTACATGACTAGTTGCCGACTCCTGGAAGCCGAGCGCCCGGCTCGGTGCTCCACCACCACAACGGCTCGATCTCGCGTTGGCGGGGCCACACCTCGGTAAGCGTATCGCCTTCATAGAGACGGCCGTTCTTCATCACCAGGTGCACCGTGTTGGTGTTCCGCAGGTTGTCCAGTGGGTTCTCATCGAGAATGACCAGGTCGGCGAGCTTACCGGACTCGACCGATCCGACGTCCTGGTCCAGGCCCAGAGCCTCGGCGCCGAAGATCGTCGCGACCCGTAGCGCGTCGTGGTTCGACAGCCCTCCCGACGCCACAGACCAGAGCTCCCAGTGGTATCCGAGTCCCTGTAGCTGCCCGTGGCTGCCCACGCCGACGCGGCCTCCGGCCTCCACCAGATCCTTGATGAACAGGCCGTGGTCGTTGCTCACATAAAGCTCCGGCCGGAACCATTGCGGCCTACGGAGCGTCATCTGATCGATCGCCGAGTGGGGCGTGAAGCGACGCAGCTTCATGTCGTCATGCACTTCTTCGGTCTCGAACCAGTAGTTCTCCATCCAGGGGCCACCGTAAGCGACCAGTAGCGTGGGCGTGTAGACCCGACCCGACTCCGCGAAGAGCTGCACCATGTCGTCGTATAGCGGATAGATCGGCAGCGCGTGCTCCAGGCCCGAGTAACCGTCCACGGTCTCGGTGATGTTCTGCTTCAGGTTGAGCGAGCCCTCGGTCGTGGGCATCAGCCCGAGCTCTCGGGACGCCTCGATGATCCACTGCCGCTGCTGACGATTTCCGGCGACGTACATTTTGATCGTCTTGGTGTCGTAGTAGTCGCTGTACCGACTCAGCAGCGTTCGCGCGTGATCGAGCGACTTGATGTTGTGCTGCCAGAAGACGCCGGGGCCTGTGGAGTAGATGCGCGGTCCGATGATCTCTCCCGCGCGTACCATATCGGCGTATGAGAGGACGTCCGTACGGGCGGTTTGTGGGTCGCGCGTAGTGGTCACGCCATAGGCGAGGTTCGCCAGATAGATCCACGGCTGCCTTTTGTGCATGCCCCACGACGGCCACATGTGTGCATGGGTGTCCACGAGTCCTGGAATGATGGTCTTTCCGGCCACGTCGACGACCTCGGCACCAGCAGGCACCGGGACGGAGCCGCTGGCTCCGACTGCTACGATCCGATTGTTCTCGACCACGATGTCCGCGTTCTCGATGACTTCGTCGCCGTCCATGGTGATGACGCGGGCGCCACGTAACACGACGGTGCCCTGCGGCAGATCACGCTCCGCCGTGACGATGACGCGAACCTCGGTGGCCTCGTAGGTCTCCTCGTCCTCATCCTCCTCGTCGTCGTCCTCGTCTTCCTCATCCTCTCCAGCGGCCCGCGATGCGGCCCGCACCGAGTCGTCGTACGCCTGCGCGTCGTCCAGATCGTACGTGAAGAACGCGTTGCCGAGCGCGAAGTGGATCTGGCGTCCGTCCGCGCTCCACGTGGGGAACTCACCGCCCATCTCATCCGTGATCTTCCGCGCGGGGAACTGGGCGTCGTCGGGGTTGGCGACCGAGATCGTCGGTGTGTCACCGCCCACCTTGGGAACGGTGACCACGAAGAGCTCACCGTTCACGTCGGCGAGCGCCTGATCGCCTTGCGGAGCCATGACGATCGAAGAAGCCGTCATGGCGTTTTCACTTCCAGGCGAGGTCTCGCCTTTGACGACCACGTGGTGCTTCGTGTCGGTGCCGTCCCAGCGGGTGGACGTCAGACCATCGGAGCCCGAAGAGAAGTAGATGCGATCGGAGCCCTCCGCAAAGTGCAGCTTGGGCGTCCCGCTCATCGGCATGATGCGTGTTGCCTCGCCTCCCTCGGCTGGAATCCAGACGAGCTCATCCGCTTCGCTGGTCGTGCCGGAGCCCGTGTTGTCCCTGAAGGCCTGGGCGGTTCCACGATGCAAGACGATGCGCTGTCCGTCCGGCGACCACACCGCACCGATGTAGATCGCACCCGTGGACGACAGGCGCTCGGGCGTCCCGCCGTCGGCGGAGACCTTGTAGAGGTGCCCTTCGCCGCCTTCCCACGTCGTATAGGCGATCCAGGATCCGTCGGGCGACCACGCTGGTGTATGCTCTGACGCGTCATCGCCACTTGTGAGGCGTTCGGCGTGAGTGCCGTCCGCCTGGGAGATCCAGAGGCGGTCCATGGCCGTGAAGACGATGCGCTCCGCATCGGGCGATCGTGCCGGGTCCCGGATCTGGCGAACTACGAACTCCCGATCGTCGGATACCGGATAGTCGACCTCCAGTGACGGAGCGATCTCCAGCTCGGTCCTGACGCGGAACGGGATCTCGGTGGCCGCTCCGCCGGCGATGGGAATGCTCCAGATCTTGCCGCCGTAGCTGGCCACCAAACGCTCCGAGTCGGGCGTGAAGCTCATGCCGGGAAGCGCGTCTCGGGACGCCCTCGACTCCTGGTCGTCCCTCTGGACGGGGTAGGCCAACCAACTTTCGGAGCCCGTATCCAGGTCGCGGAGCACCAGCCCCGTGTGCTCCTCGTGACGCGTGCCATACACCAGCCACTTTCCGTCAGGCGACAGGGTGGGGCGAATCCCAGATCCGTATCTGTTGGAGCGCGTGTAGCTCTCGCCCTGTTCACGGTCGTAGACAGCCAGCTGATACTGTGGGAACTGCGCGTTGTACTGCCAGTCTCCGGTGCGGCGCGAGTACCAGATGTACCGCCCGTCGGGCCCGAACGCGGCTCCGATCGTCTTCTGGTTCTCGGGCTCGTCTATGAGCTGCGCGCCGCCGCCACCGTCCTTGTGATACAACCACAGCTTCGGCAGGCCACCCCTGTAGCCTCCCTTGGAGACCACGAGGTAGTCGCCGTCGGGTGTCCACTCGGGCGACTCGATGCGGTTGGCACCGCCCGTCGTGATCTGGGTGGTGTCCGACCCGTCGGATCGCATCACATAAAGATTCTCACCGCCGTCCATGTCAGACTGGAACGCGATCCACTCGCCGTCGGGTGAAAAGACCGGCTGGGCGTCCAGCCCCATGCCCGCCGTGAGCTGCTGGGCGTCCCCGCCCCCGATCGGAATCGTGTAGAGGTCGCCCAGGAAGTCGAACACGATCGTTTGCCCGTCCGGGCTGACGTCGAGGGAGATCCACGAGCCCTCTGTCATGTCGATATTGATGGTGCGGTTCTGGTTCCACCCTGCCAGGGGCAGATCCTGCTTCGCGCGCTCTTCGTCATCCACCCCTTGGGCGTGCAAGGGAGTGCTGCCAGATAGCAGCGAGACGGCGGCGAGCGCGAAGCCGGTGACGACGCGTGTCGTGAGCTTGTTCATTTCTCGGTCTTCCCGTAAGGCTAGAATCTCGGCAGGCCCCTCCCGCCGAGACACGAAAGCCTCGAATATTCCTGGTGGGGCTTCCGTAGGCAAAGTGCCTCGACCTCCAGGGAGCGTGCTCATGGACGTGCCGACACCCGACAGCGGGAGTGAATCGGTGACTGACAAGTTGGAAACGGACGAGACCCAAGTCTCTGGTGCCGCGGACGAGTCGATTGGAGAAGAGGAGTCGTCACCGCCCTTTCCGCCTATCTATAGGCGCTTCATCGACGTGTTCTTCAGTCCGGGAAAGATGGGCGCCGATGTGGCGAGAGAGCCTCGTTGGGCGGTCGCACTACTCGTAGGTGCGCTCCTGATCGGCCTGCAGTTCGGCATCATTCCAGCCGAGATCTATGAGATCGCGCAGCGGCGACAGATCCTGTCAGCTGGCGGAGATCCCAGCCAGGTGCCCGAGGCGATCGCCCGATTTCTTCCGCTAATCAGTGCGGTCCTCGGCACGCTCGCGGTCTGCATCATGACGTTCCTGATGTCTGGGATCTATGCGATCATCTTCGCATTCGTGCTTGGGGGTGAGGGTCGTTATAGGCAGTACCTTGCGATCTCGGCACACGCGCTCTTCATTCCCGCGCTCATAGGACTCTTCTTGACCCCTCTGCGGATCTCCACGGAGAACCCGCAGGCTTCGCTCAACCTCGGAAGCTTCTTTTTCTTCCTTCCGGTGGGCTATTGGCGAGGCGTCTTCATGGCGATGGATATCACGCAGATATGGTCAGCTCTCGTAATGGCACAGGGTGTTCACGCCATCGACTCGCGACGGAGCGTAAAAAGCGCCGCGACCATTCTGCTTGGGTTCATCGTCGTCCTCGCTTTGATCTTTGGGCGCTTCATTCCGCAGTGAGCTTAGGCCGGTGACCCGGGCCCGCTCGAGCGTGGTGGCGTGGACGATCCTGGGCGCCTCCGCGATCGCGGCGGTCTTCCATATGTATGCGGCGGGTGTCTCGCCGTTCACCGCGCTCATCCAGCGGCCCGTCCACCTGGCCCTGATGGCCACGCTCGGTTTTCTTGGCGTCGGTGTGCAGGCCCGGAGGAAGTCGAAGAAGGGCGACGATAACGACGACGACGACGAGGACGAGGACGAGTCGGCGACGGCCGAGGCCCCTCGAGTCGGCTGGCTCAACTGGACCTTCGTCGGCCTTTCGGTGCTCTCGTGCCTCTATTTGGCCTCCGAAAGCCAAGAGCTGGTCAGCCGCTCAGGGAACCCCACTCGGCTCGATCTCATCTTCGGTGCGGTCACGATCCTTCTGGTATTGGAGCTTGCGCGGAGGGCGACCGGATGGGGCCTGGTCACCGTGTGCTTGCTGGCGCTCGCGTTCGCTTTCACCGGTCCGTATTTGCCGGGGTTCCTGGCTCACCGAGGGTACCCCGTTACGCGGGTGATCGAGCAACTCTACCTGTCGACTGAGGGCATCTGGGGCGTCCCCCTCGGCGTCTCGGCGGACTTTGTCTACCTCTTCGTCTTATTCGGAGCGGTGCTCGATACGGCGGGTGGTGGCGCGCTACTGATCGCGTTGGCCAACAAGGTCGCGGGGCGCACGCGCGGTGGTCCGGCCAAGACGGCTGCCGTCGCGAGCGCGTTCATGGGGTCACTTTCGGGGAGCGCGGTCGCGAACGTCGTAACGACCGGGACGTTCACGATTCCGCTCATGAAGCGCGCGGGTTTCCGCCCGTTCTTCGCGGCCGCGATCGAGGCGGCCGCGAGCACCGGCGGGCAGCTCATGCCTCCCGTCATGGGCGCTGGCGCGTTCATCCTCGCGACGTGGACGAACATCCCGTACCTCGAGGTCGCGACCGCGGCGATCATCCCCGCGATTCTGTACTACGTCGCGCTCCTGGCAGCCATCCACTTCCGTGCCGGCAGGATGGGGATCGAGCCTGGTGGCATGGGAGAGCCCGAGAAGATCTCGGACAAGCTGCATCTGCTTCTTCCGCTCGTTGCGATCGTCATCTTGCTCGCCATGGGGCGCTCCCCCATGCGGGCGGCCTTCTGGGGAGTGAGCTCGGCGCTCGTGATGGCCTTCCTCCGGCCGGCGACCCGACCGTCGATGGCCCAACTCGGTTTGATCATGGAGCGCGCCGGCCGTGGCGCGGTTCAGGTCGCGGCCGCGTGTGCGGCGGCCGGCATCGTGGTCGGCGTCGCCTCGCTTACGGGCATCGGGCTGCGCATGTCCGAACTCATCGTGACCGTGTCCCAGGGCAACCTCCTGATCGCGCTGATCCTGACGGGCATGGGCTCGATCGTCTTGGGCATGGGGCTGCCGACGACGGCGGCCTACGTCGTCCTGGCGGCATTAGGTGCCCCGGCGCTCGTCCAGCTCGGAGTCCCGCTTCTCGCGGCGCACCTGTTCATCTTCTACTTCGGCTGCATATCGAACGTCACACCTCCGGTGTCGCTAGCGGCTTTCGCCGCTGCCGGTATCGCGGGCTCCCCGGCGCTGAAGACGGCGGTGTCCGCCGCGCTGCTTGCCGGCGCCGGCTTCGTGGTGCCGTTCATGTTCGTCTACGGCCCGGAGCTACTCCTCGTCGGCAGTCCCGTGGGGATCGGAGTCGCTTTTGTGACCGCGGTTCTCGGGGTCATCGGGCTCGCCTCGGGGTCGATGGGTTACGCCCGCAGGCCGCTCGCGCACTGGGAGCGCGCCTTGGCGGTGGTCGCGGCTCTCTTGCTCGTCCTCCCGGACGTCGCGACCGACGGGGCTGGGCTAATCGCCCTCGGAGTGGTTTTCTTTAGGGCTGAGTAGCGACGGGGCTGACGGGTTATCCGACCGCCTGATGTCGCCAGACGACTCGACGGAGAGAGGATCGTGAAGAGATTCTGGACGCGGTGGGCCGCTGTAGTGGCCATGGGCCTCCTTTCGGCTTGTGCACCTGAAGGCGGGCGAGAGTTTCTGTCGCTGGGCACCGCCGGGACCGGCGGCATCTACTATCCGCTGGGCGGAGCGCTCGCGAGCCGACTCTCATTGGCTGATCCGGACAGGCAATACACGGCTGAGGTCAGTGGCGGCTCCGTCGAGAACATCAACCGGTTGCAGGTTGGGCAGATGGACCTGGCCATGGTCCTCGCGCACTCGGCGTTCCAAGCACAGCAGGGACAGGGCGACTGGTCCGACTCACCGGTGACCGGGCTGCGCATTCTGGCGCCTCTCTACCCGAACCTCACGCACGTGATGGTTCCCCGTAACTCGGACGCAACGGGCATCCAGGACCTGGGCGGAAAGCGTGTGTCCGTCGGGCCGCCCGGGAGCGGAACCGAGCAAATGGCCCGGCACCTCCTCGCCGCGCACGGTCTGACGTACGACGACATCGATCCGAGGTACCTGTCGTTCAGCGAGTCGTCGTCCGCGTTGAGAGACGGGGCGATCGACGCTGCGGTGATTTCCGTCGGCTATCCGGCTGCGGCGGTACTCGAGGCAACGACCACGGCCGGTGTCCGTTTGTTGGCCATCGATCCCGACGTGACCAATGGCATGCGCGCCGAGCATCCGTACTACTCGGTGAGCGAGATCCCGACCGGGGCCTATCCGGGTGTCGACGAGCCGATCGCGACGGTTGCCGTGCTGAACTGGATCGTCGGGATGGAGTCATTGGACGACGAGGTCGTCGAGATCCTGCTGAAGATTATGTCTGAAGACCGTGTCTCGTTGGAGCAGGTCCACGACATGGCGAAACAGATCGACCTCGCTCGACTCGAGGATCCGCCTATCGCGCTTCACCCTGCGACCGCACGCTGGCTCGCCAACAGATAGCGCACCCGGGACGGTTGGGGTTTCTGAGCACTCTCCCCTCCATGAAGGCTCTATTCCTCCTCCCAGCCGTGATCGTTCTGGTCGGTTGTGCGGAGCCGAATCCCAGGAACTTGGACACCCTCGTCCAACAGGGTGAGGTCTACATGGACCCCGAGACGATGGAACCGTACTCCGGTCAGGTCTACGAGTTCGATCCGGCGTTCGAGGGTTTCCAGGACATGGTCCTCGAGCAGGGAGACCTGAAGGATGGACTGAAGGACGGACCGTGGGAGCACTTCGCGAATGGTCAGGTGAACGAGACGGGGTCCTACTCCAGCGGAAAACGGGAAGGACCCTGGGAGTCCTACACCAACGGTCAGCTCCTGGCGAAGAGGTCCTACTCCAACGGGGAGCTGGATGGACTTTCGGAGGAGTACCGAGCCGACGGTGCGCTATCCAGCAGGACTTCCAACTCCAACGGAGAACGGGACGGACCGTTCGAGTTCTATCACGAAAACGGTCAGCTGAGGGCGACGGGTGCCTATCTCAACGATGAACGAGTCGGACCCTGGGAGTCCTACCACGAGAACGGTCGGTTGGGCGATAGGGGCTTGTACCTCAAGAACGAACGGGAAGGGCCGTGGGAGGCCTACTACGAGGACGGTGAGTTGAGGTCCAAGGGTTCCTACTCCAACGGGGAACCGTGTGGTGAGTGGGTTTTTGATGATCGGGAAAGAAGCTACTCGCCTTGTCCGGCCGGCTCGGGTCAGGGGGACTGACGGCAGCTTTCGGCCTGCGCTGTTAAACGAAATGCTCGACTGTGGTGTCCTTTCGGACGGACACCTAACCTAAATTGGGTTGACGGCCCGGAGCAGCGGTTTTTGCTTAGAGGCTGGCCAGTTTCTAGACTGATCCATTAGGCACCCCGCCCGCCTTCCGGATCAGACAGCAAGCCCGACCATCGTTCTAGATCGTGATCGACGGACACCTTGAGGGATAGATGCGCGCAACTAGGTCCACTCAGCTTCGAGCACTCGCGACGCTGGTCGTCGCGATGGTCGTTTCCCCGGCAGTGGTGCTTGCTCAGGACATGCTCGGGGCGAGCGACGTCGAGCGGCCCGCGACCGAACGCGCGGACCTCCTAGCACCGACCGAAGTGGTGGCGAACGAGGCGCTCGACGTCAGCCACGACATCGGTGACATCGAGATAGACGGCCGTCTCGATGAGCCCGACTGGTTGACCGCCGCGGTCTTTACTGGCTTCACGGCCAAGGAGCCCGTGGAGGGCGAGCCCGCGGTGGAAGACACCGAGGTCCGGGTGCTCTTCGGCGACGAGGCCATGTGGATCGCGGCGCGCATGTGGGACTCGGAGCCGTCCACGATTACCGATCGCCTCGCGCGACGCGATACCGACGGGCAGTTCGACAAGCTCTCGATTCACATCGACCCGAACCACGATCGGCTGACCGGCTACATCTTCTCGGTCAGCGCGGCGAACGTGCAGACCGACAGGTATCTGTACAACGACGACAAGCTCGACCTCGCTTGGGATGCGGTATGGACATCGGCGGTCCGGAAGGATGATCTCGGCTGGACCGCGGAGATCCGAATCCCGCTCTCACAGATTCGCTATGAGGCGAGCCCGGAGCCACAGACCTGGGGCATCAACTTCTATCGGAAGCGTGTCGCCAGTAACGAGGAGTCGTACTACTCGCTCGTATCAAGGGCGCGAAAGGGCATCGCCAGCCAGATGGGCCGTATGGAAGGGGTGGTCGTGGACCGCCCTTCGAGGCGCCTCGAGGTTCTCCCGTACGTCGTGAGCAATCTTCACAACGGTCCGTCCACCCCTGGAGATCCGTTCTTCGACGGGTCATCAGCGAACAGCCGCATGGGTGTCGACGTGAGCTACGGGCTCGGCGCCGCGTTCACATTGGATGCCACGATCAACCCGGACTTCGGACAGGTCGAGGCGGACCCGGCAGTGATCAACTTGACCGTGTTCGAGACGTTCCAGGCTGAGCGCCGTCCCTTTTTCGTGGAGGACGCCCGGGTGTTCGACTTCTCGCTGTCGGGCGCACGGAACGCACTGTTCTACAGCCGCCGAATCGGACGCGCGCCGCACGGCGGCTCGCCTTCCGACGCCGAGTACAGCGAGATCCCGACCAACGCGACGATTCTGGGCGCGGCGAAGCTGGCGGGGCGGACCTCCGGCGGATTGTCGATCGGTGCGCTGGGCGCGGTGACCGGGACCGAGTTTGGAGAGGGCATCTTCGAGGACGGCTCTCCAGGTCGGTTTCTGGTCGAGCCTCGGACTCAGTTCGGTGTCTTGAGTCTCGGGCAGGACTTCAACGAAGGCACCACCCGGATCAGCGGAATCGCCACGGGGATGAACCGCGAGTTGCCCGTAGACGGGGCGTACGACTGGCTTCCATCCACGGCGTTCAACGGCGGTGTCCGTTTCGAGACGCAGTGGGCGAACAGGACCTACGCGATGTTCGCTTACGTCACCGGCAGCCACGTCCGGGGGTCGGAGGAAGCGATTACGCGTGTGCAGCGGGCGAGCAACCACTATTTCCAGCGACCCGATGCGACTCGCTTAGCGGTCGACGAGTCGGCGACGGCGATCAGCGGCATGGTGTGGCGGCTCAATCTCGAGAAGCGGGGCGGCGAGCACTGGACCGGTGGGTTATGGAGCTCTCAGGTCACTCCGGGCTTCGAGGTCAACGACATCGGCTTCTACACGACGGCCGAGCGGCTCGACGCCGGAGCGCGGATCAACTACAAGGAGATCCGGCCCGGGAGCATCTTCCGGAACTACCACTTCGGCATGATCACGTATCACAACTGGAGCCATGAGGTACTCGACGACGTGTGGTCGTTCGACTCGTGGCGGAACTCCAGGCTGCGTGGGGTCATGACCCTCAATGCGAACGGTCAGCTGCTCAACTACTGGAGCGTGCGCACGAGCGGCACTTATACGCCCCAGGCGATGAGCCGGTCGGTGACCAGAGGCGGGCCGATGATGATCACGCCCGCGAAGACCAAGGGGACCGTAACCCTGAGCAGCGACCGGAGAAAATTGGTCAGCTTCAGCTCACACTTCGAGATGGAGGCTGACGGGCTGGACGATGGCGGAAGCTGGACGGTCCGGGGGGACGTGAAAGTCCAGCCGTCCGATAACATGTCTGTGACGGTTAGCCCCAGGTACAAGGAGGACCGGTCGGGGCATCAGTACGTGACCGCGACGAGAACGCTGCCCTACAGCCTGACGTACGGGACGCGGTACCTGTTCGCCGATCTGGAACGCCGCACCTTCTCGATGAAGACCCGGATCGACTGGACGTTCACGCCGAAGCTGTCGCTTCAGCTATTTGCGCAGCCGCTTTTGTCCGCGGGCGACTACCAGCAGTACAAGCAGCTTGCCGCGTCACAGACCTATCTGTTCAGGGAGTTCGTGCCCGGCACGGGAACGGTGACCGAAGACGGCGTTTCTTGCTCCGGCTCGATCTGCGACGTGGACGGGCGGCAGTATGTGGACTTCGACTATGACGGCGAGGCCGACTACTCCTTCACCGATCGTGACTTCAACATCCGGTCGTTGATCGGTAACGCGGTGATCCGGTGGGAGTACCGCCCCGGCTCCACGCTCTTCCTGGTGTGGCAGCGGCAGCAGTCGGATCGCGCTTTCATGGGCGACTTCGACTTCGGCCGGGATGCATCGGCCCTCTTAGAGGCACCAGCCGACAACAGGTTCATCATCAAGATGAACTACTGGTTGGGGCTGTAGGGGCTTAGACGGTGACCACGGTGAGGCCGGTCCACGTTTGGACCGCCCGCGCGAGCCCGGACATCGCCCGTGCAGAACGACGCATCGAGCACTTCTGCCAGCGCCACGTAGATCGCGTCGTATGCGCTGAAGTTGTCGCGCAGGCTCGCACCCTTCGGAGCAGGGGCATGTGGTCCACCCGCTCTAGGGGAAGCGCCCCGTAAAGGTCGAGTTCCTCCCGGAGAAAGCGCTCCCTTAGCGTCGCCTGCGCCGCCATCGTCGGCGGGAGAAGCTTGAGCGCGACGGGCCGGTCGAGCGCGACCTCGTGCGCCAGGTACACGATGCCCATTCCACCGCGGCCGATCTCTCTGTCGAGCGAGTACCGGCCGACGAGGGCCTCTTGAAGGGCGATGAAGTCTGAGTCAGGTACGTACCGCATATGCTGCACAATGCCTCAGTCGGTCGGGTCCTGCAACCGAATCGCCCACTGCCTAACGGCGTTGCCTCGAGGACCAGTGAATCGCCTTGATCATCCAGCTGCCATCCACCCGCTCGAGAACCATGAGTTCCGCGCTGACGGAGTTGATCTCACGATCGCCCCTCATGCCCTGCACGGTGCTCAGGGAGTTTGCCCATGCGACGTTGCCTGAGATGGTGACGTTGATCTCACCACGTTCACGCGAGACGGCCTGGGCGTAGCTCATGTCTCCCGCCAGGTGACCCGACCGGTAGTGCTCCTTGGTCTCGAGGCCGCCGCTCTCGAGAATGATCACGTCCTCGGCGAGCAGGTTCAGCGCGGTGGTGGAATCGCCCTCGGCGAGGGCGTCGTGGTAGGCGCCGACGACTGCTGCGACCGCCGACTCCTGCTGCGCGTCGACCCCAACCACGCTTACGAGGGTGAGCAGTAGCGCTGCTGCGCCGGCCACGCAAAGGCGGCCCAAGATGGTCTGCTTGGTTTGCTGCACGTTCATCGAATCTCTCCCTCTGAGTATCTGATCCTGCAAGCCGCTTGTGGGGACCATGCTAGACACGGAGCTACGTCGCGAATCGCTGATCGATCGCCGATCGGATGTCATCCAGCGACTCACCCTCGGCCGTCATCTGATAGGCCATCGCGGCCTCCGTCATGCAGACGTCGCACCCGGCTCCGTGATCCGATGCGAAGCACTCGAGCAGTGACCTATGCCCGGAGTGCATCGAGCAGTCGCAATGGCAGTAGAGTCCGTCCAGGACATGGGGCACCTGAGCCGCCCACTGGTAGACCTGTACGATCCTGTCATTCCCCGTGTACCGGGCCGGCGAGACCAGGGTGACATCGGCAGCCTCGGCTCTGGGCGTCGGGTGCCCGCCGCTGTTCCCCGACAACTGAGCGATCATCCCGACCGTCAGCACCGCCGCCAGGCCGAAACCGGCCATGATCATGATCGGCCTCGTGGCCTTTCGTTGCTGCTTCGACCCCTTCTCGCGTTGCTCGCGCCGTCTGGCCGCTCGGCTCATCGGGTTCTCCTGGAGGGACTGCTCCGTCGGTCTATGGCTTGAACGAATAGTAGTCATCGTTCATGACCCTCGCAGTGACCCAAGGGTTGAGCGTACGGCCGGGTGAATCAATAGTGGGGTCGGTGACGTAGTGAGAGATCATCTACGAGGGGAGCTGAGATGGGCGTGCTTTGGAGCGGTTTCTTGGAGATTTTCCAGGTCAGTCTGTTCTGGATCACCCAGTTTTATGGCGGGCAACTGGCCCCGGCGATCATCTCGTTCTCGATCATCGCCCGGCTCGTTCTGCTGCCTGCGACCATACAACTCGCGTTGCGCGGCCGGGCACACGCACGCCGCATCAAGGTTCTTCGTCCGGCTCTGGGGCGGGTGCGCGAGCGCTGGTCCGAGGATCCGGAGCGGATGATGAAAGAGACAATGGCGGTATACGAGCGGGCCGACGTGAAGCCCATGGATGTGGGGCTCCTCAGAGGATCACTGGTTCAGATGCCGATCTTCCTGGGGCTTTTCCACGCCGTGCGCGGCGCGGTAGAGACCGCGTCGCAGGGCTTTCTGTGGGTCGCCAACATCGCGCGCCCCGATATGGGTATCGCGGTGCTCGCAGCAGCGCTGATGGGTGTCAGCTCCGTAGCCGGTGCGACCGAATCGCAGCCGACATGGACGCTCGCGCTCCCCGCGCTCATGACCGGCGTGATGGCTTTGACCCTGTCGGCTGGATTCGGGCTCTACCTAGCTGCGACGGGCCTGACCGGAACCTTGCAGGGGCTGATCATCCGCCGCATCGAGGCAGGCCAGCGGAGTAGCGCCGCTAGCGTCTGACGGCGATTCCGAGGACCTCGAAGCGGGCCCCGAACAGCAGCGTGCCGGCCCCGAGGAAGGCTCGGGCCGGGAACGTCTCCGTGAAGAACGTCCGGTACACTTCGTTGAAGGCCGCGTAGTCCTCCACGTCCGAGCTGTGGACCTGAACCGACACGAGGTCGTCCATGGTCATCCCGGCGGCTTCGAGCGTGCTCTGGATGTTGCCGAGCACGTTCCTCGCCTCTTCCTGGGCGGTGGCGGGCACCTGCTGGCCTGGATTGAGTCCGAGCGTCCCGGACAGGTAGAGCGTGTTGCCGACCATGACCGCGCCACTGAACGGTCCGCCACTCGCGTCGCTGGCTTCCCGCGGGTTGATGTAGCTCACTTCCTGAGCGAAAACGCCCGCGAAAGCGCCGGAAAACGCTGTTGCGAGTGCGATGAGCACGACAGTGCGGTGTCTCATGATCGTGTCCTCGAGAATCGATGGGTGATGCCGGTCGGGTCATGCTAGGCTTTCTTCGACCGGCCCGGCAACCGCCGAGGTCGGACCCCGGTGTCACGAGCACGGTATCACGCCGTCTCCCCGCCGGCCTCATCGCTCGCTAAGATCTCCACCTGATGCACCGACTCCTCCTACTTCTGTTCCTCGCCGCATGCGGCCGGATTGGCCAAGAACGGGATCTCAGCGAGCTCGTCGTGCAGGACAGCACATATTTCGATCCTGTAACGATGCTTCCGTTCACCGGGCATGTGTTCCGCAACTTCGAGGACGACTCGACAACCGCCGAACTTCGCGGCGAGCTGCGCGACGGGACTTGGAATGGCGAGCTGACCGTCTATCACCCGAATGGGCAAATCCGGTACATGGGCAGCCTCTCCGTGGGTGCACAGTGTGGCGCTTGGATCGAGAACCGAGACCCGGAGCCGCCCGCAGACGTGTTCGCCGAGCTTAAGCAGGAGATCGAGAGCATGGGACTCTACCCACCCTGTCCGGACGACATGAAGCAGTGACGCCTCGTACCGGCGTGGTGCTGCTGGGGTTCGGAGAGCCGGAGGGCGACGACCCCAAAGGCGTCGAGGGGTTTCTCGAGCGCATCTTCCTCGCCAATGCTGGGCTGGAGTCGTCGGTGCCGGGTGGGGTCGAGGCCCGTGCCAAGGCGCTGGCGCGGGCGCGGGCGCCTGGCCTCATGGAGGTCTACCGAAGCATCGGCGGTTCTCCTTTGATGGCGCAGCTCGCCGCCAAGCGGCAGGCACTCGAGGAGGCGCTCGAGCAGCGCGGACACGCGATTCCCGTCACGGTGGGCACCCAGTTCGAGCGTCCGTCGATTCCCGACGCCATCGAGTGGGCGCGCGAAAACGGGATCGAGCGGCTGCTCGCCCTTCCCACCTACCCGGTGTGTGGGCCCTCGACGACGCTCGCGGCGCTCGACGAGGTCGCTCGAGAGGTATCTGCCCGCGACGACTTCGCCGAAGTCGTAGCAGTATCCGGCTGGCACCGACACGCGGGTTTTATCGAGCTCTGGGCAAATGCGATCAGAGCGTACGTGGACGCGACGGGCATCGCGCTCTCCGAAGGCGATACGCTCCTCTACTTCAGTGCACATGGGACCCCGCTCAAGTACTTGGATCGCGTTCCCTATGACAGGTATGTCAGTGCTCTCTGCGGCTCCGTCGCCGCCAAGCTGGGTGTGGGTCAACACGCCTTGGGATATCAGAATCATGGGAATCGACCGATCCCCTGGGTCGAGCCGAGCAACGACGACCTACTGCCCACGGTTGAGGCCGCTCGTGTCGTCGTGGTGCCGATCAGCTTCATTCAGGAGCAGTCTGAGACCTTATCTGAGCTGGACGACGACGTGGCAGGGCTTGCGCGCGATCACGGCATCGATTTCCATCGTGTCCCGGTGCCGCACGATGCGCCGGCCTTGGTAGACGTGTTGGCCGACTTGGTGGAGCGGGCGCTCGCGCCTGAAGCAGGGGAACCACTACGGAACTGTAGCTGTTCGCCCGGCGCCTGGTGTACGAACGGAGATGTGCATGGAGGCTGAGTCCAGAGGGGTCATGAGGTGGACGCTCGGGAGCGCCGCAATCTGGTTTTCGGCGTTCGCGGGCATCTCGGTCGCGCAGGCGTGGGCTTCCGGGGTCAGTCCTCTCGAGGCGTGGGCCCCCATCGGCTCGATAAGCGTCGTTGGCGGGACCGTCGGGGGGCTCATCGGCCCCATGACGCGTGGTCTATTCCTCCGGATTCGGCACCGCTGAGTCCATCTATCGCTCCCTGACGGGAGTGGATACCCTACCGCCATGCCCCCATCGATCCCCGTCAGAGACAGCACCGCCACTATTTTGGCGCTAGGCGCGAGCCACCGCACGTCGAGTGTGGCGTCGCTCGAGTCTTTTGCGCGGAGCGCGGAGCGATTCGGTCAGAGGTTTAAGGCGGCCGCCGACGCCGCATCGGAATTTCCGATGACGGAAATGGCGGTCCTGGCCACGTGCAATCGGGTCGAGGTCTATGTCACGGTCGAGCAGGGCCGGGGAAGTGAAGCCGCTAGCCTTATAACCGACGAAGTGTTCACGACCGATGCATCGCCCGCCCCGGGCGTTTCGTATCAGCTCCGTGGGCCTGACGCGGTCCGGCATCTCGCGCGCGTCGCCGCGGGGCTCGACTCCGTCGTCGTGGGCGAGCATCAGATTTCCGGCCAGGTTAAGCGGGCCTTCGATGAGCCACTGTGTGTAAACGGTCAGCAGAGCGTGCTGAGCCATGTCGGACGCATCGCGCGGTCGGCGAGCGGGCGCGTGAGGGCGGAAACTGCGCTCGGTCGTCATTCGGCGAGCCTGGGAACCGTCGCGCTCGATCTCGCCAAGGACGAGCTCGGAGGTCTCGAGGGCCGCAACGTCCTCGTGGTGGGGGCCGGAAAGATGGGCGGGCTCGTGTGCTCGGCGCTCAGACGCTCGGACGCTCGGACGATTACGGTCGCGAACCGGTCCGCAGGTCGTGCCGAGGTGCTGGCGGCGCGGATCGGCGCCCAGGTCGCATCGCTCGGTGATCTACCTCAGTTGCTGGCCAAGGCAGACGTGGCGATCACCGCGACCGCTGCGGATGCGCCCACGATCGACATCGAGATCACCCAGGCGGCGCTCGAGAAGCGAGAGGGAGCAGGCACGCTCCTGCTCATCGACCTGGCTATCCCCCGGGATGTCGACCCCGCTGTCGGCGAGTTGCCCGGAATCCGGGTCCTCACGCTCGACGATGTCAAAACGCGGCTGGACCGGCATATCTCGCTTCGGCTCCGCGAGATCGGGCCCGCGGAGGCGGTCGTCGATGAGGTCGTCGATGAGTACCTGCTCACGCCTGACAAGCCCGAGATCGAGGCGCTGATCGGCGAGCTACGACGGGACGCCGAGCGCGTCAGGGATCACGAGGTGAAGCGCTGGTTGGACGGGGGCGAAGGACCGACCACGCGCGAAGACGTCGATCGGCTCACCCGTTCGCTCGTGAACAAGCTGTTGCACATGCCGATGGTACGGCTTCGCGCTGCACAGGGGCTCAACGGGCGGAGCGAGGACCTCATTGGGGCTGTTCGCGAGTTGTTCGACCTGACCGAGCGCGACGAGCAGAACCCACCGGAGTAGCAGCGCGGTGTCCAAAGTACGCGTCGGGTCGCGAGGGTCTGCGCTGGCCATGTGGCAGGCCAACTGGGTCGCCCGGCACCTGGCCGAGCACCTGCCGGATGCCGACATCGAGATCGTGGAGATCACCACCCGGGGTGATCGGACCAGTGATCTGGCAGGGCTCGTCGGGATGGGCCACTTCACGTCCGAGTTGGAGGCTGCGCTCCTCGACGACCGGATCGATGTGGCGGTCCACTCGCTCAAGGACCTGCCCGTCGAAGACACGAGCGGCGTGACCATCGCTGCGATTCCGACCCGGGAGGAACCGAGCGATGTCGTAGTCGCCAGGGCGGGCGTCCGTTTCGATGACCTTCCTGCGGGCGCGCGCATCGGCACGGGAAGCCCGCGACGAACGGCGCTGCTTCGGGCCCGCCGCCCGGACCTCGAAATCGTGGGGATTCGAGGGAACGTGGACACCCGGCTCCGTAAGGTGCAGGACGGCGAGTACGACGCGATCGTCCTGGCGGCCGCGGGCCTCATCCGACTTGGCCTGGATGGTCACATCACGGACTGGTTCGGCCCGCGCGAGTTTCCTCCCGCCCCCGGGCAGGGTGCGTTGGCCGTCCAGGTGTTGGACGAGGACTCCGACGTGCGGCGCGGGGTCGCCAACCTCGACGATCCGGCGACGCGGGCGGCCACAGAGGCCGAGCGTGCTTTTCTCGGGAGGTTGGGTGGAGGCTGTTCCCTGCCCATCGGCGCCTATGGGCGGTATGAGGACGGGGAGTTGTGCCTACTGGGCTGGGTCGGGTCCGTCGACGGGAGGGGAGCGTACCGCGCGGAGGCGAACGGCGAGGACCCCCAGGCGCTGGCGAGGATCGTCGCGGACAGGCTCTTGGAGGCCGGAGCGAAGGACCTCCTCTAGTGGACGGAGCGCTGTCGAGCCCGTCAACGGGCACGGACCATCTCGCTGGCAAGCGCGTTGTGGTGACCCGGGCCGTCGATCAAGCCGCCGATCTATGTGAACGCCTCGAGCGCCTCGGGGCGGAGGTTGTGAGGTGCCCCACGATCCGGACAGCGCCACCGTCGTCGTTCGACGAGATGGACCGGGCCCTCTCGGACATCGGGTCGTATGGCTGGGTGGTCTTTACGAGCGTCAACGGCGTGTCGAGCGCACGAGATCGCTTGGCTCAACTCGGCCTTGGGCCGGCCCACCTCTCCACGACCCCGGTGGCTGTGGTTGGACCGAGCACGCGGCGCGTGCTGGAGGATTGGGGCGTCGGCGTGGCCTTCGTGCCCGACGAGTACCACGCGGATCGACTCGCCGAGACACTGGCGCCGGTGAGTGGCGAGAGCGTCCTCCTATTGCGGGCAGACATAGGAAAGTCGACGGTCGCGCAGGTGCTTGAAGGGCGGGGCGCGAGGGTCGATGACGTCGTCGCCTACCGGACGCTGACCGTGCCCCCCAAGGAGTCGGCGCTAGTGGAGTTGAGGAAAGGCGTACATGCGGTGACGTTCACCAGTCCATCGACCGTCAGAGGCTTTGCGGAGGCGGGTCCAGGGTGGCGCGACTTGGTCGACGGTGTGATCATCGCGACCATTGGCCCCTCGACGTCCGCCGCGGCGAGGGAAGCCGGGTTGGAGGTTCATATCGAAGCGGTCGAGCACACCACGCAGGGCCTGGTGACTGCGCTGGTCCGCTTCGCCGAGGAGGCGTGGAAGTGAGTGGTTCGCCTGTCAAAGGGGACGAGGTCGTAGCGAGCGAGAGCATCACGGCGTGGCAGCCGTTCAGGCGGCTCCGACGCCTTCGACGTACTCCTGGTCTACGAGCGCTCGTGCGCGAGACCCACCTGTCGACGGACGACCTGATCCTGCCGCTTTTCGTGGTCGGCGGAACCGCGGTGAGCGACGAAGTCGAATCGATGCCCGGAGTGTTTCGCGAGTCTGTGGACAGGACGGTGACCCGGGTCCGCGAGGCCGCCGCTGTCGGGATTCGAGCGGTGCTCCTGTTCGGGATCCCCGACTCCAAGGACTCGACCGGCTCTGGGAGCTACGATCCCGAAGGAGCTGTCCAACGGGCGGTTCGCGCGTTGCGCGAGGAGCTGCCCGACCTCGTGATCATCACCGACACGTGCCTGTGTGAGTACACGGATCACGGTCACTGCGGCCTGTTGAACGAACAGATGGATGTCGACAACGACTCCACGTTGGACATCCTCGCTCGGGTCGCGCTCTCCCAGGCGGAGAGTGGGGCCGATCTGGTGGCGCCCTCGGCCATGGTGGATGGCCAGGTGGCGGCGATACGGGAGGCGCTCGATGAGGCCGGGTATCAACAGGTCGGGATTCTCGCCTACTCGGCTAAGTACGCGTCGTCCTTCTACGGTCCGTTCCGCGACGCCGCGCAAGGCGCGCCGTCGTTCGGAGACCGCCGGAGCCAACAGATGGACCCGCCCAACGGAGCGGAGGCCGAACTGGAGGTCGCCGAGGACTTGGCGGAGGGAGCCGATTTAATCATGGTCAAGCCCGCGCTTTCTTACCTCGACGTAGTGCGGCGGATTCGGGTGGCCTTTGAGGGCGTGCCGCTCGTGGCCTACAACGTCAGCGGCGAATACGCGATGGTGAAAGCCGCGGCGGAAAAGGGCTGGCTCGTAGAACGCTCGATCGTGCTCGAGGCGCTCACTTCGATGAAACGCGCGGGAGCCGACCTCATCATCACCTATCATGCAAAGGACGTGGCACGGTGGCTGACCGAAGCATCCTGAGTCACTTCGCGGCATTCGCATTCGAACCCGTCTTCTGGGCGCTACCTGAAGACGAGCGGGCGAAGATCGCTGGTGAGTGGCGCAAAGCGCTTGGTGGAGCGGCCGAGACGAGCCACCTGTACCAGACCTTTGGCACACGGACCGACAGCGACGTGCTGTTGTGGAGCACGGTCTCCGCGGAAAACGACTCCGACGCGGCGGACTTCTTTGCGAAGTTCACATCGGCGATGGGGCCGTACCGGGAGTTCGTCACCATGATCGACGTGCTGTGGGGCCTGACCAGGCCGTCGCAGTACGCGCGCGGCACGTCGGAGCGCGAGATCGACCCCATGGGCGAACGAACCCTCCAGTACCTCATCGTCTACCCGTTCGTCAAAACGCACGAGTGGTACCAGATGCCACCGGAAGAGCGTCGTCGGATGATGACCTCGCACATCCGCGTCGGAAAAACCCACCAGGGTATCGATCAGCTGCTTCTGTATTCGACCGGGCTGCAGGATCAGGAGTTCGTGGTGGCGTATGAGTCGGACGACCTGGCCGCGTTCTCGCTGCTGGTGTCGGAGCTGCGCATGACCGAAGCGCGCCTCTATACCGAGCGGGACACCCCGGTTCACGTCGGCATGTACGTGGGCCCGGACGAGCCGACCGACAGTTGGCTGTGATCCCCCGTCTGGCACGGGCGTGCCGCCGGGAGAAGGTCGACCGCACGCCGATGTGGCTGATGCGTCAGGCCGGGCGATACCTGCCCGAGTACAGGAAGGTTCGCGAGAAGCATAGCCTCCTCGACATCTGCGCCGAGGCCGAGTTGACCACCCGCGTCACGCTCCAACCGCTCGAGCGGTTCGACCTGGACGCCGCGATCATTTTCGCTGATATCCTGCTGCCTCTGGTGCCGATGGGGGTCGAGGTCGACTTCGTGCCGGGCAAGGGACCGGTGATCCA